>Ga0209068_10000005_pt1 | contig 309041 bp, 254 predicted proteins | sample ColStrG_CSR_2012_FD_187200 | JGI IMG/M metagenome (GOLD analysis project Ga0209068, IMG submission 187200) | Freshwater sediment microbial communities in response to fracking from Pennsylvania, USA - Cold Stream Run_MetaG_CSR_2012 (SPAdes)... | ecosystem: Environmental > Aquatic > Freshwater...
CCCCCCTGATCTATTGGAATCAGCACGTTGGCAAGATTTGGGGATTTAATCTATTGCGCTCAATGATTTACGGGCAAAATCTTGAGCGGCAAGGAGTTGCGGGCTGGTTGATTTTCAAAGATGAAGGAACGTGAGTGTCAGGATCGGATGAATGCGGGGTTGAAGTCAACGGAAAAGCGAAGGAATTGGAGATCGCCGTTTCGATTTGGGAATGCTGGCCGGGTTAAAAATCCCCGGCCCCGTCTCTCCAAAGAACGGAGAGACAAGGACGGGGCCCCCCTGTTCGTGGTCGCGCAAAGGTTGGCCGGTTCCAGGCGTTGTGAACCCGATCGCACTCTCTCAGGCTCAAGCTATACTCTCCGTGCGATTCTTATGTGGCGGTTGACCTCCAGGTTTTTCATCGGGATGTTTGCATCAGCGATGGCCACTAACGCTGCCGCGGTTTATTTGTTGCATGATGTGGACGCCGACCGCATCGGGAAGTGGAACCTTGCCTATTGGGAACTGACCTTGGAGTTCTTCGTATTCAGTCTTGTTCTGGCAGTGTTGTTTTTTCTACTCACCTGGATCGGAACAGTGGCATTCGGGTTACGACATGGCCCGCTAAATTCTGCCGATGCGTTCTTGCTCGGCTACCTGGTGTTGAGTCCCCTTTGCTGCGCTGCCATTGTCCTCCTAAACAGTCACAAACGGCGGACGCCAAACTGACACCGGGACAGAGGTCCCGGCGCCGCCCAAAACAGATCCCTCCACTTTGCTTGCTTCACTGGACAAATTCCCGGCACTCGTGGGTGCGGATCACTCTGGTGTTGGTGTCAAGGGAGTGAGTTAGAGAAGGGAAGACGACATTTTCAGCAACTCAATAATCCCGGCCCCGGATGAGGTCTTGATTCTGAACAATTTCAAAACGGTTCGGGTTGGATTTGACCAGGGAGTCCGCAAACCGGTTTCCCACTGTGGCTCTGTCGTCGTATTCAACATCTTTCACGACCGAGCGATCGAGAATGTAATCCTGCGTGATCTTGCTTTGCCAATCGATGTTCCCCATGTGCTGATCGTTCTCTGCGTCATTTTGCCGAAGCGACTGCATGTGGTTGTCGAAGGACTGCTTGTTGGCCTCGCGGTTTGCATTGATGGCCTTGGCCTGCTGCTCGTTCGCCATACCCTGCTGGCGGATGCGCTCCATCACAGAGGCGTTTTCAGCGGAGATGACGCCCTCGTTTCTCCGATATGATGCGACTACCGCTCTCAGCGTGGCCGCTTCGGAATTCGCGTACTTCTGTGGGATATTCGACATGCTGAAGCCCAACGCCCAGGTCGCTCCCGCAGATCCCATCAGGTCGAGTCGGCCACTGCCGTTGCGCGGACCCATGCCGTCATGCAAGTCCACCGTGAACAGGACAACCAGCGGACGAACTTGTCCCGGTCCCGCCTGGGGCGTCGCGCTGGTCAGGTTGTAGGTGGCTGCCGGCTTGCCGCTATTGCGGCGGACCTGGTTAACGACGCACACGTAATCGTCGAACAGGTTTGGACCAAGAGGACAGACGACTTTTGGGCCACGACTAGCCATCCCCCCATACATCAGGCTCTTGGCTTGCGGATTGCGGGGATCGATGATCTGTTGAAAGGCAGACTGCAGGCTCAGCATCTCCCCGTGCGTGCCCTCGGCCGAGATCGAGCCACCGGCGACTGAAGTGATCCGCCAATGCTGAGGCAAGTTGATGACCGCGCTGCGATCACCTCCGGTTGCCGGATAAAGTTGCTCGCCGACACTCGCGGGAGCAGCAGCAGCGGCCTGCACCTGCAGAGGCGTCGAAGACCCACCACCAGCAGGCGATACCGCTCCCTGCCATGCGGCAGAGACTGCCTTCAGCATAGCCGGTTCTGTATTGACGAATCGCCTTGAGTCGTCATACAGAATGCCCATTTGAGGCACCCCGTTTCCGTGCTGGGTGATAATGAGCAGCCCCGTAACCGGAGAACCACCCATATTTTTTGCCACCAAAGTAAAAAAAGTGGCCAGGGAACTTCCGTCCCGCGACTGAAACAGTTTGCCCACCTGCGGTTTAGCACCGAACTTTCCATGCATCTGGTGCAGCATGTAGATCAGCGCATCGGCTTTGTTCGACTGACTGGTCATCGCGCCAAACGCGTACTGTCCTCCGCCTGGATTGTCGAGAATCTTGATCTCGCTTTTAGCTGCCTGCGGCGTGCTCTTTGGGCGGGATTGGCCGGCGGAAAAGCCCACACTGAGGCCAAGTACCGCCATCGCCACGCCCACTCCACACGAGGTCTGAATGCACTTCATCTCGACGCTCCTTAAGTTTGTTAAGTTTTCTTGCAGGCCCGGCCTTGCGTTTTTGCAAGGGCGGGAGTTGTTGCAGCCGCCAGAACGTCTGTCCGTTATAAAACCGCACATGCGTTCGTGGATACCGCTCTTCGCAAAGTGCATGACCGACGGGGCATCCACGGTGTTGCAGGTGCCAGCAATATCAAAGGCCCGGCCCACCCGTCGGCCCCGTAAATCATTTCACCGGCGCAAGCGGCGCGCTCTGCTCCTTCGCCAACCGATCTTTCATGTCTTCCGGCAAAGCGTGGAGGAAGGCGAGGAATGCGGCATTGGTCCAGCCGAAGCCAACGACGTTCTGGTTGTATCCGGCCTCGATGTGCGACTCGGAAGAGCGGGTGACCACGTTGTATTTCTCGCGAATGGTGCCGTCGCGGCGAAAATTCTCGGCAACCGTTGAGAGGAATTTGTAGGAGGCGCGGTTTGCGTCGTCCTGAAATCCATAGCGGCGCAGACCTTCGATTGCCACAATCTGCGTGGGTGCCCAACCGTATGGCAAGTCCCACTGGTCCTCGTTTTCGTGGGTGCTCATGGCCAGGCCGCCGTCGTGTTCAAAAATGCTGAGGTTTTTCCGGAGCGCCTGCGCCTGTTGCGGGGTGGCCAGGCCGGCCCACAATGGATAGAAGGCGGTGATGTATTCGTAAGTGGAACGTGCGTTTGTGTCCACGTTGAAGTCAAAGAACATGCCGCGCGGCGCGTCCCACAGATATTTCTGAATTCCTTCTTTTCTGGTTTCCGCGCGGGCCTGCCAGCGTTCGGCGTCATCTTTGCGCCCAAGGATTTCGCTCATCCGCTGCATATCTTTTTCGGTCTTGTACAGCAGGCTGTTCAGGCAGACCGGCGCATAGTGATGCGTGGCCGCGCCGTAGGGGCCGAACCGGAAAGAAATATCAAACCCCGACTCGCGCATGGCGCGGTCGCCTTTGTAGTAGTCCGCGGTGAGAGAGATTGTTTTTGGCGCATCGCACTCCGGCTTCGCCATGGTCCTGGCGACATCGCAGACGCGCAGAGAATACTCGGCCCCTGCCACAGGGAGGTTCGGCTTGCCGGCGCTCAGATCGGCGATGTAGTTTCGCCCTTCACCGTGCAGCAGAAAATAGTCGGCTACGCGGCGATAAGTGTCGGCTTCATCTTTCAGACTTTCCGGAGCGGGCCCGTCGCCGAAATCGTAATAACGCGACAACCCGGTGGCACCCGCCAGATGCGGTTCGCGGTTCCACATCTCATAGTCTTTGTTGGTGAACTCGTAGGCGCGTTCCAGCCACTTGCGGTCTTCATGGCCGGCGGTTTTCTCGGCCTCGTAGACACTCATGACCATCGAACTCAGAAACGGAGGCTGGGCGCGGGTCAGATAGTAAGTGCGATTGGCGTTGAGCACGGTGCCGTAGTGTTCGATTTCGAAAAAGAAATTGTCCACCATGCCGCGGGCAAGCGCGATTCGATTGTCTTCGAGCAGGCCGCGCACAATGAAATAGCTATCCCAGCCGTACATCTCATTGAATCTTCCGCCCGGCACCACGTAGCTGTTTTCGAGATAGAGAAGCCCGGAAGGATTGATCGAGTTGAGCACTTGCCCCGGGCCAGTGATGGCGACGGGCAGTTCCTTGACCTGGATGTTGCATCGCTTTTGCGTATCGAGCACGGCCGCAGGCGCCGTGAAGTGCGCGGGAAGATAAAGCACGGAGGTTTCGTTGAGTTTGGGATCGATCACCGTCTTGCAGTCATTCATTGAGCGAGTCAGCGTGTCCCATCCCGAGGAAATGTAGGAGAGGATTGGCGACAAGCCTTCCGGTTGTTTTGCGGCGGGCGTGGCGCCAGCTTGTCCGGCGGCGACTGGGATGGTCCCAGCCGCGACCAGCAGTAGCGCGCTGTAACGGCGAATGGAAAAGATCAGTGAGTTTGTCATTTAGTCAGCTTTGCGACGTAGACGCCGAATGGTTCGAGTGAAATTTGTTCGATTCCTGCTTGTGCGGGCTTCATCGTGGTCAGCAAAGTCTTCGTCTTGGCCTTGGCAAATCCCTGCGGTCCGAGGTCAAACTTCACAGTCTGCTGTGTTCCCGACATGTTCAGCGCCACGAGCACAGCTTCGTTCTTGTACCAGCGCAGATAAGAGAGCACGTTGGGATCGCTTTCATTCAAAGCTGCATATTTTCCGTCCAGCAGGGCGCGGTCGGTGTGGCGCAGGGCCAGCAGATGACGGTAGAAGTTGAGGATCGAGTCCGGATCTTTTTCTTCGCCCGCCACATTGTGGGTTTTGTAACTGGCGGGCACCGGGAGCCAGGGCTTGGCCGTGCTGAATCCGGCATTTGCGGAATCGTTCCACTGCATGGGGGTGCGTTCGCCATCGCGGCCTTTCTCCTTGGGCCATCCGCGCTTTCCGATGGGGTCCTGCACATCGTCCGGGCTCTTGGGATCGTTATTTTCCATGCCCAGTTCTTCGCCGTAGTACATGATGGGCGTGCCGCGCAAAGTCAAATAAAGGCCCGCGATCAATTTCGCGATCGCGTCGTTGTGCTGGCCGTCGCCATAGCGGTTATAAGACCTCACCCGGTCGTGGTTGCTGACCACGTAAACCGGCCACTGGCCGGTGGATTCGGCGGAGGCGATCTGGCTTCGGAATTCCGGTGCGGAAACCTTGTCCACCGTCATAAAAAGAAAATTCATCGGCATCTGAATTTCGTCGTTATGGGATCCGTAATACTCTTTCAGCTGCTCAATGTTGTCGGTCCAGGTTTCTCCGATCAAGACTGCGCCGCTTTCATCGGCCACGCTGCGCAGTCCGCGCAACGCGTCGTGAACTTCGGGAAGTCTCTTGTTGTATTTCTCGTCGGTGATCGGGTCTCCGTAGGCGTTCTTGCCCCCAAGCACGGGGTTATCGCGCAAGTCCGGTACTTCAAACAACGTATCCACCGCATCCAGACGGAAGCCGGACACGCCGCGCTTGTACCAAAACCGGGTCGAGTCAAACATTGCTTTCTTCACGTCGGGATTGCGCCAGTTGAGGTCGGGCTGCTCTGCGTAGAAATAGTGGTAATAGTATTGCCCGGTCCGCGGATCAAGCTTCCAGGCCGAACCGGCGAAGGTTGAGGTCCAGTTGTTGGGCGGCTGGCCGTCTGCTTTTCCGTCGCGCCAGATGTACCAATCGCGCTTTGGATTGGTTTTGGAAGAACTCGACTCAATGAACCACGCGTGTTTGTCCGAAGTGTGGTTCACCACAAAATCAAGAATAATACGTACGTCTTTCTTTCTGGCTGCGGCGGCCATGGCGTCGAAATCGGCGAGCGTCCCGTACATGGGGTCAATGTTTACGTAGTCGGACACGTCATAGCCGAAATCCACCTGCGGAGAAGGGAAGCACGGCGTGATCCAAATCGCGTCCACGCCGAGGTCGTGCAGATACTCCATTTTCGATGCAATGCCTTTCAAGTCGCCGATGCCGTCGTTGTTGCTGTCGGCAAAGCTGCGCGGATAGAGTTCATAGAAGACGGCGTGCTGCCACCACTGATGGCCTTCGGCGTCCAGTGTTTTCTGCGCTGATTGCGCTGGCGCGACGGACGAAGAAAGCATAAGGGCTACACTCAACAGCGCCGGTACCAAGATTTTATCGACGAACATGTTTGTTTCTCCCTGTTGATCTGCCGATGTCGCGGCAGCGGCTGGCGGAACGGGTTTTTCTTCACGCGACCAGCGATTTTAGTGGGCCAGTTGCGCGTCCATGTCTTCCAAAGCGATGCCCTTGGTTTCAGGCATCATGAATCTTACATAGAGCAACTGAAACACCATCATCACGCAAAAGAAAGCGAAGATGGGAGCACCGCCGAAACGTCCCGCCGATGCGGGAAATATATTGGCGATAATGGCGGCGAACATCCAATGAGTGAAGCAGCCCAAAGACTGCCCCGCGGCGCGCACTTCATTGGGGAAAATTTCTCCGATGAAGACCCAGATCACGGCACCCTGCCCGATGGCATGCGCGGCGATGAAGCCAAAGACGAACATGGTCATTCCGGCAAATGAGTTGCGGTAGAAAGCCAGGGCGATCAGGCCCAGCGACACAATGTAGCCGAAGGATCCGATATACATCAGCATCCGGCGTCCGAAGCGGTCAATCAGGGACAAGCCGAGCATGGTGAAAACCAGATTCACCAGGCCGATGCCGGCGGTGGAAAGCAATGCGCCGGACTTGCTCAGCCCGGTCATCTCAAAAATGCGGGGCGCGTAATAGATGATGGCGTTGATACCGGACATCTGATTGAAAAAGGCCAGCAGGAACGCCAACAGAATGGGCCAGCGGTAATGAGCCGAAAAGAAGGCCTTGCTTGGATTGGCCTCGGCGCGATCTCGCGAAGCCAATATGGAGGCCAGCGTCGTGTCCGCTGTAGCCGGGTCTATCTCGTTGAGCACGCCTTTTGCGCCGGTTACATCGCCCCGCTTCAGCGCCAGCCAGCGCGGGCTCTCGGAAATCAGCAGGGTGAGGAACGTGAAAATCAGAGAGGGGATGGCGACCACGCCCAGCATCCAGCGCCAGGCGTTGGGGCCGTTGGTGCTCTGCAAAAGATAATTGGAGACATAGGCGATCAAAATGCCGAAGACGATATTGAACTGGAACAGGGCCACCAGCAAACCGCGCTTCGCCGCAGGCGCGATTTCAGAAATGTACAAGGGCGAGACCACAGATGATGCCCCGATGCAGAGCCCTCCGAGTAAACGAAAAACCATAAATATGTAGACGTTCTGCGCCAGCGCCGATCCCAGCGCCGAGATCAGGAACAGAGAGCCAATCCAAAACAAACTTTTCTTGCGCCCAAGCCTGTCGGCAAACAGGCCACCGAACATCGCCCCGATCACGGTGCCGTACAGGGCCATGGATACGGCCAGGCCGTGCGTAATGTTGTCCAGGTTCCAGAGCTTCTGAATGGTTTGTTCGGCGCCGGAAATGACAGCCGTATCGAGTCCAAAAAGAAAGCCGCTGAGAGCAACCGTCAGCGACCAGAGGATGAGCTTATTGCTTTTCATGAGCGGTCATTTCTTGATGCGGGAATTTTGGCGCCGCGCATTTGCCCGGAGCGTTCGCGATGGCTCCAAGTTGATCGGAATCTAATCGCATAGGGATCCTGTTAGCCGGTCCTTGGAAATAGGGTGAAGTTGCCAGACCTGCAAGTCTGCCTGCCCCGTGTCGCCTTCCAAGACCATGCGAAGAGGCGAGGACGGGACTTGATAAACGCGCGCGGTGATCGCGGTGGTGCGATTGGCGAACGCTTCCAGCACGGAACCGTCCAGAAAGAGGTGAAGACTCGCCGGTTGCGTGGGATCACTGGTAAACGGTGCTTTGACTTCGTTGATTTGCAACTCGCGTTTATCGGGCTTGTTGGTGTAGCGGATCGTAGCGAAATTCTCGCCGGTTTCGGACTGAAGATGAAGAGCAAACGAAGAATCCGGCTTCTTGCACTCAACCTGGATTTCCGCCGAGAGGTCATGGATGCGCAGCGCGTCTAGAGTCGGTTCGTGTTTTTTCGTTCCGAGCGGGGCATCATGGTGCCGGGTTGCATCGCGAAGTTGTTGGACCGCGGGCAAGACTTCGATTTGCAGTTCATTCGCCGCGCTCAACGAGAGCACACGTGGCAGCGCCATTGCACCTGCCCATCCGGCTGCACTGTGCTCAGCTGCGGGGCGAGTTTCTGGAATCCATCCCCACAGAATGCGATTGCCGTTTTGGTCGAGCATGGTTTTGGCTGCGTAAAATGAACCCCAGTCCGTGACGCCTTCTTTCTCAGGCAAGAACCGCTGGTCTTTGTAGGTGCCGACTTTCCAGAGAACTTTTCCCTGGGTGGAGATAAGCAGCACGTGTTTGTTGCCCAAAGGGAAAAAATCGGGACACTCCCACATATCGCCGGTGTCCACGGGATTCACGGTTTTCTGCAATGACGCCGTCCCCTCCACCAGCGGATGCAGGTAGGTCCAGTGGCGAAGGTCGGGGGAGCTGTAAAGCAGGACCATTCCACCTTTATTCCGCACGCCAGAGCCCAAAATGAGCATCCAGGACTCGCCTTCGCGCCATACAAACGGGTCGCGAAAACCGCTTACGTCCAATCCCGGTGGTGGCGAGGCGATGATCGGCCCGGGAATTTTGCGCCAGGTGCGAAGTTCTGCGTCTTGCGATACTGCCATGCATTGCGTCTCTCGCCAGGTGTGCACTCCGTCGCGCAGAGTGGCGTCCGCAGCGGAGGCGGGAGGCATGACGCCGGTGTAGATCATGGTGGGGACGCCGTGATCGAGCACCGCACTGCCGCTGAAGACGCCGTCCTGGTCGGGTCCGCCGGGCGTGGGAGAGATAGCAATGGGTTCGTGCTTCCAATGGACCAGGTCAGCACTAGTGGCATGCGCCCAGTTCATGTTTCCCCAAACCGCCGCCTTCGGGTTGTACTGGTGGAACATGTGATACCGGCCGTGAAAAAATATGGGGCCGTTGGGATCGTTCATCCAATTGGAGGCCGGCAACAGGTGATATTGCGGACGTAGCACATCGGAGCGCAGCTTCAGGCAGAGCGCGCGGGTTGCTGGATCGGTTTGTTCTGCCAGTCCGCGCAGTAAAGGAGTTGCTGCGGTGGCGGCGGAAATCCGAAAAAACTGTCTTCGTGAGAACATCATAGGGTCGCGGGTTTACGATGCGTTGACAGCTGAAGAGCTGACAGGGCGAGAATCTGCTCCGTCGAGCGCAGCGCTTACCGCAGATTACATTTGGATGCGTTGCGCCAATCTTAAATAGTGCATCGGCGAGCAAAATGTCAATAGATTTGTCATTACCGCTTTGAAGAGAATTTGTATGATGAGGTTTGTTCCCGTTATTTTTCGGCGTTATCTGCGCGTTGCCTGGTGCTTGGCGGCGGTGCTGCTCTGTTTCACCGGGGTCAAGGCGCAGGTGGCACAAGGCAGGTCCTCCGCCGCGCACGTTGCCTATCGGCACGGACAAGAGGCGCTGCTGAAAGGCGATCTGGCGCTCGCTCGGACGAATTTCGAGAAAGCGGTCCGGCTCTCCCCCGGAAACGCGGAAGCGCGTGGGTCTCTGGGATATGCTTTGGCCGGACTGGGGGACCTCGACGGCGCTGAGACGCAGCTGAGGGCCGCGATCAAGCTGTCCCCGAGAAGCCCTGAATCCCATCGCCAGCTCGGGCGAGTCCTGAGTCAGAAGGGCGCAAAGGATGAGGCTGTGTCCGAAGTGCGCCGCGCAGTGGAACTGGCGCCGCTTCGCGCCGATATTCGCGACGACCTCGGCTCGGTGTTTGCGCAACAAGGACATTTTTCTGAAGCAACTACCGAATTCACTGAGGCCCTGCGCCTGCAGCCGAATTTCGCTCCCGCACACTTTCACCTCGGTGTGGCGCTGCTGCAAGAGCAGCGCGTGGACGATGCCGTCAAAGAATTGCGAAGAGCGATTGCGCTCTCGCCCAATGATGCCGCTTCGCATTATTACCTCGCGGAAGGTCTGGGCGATCAATCCAAAAGCGCGGAAGCGCTACCGGAACTTCATCAAGCGGCGCAGTTGAGTCCCGGCTGGTTCGAGGCCCAGACGACGCTTGGCCTCGCCTGCCAGCGCGCCGGGGATACGGATTGCGCCGTGGCCGCGTTCGACCGGGCGGTCAAGCTGCGGCCCGCGGATTCCAACGCCTACAACAATCTCGGTCTGGCGCTGATTCAAAAAGGCGACGCGGAATCGTCTATTCCAAAATTTCGCGAGGCCGTGCGGCTTCGTCCCGAGGACGGTGCGATTCGTGGAAATCTCGGCATTGCGTTTCTGCAACGCGCTGACTTCGATGCTGCGATCACCGAACTAGCCGCGGCAATCCAGCTAACGCCCGCGGATGCCTCCCTGCATTACAACCTCGGACTGGCCTACAAATTGAAAGACCAGTTCGATCCGGCGGTGATGGAACTGCAAAAGGCCGTCGAACTCCAGCCTGACCTTGCCGACGCACATTACACGCTGGGCGTGCTCTACTGGCAGAAGGGCGAGTTCGACAAGGCGACGGAGCAACTCAAGAGCGCGATCCGGTCACAGCCAACTTACGCCGAGGCCCATTACACACTCGGGACGGTTTACAAACAGCAGGGCAAGTTGCCCGAGGCCGCTGTGTCGTTGCGCGAGGCGGTCCGGTTGCAACCCGGCTTCGCCGGCGCGCACACCACACTGGCCGCCGTGCTGCGCCAGCAGGGAGACTCGGATCAAGCTGCCGCAGAGGCCGCGACGGCCGCGAGAATCACTGCAACGACCAACAATCTTCAGGCCGCCACCTTTGCCACCAATTCCGGTAAGCGACTGTTAAATGCCGGCGACCTGGAAGGCGCGATCACACAATTCCGCGCGGCCATAAAAATGGACGACAACTATTCCCCAGCCCACGCCCAGCTCAGCCAGGCCTTGCAGCGCAAGGGGGAGACACGCGAGGCGGAAGCGGAATTGAAACGCTCACAAGCGCTGGAATCGCCAAAGCCGCAGTCTCCATAAATGACTGTGCCCGCAAGATGGCCCATAGATCATTGGTGGACATAGACTTGCAAATGTAATATCCTTTGGCGGCTTTTGGTTCGCAACCCCATGCCGCAGTCCAAGCACGAAAAGATCCGCAACGACATCCGCCGCGCAATCACCACGGGAAAATACAAAGAAGGTCAGCGCCTCCCTACAGAAGCGGTGTTGGTGAAGCAATACGCCACCTCGAGGCCGACAGTGGCGCGGGCGCTCCGCGACCTGCAATATGAAGGCCTGATCGCGCGCCGGGCGGGGTCGGGAACTTTCGTTCGTAAAACCAGTGAAGAACACGGACAGTTGTTCGGACTGGTGATCCCGAGGCTGGGCGAGACCGAGATCCTAGACCCAATTTGCCGGGAAATGGCGCGCTCTTCGCAAGCCAGTCACCACGGGTTGCTGTGGGCCGCGACCGCCGTGGACGCGACCGGCGACGTTGCCGAGCAGGCCTGGCAATCGGCCCAGCAATGCATTCGACGCAAAGTGGCGGGCGTTTTTTTTGCGCCGCTTGAGCTCATCCCCGACGGGGAGGCCACCAACGAGAAGATTGTGCAGGCACTCGATACGGCTGGTATTCCCCTGGTTTTGCTGGATCGCGACCTCTATCGGTCGCCGCGGCGCAGCCGGTATGACCGCGTCGGTATAGACAATCGCGCGGCTGGCTTTGCCGCAGCCGATCATCTGCTGCGCATGGGGTGCCGCAAGGTGGGGTTTTTCAGCCATCCTTACTCCGCCGAAACCGTGACGGCGCGCCAGCAGGGGTACCAGGACGCGCTTCGCCAGCATCGGGTCGTGTCGCAAGCGTCGTGGGTGGCAGAGGGCGATCCCTCGGATGCTGGGTTGGTGCGCCAGTTTTTGGACGCCTCGGGTGTTGGGGGGATGATCTGCGGAAACGATATCACCGCCGCCAAGCTCATGCGAACAATGGATTTACTTGGAATTGAGATCCCGAAAGACATGCGTGTGGTGGGGTTCGACGACGTGCGCTATGCCAGCCTGCTGAAAGTGCCCCTAACCACCATCCACCAGCCGTGCGCCCACATTGGGTCCGCGGCGGTGCGGGCCATGATTGAGCGCATTGCCAACCCGTCGATCCCGCCCCGCGAAATTCTGTTTCACTGCCAGCTGGTGGTGCGCGAATCCTGCGGCGCGCACCTCAATGGCTCGGGTCCTGAACCTTTGGTAACAGCCGAAAAACGCTCTAGTGATTAACCATTAGCCGCGCGGCCGGGAGTGAGAATACATTTCCTACACATTGAGTTAACAAAGTTCTTGACAACCGATTTGTTACACGTCTATAAATCTCACCCAGTTCCCCGTGACGGGAAATTGCCATACCCGAGGAGTCCAAACTATGTTCAGGTCCAAGTCGATCTGTGTTGTTGTGATGTTGTCGTTGGCCGTTGCTGGTCTGGTTGCGAATCAGGCGTCAGCCCAGGCCGTGTACGGAAGCGTGTTAGGAACGGTGACCGATCCTCAGGGCGCGGCAGTGGTTGGCGCGACCATCACCGCCACCTCCCCAGCGAAGAACATTACCGTGACCGCCACCTCCAACGAGAGTGGTAACTACTCGGTGACGCACTTGATCCCCGATGTTTACACCGTGCGCATCGAAGCCAAGGGCTTTAAGGCGCTCGAGCTCAAAGACGTGACCGTTTCCGCCGATAACAGCGCTCGCATTGACGGCTCGCTGCAACTTGGCGGCGCGACTGAAACCGTCGAAGTCACCGGCGAGAACCCCGAGCTTAAGACAGACCGCTCCGACGTGGCAGTCGAGTTCAGTAGCCGTCAGGTTGCGGAACTCCCCATCCTGAATCGTAACTTCCAGAGCCTCGAATTGCTGACCCCCGGCACCCAAGTTATCAACGGTTGGGCGCACGCCGCGACCGAGAACCCGCAAGGCAGCAAGCAGATTTATGTGGACGGCCAGAACTTCAGCGGCACCGGCTACAACCTCGACGGCACCGATAACCAGGACCCTATCCTCGGAATCATCATCGTCAATCCCAGCCTTGACACGGTGAACGAAGTCAAGATGGCGACGCAGAACTACGACGCCGAATTTGGCAAGGCCACCGCTGGAATCATGACCGCCCAGACCAAATCGGGCAGCAACCAGTTCCACGGCAGCGGCTATTACTACGATTTGAACCCCAAAGGACCCGCGAAAGATCCGTTTACGAATTCGGCATCCGCGAATGCCTGGAAACAGTATGGCGGCGCAGTGGGTGGCCCGATTGTCAAGAACAAATTGTTCTTCTTCGCTGGTTATGAAGCCAACCGGCGCACGCAGGGAATCACTTTTACTGCGGCCGTGCCTACGGCGCTGATGCGCAGCACTTGTCTGACGCCGGGCAGTGCGGTCTGTGATCTCAGTGAGTACACAAATGCTGGCTTGGGCGGTGGAGGTAAGGTGTTCAATCCTTATCAAGCCATCGGTTCCAGGCAGTCATACACGGTCTACAATCCTGGTTCCGACACCACGAAGGATTGCTCGGTAAGTAACCCCTGCACAACCCAAATTCCGACGGCAGATTTGCATACGGTATGGGATCCAGTTGGCGCTGACGGTCTGGGCGTTGCCGAGCGAATTCTCAGTCTGCTCCCGGCACCCACTCCTAATCTCGCGGTGCAGAACAACGGTACGACCAACAACTACTCGGCCAATGGTTCAGGCCCGTTCAATGATTACCAATACACCACCCGCATTGACTACAGCGCCAGCCAGAAGTTGCAGATCTTCGGGCGCTTTAGCCGCGCAAACTTTACGCTGTCCGGTAAGCCCGTGTTTGGCACCGCAATCGGCGGGCCCGGGCTGGGGCCGCTGGGTTTGGCTGGACAGTCTGTGATCAACAACTACAGTCTGGCGACCGGCTTCAACTACACGCTGAGCAGCACGCTGCTGACGGACGTTCGATTCGGATACTTCCGGTACAATCCGCATTCCACCAAGTGGGATCCCGGCAGCACCGATGCGGCGAGCAAGCTTGGCTTGGTTGGCTTGAATACCAGCGACATCACCACGAATGGCCTGCCTTCGCTGATCTTCGATCAAACGATTGGTAACACAACGGCAGGCGGCGGTTCGAGTGGACTGGGCGAAGGTTTGAACGTCGCCCGCTGTAACTGCCCGCTGGTCGAAAAAGAGCAGGGCTATCAGTTGGCGAACAACTGGACGAAGCTGGCAGGCAATCATCAGTTCAAAGTGGGAGCGGACTTGCGCCATGCCATTAACCTGCGCGTCCCGTCTGACGCGGATCGCACCGGAGTGCTCAACTTCAACCACCTTGGTACTTCCGACGGGCAGGCGAGCGCAACGGGTGGATTGGATATTGCCACCTACCTGTTTGGAGAAGTGACTAGCTTCAATCGCTATGTGGGATCGGCAACAGAGACAAGCGCCACCGAAAAGCAGAACCGGTATTTTGCGTACGCGCAGGACACTTGGCGCGCCACTCACAAACTGACCCTGAACTATGGCCTACGCTGGGAAATTTACACCCCGGAGTCCGTCGCTAAGGGCAATGGCGGCTTTGCCGTGCTGCCGGAGGGTGTAATCCGGGCCGCTGGTTCCAGCGGGATCAGTGGTAATGGAAACACCAAGAATAACTACAAGAACTTTGCTCCGCGGCTCGGTCTCGCATACGAGGTCAATCCCAAGACGGTGGTTCGGTTGGGATACGGTCGTAGCTTCGATATCGGCGTGTTCGGTTCAAATTTCGGGCATACGGTCACGCAGAACCTGCCGGTACTGGTCAACCAAAGCTTGACATCTCTAGGTAATGACAACAAGACCGCTGCCTTCAACTTCGCCGGTACCTGCCTGCCGACAAGTGTAGGGTATGCAACCGGAAACTGCGGCCCTGCGGCGTATGTCTTCCCGGTTGTTCCCAGCAACGGTATTCTGCCGCTGTTTGGGCAATGCCCTCCGGGCGCGGTATCTCCGTGCAGCGGTACCGCCTCTCCACACATCCGTCCTGACAAAGTCGAGGTGCCCACGGTGGATGCGTGGAACGTAACCGTACAGCGCCAGCTTTCCTCCAAGACCAGCGTGGAGGTAGCCTATGTCGGCACCTATGGCAGCCACGTATTTAAAGGCAACGGTCCTACTTACAACATCAACCAAGCGACCGTGGCGAATTTCGGAGTCCCGAACCCCGCTAACCCGATCGACCCAATCACCGGCTTGCCGGGGGTTTGGACCTACAACCAACGTGCCCCTTATGCGACTGCTTTCTCGACCCCCTACACCGACGCCGGCGGTGTAACTACTAACGTCATCTGCTGCAGTGGACAAGGGATGAGTTTCGCCGGCAACGACGGGTCGAACTCCTATAAGGCCTTCCAGGTCAAGGTGAATCAGCGTGCTGCCAACGGCCTTACAATTTTGGCTCACTACACTTATTCACGAGCCAGAGACAACGACGGCGGTTATCAGCCGGATCTGAAGGTGCAGACCGGGCGCGCCGATTTCAACCGGAACAGCGTATTGGTCTTCACATCCATCTATGATTTGCCGTTCGGCAAAGGGAAGAAATTCCTTGGCAATATCGGTCGCGGTGCCGACCTGCTGCTAGGAGGATGGCAGTGGAATTCGTCAATCGCCATTGCCAGCGGGTTGCCTTGGTCTCCAGGCTACAGCAACTGCAACCTTGACAGAGACACCGGGCCGTGTCGGCCCAGCCTGAATGGCTCCTTCCATTACGGGATTCACAGTACTGTGACAGGGGGCGTTCCGACCGTCACATATTTCACTCCGGTGGCTGCTGCACTTTGTGACAGCACCGCTCTCGACAGCAAAGGCAACCCCGTTTGCCCAACTATTGTCACGCAGAGTGGCCCGTTCACGGCTCCAGGCGTTGGGAAATTCGGAAACATTGCACGCAATGCTTTCACCGGGCCGGGTAAGTTCAGTGCTGATATGTCGTTCTACAAGAACTTCACTATCACGGAACGGGTCAAGGCTCAATTCCAGGCGGAGTTCTTTAACATATTGAACCACCCGGTTTATGCCTTCAACAGCAGCCAAGGCGGTTCCGGTACGTGCATTGACTGCGGCGGCAACGGGAAGGTCACCGACATCGAAAGCGACATTCCGATGCGGCAGTTCCAGATGGGCTTCCGGGTCACGTTCTAACGGAAGCGGAACAATATCAACCCATGGGGAGCCTTCGGGCTCCCCATTTTTTAGAAGCGTAGCCCTCCCCCCAAATTGTGCGATCTGTCAGGAACGGCCATGAAGAAGCTCGTAGTGGGTCTTGGCGAAGTTCTCTGGGACATGCTGCCGGGGCAAAAGCACCTCGGCGGCGCGCCTGCGAACTTTGCCTACATCACGAACCTGCTGGGCGACAAGGGCATCGTCGCCAGCCGGGTGGGCACCGACGACGCCGGACTGGAAGCGACCGGCAGGATTGAGGCGCTCGGCCTTCCCACGACATTCCTGCAACACGACGACCGCCATCGTACCGGCATGGTGCGCGTCGAGGTGGACGACAAGGGCTGCGCCAAATTTGAGATCGAGGCGCCCTCAGCGTGGGATTTTCTGGAATGGTCGGCAGAGTGGCGCGTGCTGGCGGAACGGGCCGAGGCGGTGTGCTTTGGGTCGTTGGCACAGCGCTCCGCAGAGAGCCGCGAAACCATACGCCGCTTTCTCGCCGCCACGCGCCCCGAGGCGGTGCGGGTGTTTGACGTTAACCTGCGCGAGCCTTTCTATTCCCAGGACATTTTGGCCGACTCCATGAGACTGGCCGACATCGTGAAGATGAACGACGCCGAGGTGCCGCGCGTGATGGCGCTGGGCGGGCTTGGCCACGTGGACGAGATATCGTCGGCCCGGCGCTTGATTGATCTCTATGACCTGAAGCTGGTGTGCGTGACGCGAGGTGGCCAGGGCAGTCTGCTGGTCAGCCGGACCGATTCGCATGCGCAGGGCGGTGTGGGGATTACGGTCGCGGATACCATCGGCGCTGGCGACGCATTCACCGCGGCGCTGACCCACGAATACCTGCGAGGCGCATCGCTGGAGCGCATGAACGTCGTCGCCAACCGCGTGGGAGCGTGGGTCGCCAGTGAAGCCGGTCCGACGCCTACGCCCAAGGATGGCACGCTCGAGCACTCGCTCGGGGAGACCGTCTGAGGCGAGCAGGGCCGCTGGCCTCCGCGGACAGCGTAGAATGAGCTGTTCTAGGAATTCCCCATGAAACGGCCTCTGTGGACCATCCTGCTGGCTCTTGCGGCCTGTGTGCCGAGCACGTCTCAGTCAGCGGAGACGCCTGCGCCAATCCCCAGCGCCGGGCCTGAGTCACAGCGACCATTGGACGGGGCTTTCAGCGAATCCCGCCGCCTCCTGCAACAGGGGAACTATGCAGAGGCCATCGCCAGCCTGCAACAACTGGAGCGCGCCAATCCCGGCATGAAAGGCCTGTCCCACGAGATGGGATCTGCCTATTACCGGAGCGGCGACTATGTGAAGGCCATCCACTCGCTGAAAGAAGCGATGGACCAGGATTCTCAGGACAAGGAAGCCATCCAACTGCTGGGCCTTTCCAACTACCTGGCCGGTAGGCCCGCGGATGCGATTCCCTTGCTTGAAAAAGTCCAGGGATGGTATCCAAACGCCAACGTGGATGCCGCATATATTCTGGGTGTCGCCTACATCCAAACCAAGGACTACCCGGACGCCCGCAAGGCCTTTGCCCGCATGTTTGAGGTAGGGCCGGATTCCGCCGCCGCCTATTTGTTTACCGCCCGCATCCTGCTGCGCCAGGAGTTCGATCCCATCGCTGAGGAATACGCGCAGAAGGCCATTGCGCTCGATTCCAAGCTGCCCCTCGCGCACTTTTTTCTGGGGGAACTGTACCTTTACAAGTCGAGAATTCCAGAGGCCATTGCCAATTTTCAACAGGAACTGGCGATCAATCCGGCCCACGCCGCAACTTATTACAAGCTCGCCGACGCTTACGTGCGTTTGCAGAAGTTCAGTGAAGCCGAGCGCATCTTGCAGCGGTCCATCTGGCTCGACGCCACTTCTACAGGTCCATACATTCTCATGGGGAAGGTCTTGGAGAAACAGGGGGAGGCAGAGCTGGCGGTGCGGGCGCTGCAGCGCGCGCTGGCCATGGACCCCAACAATTTCATGGCGCACCACCTGCTCGGCCAGGCATACAAGGACATGGGAAGGACTGAAGACGCCGAGCGCGAGCGAAAACTTGCCCAGCAGGTCCAGGATGATTCCAATGGCAAACCTTGATACCAGCGTAGGTAAACGCGCGCGAGTTCCCATGCTGCTGTGCGTGTGGCTGACGCTGTGCGTGGGGACCGTGGCGGGACAGACCGCCGGTGGAATTGATCTGGATGGCAAGAGAATTGACCCACTGAAGACCGCGTCGGGAAAGCCCGCCGTCCTCGTCTTCGTGCGCACCGACTGCCCCATCTCGAATCGCTATGCGCCAACGCTGCAACAGTTACAGACTGAATACGCGGGCCGGGTGGCGTTTTGGCTCGTCTATCCCGACAAGGACGAGTCGCCGGCGAAAATCCGCAAGCACTTGCAGGAATACGGGTATGCCATTCCAGCGCTGCAAGACCCTGGGCGCGAGCTGGTTAAACTAAGTCAGGCCCAAATTACGCCGGAGGTCGCGGTGTTTGGGGCCAACCGGAAGCTTGCCTACCATGGCCGCATAGATAACTGGTACGAGAACATCGGGCGGGTCCGCGCCGCTCCGACAACCCATGAACTGCGTGACGCGCTGCAAGAGTTGCTGGCGGGGAACGCGCCCAAAGTCGCTTCTGCAAGGGCCGTGGGGTGCTCCATTACGGATTTGCAATGAGCAAAGTCGCACTGGAAAACGTGTCGCATGGTTCTGCACTTGGCCGAGTAGCGTTGGGCCTTGGGGTTGCAGCGCTGGTGCTGGGAGGGGCCGCGTTGGTTGGGTCTGGAGCGAAGGCCGCACCGGCTGCTGCAGGCGTGAATCCCGGCACAGGCCCATCCGTCACCTTCAATCGAGATATCGCTCCGCTGATTTTTCAGAACTGTGCGCCGTGTCATCATCCGGGCGAGTCTGCCCCGTTTTCGCTTCTGACCTACGCTGATGTAAAGAAGCACGCGCGCCAGATTGCCGCCGTGACGCAGATGCGGATCATGCCGCCATGGCTCGCGGAGCCGCAGGACGCGAAATTTTCCGACGAACGGCATTTGTCGCGTCAGCAATTAGACCTGATTCAAAATTGGGTGGATGGAGGCGAGGTTGAAGGCGACGCGGCGGATATGCCCGCTGCCCCGAAATTCGCCGAGGACTGGCAGTTGGGGCCGCCGGACTTGATCCTCAAGGCTGCCAAACCATTTCTGCTCGCCGCTAGCGGCAACGACATTTACTGGAACTTCATTCTCCCGGTGCCGATCAACGAAACTCGCTGGGTGAAGGCCGTGGAAATCAGGCCCGGCGATAAACGGCTAGTGCATCACGCCAACATTCTGGTGGACCGGCTCGAGCTTTCGCGACAATCTGAAAAGGAGCCAGGGGCAGGCTTCGCAGGCATGGACCTTCGCATCGAGTCCGAGGTCTTCGATCCGGAGAGTCATTTTCTTTTCTGGAAGCCCGGCAGCATCCCTTACGTCGAACCGGATGGTCTGGCACTCAGGCTCGACAGAGGCACAGACCTGGTGCTCAATACCCATCTCCAGCCTTCAGGCAAGGCGGAACTGGTGCAGCCGAGTGTGGGGATTTATTTCACGGACAAGCCGGCAACCCGCTTCCCGATGCTGCTGCAATTGGACCGCGATTCGATGCTTGATATCCCGGCCGGCGACGACAACTTCACCGTTACCGACACGTTCACTCTTCCCGTGGATGTGGATCTTCTCGCGATCTACCCACACGCTCACTACTTGGGCAAAGACCTGCTGGCTGAAGCAATTCTGCCCGGCGGAAAAACCGAAACGCTCATTCACATCAAGCGCTGGGACTTGAATTGGCAGGCTGTATTTCGTTACGAACAGCCGGTCATGCTGCCGAAGGGCACAGCGGTCACCATGCGTTACGTGTACGACAACTCAGACGCCAACGTCGCGAACCCGAATCATCCTCCGAAGAGAGTGCGGGCTGGAAACAGCTCCACCGATGAAATGTCTCATCTTTGGCTTCAGGTGTTGCCCCGAAACGTAGATTCCTCGCACGTGGATCCGCGCCGGATCTTGCAGGAAGTTCTGGCCCGGCATCATATCGAGCAAGACACGAATGATTACGCGGCCCACTACAACCTCGGGGCGATGCTTGAAGAGCGGGGAGAGGTGGGCAGCGGTATCGAACAGTATGAGGAGGCTCTGCGGATTCGACCAGCCGATGCCGTGATCCACAACGCGCTCGGCAAGGCCCTGCTGACTTCCGAGCACGCTGCGGATGCGATCACGCACTTCCGGGCGGCGTTGCAGGCCCGTCCCGAATACTTCGACGCGCACTACAACCTTGGAATTGCCTTGGCATCGCAGGGAAGTCTCCCGGAGTCGCTAACGCAGTTTCGAGAGGCGGTCCGCTTGAATCCGAATGATGCCAGTGCGCAGGCAAACCTGGGCAGTGTGTTGGCCCAGACTGGGCAATTCGTCGAGGCCAAAACATGTCTGGAACGCGCGCTTCAGATCGAACCTGGCCACCAGCTCGCCCGCGAAAACCTTGATTTGTTGAATCAAATACTCACTCAGCAAGCGCATGAAAAATGAGAATTCCCAAGTTGCTACTGTTCGAGATCATCGGTTTCGCGCTCGCCTTGCTCGCGCCGCTGTCCAAAGCGATTGCCGCGGAACCCTATCAGTCGCCCGGCACGAAGAAGATGGCCGCCCTGCTCGAACAAATTTATCGCGAGCAGGATTGGAAGACGGACCCCAACAAGGACGCCGAGCGAGCCCGCTATTTGGAATCGCAGCTGAGTAAAAGCCCCACGTTACGCGAGGAGATCAAACTACGTCAGGCGCTGGCTGAGAATCTCCTGCGCGCCGGCGACAGCGCAAAAGCGGTGGACCAACTCGAGGCCCTTCGCAAGTTTTGTCAAGATAAAGGCGTCGTCCTCAAACCCGAATACGAGCGCCAACTCCGCAATACTTTTGCCATTGCATACCTGAGGCTGGGTGAGCAGGAAAACTGTCAGCTCTACCATGGACAGGATTCATGCCTGTTCCCGATCCAGGGTGGTGGCGTGCATAAATTGCCTCGCGGGTCCGAGGGCGCGATCCGCGAGTTCACCGCAGCACTGCAAGCCGACCCCAATGACGCCAAGGCGCAGTGGCTTCTCAACATCGCTTACATGACGCTGGGTCGCTACCCGCAGGATGTTCCGCGCCAATGGCTCATCCCCAGCAGCCAGTTTGAATCGGAGTACGACATCGGTCGATTCCGTGAGGTCGCCGCGCAGGCCAGCCTTCTCATCAACAACCACTCCGGTGGCACGCTCCTGGAAGATTTCGATGGAGACGGCCTGCTCGATCTCATGGTCTCCGGATCGCACCCAACAGACCAGCTTCGCTATTTTCACAATGACGGCAACGGATATTTCACCGACCGCACCAAAGAAGCCGGATTGACCGGTGAGACTGGAGGCCTCAACCTGGTTCTCACCGATTACAACAACGACGGTCATCCCGATGTGCTTGTGTTGCGCGGCGGTTGGTGGGGACAGAACGGCAAGTATCCTATGTCGCTGCTCCGTAACAACGGCGATGGGACATTCGATGACGTCACCGAGCAGGCTGGTTTGTTGTCGCTGCATCCGACGCAGACGGCCGCGTGGGCGGACTATGACAACGACGGGTGGCTTGATCTTTATGTCGGGCATGAAGCCAACATTGAAGAGAACCATCCTTCTCAGCTATTTCACAACAATCACAACGGAACATTCACCGAAGTTGCCGCGCCAAATGGCCTGGCTGACATGGGTTTCGTGAAAGGCGTGGCCTGGGGCGACTTCAACAACGACGGCCGGCCTGACCTGTATATCTCGATCAAGGGGAAGCCCAACCGACTGTTTCGCAACGATGGCCCGCTCGACCCTGACCATCCGCGCGGGGACCGCTGGAAGTTTACCGACGTGACCGCCCAGGCGGGCGTTGCCGAGCCGATCCATAGCTTTGCGACGTGGTTCTTTGACTACGATAACGACGGATGGCCTGACTTGTTTGTCGCCGGATATTACGTCGAAGACTTCAACGACGTTGGTCGCTTTGAAATGGGTTTACCCAACAAGGGCGAAGTCCCGCGCCTGTATCACAACAATCACGACGGCACATTCACCGATGTCACCAAGCGGGCGCACGTCGACCGCGCAATTCTGGTCATGGGTGCGGGGTTTGGCGACCTCGACAACGACGGCTGGCTCGACGTCTATCTCGGGACCGGCGATCCCAACTACGAATCGTTGCTGCCAAATCGCATGTTCCGGAACAACGAAGGCAAGACGTTTCAGGACGTCACCACATCCGGGGGCTTCGGGCATCTTCAAAAAGGCCACGCCATCGCTTTTGGCGATATCAACAACGACGGCAACGAAGACATATTCGAGGAGATGGGCGGCGCGTACGCCGGAGACGCATATCCCAGTTCGTTGTACGAGAACCCAGGTCATGGGAACCACTGGATCACTCTCGAACTGGAAGGCGTGAAGACCAACCGAGCGGCCTTTGGAGCGCGGATTGACGTGACCGTGGGGTCAGGCGCATCGCTCCGGCACATTTATCGTACCGTGGGTTACGGATCGAGCTTCGGCGGGAATCCCCTGCGTCAGCACATTGGGTTGGGCAAAGCGACACGCGTCGCCAGGATTGAAGTGACCTGGCCTACGTCGAAGCAAGTCCAAACTTTTACTGACGTAGTGGCTGACCGGGCCTATCATTTGCGGGAAGGCTCCAAAGCGCTGATCGCTGTGCAGTACAAACGGTTCGACTTTCCACACGCAGCGCACAGTGGCGAGCAAACCGGGATGCGCCATCCGTGAGACGAGGGCTGAACGCCATGCCCCTAGAATCCCGCCTGTGGTGTAATCCCCTTGGATTCCACGCAATCATAAGTCTTGCCGGCCTGGAGATCCTTGAAGTCCTCGGCCCGGCCGTTGGGCCACTGGATAATGACCCGGTCTAAATGGTCGCTCTTGCCGAGGCCGAAGGTCAGCGACAGTTCTGATTGAGAGAGATAACTGGAGCCGCTCTTCACCATCCCCAGCCGTGAAATTCCGCCATACTCGATGCGAACGATCGCGCCGATCGCGTCGCGATTGGATTGGGTGCCGCGCAGTCGAAAGCGGACGCTGCGGTTCCCGGACTGCTGATCGTTGCGGAACAGGTAAGCAAGCCCATTGTTAGTGGTGAGGAGAAGATCGAGATCACCGTCCCGATCAAAGTCTGCGCAGGCAACGCCGCGTCCGACCTTGGGTTGTCCAAAATCTGGTCCTACATCGAGCGTGGCGTCGCGGAACGTACCGTCGCCCCGGTTGAGAAACAACTGCGGCGGCTGAGCATACCCGACGTTACCGCGAATGTTCCTTACCGTGTCATCAATGTGCCCGTTCGCCACGACCAGGTCGAGCGAGCCGTCAAGATCCATGTCTGCAAACACGCATCCAAAGCCCAGCATCGGCTTGGTCGCGGCTCCAACTCCAGCGCGAATGGCGATGTCTTCGTAAGCGCCCTTGCCGGATGCGCGATACAGCCCAAGCATTTCATTATCAAAGTTGGTGATCGCGATCCCCGGCACGCCTGAGTTGTTAAAGTCTCCAGTATCTATGCCCATTCCAGCGCGGGCCTTGCCATCTTCGCTAAAGGCAACGCCGGCCTCGACGCCCACCTCCTTGAACGTTCCATTGCGGTTGTTGCGATAGAGCTTGTTGGGCTGGGTATCGTTGGCGACGATCAGATCGGGCCATCCGTCCTGATCGTAGTCGAGCAGGGCCGCGCCCAGCGATTTCGAACTGGTGTCGAAAATGCCGCTGCTGGCCGTGACGTCCTCAAAGGTCCCATCGCCCCGATTGTGGAACAGCCAGCAGGTCTCGCCGCGGTAGGCCTCCGGGGTGCAATAGGACTTGTGCTTTCCGTCCAGACTGCAAAACACATCGTGTTCAGGCGACCACTTTACATAGTTGCAGACAAAGAGATCGAGCCGTCCGTCGCGGTCGTAGTCGAACCAGAGCGCCGACGTGCTGAGGCCCACGCGTCCGCCCAGTCCGCTGTTTCGAGTTACGTCAATGAACGTGCCCTTGCCGGTGTTGCGGAAGAGACGGTTCTGTCCCACGCAGGTGATCAGCACGTCGGGGAAGCCGTCGTTGTTGAAGTCGCCGACCGCTACACCCATGCCGTACATCTCGGTCGCATCCAGTCCCGCGCTGCGAGTGACGTCGGTAAACGTGCCGTTGCGGTTGTTGCGGTAGAGGTGGAGCGTGCTTTTCTGTGGGTGGTGTCCGGGCCAGTCGGTCCCATTGATGAGGAGAATGTCCTGCCAGCCGTCCCCGTCGTAGTCGAGAAACGCGCAGCCCGACCCTAGTGTCTCCGGGAGAAATTTGCCGCCGAACGCCCCGCTGTTGTGCCGAAACCGAATCCCCGCCGAGCTGGTGACATCGGTCAGGCGGAATCCGGGCTTCGCAGGGCCCTGAAGTTCACCAGCCCATGATGGTTTAAGCAGGAAGCCGGAACTCACCCCCGCCATGCCTCGAAGAAAAGTTCTGCGGTTCACGGAATGTTCACCAGCCCATTGCGGATCGCGTAGACCACAAGTTCGGCGGTCTTGTGAATTTGCAGAGCGTCCATGATATTGGCGCGATGGACCGCGACGGTGTTGGCACTGAGATGCAGATGATCGGCGATCTCCTTGTTCGATTGTCCTTCCACAATGAGCTGAAGCACCTCAAGCTCGCGCGGCGTAAGCGCCGCTTTGGATGCGCCTTTCAGGACCGCGGGCAATGAGACTGCCGGGTCGAGCACCAGTTCTCCTGCCGCAACCCTTCGCACGGCAAGCGGGAGTTCGAGATCCATGGCGCTCTTCAGGAGGTAGCCGCGTGCTCCGGCGTCCAATGCCTGCCGTACCAGGGTTTCCTCGGAATGCATGCTAAGCATCAGCACCGCAACTGCCGGGGAAGCCTCTAGGATTTGCCTCGTTGCCGCGAGGCCGCTAAGCCGCGGAAGGGCACAGTCCATCACGATTACCTGCGGTTGCAGTACTTGTGCCCGCTCGACGGCTTCTACGCCGTCGCTGGCTTCACCAACGACAACAATGTCGGACTCATCTTCCAGCATGCGCCGGAAGCCGCGTCGTACCAGATTGTGATCATCCACGAGTAGCACTGAGATTTTCTCAAGCATCAGATTCGGTCGCCTCCCGGGGAATCCGCAGCCGTATCAGCGTTCCACGATCGGCGGGCTGCAAGAACTCAATCGTACCTCTCAGCAGTTCGGCCCGCTCTCGCATGGCAACCAGCCCAATTCCCGGTCGCGCGTGCGAAGTCCCAAACCCGATGCCGTGGTCTTCGACTTCGACCCCCAGCCCTTCCGTGAGGAAACGGATTCGCACCCATGCCCGCCGGGCCCCGGAATGCCGAGCCACATTGTTCAACGCTTCCTGAACAATGCGATAGACCTGAATGGCCGCCGCCCCCCGGACCGGAAACGCTTCGCCCGACTTCTCGTAGGATATGGCAATGCCCGTTTGCCTTTCTACTGTGGGCAGGTACCAATCCAGCGTGCTCTCTAGCCCCTGCTCGTCCAGCATCACGGGATGCAGCGCTTGAGACAGGGTGCGAATCGAGTTCAGCGTATTCTGAGCAATTTCACGGACCTCGCGCAAGTCGGCGCGCAGCGGAGAATCTTCAGGAGTATGTTTCTCCGCCCGGCCCAGCAGCGAACCGATTGCGGTCAAGACCTGACCAAATTCATCATGCAATTCGCGCGAGATATGATGAAGGATGGACTCCTGAGTGGCAATCAGCTTCTGTGCCAGGTCGCTACGCTGCGCGGAAAGGACTGCTAGCTGGGCAAATAACTGCCGGTTGGAACGCATCACGTACAAGCTGGTGAGAAGTATGGCGGTCAGCGTCGCAGCCAGAAAAACATAAACCTGGCGCTGCACCCGGTTATAGATTTCCTCGGTTTGGGCCGCTAGCTGTTCTTCATACTCATTGTTCTGGACCAGCAAACGGGCGACCGCGGTGCTGAGGCCGGCCTGCCGCGCTTGCAGAGAAATGCGAATGTCGGCGCGAGCGTCCTGCTCATGCCCGTTCTGTGCCATCGCAAATGTGTGGCCGGTCGCCACCCAGAATTGATTGAGCGCGGCGCGAAGGAATTCGCGCTGCTCAGGCGAGTGCTGCATGAGCGCCACTTGCTCCTCGCGGCGCAGGGCATCGTCCAGGTCGGCGTGGATTCGCTCGAACTGGGCGGACCACGCGGTGAGCGGGTAAGGTTCGCTCGCATCAAGCATGTCGCGCATGGCCAGAGCGAGAGAGTTCAGGTCGTTCTGTACGCGCAGCAACTGCAGGGAGTTTTTCCGGCTGCGGTCAGCCAAATCGCTCTGCAGCTGCCGCAAGCCCCTGATTTGCAGAATGATGTAGGAAGAGTAGGCCACCACGGCCACCAGCGTTAGCATTAGGCCCAGCAGCAGTCCTGCCGTCGGCGAGCGTTGTGTTTGGGCAGCGCGACTCACCTGCCGAGGATACGACGGAACGGGCGAAATGACCAAGTTCTTCGCCACGGCACCATAGCCAAGGGCCCTTACAACCGTCGTGCAAGCCCCCCTGCCAAAAGCAAATAGTAGTTTCGCATTATTGACCCTCCGCCATACGTCCCTATAATCGCCGCACTCTGATTCTGTCGGCGGGGTCGTGCGGACGTTGGGCAAAGCTCGATTGCGAAGGCAGTGTCTCTATCTCAACCTCAAGAAACGGTGTGCGATAAAAATGGGGAAATACGTGACAAGTGTGAAAAACCTGGTCTTTGCATTCGCAACAGCCTTTGTAGTTCTGGGTCTGGTCAGCGTGAACGTCGTGGGACAACAGATTACGGGAAGTATTCGCGCGACCGTATTGGACCCGAGCGGCGCCGCCGTCCAGGCTGCCACGGTCACCGCCAAGCAGGTTGAAACCGGCTTGACCCGTGCGGCAATGACGGATCGTCAGGGAGCCTCCGTGTTCGTCGAACTCCCAATCGGACGCTATCAGATCGAGGTCCGTGCACCCGGCTTCCAAAAATACTTGCAGCAGGGAATCTCATTGGATGTCAACCAGACGGCAACCGTCAGTATCCATCTTAGGGTCGGATCGGAGACGCAACAAGTTGAGGTTCACGCCGACGCAGACCTGATTCAAGGCGCGGCCAGCAGCCTGGGCCAAACCGTGATGGAGCGCGAGATACTCGATCTCCCGTTGGATGGTCGTAACTTTTCTCAGTTAGGACTGCTTCAACCCGGAGTCGTGCCTTTGACTCCTGGGTTGCTCCAGGCGGGGGGTACGGCGCGGGAAGGGCAGGCCTACGCGGTTGATGGCCAGCGTCCGGAGTCGAACAATTTCCTGATTGACGGCGCCGACAATGTCAATGCGGTGGACGCGGGTTTTGTTCTCAGGCCGCCGATTGACGCGATCGCAGAGTTTAGAATTTTGACCCACAACGCGAACGCGGAGTTCGGACGCAACACTGGTTCCACGACCAACATCGTCACGCGCGGAGGCACCAACTCGTTTCACGGGGCTCTCTGGGAATTTCTGCGCAACGATGCTATGGATTCATCCGATTACTTCACCAGAAGCATTCAGCCACTAAAGCAGAACCAGTTCGGCGGTACTTTCGGTGGGCCGGTTCGCAAAGACAAGACCTTCTTCTTCGGATATTACGAGGGATTTCGTAACCGTAAGGGGGAAACCGTTAACGCCACCGTGCCTTCCGTGGCTGATAGGCAGGGCAATTTAGCGGATCTGTGTGCTCCGCCGCTGTACAGCATCGATCCTATAACCGGCCTGTGCAGCGACCCGAGCTATAACGGCGGGCACCAACTCTACGGCTTCAGTTTTCAGACCGGACAACCGTTCCCGATCCCGTTTAACCTGCTCTCCCCACCATTCGACACGACCGCGGAAAATGTTCTGCCTTTTTTCCCTCTGCCGAACAACGGGACAAATAGTTTCATCACCACGCAGAGCCTCAGCCAGAATAACGACCAATTTGGACTGAGGCTGGACCACTATCTTTCCCACGCGGACACCCTGAATTTCCGCTATATGTACAGTAGTGGCCCCACGACTGACCCTCTTTCGCCCGCAGGCGCCAACGTGCCGGGCTTTCCAGTGGGCGAGTATGATCGCGCGCAGAATCTTGTTGTTCAGGAAACTCACATTTTCTCGCCTACCACCATCGGCGTCGCGCGTGTTTCATATCTTCGCAATAAGTTTCTGCTTGACCAGCACTTGAATCATGAGTCGCTGTCGCAACTGGGCTTTCAGTACCAACCCACCCTGGCTTCCGCCGCCGGCCCGCCGTTCATCCAGTTGGCCGGTTACGCCTCGGTAGGCGACCCGATTACCGGGCCGCGCAACACGTTTCAAAATACGTTTGATTTCTCGGGTTCTCTCAGCTGGATTCATGGCGCCCACGAATTGAAATTTGGGGGAGGCTTTCGGAGGGACCAGATCAACGCATTGCAAGGCATCGCGACCAACGGATTCTTTGTGTTCGCCGGTTTTCCCTTTAACAACGCTTTTGCCAATTACCTCCTTGGCCAGCCGGTGGTCTTTCTGCAGGGCGGCGGTGACTTCAGTCGCGAGATCCGGGATCGGGCCTTGAACTTTTTCGGTCAAGACATTTACAGAGTCACATCCCACTTGACCCTGAACCTCGGCCTTCGCTATGAGTTGCCCTTACCCTCCACTGAGAACAAAAACCGGGTAAATCTCTTCGTTCCCGGTGCGCAGTCGAAAGTAATTCCTACCGCTCCGGCGGGACTTCTCTATCCCGGCGATCCGGGTGTGCCTGCGGGATTGATTCCAACGCAGAAGACGGCTCTTGCTCCGCGCGTAGGGTTTGCCTGGGACCTGCGCGGAGACGCAAAAATGGTGGTCAGCGCGGCATACGGTATTTTCTATGAGCCGTACTATACCGGCCAGGGCGGCCCGCTGCAGGACCCGGTCAGCGCGCCTCCGTACCTCAAGACACAGCAGATCGGTTTTCCCGTGAATTCATTTGCCAACCCGTTTTATACTCCGAATCCTTTCAGCCAGCCATTCCCCGAGCCGATGACTCTGCTCGTGGTCTCGCGCAATCTGCATCTGCCCTATGCGCAGGATTGGAACCTGAATGTTCAACGCTCGTTTGGCGTTGACTGGCTGTTTCAAATCGGATACGTGGGCACCAACGGTGTGAGGCTACCGCGATTTATTGAAGGGAATCCAGCTGTCTTTGTCCCAGGCCTCGACGGGAGCGGCAATCCCATCTCCAACGAAAATAACGTGAACCAGCGGCGGTTGTACTCGGGGTGCACTTTGGCGCAGCCGAATAATTGCGTTTACAGCTCGGTCGGGGAGATCGCTAGCATCGCGAATTCAAGCTACAACGCATTGGAAGCCAGCCTGCGCAAGCGCTTTAGCCACGGCCTTTCTTTCCTTGCTTCCTACACCTTGTCGAAGTCCATTGATGACGTTTCCTCCTTCAACATCACGGGCTCGGCATCACAGCCCGTAGCGGGAGAAAATGATTTGGCGCAGAACCCTTTTGACCTTGCAGCAGAGCGCGGCCGGTCCATGTTTGATGCCCGCCATCGCTTGGTGCTGAGTTATCAATGGAGTCTGCCGTTCTTGCAACACTCCACGAACTGGTCTGGCAAGATTCTGGGTAACTGGCAATTGAACGGGATTGTTACGGCGATGAGTGGAACACCCTTCACTGTGTTTGATTCATCGGACAACTCGCTGCAAGGAAGCGCTCCCGAAATCACCGGCTTCTCTGCCAACCGCCCCAACCTGATTGGAAATCCCAACTCAGGCCCGCGCACGCCGCAGCAATGGTTCAACGTAAGCGCTTTCCAGCGCGTCGCTCCTGATCCCCAAGGCCGGTTCCAGGTGTTCGGGAATGAAGGCCGCAACGTAGTCGCGGGCCCGGGATACGTGAACTGGGACTGCTCGGTCTTCAAGAACATTCGACTGGCCGAATCAAAGGAACTTCAATTCCGGGGCGAGCTGTTCAATGTGCTGAACCATACTAATTTTCGCTTGCCCATCAGCGACATCAACGCCCCGTCCAGCGTTTTCGGGCACGTTCAGTCCGACGTTAGCCCGCGCGTGATCCAGGTGGCCCTGAAGTTTCTCTTTTAGCGAACCCTTGCGAACTAGAGCGTCCTTTTGCGAGCCTAGCCCGTGCGCATCGGCTTCGATCCGCTAAACGCGTAGTAGACGATATACAGGTAGCAGAGAACCGGAAGAACAAATGCGTGGTGAATTCCAAAACGATCAGCGATAAATCCCTGCGCGACTGGAATAATCGCGCCGCCCACGATCGCCATGACCAGCATCCCCGATCCATCGCCGGTCAGAGGGCCCAGTTCCGCGATCCCCAACGTGAAGATGCTGGGAAACATCACCGAGTTAAAGAACCCGACCAGGATGATGCTCCACATGGCAACCTGGCCAAACGTGAGCATCGAAACGCATACCAGCGTGGCCGCCGCCAAGCCGGCAATTCCCAACACCAGCCCAGTCCGAACTTTCTGCAGGATGGCGGACCCAATGAACCGTCCGATCATGGCGCTGAGCCAGTAGTAGGAAACGAATCCCGCCGCGACTTTTTCCGTCACGTTGCCAATGTTGGATTGGCTGAAGTAGTTGACTAAAAAACTGCCGATCGCGACTTCGGCCCCGACATACACAAAAATCCCCACTGCACCCAACACCAGATGACGATGCTGCCAAACGCTTCCCGCGGACGTGTCGCCCACGCGATGTTGCGCGGCGGGCATCGCCGGGAGCTTGAATTTGCCAATCAAAATGCCAAGCACGAGCAGTGCGGCCGCCAATCCGAGATATGGCATCTTGACCGTGGCGGCCTCGTGCAGACGGTAGGCGTGCAGAGCGTCGGGTGAAAGCTGGCGCATTTCGACAACGCCTAAAGCTACGGTGCTCAGAATCAGTACTTTGCCGAACCAGGGTGCAAGAAAAGTTCCGAGCGAGTTAAAAGCCTGCGTCAAATTCAAGCGACTGGAAGCGGTCTGCGGCGGACCGAGAACACTGACATACGGATTCGCCGCCACTTGCAGCGCGGTGATTCCCGCAGCCAGTACCATCAGAGCGCCCAGAAACAGCGGGAACGAAGGCACGCTCGCTGCTGGAATAAACAGCAGCGCCCCCAGCGCCATCACGCACAGTCCAGCCACCATCGTCTTCTGATAGCCGATCCAGTCCACCACCTTCGCCGACGGAATCGAAAAAATAAAATACGCGGAAAAGAACGCGAACTGAACCAGCATCACCTGCGCGTAATTCAAATCAAAGATCGCCTTCAGGTGAGGGACTAGAATGTCATTCAAACAAGTGAGAAAGCCCCACATGAAAAACAAAGTCGTCACCACCGACAACGCGGCGCGCTGGGTCGTGGGAGGGGCGGACGTGGATGTTTGCGGCAGGTTCGTACTAGGGACGGGCGGCATCGGCCTCCGTGGTGCTCAATCGCTGCTTGGCTGCCCGAACTGACCGGCCCGGGCGCTTCTGCTTCGGGTGAATCATACCATCGAAGTCGGAGACGCAGAAACCAAAATTGGGGTCCTCAGTTCTCGCAGGCCAGTCACGATCCCGCATAGAGTTGAAAGGGCGCCCAATAAAACGGCTTTTGGAAAGTGCCGCCGGAGTGCAGTAGGACAAGTTTGGCGCGGCGAAGGGCCAAGTCCGGGCTTTCTCCGCTCTTCATTTCTCCGTAAAGTTCGTCCATGAGTTGCGGCGTGGACGCATCGCTGACATCCCACAGCGCCCCGACCACATTGTGAGCACCGGCGCGGACAAAGGCCCAGGAAAGTCCAACCAGTCCTTCTCCCGAATACGCCCGCGCTCCAGCGCTGCGGCAAGTCGAAATCGTGACCAGTTGCGCCCGCAAGGGGAGGCGAATGATGTCGCGCGCATAGAGCTTGAACGAGTCGTCCTGGACGTTGCCCTTGGAGGCCGCGGTCCCGGACAGTACGATGGCGGAGTCGAGAGGGCTTAGCCGGCTGGCCGTACCGTGCGCGACGAAATGAATATAAGAAAAGCGTTCCGGCCGGCTGGCCAAATACGCGGGCGGACTCGCCTGTTCACGCGAGAACACTTGTTGCTGCCTGGCGACAAAGTGCTTCTTGATGCTCTCCATCTCGGCTCCGGCCTTCGGCAACTGAGGGAAGTCCTCGTTGGGCGCAATGGCGTTGCCGAACAGGAGCAGGTTGCCTGCACCGTGGTTGCCTCCAGCGTGGAAGGCCTGCAACATGCGCAGTGAACTGGCGCTGGAGAGCGTGACATCCTCGATCCAGTAGCGCGGCTTCGACCCAGACACCAGCAGTGTTTCAAAATTCAGGCTGTTCAGGCTGCCGTCGGGCAAGATGAAGACTCTTCCGTTTTTCGTCGCCGCTTTCGGTAGCAGGTCCTTCGCCGGCTCCACCAGGATGCGATATAGCACTGCGCCATCATCGTTCGCGATTTGCGCGGACTCGCGCTGTTCGATGATGGCCTTTCGGTAGCGATCTACCCTGACTTTGATTTCCGCTGCCGGTGGCAGGCGAAACAGGCCGGTCTTTTGTGGCGTGATCGCCCACAGGTAGGATTGTTGCTCTCCCAGCCAATAGAAAAGAACCGTGCCGCCCACGTGCGCGGCGACTTGCTGGGCATGGATCGGGTCGGGCGCGAAAGAGGTTTCTTTCCGCAGCAATCCGAGGCCTTCGGACAGGGTCCTGCCACGGCTGAAGTCAGCGACCTGCAAGGCTTCTGCGGTCTTGCCCCGCGCCACCAGAAAGTGGATGTAGTCGTCGTAAATGCGCGAAGCGTTGGTGAGAAACGGCAGCCGCGAATCTTCGTGCTTGAGTTCGGAGCGTGCGATTTCGAAAGTGGAGAGCGCGGTGCGATACTCGCGGTTGGCGGAACCGACCTGCTTTTCGTCTTCATACAGCCGGGCCAGCGAACGCTCCGCCTCCCACTTCAAAAAAACCGGAGTGTCTGGCGATTGCGCGACTTCGCGGAATGCATTCTCGGCAGCCACCTCGTCATGCAACCGCGCGGCGACCCGCCCTTGCACCAGCCGAGGATAGACCTGGTCACGCCCATTCTTGTCCTCGCGGGCTTTCGCGAGTGCTTCGTCGGCGTAATGCTTCGCGTCGTCCAGTTTTCCGGTTTGCTCCGAGACGAAGGCAAGGGCGATCAGCGAGTTGACGATGTCTTGCCGACTATTGATCTGGTGCGCGAGTTTGAGAGATTGCTGGAAAGATCGCTCGGCGACTGTGAAATCGCGAGCATCCATGTATGTGTAGCCAAGGTCGGTGAGCCACCCCAGTTGGTCCCCAACGTCATGGAGGTTTTCGGCCCCTTTCTCAGCCTCGATCAGCAGCCCCTCAGCTTTTTCTAGGTCGCCGAGTTTGTAATAAGCCCAGCCCATATTACCCAGCGCGGTCTGCGAGATGTCAGCATAACCCTGAGCCATCGATAGCTGGCGCGCGGCGTTGGCCCAATCGAGCGCTTCGTCAAAATGTGACTGCTCATCAGCCGACCAGCTTAGATTTAACAAGGAGTCAGCTTCGAGAAACTGATTTCTGCTGGCGTGCGCCGACGCGAGCCCTCGTTCGAAGAGGCTCTGTGCCTGAGAATAGTGGGCGCGATTCATCTCCAAACGTCCCTCCATGCTAAACACGTCGGGGCAAGCTGGATTGTTCAAAACCGCACAGAGCTTCTCCGCACTACTCAACCTAGACTTCGCTTCCTCTGGATTGCCTATTGAGTCGTATGCCGCTCCCTCAGTTCTCAGTCTTCGTACGGCCAATTCTTCGGATGAAGGCGGAAGAGTTTCGGACGCTAGCAAGGCCAGTGCTTCGTGGCCCTTGCCCTGCCACAACAGGGAATCGGCCTCAAGAAGGAGAAATTTCCAGGCCCACTCGGCGCTGATGCGATGAAATTCCTTGTACCCTCTTTCCGCTTCTACTCCAGCGTCCACTGCATTGCCCTGCCGGTACGCCTGCCTAGCGTGCTCGTATGCGGGCCGAGGATCGCGGTGCGGACTACATGCGGCAAGGCCGAAGAGACCGCAAATCAAGAAGACTGTTCCCCAAGCCCGCTGGGGAGCAGGCGTTCCGTTACTGTTGGGAAGCTCGCTGTTCTTTCTTGTACGTGCGCGAATCATTGCTATTCCATCGACTGTGAAGTCTAGCTTGGAATAGGCAGAAAGGAAACGGCACCTTTAGCATTGGATCATTTAACGGACGGAACACATAACAGGAATTACAGAGCGCACTCTGGTGCGGCGGGTTGCGGAATGATTGGAGGCTCAGCTACCTCCGCCGCCCTTGCCACCTCTACCGTTCGAGTCCAGCGCCACGATCTTGGCCTTCCCCTCGGCCAGGCAGCCCATCTCTAGCCGGATCATGGTCAGGTGGAACTTGTAGGTATCGTACGTTTCCTTGCTCGGATTGCCGGGGATGCGTTCGACCTCCAACTCGCCCAGGAATATCTTTCCAAAGTGGGGCAGGTCAATCACGTGCCCGAACGATGTGCCGGGACATCCCTTGAGGCTGTTAACAACCGAGCAGCTTAACTCGCCGCTCCCGTTGACCGCAGGTCGGCCTCTTGGATACTCCTTGGAGGCCCACTCGGGAAGGTTCTTCACCGAGGCAATCCTATCGTTTTGCTGTGAAATGCGGGACTTTACCTCGTCATCGTCAAAATACGAGCGATTATGGTCGCCCCGGGCGCCCAGAATATCGAGGTCGCGCCCCACGTCCACTTTGTGTCCATCAATCCTCAGGTTTTCGAAGCGTGTCCCCAGGAACGTGACCGATGGTACCGGGCCCTTACCGTACTCCGGATGCAGCGTGGAAATCTGCGCCACCACTCGGTCCGCGGTCACCACGTCGAGCACATTCAGACCTTCGAGCACGGAAGTTGCCAGCGTAACGAAGCCTATGCTCTTCGAGTCTACGGTTTTCGAGCTGGGATAGCCCGCCACCTGGGTATAGCCGGACTCGTAGGAAAGAATGCCCTCAAAGCGGAACGGCTCCACTTTCTTGAATTGGTAATGCCCATCTTTGGGCAAAACCACCTGGGAGCGCGGTGTGATCTCTTCATCCAACGGCTGCTCCAGGTCCGCGCTCAGTACGTAGGCTTCGGCGCAGAAGTCGTGAGCCGGCTTGTTGCCGGGGTCTATCATGGAAACGTCGTGTGGTAGCGCTGCCATATATTTGGCTCCCTCATCAAAGATTCACTTTTAATTTTGCAGCTCGATCCGGTAGCGGCCAAGGTCCACGCTTTCGCCCGCCGCCGTGATGCCGCGCACCGCCAGCGCGCCGGGTCTGTCGCGTCCCGGAACATACAGTGACAGGGCCTCGTCGCCCGCAGCCGGGACCGTCCGCGTCCATTCTAGCCCTCCCTGCGGGTCATACAAGTCCAATTTGTAGGAAGCGTAGAGGCTGCCGGGAGGAACATTGAGCGATAGTCCAAACGCCTGCCCGGCGTGGGCCGCCACCATAATCGGCTCCGCGCCGCGAATGCTGAGGTTGACCACTCCCGACGCCAGCAGACGCGGACTCTGGGCCGCCTGCTGCAAGTGCGGAAGTTCCACAAGATTCTGGTATCCCACGACCGCCAACAACAAGGCAAACACGGGCACGGCAAATGCAGGCCGCAGCCAGCCAAACCATCCGGAGGTGGCGGATGCGGGCACTCGCGCGGGATTCGCTGCGGGCGCTTCCGACAAAACCAACTTGCTGTGCTCGATAAACGCAGCGGCGGCGCGCAGGTCGTTGGCGCAATCCTGACAGTCAAAAACGTGATCTTCGAACTGGTCCCTCGCCTCGGGATCAAGCTCGTTGAGCAGGTATTTTTCCGCGGCTTTCTGTCCCACCGCCTCGTCGTGGTCCATCAATCGTTGTTCCTCCTAAGAGTAGTGCGCCGAAGGGGCAAACCGTTTCAAGATTTTTCGACCGAAATGACACCCGGTGGGCGGGGCTCTAAACTCTTTAAATACAATGACTTGAACGACAACTTGGCGCGATGCAGCAGCACCCGCAGGTAGTCGCGGTCCACCCCAAAGTCCCGGCAAACCTCGTCCTTGTCGCGTTCCTCAAGGAAAACGCCGCTCAACAACCGGCGGTCGCGTTCCGGCATCTCCTGCAAAATCTCTCGTACTTTTTCTTCCAGCTGTTTGGCGGCGATGGCCCCGACGAAGTCCACCGTCCGATCCGGCAAGTCTTGATCTGCTTCGTCTTCCAGCGGCGTGTCGCGCTGCGACGAGCGGTAATGCTCCAGCAGGACGTTATTGCACATCGAGTTTACGTAAGACCCCAGCCGCTCGGGCTGGCGGATCTTGCCTTCGTGTCGCAGCGCCGCAAACACCCGTACAAATGTTTCCTGGCGCACATCTTCGATCGCCTGGGGCGAGTGTAGCCGCGAACGCAACTTCAACTGGATCAACTCGCCGAAGTAAGCGACGAAATGCTCCTGCGTGCGAAAGTCTCCTGCGCGAAGACGTTCGATGTATGGTTCGTCAAAGGAGTGGAATTGCAAGGACTGGCCTCGCTGCCCGGAAGTGGCAGCTAGTGTAGCACTTCGCGCCGATTCGCAGGAGTCGCCGTGGACTACTGAAACGAATCGGCCGATGCCCGCACTATCTCCCTTGAACGTCCGCTTACTCCATGCAGAGGACTGTCCAGTGAGATTGCAATGCGAACCGCCCGTGTCCGCCGCCAGCCCAGGCCACTCCGGACTGGCCGCGCATGACGCTGCCCGAAGCGTGCCCGGCTACAGGGGAACCGCGGGCCTCTCCGCTATGGGGGAAACGCTGCGGGAACTTGTCCAGTTAGCGCGCCGTTCCGCCCCAACCATCCTCGTAGTTGCGCTGAGAATCTTGCGGTAGCGGTCTATTGCTTTTGAATGGCAATGGAGAGATTTGGCGTCAGCACGGTCCCCGTGAGGCGGTAGATCGTTTTCAGACCCACCTTTGCAGCGCTCTTTAACCAGCCATAGCGGCCAGATCCGAGCCGCGAGTACCAGTAGTCGCAGCGGTCCTTCAGGCCGCGCTGGCTGGGTGTGAGCAACACCGGTCGCGACCTTCCCGGCGACCCGATGCTCTTCAATATGGATTTTTCCGTGGCCCCTCTGATCCCTCCGCGCAGATGGTCGGCCCATACTGCGGACTGATTGATTTCCCCGCCTCGCGCAAACCTGCGCGCCGCCCAATGCGCAACCGGATCGGGCAGGTAGTTGATCAGCGGCAAGTGGGTGCTGTGCAAATCAATCGGAAAATAGCGGTGGGGCGTCGCGTCAACGAACACAATCCCGCCCGGGTTGAGGTGTTCCCAAACCAGGTTCATAACCGCGGGCCTTTCCTCGGGCAACAAATGCTCGTAGACCGCGAACAGATAAACAAAATCAAACGTTCCCAAATCGCGGGGAAGATGGAGACCGTCAGGAGATGCAAGAAATTGAATGTTCATCAGCTCGTGATGAGCGGCCCGCGCCCTGCCCATTTGCAGTTTTTCTTCCATCAGTTCCACGCCAATCACTTCCGCTTGCGGAAAAAGCCTGGCCAGGATCACGGTGGACGCTCCGCCGCCACAGCCAAAATCAAGAATGTGCTTCCCGGCCATGTCCGCAGCATTGAAATATGCCGAGGTAAGGTCGCGGATCGCGTCCCTCATGGCATCGCCGTCGCGCCCGATGACCTCGCAAACGCCGGCGATTCCCGCGCGATCCAGGAAAAACTGTATGAGTTCGATTGGATAGGTGGTGGTGCAGAAACCCTGCGACCGGTAGACCCCGCGCGTCGCGCACACCGCCGTCAGCTTTCGCCGGCCGTTGCCGAGTTCCTCAATCAACAGCGTTCCGTCGTCCCGGCGGATTTCCATCGCAACCTGCTTGTGTCCGGGCGCAACGCGCGCAGCCGATCCAACGATTATTCCACTCCGTCGGTGGCGGCTTCGATCGCGTCGAGGTCCGCGCCCAGGTCTTTGCCATCCGACCCGGCCTTTCGAAACGCCGACGCAGACTTGCAGTTGCCCGCTTGCTTATCTTCGCACAAGCGGTAGTCGCCGCCTTTGCCGTTGCGGAAGTCCCGCACGCTCGCGGCGGAAACATCCTTTGGACTAAAATTTCCGCCCGGCCATCCTCCCGCCGACCCCACCAGCGCGTTGTGGGTGACGTTGAAGGCGGCGAAACAGTTCTTCAATACGCCCACCGGCCCCTGGTTCCTGGGCTGGAAGGCGCAATTCTTCGGGCCCCCGCCCGTGGAAAAAATATCGTTGTCCCCCACGCCCACCAGATTGTTGGTAAAGCTGAAGTTCCCAATCTTCTCGCGGTCCGCATCCACGCCCATCAGGAACAACGCCGTCGGCGGAAAGCCCGTTACGTGGTTGATGCTCACGTCGCGCAGTGCCGGCGAGGCCGACGTAACTTGAAACAAGGCCCCCATCCCGCCGTACGCCTTTCCATCAATGTCATCAAACACAACATCGTGGATACTGTAACGTCCGCCTCCACTCGCCGCGCCCCCGGCATCGGAGAGGCCCGTGCCCATCACCAATCCGCTCGCCATGTGGCTGACTCGGCAGAAACGGATGGTCACGTCCGTGGTCTTGCAGAGCGGGCAATGATTGTTCTGGTTCTTCGGCGTCAGCAGAATGGCGAACCCTGCCTGCGTGAATCCGCCCCAAACATTTTCAAGCAGATTCCCTTCAAACAGCACCCGCTGGGCGTTCTTCACCTCAAACAGATTCTTGACAATGAACGGCTTGCCCGAGACCCCACCCACGAACCCTTCGTTTCCCAATTTCCATATAAGCGGCTTGAAAAAATGATTGTGCCGGATCTCGATGTCCGCCGGCGACAGAGTTGCCGGCCCCCCGCCAAACAGAATGTTCTCGCCGGCGGCCTCAAGAAAATTGTTGACGATTTTGTAAGGCCCCATCGGAGAGTCGCCCAGCCCTCCGGCGATCGTCTGTGCGTCCACACAGCTTCCCGTCATGGCCACACAATGAAAATCGGTGAAATAGGAATCCACAACCGCCACGTACGTGCTGGTCCCCAGCGCTATGCCGCGTGTGGTCTCCTCGTGGGCCGTGCCGTGGATCCAATCCCGGTCGAACACCAAGTGATGGTTGGTGCCTTTTCCCGCCATCAGAACGACGTCGTAAATTATTTCCGGGGACTCGCGTGTGATTTCCAGGCCAATCAACCGGTAATGGTTCGCTCCCTCGTCGAAAACTACCGTGGGAGAATTCTTGGCAGTGGAAACCAGCTTGGCCATCACATTCTTCGGCGACGGGCAGGTATACGCGGGCCTGCTCGGAAGGGAAGCGACCCCGGCAAGGCAGGGCGTGATTCGCGTCCCTTCGGGCGGCAGGGCGGTGTCGTCCGCGCTGGTCCGCACGATGATCCAATGCGCATCGTCGCAGTCCTTCGCCGGGAACTTGAAATTGCCGGCAAATCGCGCCCCCGATTGCAGCACTATCTTGTCTCCACAGTGGGCCGCCTCGAGCGCGGACCGGAGCTGGTCCGCATCTTTCACCAGCCATGCCTTCCCGGGCGCGGGCGTTGCGGAAAGGCTGCTGTTTACATAAACCCGTGGAAGCTCTGCCGGGCCGTCGAACCGCGCCGCGCCCAAAGTCTGGGCGTGCCCAGAGAGAATTCCACCAACCAGAAAGACCAGGCTAGCGCACAGTCGCGAAAATATGATTCTCACCCGTGCCTCCACACCCAGACTACCAGCCCTGGTAGCCTGAGGTACGGATTGCCGGTCCGGCCATTTGGCGCCGCCGTCACGCTGAGGATGGGCGCGCTACTCTTCCAGTTGGAGTTCGGCGATACCGCTCAGTGAGCGGGCGGCGGTTCAGTCATTTCCATTGCCCAGATTGCAGCCGGACGCATGTACATGGATGCGCGGAAATTTCCATCTACCTCGTAGGCCTCTGGTGAACGAAACCAGTACCCCTTCGTCTCATAAATGACGTGGTACACGCCCCAGGCGGTGCGGTAGCCCTCGTCCTTGAGTCCATCGGCCAGCATGAGGGCAGCAACACTGAACGTCGTGCCGGTCCAGACTTCCTGCGCCTGTTCGTTGGTTCTGATGATCGTACCATCCGGTGCCATCCCGTTAACCGCGCCCATCTCCCCGTTCGCGAACTTCATCACATTGAAGTCATAGATCTTCCGCAGCGCTTTTCGCTGCATGTCGATCGGGACCACATCGCCCAGGCCCGTCATGTGGGCGTACCATTGTCCGGCAAGCTGGTCGGCCTGAATACCGTCCCGGTACGCGCTGCCGGTGTCGTAGCGGAAATACTCGCCGTTCCACAGCTTCTTCATATAGCTGGCCTCGCTCCTAACGTAGAGCTCATGGTAAGCGGCCTGCGGGGCGGAGTCGTTCAAGACCTTCGCGATTTCCTCGGCCGCACGCAGAGCGGCCAGCCAGAGTCCGCCCGAGTATGCGCTTTCGCCGCTCACCACCCACTCGTCGTAGGTCTGGTCGGGGAACCCGTCATTTTCCGGAATGCCGTCGCCGTTGCGGTCATATTTGCGCAGATATTCGAGCGCCAGTTGCACCGAAGGCCAAGTGTCGCGCAGGAATTGCGTGTCACGGCGTCCGGTAAACACGTAGTCGCGATACACCATCAACACAAATTTCGTGTTCAGGTCTTTCCAGTCGTCGGTGTTTTGCCAACTGAACTGGTTGACTTTGAAAAACGGATCTTCTTCCGGCGCGCCCAAGTCGTGGGGAACCGCTCCCTTGCTCTTGCGGGTGCGGAACGCTGGCTTCACATCCTGTTCCGTTTTCCAGTTCCAGATGAGTTTTTCAGGCTCCGCCTGCAACACCGACGCCGCGAAAGAACGCATCTCCTGCTTGTCTAGATCCGGCCAGAACTTGACCAAGGGCATGGAACCGTAGAAGCGAACGTCCAGCGTGGAGTAGTAGGGATAGTCGTAACACTCCAGAAATGAAAATGACGATGCGGTCTTAGGATCGGCGCCGACCGGGCGTCCCCAGAACGATCCTCCGTCGGTCAGCGCGTAGAGTTCATTGAAGAGCTCAGCGCGATACCACGCCGGCTTGCTGGCGTCGTTAACATAGGGGGCCTGCCAGGCGTCAATGGCGTCGCTCCATTCGGAAGCGCGAGTCAGGCCTTCCGCCGCAATTTTGAGCGCATTCTTTCCCGACGTGCCAAAGAAATCGGTGTAGTGCCGGTACCATCTGCGGCCGGTGCCGAACTCCATCAGGGGAAGATCCCAGGAGACCACCATGGGCACAACTCGCTTCTCCCCCGGCTGCAACGTAAACCGCACGGCGATCGCTCCAGCCAGAGTCTCGCCACTGCTGGTCCACCTGAAGCTGTCGTTGGCGAGGCGTCCGTCGGTTGAAAAAGAACTCCAGACCTGGTCGCCTCCGTGCTCATCAGGAATGAACGAGGTTTGATAGGTGATTTCCACGCCCGGCGATTCGAGCGAAGAAATGGCGAACTGGCCATCCCAATCGTTTTGGACGTCGCCCGGACGAATCCGATCAAACAAGACCGACTTCATGGTGGTGGAATTTCCAAGATGGGTGGAGACCGCGGTGTTGTAATTCCCAGAGCTCATTCTGGACTGCTGAAAGTTCGGCGAGGGGTAGCGCAGCCAGCCAATCATGTTCGCCCAGGACAGCAGAATTGAAACGGTTACCGGCTTGTTCGTGGGATTCTCGGCGTGCCACCGATACACTGCAACGGGATAGCTACTCTCGCGGTAATTGCCCGGCAGGACCGGCGAAAACTGCTCCAGCGTAAGCTGGGCTGGTAGTTTGTCCCAACGATACTCATACCAGGACTTGGGATAGAGTGCATAGTAGGTGCCGGCACCAACTGGATAGTCCCACTTCCACGAGCCGAGGTCGCCATTTTTCGGATGTCCCGCGAGTAGAACCTGCGCGGTGCTGTCTGCCGAGCCCTCGGACTTCTCGTAGACTGCAAACTGGTCGGCATTCACCGTTTCGTACTTGTGCACCCCGGCCTTCAAATGCCAGCGCGAAAAATCACCGCGGTAGGTGCGCGAGAACGTGCCGGAGCCGAATCCGCCCACAGGCGCGCCCTGCCAGTAGCCGTCGTCAATCAGGTCAGTCAGTCGCGCTTTGCGGGTACCGGGGTTGGCCAGCGGTTCGCCGATGCCGCGTTTCCAGGCGATGCCAGGAATGGCGTCTCCCGCCCATGCTGTACCCGCACCACCGATGATCAGAATCACGACCGCGCACTTCGCAAGGCTGAACCTCATGGCACCTCCGGATCGCTCCTAGAACCCGTCATACCTTAACACAAAATCGATATTGTAAGCTATTATCAGAGTAACATCAGGGCAAGCGCGGGCCGATCTGGCTCGAGTGCGATTTGTACCGCTTTCCGTGCGGAATATCGCGCGCGGTCTGCGATAATCGTGCGCAATGAAAAAAAAGAAGGCGTCTGGCCTCAGCCAACCCGGCAAAATCACGCTGAAAGACGTCGCGGCGCTGGCGGGTGTTACTGCCGGTACCGTTTCAGCCGTCCTGAACAATGCCCCGTCTTCACGCGCCATCCCCGAGCCTACGCAGCAGAAAATCCGCGCCGCTGCCGCCGCGGTGAACTACCGTCCAAATTTTCTTGCCAGATCCTTGCGCAATCGGCGCACTTATACCGTCGGGCTCATCATTGAGGAAATCGGTGATGCTTACGGTGCCATGGTGATTGCGGGAATCGAAGCCTATCTCCGGCGTCACAATTACTTTTTCCTGACCGTCATTCACCGCCATGACCCGACGATGCTGCGCGAACATTCCCAACTTCTGCTCGAGCGCGGCGTGGAAGGGTTTATCACGGTGGATACCAGCCTGGAGGAAGCGCTGCCTTTGCCAACGGTCTCGGTGGCCGGGCACCGCCAGCTGAAGGGGGTCACCAACATTATCCTGGACCAGGAGCGCGGGGTGCGAGTTGCGCTGCAACACCTGGTGTCGTTGGGCCATCGCAACATCGCGTTTATGAAAGGCCAGCCCCGAAGTTCAGACTCGGAAGAGCGCTGGAAAGCTGTTCGCAAAGTGGCGGGAGAGCTGGGCCTGCAAATGGACGAGGACTTGATCGTCAACCTGGAATTCGACGATCCTTCTCCTCAGCTGGGTTATCCCTACGCCAAGCAATTGCTTGCCCGTAAGAAGCCCTTCACCGCCCTATTTGCCTACAACGACATCTCGGCCATCGGGGCCATTCGCGCCATCCAGGAAGAATCTCTTCGCATTCCGCAGGATGTCTCGGTGGTTGGCTTCGACGATATTCCGTGGGCCACCTACCACACCCCTAGCTTGACAACGGTGCAGCAGCCGCTGGGAGAGATGGGGCGCATCGCCGCCGAAACCGTGATTCGCATGATCGAAAACGCCGGTGAGCCCACTTCCGAGATCGCCATCGAACCGACCTTGGTGGTGCGCGAGTCGACCGGGCGGGCACCCAAGGGCTGACACCGTGGTCGAAACCTCGGTTTCGCGGAAGAAAATTACAGGAGCCCCTTAAGCCGCACGGTGTGGCATTTCTCCCGGCGATCCGTACCCGGAGGAAGGGGACTCGAAGCGCGATACTCCAAGACGGAAGGATCTAGAAGCCATACTTCGCGACCACTACCTTTTCGCGCTTTCCAATCACAGCAATGGCTGCATGCTGCGACGGCAGCAGAAGATTGAGGCGCGCTCCCGTGAGTTTGTCGCGAAGATCAATCTTAGTATCTTCGGCAACCTCGGAGATCATGACGTACAGCACCGAATCGTCGAGCACTGTCGGGTAGATAAGCACACCGGGCGAAACTGCCGACTGCACGTCGAACAAAGGCGCGACCCCCGCCCGGCCCGCCACGTAGGCGTATAAGTCAGCGGCCGGTTGTGTGCCTTCGGCCAGTTCAACCGGATAAGCGGCCCAGAAGATTCGGCCCTTGCCGTAAGAGATTTCTTTTAGCGTGGAACCGTCGTTGAAATGCATCGCATCGAGCCAAGTCTGTTTTTCCGTGTCAAACGACAGCGTTTCAACGTGGCCGTTCAGCGTGAGGGAAGCGTTGTGGTAAGTGAGTGGCTCGCTTTGAGCATCCAGATTCAGCTGTGCCGCGCGGCCCGTGTGCTGCCAGTGTTCGTCGTAGTCCACGGGCCCAGTGATTAGCAGATTTCCGCCTTGCTCGACATAGTGCAACAGCACGCGCCATGCTTTCTCCGTGAGTGCCTGCGGTGAAGGCAGGATCGCCAGCTTTGGCATCCCCAGCTTGTCAATCTGGTTCTCGGCAAGCGCGTATGCGGCGAGACGGCTGTTATAGGTCAACGCCCGTACCGCTTTCTGTTGTGCCTCCAGTTGCAGTCCCTGGACTACGGAAAACTGCGCCGCCTGAGATGTGACAATCGCGATCGCGGGAAGCTGCGGGTTACGCAGATGCGGGCCCAGCAACCTGGAGAAATCCGCATAACCGCGCAGCAAGGCCGCCTCCGGCTTCTCGGTTTCGTCGGGGAGAACCGCGCCGATCGGCGTCTCATTGCTCTCAGTCATGTAGGAGTTTGTGTTCCACAGCCATTCGATGGCGCCCGTGCCTTGAATGTAGGAGGCCGCGATTTTTCTTTCGAGCAAAGCCGCCTCATTCTCGGGCGTGCGGCGTGCGGTCTCATCCAGGTTCAACTCGCGCTGCAGGCCGGTCTCCTGAATCAGCATGGCCTTGCCCGGTTGCTTGGCCAGAATCGAGTCCCATACCACGGAGTCGTTGAGCCACCAGGAATGATTGGTAGTGAAGTCTACAAACTGGCCCCAGTAGGCGGGTGACAGACGGTCCTGAATGCCGCCCTCGTCCTGGCCGACCGTGACCAGTTGTTGCGATCCTGTGGCACGAATCCCCTCGTGCATGGTGCGCACCCAATTGGCGAACACATCCTGGGCGAACAGGTAGTAGTCGTAGACTTTCAATGAGTTGTGGCCGACGTACATGCCGCGCGCCGTAAATTCGATGTCCTCAGGCAGTGCGATTCTGGCCTGTACCTCGCTCACGGGAAGATTCCATGCTGCTGCTAGCGTCGCCCGATCCAGATAACGTTTGTCGAGCCACTCGTTCCATCTTTGCACCTCGATGGGGTCACCGTTCGGGAGCATTTTCCAAAGATGCCCGGAAATGCTGGGTTCGTTGATCAAGTCCCAGGCCAGCCAGGGAACTTCGTGGAATCGTTCAACCACTGAGGTGATCAAGGTTTTCTGCCGCCGGACCGCCTCCGGATCGAGATAAGGGTTAGTCCCTCCCAGAATGTCCGGCAGGAAGGCGAGGAAATTGAATTGCACCGGGATGCTGTGCTTGCGCGCCGTCAAGAGATAAGCCTCGAGCGTCCGCAGCGTGCGCTCGTAGGGCCGGCCGTTCTCATCGCAAAGCTTGTCCCATCCCGTCCACCAACCCGTGCGCACCATGTTCAGGCCGGCGGCGTGGATCTGTCCCAGGTCCTGGTCCCACACGTACACATTTGGACGGTCAAAATAGAGCCGCTGAGATTCGCGCGACATGTAGGTGGTGCCGATCACGGCGAGGGGTTGACCATCCAGTTCGAAAAAATCGCGGTTCACCGCAAGACGAGGCCCAGAGCTCAAGTAGGCGGCTTCATGCACCCAGAATCCAGAGCGATGGACAGCGCGCAATTTGTCGCCTTCAAATAACTTGGCCTCGATGATGTACAAACCAGCCGTTTTCGGAGCCGGCAGGAACATAGGCTGGCCAGTCGGGACTGGGCCAGTAGTTTCGGAGCGGGATTGCGGCTGGTCTTGCGGAAAGCTCGCGATCTGAATCGTGATCGGCAGAATGGAAGGAGTGCTCGAGTGCCAGTCCACTTCGATTTGAATCGGCTCGCCGGGAAAGTAGAGTGGATAAACTGGGTTCGTATTGAATTCCTCGCTGCCACGCAGGGCGAGTTCCGCCAGTGTTCGCAGCAGTTCGGCCGCCGCGGGGCCGCCGTAGAAATCCGCAGTTAGTTCGGCATTCAAAAAAACCCAGCGGCCGCCACCAAAGCCATTTCGCAGATGGTCTACCTCAACGGCAGGAGCGGCCAGTTTGCGGCCATCTTTGACACCCCAGGCCAGCGCGTCGAGGCGCGCGTCAACGGAGCCTGCGGCACCTCCGCGGTGATAAAGATCAACCGCGCTCAAGCGAATCACCGGACTGAAGGCGCGACTCCACGCGAAGCCTGGCAGCTTGAACGGCAGGTCGGGGTTCGGCTGAAATTGCAAGGCCCCCGAACCGGGAGTGGTCTGGTACTGGTCAATCATCAGCGCGCGTGCGAATCGGACGCTGTAATCGCGCAAGTGCCATCCAGCGGCATCGCGATAAGCGGCCCGCGTGAACGGCCTGCCGCCCACGACCAGCAAGTTGCCGCCATGGTTGAGGAAGGCGAAGATGTCCGGCCATGCCTTCTCGGGAAAGGCCGATCCATAGGGAAGAACCAGCAGGCGGGTGGCGGGATCCTGGAGTTGGGCGGCCAGTTGATCGGCAGGCACAAACCGGCCGTCGGCAAACGAAGCCGAGAGTTGCGCGGCGGAGGGGCCCGTTGTGTCGGCGGACGGGAATCCAGCTTCCCTGAACACGACCGTGCTGGAGGAGTCAGCCGCGAACGCCGGAGTGGACAGCGACAGCAGGAGTGCCGCGTTAACCAGAAACGAGATCTTTCTCATGGATGACAGGATGCCGCTTTCCGAAGGGAATGGGAGCAGTCTGCGACAGATGACGGGGCATTGTCAACCGAATACGTTAACGATTATCTATTGAAGATAATCGATTATCTTGTCAATCTAGACGTGCTAGAATGTGGCCTGCGATGGGAGTGAACCAAGCCCGGCGGAGTGACCCGGTCCAGGTGGTCTGTCCATGTAGATGAAGCGTTTTATGGACCACCGTGAAGGCCGAAGTCGCCCAATCCTGGTACGGATCTTTTACCGCTAGGCCTGCGCCCGCTCGGCCCAGTGTCCAAGACCCACAAATCCCGTGCTCCCAGATGCTCCCTCGGGCTCAAGATCGGGGCGGACGCACGAAAGGTAGCGAATGTCTTCCACGGAATTACGCGACGGCGTGGTGATCGGAGTGGACATTGGCGGTACCAAGGTCGCCGCCGGCCTGGTAGACCCGCGCGGGGAGATATTGTTCCAGGATCGCAATCCGATGGTTTCCAACGAGGGCGCCGCCGCAGGATTGGCCTCCGTCATCAAGGCCATTGAAACTGCCTGGGCGCAGGCAGTGACCGCGGCGGGCGCGCACCGCCCGATCCTCGGAGTTGGAATCTGCTCTCCGGGACCCCTGGATCCCAAGACCGGGGTAGTCATCAATCCTCCCAATTTGCCGTGCTGGCGCAATTTTCCGCTGGCCGCGCAAATCGGGCAAATTTATCGCGTGCCGGTGCGGGTGGACAATGATGCCAATGCTGCCGGCCTGGCCGAGACCCTGTGGGGTGCAGGGCGCGGCTACGCGAATGTTTTTTATGTCGGCATTGGTACGGGAATCGGCACGGCCATCCTGATGGACGGGCGCATTTATCACGGCCGCACCGGCGCCGCCGCCGAGGGCGGGCACATGAGCATCGATTACAAGGGGCCCAAATGCGGTTGCGGCAAAGCCGGCTGCATCGAGGCCCTCGCCTCGGGGCCGGCGATTGCCCGCCGGGCGCGCGCCAAAGTCGAGAGCGGACGGAAGTCTGGCCTTCTCGATTTGGCGGAGGGAAATCTGCAAGGCATCACCAGCGAAATGGTGGGCGCGGCTGCGACTGCAGGGGACCCGGCCGCAACCGAAGTGCTACTGGAGACAGTAGAACTCTTAACGTTTTGGCTCGGTAACATCGTGGATCTGTTAGAGCCGGACGTAATGATTGTGGGGGGTGGAGTTGCGGCCATGCTCGAACCGTTTTTCGGAGAGATTCGCGACCGCCTGCCGGGTTGCTGCGTGAACCAGCGCTGCACGGAAATCCCGCTGCTCCCGGCCCGCTACGGTGAAGGCGCCGGGATCGCCGGCGGGGCCGCACTCTGTTTTGACGCCGGGCATAATGCAGGCGTGTAAGACGCTACGGAGCGGCCTTCGACCCTGGACGGATCCGCTCGGGCGACACAATCCCCTTGCCCTCTAGCGCCGAATAGAAGCTATCTGCGGCAAGGTTCTTCACAATATCGGTCGCACCGGACGGCCAGCGGATTTCGACACTCTCAACTTTTGTGGCGGAACCTAGCCCAAAGTGGACGCGAAGGTCGTTTTGCGAGAGATAGCTGCCGCCGCTATGAATTTCATCGGTCTGGGTCACGCCGCCCGCCACCAGTTTGATCCGTGCGCCAATCGCCAGGCGATTACTCTTCACCCCGGCAAGTTCGAAGCTGATCCAGTGGCGTAGCTCGACGCCGCGATTGCGCAGCACCATCGGTCCTCCGTCGAGATCTCCGACCACAATGTCCATGTTGCCATCGTTGAAGAGATCGCCGACGGCCAGGCCGCGCGAAACGCGCCGCTCCAGTAAAGCCGGGCCAGCCCTGTCGCTGGCATCGCAGAAGGTGCCGTCCCGCTGATTAAGGTGAAGCAGTTTGGGTTGGCGATATCCCCCGGCCGACGGCAGAGTGTCCACCTGGGGATAGACGTGTCCGCTGACGGCGACGAGGTCGAGCCAGCCGTCGTTATCCAAGTCCACGAAGGCGTCTCCCCACTTGACCCAGGGAAGCGAGGGCAAGGCAACTCCGGCCGGATAGGAAACGCCGTGAAAGTCCCAGTCGCCGTCATTGCGGTACAGCGCGTCGTCCTCGTCGGAAAAGTTCGTTACGAATAGCGATGGCCGGCCGCTATGGTTGTAGTCTCCGACCGCCACTCCCATGGACGCTTGCTCGGAACCGTCTTCGCTCACGGCGGTGCCGGACTCGAGACCAATCTCGGTGAACTTTCCTTTGCCGTCGTTGCGGTAAAGAAAGTTGGGACCGGAATCGTTGGCGATGTAGATGTCCGGACGCCCGGTGTTGTTGAAGTCGGCCCAGATGGTCCCCAGGCCGTAGTAGCCGTTGGGATCGTCCACGCCGGCGATCTTGGACACGTTGGTGAACGTCCCGTCGCCGTTGTTGTGGAACAGCGCATCGCCCGCACCCTTTAACCCGCGCGGCCCGCACTGCACATCGAGGCCGCGGTACTTGCAGGTCGGACTACTGCCGAAACGCGGCATATCGTCCAGATGAAAATCAACGTAATTGGCGACCATGAGATCAACCAAGCCGTCGCCGTCGTAGTCTCCGAAAGCCGCTCCCGTGGACCAGCGGCCGTCGGCCACACCCGCTCTGGCGGTGACATCGGTGAAAGTGCCGTCTCCGTTGTTGCGATACAGAACATTGCCGCCAAAGCAGGTGACATAAATGTCAGGCCAGCCGTCGTTGTTGAAGTCGCCGACAGCGCCGCCCATGGCGAAACATGGCGTGGCTACTCCGGCCTTGGCTGTCACGTCCGTGAAGGTGCCGTCATGGTTGTTGTGGTAGAGGGCCCCGGGACTCTTTTCGCCTTTCATGGACATCTCGACCGTGGGCGAGTTGGTGAAATAAATGTCGGGCCAGCCGTCCCGATCGTAGTCGAGCAGCAGGACGCCGCCACCCATGGACTCGACGATGTATTTGTTTTCCGGTGCTGCGGTATGGACGAAGCGAATGCCGGCCTTCTTGGTGATGTCTTCCAGTTGCGGCACGGGACGCCCGCTGCTGCACTTGATGGTCTTGACCCCGGTCGGTGGTGGTGGTGGGGTGAGATGGCCGCCCTGAGCCGAGGAGAGTGGTGCCTGCATCGAGAGGAACAGCAACGCGATGGCCGGTTTCCAGCGCCGCAAGCGTGGGTTCTTCAATCTCGCCCCATCCCCTGCGCCTGTTGATCGCGTTTGTTGGCTTTGATTTCCTTGTACAGAGCGAGCTCGTGGTCCGCATCCTGGATCCGCGAATCCAAACGATAAGCTGCCTGCAGCTGGTAATGCATGTAATCGCTTTGCGGTCTCAAACGAACGGCAGTTTCCAGATGAGAAATCGCTTCCTTGACCTTCCCTTCGTCGAGCAGCATTTTTCCAAGCTGATATTGCGCGTCCGCATGTTCCGGGTGGCTGGCTGCCACTCCTTTGAAAAGGGACTCGGCTTCATCATGCCGGGACAATTGCAGGTACGCGAAGCCTAGATTGTATTTCGCATCCGCATCGTCGGGGGTCAACGCCAGCTCGGCTTGAAACTCGGGAACAGCGTCGGCGGGACGGTCAGCCCGTATGTAAGCCACCCCGGCGAAATAATGCGCCCGGGGCTGGGTTGGTGATATTTCCAAAGCCCGGTGATAGCTTGCTACCGCCCGCAAATGATTTCCAGTTTCTTCCCAGAGGGGTCCTACCAGCATCAGTGTATCGAGTGACAGCGGCGTTTTTTCCAGCTTATCCAGCACATCGTCGGCAGCCTGCAAGTCCTGCTGCTTGACCAACGAGTCGGCCCAGGCATATCCCAGTCCGGGATCCTGCAGCGCGGCGTCTCCCAGCGGCGAGATCGTCTGGGCCGCTTCTTTGTATTGGCTGTTCATGTAATAGGACATACCCAGCATCGCACGAGCTTTACTGTCCTTCAAATCTGCGGACAGCGTCTGCGACAGCGCTCTCACGGCCTCCGCATAATTACCGGCCTTCATCGCGGTCACGCCCAGATTGCGGATCAAACTGGGGGAGTTAGCGTCCCAGCGCGCGGCTTCCTGATAGTCGGCGAGGGCCAGATCGTATCGCTGACGCATGGCTTCCGATGTCGCCAGGTCGTTAAAGGCCGCTCCCAACACCGCTCTCAGGCGCTTTTCCTGATCAAGCGCTGCTGCTTTCTCTTCCTCCGTGAGATTGGTTCGGGAAAGGGCGGCGGCGTCCAGCAGGGCAGTGGAATCACGGTCACTCAATTCCGGAGAGCTATTGTCCTCGGCGTTCTTCAATGCAGTGGTCGCGATCAACGCGTCGCCGGTCCCGCCCATGCCTCCGGCTTGCGGACTGTTGGTCACGCTATCGGCTTGCACTCGTTCTTCCATCTCGCGTGCTTTCTGCAGGTAGGTTCGGGCCTCTGCCTTCCTGCCGGACTGGCTCAGAATCCGCCCCAGCGCAAAGTAGGCCTTCCGGATGAAGAAATTCGACCGGGAGTCGTCCGGGCCGTTCAGAGTGATGGCCTGACGCAGGAACGTTTCCGCGGTCTTAGTATCTCCCCGATTGTTCGCGTTCAGTCCCAGGTACAGCCAGGGCTCAGACCAGTTGGGTTGGAGTTCGGTTGCGGTCTTGAGGTACTTGTCCGACTCGGCGAAGTTTCGTTCGTTCGATGCCATCGCTCCCAGCAGGTAATTGCTGAGAAAGTCTCGGGGATTAAGACGTAACTCCTGCAGAAACTGTTCGCGGATTTTGGGTTTGGGTGCCCATTCCTCCTGCAAGAGGTAGACAAGGCCGAGCAGATAGTGAGCGTGCAAAGTCTTGGGGTTCAGGTGCAACGCGAGCTGCAATTCGCGGACGGCGTCGTCGAGGGAACCGGCGTCGCGATAGGCCCTCGCCATCAGAACGTGCAGCGCGCCCCGATCCGCGGCTTGTTCGTCCATCTTTCGAAAGACCGCAGCCGCCTTTTCCTTGTCGTGGACTGCGAGGAAGCAGATGCCCAAAGAATACGCGGCTTCCAGATCGCCGTGAATGGCAAGCGAGCGTTGCAGCGAGTCGGCGGCCAGAGCGTATTGCCCCTTCGACATGTAGGTCATGCCCTGCACGCGCCAGGCGCGGAAATCTTCGGCGTCTTTCAAAATGGCGCTTCTCAATTCGGTGAGTGAATCGTCAAACTTCCTCGCGCGCAGATCGGTGATTGCCAGATCCACGCGCGTGGACGGATTGTCCTCGAAGTCCAAAGACCGCTTGTAAAGATCAATCGCCGCCCGGAATGCGTCTTCCACCAACCGCAAGTGAGCTACCTGGCGGAGGCCCAGTGCAATCAATGCCCGGCTGGATTGCGAGACCGCCTGCGCATCTCCGGAGTCTCTGGCCTCCTGCACTGCTGCGACTCTCTTTTGCAGTTCTGCGAGGGCCGGAGACGGGGAATTTTCTGACTGCCGCGCGGCTGGGGGCTTATGACTCGCAGGTCGAGTTTGGCCGATGGCGGGGAGGCCGGAGATCGCAACTCCGAGAATGAGAGCGACGAGCACGAAAATGAACAGATTTCTCAACCGAAGCAGGCAGCACCGCGCACAGGAACGCCAGTGGGAAATGAAATGCACAAATTGATCCGCGATCCAAAAAATAAGCGGCGGGACTCAATCCGTCAAGTCCCGCCGTTGGGGTGCTGGCCCGTTTGTCGTGCGAGCTAGAAGATGAACTTCAAGCCGTACTGCAGTTGCCGGTTGCCCGCTCCACCACTGCGAGTAGAGTTGGCTTGTCCGAAGTTGGAAGAGAAACCTCCGGTCACAGCCGTTACGATGTTGTTGGTCGGACTGCATGCGGTTGTTCCGCAAGCGATGCTGGTTGGGATGCCACCGTTGATGCTGTTTTGAAATTGGGGGTGGTTAAGCGCATCAAAGGCGTCGAAGCGGAATTGGACACTCAACTTCTCGCCCAATTTCCAGGTTTTGTAGACCCCCATGTCGAGGTTGACCTGCCTAGGCCCGGCGCAATACCCCTTGGGTTGGTTGCCTTCGGAGCCAATCTTGTAACCCACAAGCGTGAAAGCCGCAGGGTTAAAGATCTGGGGGCCGCCCTTATTTATGCCAAACGTCGCCGCTTGGGCCGCGGTCAGGGACGCGTTGCAGGCAACGCCGGTGGTCATGAATCGGGCCGCGTTGATGTTTCCCGCACCATTGCCGGTGCCATATACATCATTGATGTTCGTCCCACCGCAGCCAACGATCGCGGTTCCGTCAGGCGCGGTGCAGCCATTCTGGTCTGACAGCGTCGCATTGTAGAAATTGCTCGTGGAGTTGCCGGAGAGGGCCTGGAAGATCGTACTCAACTCCCATCCGCCGAGAGCTTCCTGGGTAAAGGTATTTGCCCCGGTAAATTTCGGCAAATAATAGACCCCGTTCATCACGAACATGTTGGGCCGATTGATGGTGGAATTGCCGCGGTCGGCTCCGATGTTGTAAGCGTCGGTCTGGCTATGCTGTCCAAACCCGCTGCCTGATGAGTCGCCTTCGTCCACATTCGCAATCGAGTGAGACCAGGTGTAAGCGGCTTGGATTTGCGAGTGGCTGCCCAGTTTGCTGGTCAACAAAACCTGCAATGAGTGGTAACTGGAGGATCCAGCGTGACCGAACTGGTCAATTCCACCGAAACTGCTGGCCGGCCGGCTGACTGTGGGACAGTTGAGAAGGGAAGGATTGGCTAGAGTTGGCGCACCGCATACGGCCGTGCCCTGGAATGCAGCCAGGAGATGGTTTGCCGGTAGAATCCCGTTGGCGTCGCGGTCACTGGTGAGGTGCAGCCCACGGTTTCCAACGTAGCCGACTTCGAGCGTTGTATCCCGTCTCAGTTCACGCTGCACCGACAGATTCCACTGCCATGCGTTGGGGATTTTCGCGCCCGGATCAGTGGCAGCGTTAGGAGAAGCGCCGCCCCCGACTGCGGGCACGGCGACATCCAGGGTACGGGAAGAACCAAAAGACACGCTGAACGGCGCGTTTTGGCCCATCAGTGCGGTCACCCGGCTCACTCGTTCGCGCTGGTAGAACTGCCCAAGTCCCAAACGAATCGCCGTCTTTCCATCGCCTTTGGGGTCCCAGCTAATGCCGATGCGGGGAGCGATATTGTGGTTTCCGTTGGCCACCAGGGCGCTGTTGACGCCCGGCGTGCCGGAGCTGAAGTTGGTTCCGTGGAGCGCATTCGCGGCACCGCACGGATTGGTTCCCGGGACGATGATGAGGCCGTTACAGGCATCATTCCCGGGAAGCGAACTGCTCCATTTGCTGAGATCAAAGGATGTGATCATGTTGTGCTGTTCGGTCGGTTGCCGCAGGAACGACCACCGGAAACCGTATTCGACCGTAAGGTTCCGTCGCACCTTCCAGCTGTCCTGCACATAGAACTCATAGTCGTGCCAGACGGCGGTGGGGAACAAGTTGGCGGAGTTTTCGCCGAAGCCGTAGTGACTTCCCTGGGTCAGTAAATCGAACAGGTCGTTGCCAGAATTTCCTGGTCCAGTTCCGTCGTTACCGTTATTGAAGGAGAAGCTTGGCTGGTCGTGGCCGCCCTCGGAAGGCTCATGTTTCTTGTTGTATCCGATGAACACGCCAAACTTGAGTGTGTGCGAGCCCTGCACTTTCGCGAGATCGTCACGGAAGTTGTACAGATCGGAAGTGTTCTGCCAAGGGGCGATCAGCCAGAGAGTGCTGCCGCTGCCGTAGCTGCCAAACCCACCCCAAGCCGCGTCGGGAGGCATGCCGCCCGGCTTCTTCGCCTGTGTGAAGGCCGGCGGGATGGCCGCTTCCAGCGCCTTCACGAAAGAAGCGGGTGTGTAGGTTTTGCCCAAGGCGTCGGCGGTCGTGACACCGGTTCCGCCGAGCGTCGCATAGATGCGATTGTTGGAATAGGAAAGCTGGGCTTCGTTGGTAAGAGTGCTGCTAAGGACAGTCACGTCTTTGAGCATCACACTCTTGGACGGCTGTTTCCAGCTTCCTTCCACGGTCGGGAAAAGATCATCTCCCCAGTACGCCTGCAGATTCGGTGCCGGGTTACTCCAGTTTTCCTGGGTGTAGCGGAAGGAGACGGTGTTTTTCTTGTTCAAATTGTAGTCCACGCGGGCGTTCTCCTGCCGCCAGTTCTGGCTCGAACCCAGGGGTTGAAACCAGTTGTTGCCGGAATTAGGAGCCGTGTGCCCCGCGAGATTCGGTAGCGGCAGGTTGTCCTCGATCAGCACGCCAGCCGGATCGAGCGGGGTCGCAAGGGTGAGCACGGGCACGCCCCCCAATGTTCCGTTGCCGATTCCAGGGTTCTTTCCTCTTGAACCTGGTACAGCTGGAAGAGTTGCGTTGCATTGATCCACCGGGACGCTGCTCGCAGAGCCGTTCCAAGCCGCCCAGGCAGCGGTGAAGTCGCCGCCGCGTTCAGCCGCCGTGGGCACGCAGGATTGACGTACGCTGGCGTTGACTTGCTTATTCCACTCTTCGCTGTAGAAGAAGAACAGTTTGTCCTTCTTGATCGGCCCGCCGAAGGAAAAGCCGTAGTCATTGCGCTTGAGAGGGGCGATTTTGTTGCCGACTGGAGTAAAGAAATTCTTGGAATTGATGGCGGAATTGCGGCCATCGTAGAAAACCGTGCCATGGAACTGGTTGGTCCCGCTCTTGGTGACAATGCTGACGACTCCGCCGGAGGCCTGGCCGTACTCGGGGCCGTAGGAGTTACGGACGAAATTGAACTCAGAGATGGCGTCAATCGAGGGGTAAATCAGGATGGTGCGGTTGGATCCGAGGTCATTGTCATTGACCCCATCCACCAGCCACAAGTTGTTGGTGACAGGATTGCCGTTGACTGAGATATCGGAACCGGCAAGCAGACCCTTATCCGAGTAATTGAGGCCGTCTCTGGGGGTGACTCCTGGCGAAAGCAACACCAACTGTTTGAAGCTGCGTCCGTTAAGCGGGAGTTCGCGCACCTGATCGCCCTCAATGACCGCGCCGAGCGCCGCACTGTCGGTCTGAACCTGGATGGCATTGGCCTCGACGGTTACGGTTTCGTTCGCGACCTTGGCCAGTTTCAGTTGGGCATTCACGTCGTAGGTGCTGGAAACGTGCAACTCCACGCCTTTGGCGATAAATTCCGCAAAGCTGCCCTGCTTGACGTGTACCTCATAGGTGCCCGGGGGAAGCGCGGTGAAGACGTAGACGCCCTCGGCGCTCGTCGTCGCGGTGCGGGTGTCGTTGGTCGCATTGTTGATCGCTGTGACCTGAGCGCCCGCAATGACGGCACCCGCGGGGTCCGTTACCACGCCCTGAATCGTGCCGGCATACTGCGCATAGGCGGCCCCAGAAAGTAGCGTGAACAACACCAAATTGCAAGCAAGTACTCGTCTCATCGCGGCTCCTCTAGTCGTCGTGGAATGTTGAAATCGCAATTGAAGCGGCCTGTTCGTTGCGCGACGTGGCACACGGCAGGGGCCCTAATGGGAAACCACTAGTCCGGCGTGAAGTGTCTTGCATGAGCGGTATGGTTGTCAAGCACAAAATCGATTATGTGTTGAAAGGTAAACGGTAACCCTATGAATATTCGTAGACCCGCCCGGGTTGCGTGCTATCCTCCCGGGTATGCCCGTCACCATGCAGGACATAGCCCGTGACCTGAAGGTTTCGGTGGTCACGGTCTCTAAAGCCCTGCGCGACCAGGGCAGTATCAGCGCGGCGACACGCGACCGGGTTCTGCAGCGGGCCAAAGAGTTGAACTACCAGATGAACTGGGTGGCTCGCAGCCTAGTCACTCGGAGGACGTACACGATTGGGTTGCTTTTGCCAGATTTCCGGCATCCCTTTTTCGCCGAAATTGCCAAAGCGGTGGCCGAGACGGTCCGGCCGAAGGGCTACCACGTCATCATTTCTTACTTCGAGGAAGACCCAGAGTTAGAGGCGACCGAAGCCCATTCGCTGGTGGCACGCCAAGTGGATGGGTTGATTGTGGCGTCAGCGCAATCGCCCAACAGCGACTTGTTCCCGATGATCCGCGAGCGGAAAGTACCATTCGTCCTGATTGACCGTCCGATCCCCGGCTCTGGAGCGAGCTTTGTTGGCGCCGACAACGAAGCGATTGGCTGGCTTGCCACCCAGCATCTGATCGCGCAGGGCTGCCGACGAATCGCCCATTTACGTGGTCCTGAAATTGGCATTGCAAAATCCCGCATGGCGGGCTATCGCAAAGCCTTGTCCAGCCACAAGCTGGCCATGCCGGCGAAGTACATTGTGGAGGCCCGCTACGATGACGACATGGGGTACCGCGCGATGCAGATGCTTCTCAAGACCAATCCGATACCGGATGGCGTGTGTTGTTACAACGACCCGGTTGCAATCGGCGCCATTAAGGCAATTCTGGATGCGGGATTGAAAGTGCCGGACGACATTGCCGTGATTGGTGCCGGCAATGTCCACTATTCGGATTTGTTGGCGGTCCCGCTCACGACTGTGGATCAGGGAACGGTGCAGATTGGAACGCTGGCTTCCGAATTGCTGATGCAACAGATCTCGTCGAAACGCGCTTTTCGTCCTAAAACGATCCTTATTACGCCCAAAGTCGTAGTTCGAAAATCAACCGCGAGATAGGGTGTTTGCCGCCATGCGATGCAGAAGAATTGGCTGTCGCGCTGGGGAGTTGGCAACCGCGACCGCTTGGCTTGTCGCGCTCGTATGCTCTGCGTTTGTGCCCTCGATAGCCTGTGCCCAGCAGGTTGCTCCGTCGGGTCCCGCCGGCTTGCGGATTCTGGTGGTCAGTTCCCCGGTTGACGCCGAGAAAATCCTGCAGCGCTTGAACCATGGCGAAGACTTTGCAGCGCTCGCACGAGAAAAATCGATTGACGCGAGCGCGGCCGATGGCGGATTCATCGGCAGGATGAACCCAGCAACGTTGCGCCGGGAGTTACGGGAAGCACTGCAGGGCGTGCATGCTGGACAGGTGAGCGCCGTGGTCAAGATTCCGTCGGGATACGCGATTTTGAAAGTTGTGGCCGAAGATGAGCCGAAAAACAACAAGGATGTGAGCCCGAACGAGATCCTTCCTCTCACGGGCCGCGGAAGCGTGCAGTATTCACCCAACATTGCGGGCGCGCCCGAGGCCGATGCCGCGTTTCAGGCTTACCCCAAGGACGCGGGATGGGAGCAGGACCTTCGAGCTATCTGCCAGGCGCGGCAACAATCGCTCGCGAAGACCGTGGACCGGCTCAGCCGGCTCCTCGACGATACCAGCGCAACACCGTCAGATCGAAGTCCGGCCGACTCCTCGCAGATGATGTATGTGCTTGGAGAATTGGAGGCGTACCAGGGCAACATGGACGAGATGATCAGCCGCTGGGAAAAAACCTATAAAGCGATACCGCCGGACCGGACCGACGCGAGGCTCCCACTGGAAGAAGCGCTCGGGGTTGCGTATTTGCACAAATCTGAAATCGAGAACCACGTCTACAAGACTCCGGGTGAGCGATGTATCTTCCCTCCTCGTCACAGCGCCGCGTACAACGAAACGGCAAGCTCGGACAGAGCTATTCGCTATTTCCTGGAATACCTCAAGCGGAAGCCGGAAGATTTGGAAGTGAAGTGGCTGCTCAATCTGGCCTATGTCACGCTGGGAAAGTATCCAGCGGATGTGCCCGCCGCCGACTTGATTCCGCCGGCGGTCTTCGCGTCGAAGGAAAGTGTTGACCGATTCACCGACGTCGCCGCCGATGCCGGTCTGGATCTGGTCTCCATGGCGGGCGGCCTGATTGCCGATGATTTCGACGGTGATGGCCTGCTTGACATCGTTACTTCCAGTTACAACATGTGCGAGCACGTTCATTTCTTCCACAATAACGGAGACGGCACTTTCACCGACCGCAGCGCCAAGGCTGGTCTGCTGGACCAGTTAGGCGGCTTGAACATTCTTCAGGCGGACTACAACAACGACGGCTGCATGGATTTTCTAGTGATGCGGGGCGGATGGCAGTGGCCGATGCGAATGTCGTTGATGCGGAACAATTGCGATGGCACATTCACCGACGTTACCCGCGAAGCCGGACTGAGCCAACCGGTGGCAACGCAGACCGCCGTTTGGGCCGATATTGACAATGACGGTTTCCTCGATCTGTTTGTGGGCAACGAGCGTGGTCCGGCACATCTGTTCCGCAACAAAGGCGACGGCACGTTCGAGGACATTTCGCATCTCGCGGGAGTGGATGCCAGCACGTTTACCAAAGCCGTCGTAGCCGCAGATTACGATAATGACGGCTACCCGGATTTTTACGTTTCCAACCTGAATGGCGACAATCTGCTCTATCACAACAATGGCAACCGCACGTTCACCGAGGTCGGGAAAAAAGCGGGCGTGCAACAACCGTGGACCAGCTTTGCCGCGTGGTTTTTCGACTATGACAACGACGGTCTCCCAGACCTTTTCGTCACCAGCTATTACATGTCGGTGGATGAAGTCATGCGAAGCTATCTCGGGCTCCCCTACAACGCGGAGACGCTGAAGCTCTACAAGAATCTGGGCGACGGAACTTTTCGTGACGTCACGAAAGAAGTCGGGCTCGACCGGGTGTTCATGCCGATGGGAGCGAACTTCGGAGACATAGACAACGACGGGTTCCTCGACATCTACATGGGTATGGGAAATCCCTCCTACGCGTCCACGCTGCCCTACGTCTTGTTGCGCAACCACGAAGGGAAGTCATTTGTGGACGTTACCACCGCTTCCGGGACCGGAGACCTGCATAAAGGCCACGGCGTTGCCTTTGCCGACATGGACAACGATGGCGACGAAGACATATTGACCGTGACCGGAGGAGCGGTGCCGGGGGATGCTCACGCCTTCCGCCTTTACGAAAATCCAGGAAATGGCAGTCACTGGATCAGCCTGCGTCTGATTGGGATGAAGACGAATCGCGCAGCCATCGGTGCGCGCATCAAAGTAAGCGTCCTGGAGACGGTCGACGGAAAAGAAAAAGTGCAGCGCTCGATCTATCGCACGGTAGGAAGCGGCGGTTCGTTTGGCGCGTCTCCGCTTCAACAGCATATTGGGCTGGGCAAGTCCGCTGAGAGAGTGAATCTGGAAATCTGGTGGCCAACCAGCAACTCGCGGCAGATTTTTAACCACGTGGGGATGGACCAGGTTTTGGAAGTCAAGGAATTCGCCAAAGATTATTCTAAGCTGGAGAGGCGGCCTTTCCGCCTGGGAGGGAACCGACGCGAGGCCGCATCTTCGGCCCGTCCATAAGTCCTCCCATGCAAAGAAATGTTCGCAGGATGGTTCAGGTTCTTCTCGTCATCGGCATTCTCGCTCAAGCCAGGGCGTGGCCGGCGCAGAGATACAGTGCGAGCGGACTTGTGGTGCGAGTGGACCGTCCCAGCCGCACGATGGTCGTTTCCTGCGACACCATCCCCGGTTACATGGAAGCGATGGTCATGCCATTGGTTGTGCGCGATTCGAGGGAGCTGGAAAACCTTGCGCCCGGTACGATGATCGAGTTCACGCTAGTCACCAACAAAGAGTCTTCGCATGCCGAAAGTGTAAAGATCATCCCCTTTGAGAGCCTTGCACAGGAGCCTTCGCAGGCCCGCCGACTGACGCTTCTGCAAAAGATCATGGAGCCGGACTCCGCAGCAGCGCCGCTGGCCCTGGGTCAGCAGGTGCCCGACTTCACCCTCACCGATCAGCAGCGGCGAAGTGTAAGCCTGCATGAGTTTGTGGGCAAAGTTGTAGTGCTGGACTTCGTCTACACGCGTTGTCCGCTTCCCGACTACTGCTATCGCTTCTCCAACAATTTTGGACGTCTGCAGGAACGCTTCGCGAAACGCATGGGCCGCGATCTTGTGCTGCTGACCATCACGTTCGATCCGGTGCATGATCAGCCGGAGAATCTTGCCACCTACGCACGGACCTGGAGAGCGAATCCCGAGGTCTGGCGCTTTCTAACCGGTTCGCCAGATGACGTGCGGCGGGTGTGTGGCTGGTTTGGCGTGGCGTCCTGGTCCGATGAAGCATTGCTGACCCACACGCTGCACACCGTCTTGATGGATCGGCGCGGAAGGCTGGTCACGAACATCGAGGGGAATCAATACACGGCTGAGCAATTGGGTGATCTGGTGGAAGCGACGATGAACGATTCCAGAAAATAACGCAAAACCGGGCAGTGCGCCCTCATTTCCACTTGCCAGTACCTTCCACAATGGTGACGTAGCGGTCCAGGGGCAGGTTGATGAAGCGCTCCGTTCCGCCCGGGCGCGGCCACTGAATTTCAAGCCAATCCATTTTCGTTCTTTTCCCCATGCCCAATACCAGGCGTGGGTCATGAGACGACATGAAACTGCCGCCGCCTACTTTCATCCTGTTTCTCTTGAGCTCTCCGGCTTGATAACTCACCCGCGCGCCCACGGCGTCAACGTTCGACTTGGTCCCGACCAGTTTTATTCCCAGCCAGTGATTGCGGGTTCCGACATTATTCTGCAGGAGAACGGGTGCCCCGTCATTGACCGCAACCAGCACGTCCAGCGCGCCGTCATTATTGAAATCTCCTAGCGCCAGGCCGCGCGCGGAAAAAGATTGTGAGAACGCAGGCCCGCCCTGGTCGCTCACATTCTTGAACCCGTGGCCAGTATTCTGAAATAGCAGCAGCGGCTCTTGATACTTCACCAGGTTGGAGAAATCCTCCACCAAATCGTCGGGGAATCCATTCGCCAGGATCAGGTCGAGATTGCCATCGTTGTCATAATCGAAGAACTTCAGCCCCCAGCCGCTCATCCAGCGCGTGGCCATGCCAATGCCAAGCGGCATGGCGAGGTCATCAAAGGTCAAGTCCTTGTTGTTCTTATAGAGGGAGAAAATCTCTTCATCAATATTGGCGACGAAGAGGTCCATCCATCCATCTTCGTTGAAGTCAGCGGAGTCCACTCCCATACCCGAGCGCGGACGCCCCTCCGCGCTGTAGGCCACGTCGGCCTGCAGTCCGATCTCATCAAAGCGGCCGTTGCCGCGATTCAGGAACAGAAAGTTGGCCACCGTATCGTTCGCTACAAAAAGGTCCATGTTGCCATCGTTGTTGATGTCGGTGGCGACCGCTCCCCAGGCTTTTCCGAGGTGACCGCCGATGCCGGATTCCTTGCTGACGTCGGTGAAGGTTCCATCCCCGTTATTGTGAAAGAGCCAACTCGGCATCGGGCGGAAGATCCGCGGAATGCAGTAGTGTCGCTTCCCGTCGGCGGCGATGCCGCAGCCGTTGACTCTGTCGAAATCCACAAACTGTCCGACAAATAGATCCAGGCGCCCGTCATTGTCGTAGTCGAACCAGACCGCGCTTGAGGCCCATCCCAACACACCGACGCCCGCTTTTTCGGTGACGTCCGTAAACGTGCCGTTTCCATTGTTGCGATAGAGGAGGCTTCTGCCGTATTGCGTGACGTAGAGATCGGGGAACCCGTCGCCATCGAAGTCGCCAACTGCGACGCCCATCCCGAACCCTCCGCCAGACACGCCTGCTTTCTCGGTGACGTCGGTGAATGTGCCGTCGCGGTTGTTGTGGTACAGCGCGTTGCGCAACGGTTTGACAGGCGTGAAAAAATCGCACTTGCCGCTGTTCACCAGATAGATGTCCATCCAGCCATCGTTGTCATAGTCGAGAAAAGCGCAGCCGGGACCGGTGGACTCCGGCAAGTATTTATGGGCGCTTCTGGCCGCATTGTGGACCCAGTTGATTCCACTCGCCGACGGCGGTATCTCAGTGAAGGCGAACGGAGCGCCAGACGTGGCCCCGGCAGGACGGCCCAAAACGCTCCACCCCAGGGCCCCTCCAAGCCCCGCAAGAAACCGGCGGCGCGAGAAAGGCGATCTGCGTGAACGGGGTGGAGTCATTCATGAACTTTTACCATAGACCGGAAATCTGTGACAGCCCGCTGTCAACTCGCCTCACCCTCCGTGCTAACATTCGCCAGGGAACGGCGATGATGTGGACGATTCGAGCGAATCAATACCGGCCTTTTTCGTTCGCGCTATTTCTTGCGTTGGCGCTCGCTGCGGCGGGCGGACAACAGCGTTCGCTTGAGAGCAATCCGAACCTGACGTTTGAGCAACTTTCCGCGCAAGCCACATCTTCTCGTGAAACCGGACGCGCCGACGATGCTATCCGGGACTATCAGCACGCGCTCAAAATGCAACCGGACTGGGAAGAGGGTTGGTGGTATCTGGGCACGCTGAACTACGACACGGACCGCTACACCGAAGCTGCTTCCGCGTTCCAAAAGCTGATCGTACTAAATCCGCGCATGGCGCCCGCCCTTGCTTTCCTTGGATTGTCGGAGTTTGAAACAAAGGAATATAAGAATTCGATCGCGCACCTCCAACGGGCGCAGCGTTTCGGGTATGGGGATGATGCCGAACTCGCAAAGGTGGCCGCCTATCATCTCGCATTGCTTTACAACTGGAGTGGTGAGTTCGACAAAACGTTTGAGGTGCTGGGCACGGCAATCAAGCAGGGTAGACCTCCCGATGGAATGAAGGTCGCTCTGGGAATGGCGCTGCTTCGAGTTCCTCTTCTTGCGACGGAGGTTGATCCTGGCAAAGATGCCTTGATTCATGCGGCCGGGGAGGCGGCCGTATTGCTAAACACGGGAAGGGCGGCGGCCGCAGCGGACACGCTCCGGCAACTGTCAGCAGACTACCCGAAGACCCCGTACCTTCACTATGCGTGCGCCAAAGCTTTGGCTGCGGCTGGGAAACCTGACGAGGCGCTTGGCGAACTGGCGGCGGAGAGTGCGGGCGATCCCCGAGAGTCGCGCCCGTGGGTGTTGGCGGCGTCGCTGTATCTGCAACGAGGCCGTCCGAAGGACGCACTGCCGGCAGCCCGGAAAGCAGTGCAGCTGACACCCTTCTCGTCCGAGGCGCACGAAATCCTGGCGAAGGCCCTCACACAATTAAATCGCCGCCTGGAGGCTGCGAAAGAATCCGCGTTGGCGCGCAAGCTGGAAACCCGTCCTGTGGAGGGGGAATTGGCGCAGCGGCAGTTCTATGCTCGCGGCGGAACTGAAGAAGGCGGACTGGCGCACGCCGCGGCCGCTGCCCCAGCGTCAGGAGGCGGGTTTGAGGCGTTGTCCCGAAGCGCCGCCGCCGCGCAGTCGGCAGGCCAGTTGGATGAAGCGATTTCTTCTTATCAGAGTGCGCTCGCGATCCGGCAGGATTGGGAGGAAGGCTGGCGAGACCTGGGGACCGTGTGCTACACCGCCGCGCGTTACGCAGACGCGATCACGGCCCTCAAGAATTCCGTTGCTCTCAACCCACACAACGGCAACGCCTGGGCTTTGCTTGGTCTTTCCGAGTTCGAAACACGGGACTACAAGAATTCACTGATCCACCTTGACCGTGGAAGGGACGTTGGATTTGCCGGGAACGCTGCCGCGGTTCAGGTAGCGACATATCACCTGGCAATCCTGCTCAACCGGAGCGGAGAATTCGACCGGGCAACAGAGTTGTTGGCCCCGGAGACCGCGTTGGGGCCGCTCAAGGACGAAGTCGTGTTCGCGCTGGGCATGTCGTTGCTCCGGATTCCCCGGCTTCCGGAAGAACTCGATCACTCCAATGATTCCCTCGTGCGCCTGGCAGGCAAGACTGCCGCATTGCTTTCTGAGAGCAAATACGACCAGGCATTCTCCGGGTTCGAGCTGCTGATGAAAATGAATTCCAGCACGCCTTATTTGCATTACGCCTACGGCTCGGCGCTGGCCTCGGCGTCGCGATACGATGAGGCCGACGAGGAATTGGCGCAGGAAACGAAGATCACACCCGAGAGCTCTTTGCCGTTTCTGCGGCGGAGCTCGATCGCCCTGCAGTTGCACCAAGCTGAAAAAGCTGCGCAGTTTGCGCAGCGCGCCGTGCAACTCGCCCCGGACTCCGCGGAGGGACACTATCTGATCGGGCGGTCCCTGCTTGAACTTGGAAGGGTCGCGGATTCGGTCAAGGAACTTGAAACGGCTCGCGGGCTCTCGCCCAACAGCCCGGAGGTTCACTTCAGTCTGGCGCGGGCCTATGCGAAGGCGGAGCAATCCGATGCGGCCGTGCGGGAGCGGGCAGACTTCGAGCGCCTGAATGCTTTGGTGCAAAGTCAACAAGGCCGCAGCGGAAGCCAGGCTTACGGTGCGATTCAAGATCACAATGGCATCCGGGCGGCTCCGGGCAAGAAACCAGACCAGCCTCAAGACGCCTTACCTCCGCAATGACTCGCAAGGGTGCAGAAATACGGCGGCCCGCACGCGATCAAAACGGGTGGGGTCGTTCCGGACCTTTGTGGACATCCGCCGATGGCTCCAGTGCGGTTTCGGTCTGCGAATCGAGTCTTTTGGCACCGGGGACGGTGCCCCGGTCCCTCCACAGTGCGTAATCCGCCCGGGCACTGGCGATTTCCTCGGGAGTGAAGTCCAAATCGGCGCGAACAACGTCTTTGCTGGGATCGTACTTGTCCATTGCCGCCAGCTGTTGCTCCGCCTTCAGATGCAGGAAATGACGATAGATATTGTCTTCGATCTTGCCGTTCAGGTGTTTCGCCGAGTTGGCAATGAGCTTCCAGTCCGCGTTTCGCTCGTTGGCGATTTGAATGATGTTCTTGCCGTCCTGCAGTTGCACAGCGATGTCGAGCATCTCTGCCCCCGCTGCAGTGAGTTGATGCGCAATGAACAACGACCCGTAACTCAAGTTCATGGCGTGACGCTGGCGCATCAACTCAATCCTCTTTGCCCCCACTGCGTTAGCCATTGTCTGATTCACAATCGCGCGCGCCGTGCTATCCAACGCCATCGCCGAAATATGCCGGAGCCGCTTCTCCGCCTTCCGCTGATCGCTGCCAAACGCGAGAATCCCGGAGGCTACGAAAAAAATCAGCCAAACCCTGGCAAGAAGCTTCAGATGGGCTGTGAACATAGGACACTCCCGCGCCGCGAGCAGCACGCTTTCTTCCGGGATCGTCTCACATTCATCCCGCCGACACAACCGCCTCCGGAGTGCGCACTTGACGGGCGATGTAACATGACGTGTTACTCACCCGTTTGAGTGGCTCGACAGCAAATCTCTGCAAGGAGCAAAATCCATGAGGCGCGGATTCTTTGGCTTGCTAGCACTTATCTTCGTTCTCTGTGCCGCCGCCGCGTCACAGGATCATTCGCCAGTGTTGACCAACGCGCCGGCCAGCACGCCGCCGATGGGATGGAACAGCTGGAATAAGTTCGCCTGCGACGTGGATGAGAACCTGCTGCGGCAAACTGCCGACGCAATGGTCAACTCAGGGATGAAAGATGCCGGATATCAGTATGTTGTGATTGATGACTGTTGGCAAGTCGAGCGTGATAGCGGCGGAAACATCGTCGCCGATCCCAAGCGTTTTTCTTCTGGAATCAAGGCGCTCGCCGACTATGTACATGCCAAGGGGCTGAAATTCGGCATCTACTCCGACGCCGGAACCAAGACTTGTGCCGGCCGTCCCGGCAGTCGGGGGTACGAGTTTCAGGACGCCCGGCAGTATGCGGCCTGGGGCGTGGATTATCTGAAGTTTGACTGGTGCAGCACCACTACGCAGGATGCGCGCTCCTCTTACGAACTCATGCGCGCGGCGTTGGACGCCACCGGGCGCCCGATTGTTTTCAGCATCTGTGAATGGGGTACCGCCCGTCCCTGGCTCTGGGCGAAGGGCGTGGGAAATCTTTGGCGCACCACCGGCGACATCCAGGACCGCTGGCAGGGCAAGCAGGAATGGAAACCCGGCGACTGTTGCTCCTACGGCATGCTCGACATATTGGATCAACAGGTTGGTCTCGAGTCGTTCGCTGGGCCGGGCCACTGGAACGATCCGGACATGCTGGAAGTCGGCAATGGTGGAATGACCGTACCGGAATATCGCGCCCACTTCAGTCTGTGGGCAATCCTGGCCGCTCCACTGATCGCCGGCAACGATATTCGCAACATGACCCCGGAGATTCGCGAGATTCTAAACCACAAGGAAGTGATTGCCGTGGATCAGGATCCAGCAGGCAATCAGGGCCGCAGGGTCCGCAAAGACGGAGACCTGGAAGTGTGGTCGAAGGCAATGCAGGACGGCAGCCGGGCAGCGGTCCTCTTAAATCGCGGAACTGCTGATGGAGAGATCAGCGTGGCTTGGGAAGACCTGGGATATCCTGCACACTTGAGCGCCAGGGTCCGTGACCTCTGGCAGGGCAAGGACCTGGGAGAACGCAAAGGGAAGTTTTCCGCTACGGTGCCGCCACACTCGGTGGTGATGGTGAGAGTGATGCCATAAGCCGCGGAAATACGGCCTCTGCTATGATCCGCTCCGGAGAGAAGACTTCGTTGTTTCCACGCCTTTCGCACTCATCTTGCGTCATGTCATGTCGGATATTGGTCTTGCCGTTTCTCGCGACACTCGCCCTCGCTTGGCAGCGAGATGCTCCCGTCGCGTCAAAGCAGCAGGTGAGCACGCAGGAGCGGCTCCAGCAACCGGGTTGGTGGCCTAGAAAATCTGCGCCAGCGCGAAGTGAATTCTTGGGACCAGGTGCTTGTGGCGAGTGTCACTCCGATATCGTCAAGACCCAGACAGAGTCGGCCATGGCCCGCACTTCAAACACTGCTGACAAATCTTCCGCTTTGTTGTCTTTCGGACCGAAACAATTTGACGTTGGCCCCTTCCACTATCAGCTGCAACGCGCCGGAGAATCCGTTTCCTATCGCCTGAGCTCACGAGGGCAGACCATCTCAGAACCTCTGGGTTGGACATTCGGTACGGAAAAGATTGGCCAGACTTACGTGTTCGAGAAGAATGGCACCCTCCACGAGAGTGCATTTTCATATTTTGAAGGAATCCACGGATTTGACCGGACCCCTGGGATTGACCTCGTCCCCTTGTCCACCACAGTCCATGAAACGCTGAGAAGGGGCGCCGGCCGGCCTCTTGAGAAGCAGACCGCCGAAGGGTGTTTCACCTGCCACAACACGGCAGCGATGACGGAAGGCAAGCTCGACACCGCCCACCTGGTCCCGTCGGTCACCTGCGAGGCCTGTCATGGTCCGGGCGCGAAACACGTAGCCGCGGAAAAGGCCGCGTTTGAGGGCGCGGATTTTCTCATCTTCAATCCCAAACATTTGCAGCCGACCGAATCGGTGGACTTCTGCGGATCGTGTCACCGCACCTGGTGGGACGTGATGCTGACCGAAGAAGTCGGAGTCTCCACGGTGCTCGCGGTTCCCTACCGTCTGCAAAAGAGCCGATGCTGGGGCAACGGTGATGCCCGCATCACCTGTGTTGCCTGCCATGATCCACATCGCCCGCTGGTGCAGGATGCCGCCGCCTATGACCAGCGCTGCCTGAGTTGCCACGTGAAGAATGGTGCGCCGACTTCGGGCGATCATCCCGGTAGCGCCTGTAAAGTTGGCAATGAAAATTGCACCGTGTGCCACATGCCAAAATACGAAGTGCAGGACATGCACGCTCGTTTTACTGACCACATGATCCGCGTCGTAAAACCGGGCGCCCCGTTCCCCAACTAAGGTAACTTCGAATGCAGGAGAACATCGCGAGAATGGCCGTTAATGAGGCGGTTCATGGTGCGCTGGAAAGGTTCGGCCCTGGAGGGCGCGTGTTCCGCGCTCCGGGGCGCGTCAATCTTATTGGCGACCACACCGACTACAACGACGGGTTCGTGATGCCGGCAGCCATCGGACTTTATACGTGGGTCCGCGCGCGCCGCCGGGGCGATCGCATGATCGAAGCCTACTCAGCTTACTTCAACGAAACCGTCAGTCTGTCCCTTGATTCCCTGGCAGGTCCACCCCGGGGCCATTGGAGCGATTTCGTGCGCGGCGTCGCCGCAACTCTTGAGGGTGTGGGACATAGGCTGTCGGGCGCGGATCTTCTTCTTCACAGCGACGTTCCCATGGGTGCTGGTCTCAGTTCCTCGGCTTCGCTCGAAGTCGCCACTGCCCTGGCACTGACCTCACTGTCAGGAATCGAGCTGCCTCAATTGGAATTAGCGAAGCTGTGCCAGCGGGCTGAACACGAATACGTGGGAACACGTTGCGGAATCATGGATCAGTTCATCGCCAGTCTTGGCGTGACTGGGCACGCACTGCTGCTCGACTGCCGGTCCCTCGAATATCAACTGCTGCCGATACCCGCGGGTCTGCAGATCGTAATATGTAACTGTATGGTCAAACACCAACTCGCCTCCGGCCAGTACAACCAGCGCCGGGCCGATTGCGAGGCCGGCGTAACCCTTCTGCGCAAACATCTGCCAGCCATTCGTGCCCTGCGAGACCTTCGAATCGCCGAACTTGAGGCATACGAGCATGCGTTACCGGCCACGGTCTATCGCCGGTGTCGTCACGTCGTGACCGAGAATGAGCGGGTCTTAGCGGCCTCTCAAGCCTTGCAGTCCGGAGATGCCGGCCAGTTCGGTGACTTGATGTACCAGTCTCATGCGAGCCTGCGCGACGACTACGAAGTGAGTTGTAAGGAGCTGGATCTGCTGGTGGAACTGGCCTCTGCCAGCTCAGGAGTCTACGGCGCGCGAATGACAGGTGGAGGATTTGGCGGATGCACCGTCAATCTGGTTGAAGCGAACGCCTCCGCTTCTTTCCAGAAACACATCGTGCAAGCCTACGCCGAGGCGACCGGGATTGCCCCGCAACTTTACATCTGCAACCCCGCGCAAGGCGCGCAGGCCGTGACCGAGGAAGAGTTGGGTCAAGCTTGAAGCCTCTACCGCAGCGTACGCATGAAATTGCCGACGAGGTGATGGCCGCATGAATGCCGGGAGCTCTTACCAGGAGCCGCATCGCCGTTTCAATCCCCTCACCGGCGAATGGGTACTGGTGTCGGCGCACCGCGCCCAGCGGCCCTGGCAAGGGCAACTCGAGGTACCCGCCCCTCCGTCTGGTCTCGCCTACGATCCCGGCTGCTATCTCTGCCCCGGCAACGCACGCGCCGGAGGAGCGCGCAATCCAAACTACCAAGGCACTTTTATCTTCACCAACGACTTCTCGGCATTAAAGCCTGACGTCCCGCCTTCACGACAAGATGATTCCGGGCGGGGATTGCTGCTTTCCGAGTCCGAGGCCGGGACCTGCAAGGTCGTGTGTTTTACGCCGCGCCACGATCTGACACTGGCCAGCATGACGACGCCGCAAATTTCCGGCGTGATAGACGTGTGGGCGCAACAATACACCGAGATCGGATCTCGCCCCGACATCAACTATGTGCAGATCTTCGAAAACCACGGCGAGATGATGGGATGCAGCAACCCGCACCCGCACGGTCAAATCTGGGCCAACCAAACCATTCCCAACGAGCCCCGCAAAGAGCAGGCATCACAAAAAGCCTACCTGGAAAAATACGGCGATTGCCTGCTTTGCAATTACCTGCAACTGGAAATGCAAGCCGGAACACGCATGGTGTTCGAGAATGCCCACTTCGCGGCACTGGTGCCCTTCTGGGCGGTTTGGCCATTCGAAATTCTTCTGGTCGCCAAGCAACACGCCCGCGACCTCAGTGTTCTTGACCATGACACCCGCGCCGGGCTGGCCGACATTCTTCAACAACTCACCAAACGCTACGACAACCTGTTCCACATCTCGTTCCCTTATTCGATGGGCTTCCATCAGGCGCCGACCGACGGCCAGCCACACCCCGAGTGGCACCTCCACGCGCACTTTTACCCACCCCTGTTGCGATCCGCAACTATTCGCAAATTCATGGTGGGCTATGAGATGCTGGCCGGTCCGCAGCGGGACATCACTCCGGAAATGGCGGCGGATATTCTGAAGAAGGCGAAAAACAGTCCAGCCCGCGAAAATTCAGTCCGGCTCCCACGAGATTAAGCGCGGGCTACCCGCTCTTTGCAAAGCGCGCAAACGACGGGGCGCCCACTGTGTATTTGATGGCGGCGAGATCGAAGGCGGGGCCACCTGTGATCTTTCAATAGGTTGTCCATTCGACCGGAACCGGAGAAGCTGATTGTAGCGAGCAATCACGCCCTTCAACTAAGCGTTCCGGAAAACTAGTGTAACGTCCCGTCTGTCCCCGTATTTCCACCCCACGTATTTCCCACAGGCTTCACTGATCCATCCTTGTTTGTGGCGGGTGGCCCGGCCTATTTTTTCTCGTGTCCAAAAACACAGTGGGTGCCCCATCCTAACGGCGCGCTTTTTTGCGACGTTAGGGTGGGACACACGAACGCAAGATCGTACGCGGTTCTCCCTCAGCGATGCTGCCGACACCGCCGACTGGGTCATGGTAAGCCCGAGTGGGCGAAGGAAACAATGGTCGGGGAGAGAGGATTTGAACCTCCGACCCCCTGGTCCCGAACCAGGTGCTCTACCAGGCTGAGCCACTCCCCGACGTCACAATGGCGCGGGCGCGCCACAAAGGCCTGAAGAAAAAGCCTCACTCAAAGTATAACATTCGATTGGAATTCGGCGACGGATGCGGTTGCGGTTCGTCTGCGGGGGCTACGTGCTCTCCGCCAACTTGGTTTGCGCAAGGTTGCCGGCCAGGGTCTGCATGAAGCGCGCCGCCACGGCCCCGTCAAGCACGCGATGGTCGCTGGAAAGCGTTAGCGTCATCATGGGAACCACGGCGGGCTTGCCATCCACGGCCGCGACCCGGTCGGTGATCCGTCCGACGGCGAGGATCGCGGCCTGCGGCGGCGTGATGATGGCCGTAAAAGAGTCCACGTCCAGCATGCCAAGATTGCTGATGGTAAACGTTCCGCCGGCGATGTCCGCGGGGCGCAGCTTGCCGCCGCGTGCGCGCTCGGCGAGTTCCTTGCGGCGCACGGCAATTTCAGCGATGGTGAGTTTCCCCGCGTTGTGAATGACGGGCGCGACCACCCCGCCGTCTACCGCCACCGCGATCGCAATATTGATCTCCGGATTGTGGCGCACGGACCCTTCGATCCAGCTGGCATTCAGTTGCGGATGCACGGCGAGCGCACGCGCTATTTGATAAACCAACAGGTCGGTATGCGTTGCGCGCACACCGTGAGACTTCTCGGTCTGCGAGGCAAGCGCTTCGCGAAGGCGATTGAGCGGCGATGCATCGAGTTCGCGGGTGACAAAAAAGTGAGGCACGGTGGTCCAGCTCTGCGCCGTGCGCTCGGCCATGATCTTCGCAATCACGTTGTTGCTGACGGCGTTGCTTGAAGCCGGAGCCGAAGATGGCGACACATTCTCAGCCGGCTTGCCAGACCCGGCCGCGGCAAGAATATCGGCCGCGAGAATCTCACCACCCGGACCGGTGCCTTGAAGCGTGGCCACGTCCACTCCGTGTTCTTTCGCCAGGCGGCGGGCTTTGGGGGAGATGCGTGCTTCCGAAGTTTGACTGGATGGAGACGCATTCTGCGCGGCCGGCGTCGGCTGGCTCCTGGCTGCAACTTCGGCCACTCCGCGCCGCGCCCCCGGCGCAGCTTGTTCTTCTGCCTTTGGCGGCGCCTCCCCAGGCTGCACGATCCATGCGATTGTGCGCCCCACCGCAACTTCCATCCCGGGTGTGGCCGTGACTCCCGCCAGGATTCCGCTGCCCGGCGATTCGATTTCCATCACCGCTTTATCGGTTTCCACTTCCAGCAGAAGTTCGCCCTTGGAGACGGACTCGCCTTCCTTCTTGAGCCAGGAAACCAGCTTGCCGGTTTCCTGCGCCATTTCGAGAGCGGGCATGACGACACTGATGGCCATAATTTCTAGTCGCGCGCTCCCACGCGTTCCGTGCGGGCGCTGGCTTCAATCATGTCGCGCACTTGCTGGCTGGGCGCGGCCTCGTTATCGCGAATCGCCGGCAGTGGACCATTCACGGTGAAATAATGCCGCCCCGCAACCAGAAGTTCCTCGGCAGGGAAGCGCGTGATGACTTCGTGTCCGGTTTCGGTGACCACGATTTCTTCCTCGATGCGCGCCGCGCTCCAGCCGTCGGTCGAGGGCCAGAACGTTTCCAGCGCAAACACCATGCCCGGCTTGATTTCGCAGGGATGATCGAATGAAACCAGACGGCTGATGACCGGCTTCTCCCAGATCGCGAGCCCGATGCCGTGACCATACTGCAAGGCGAACGCGGCTTCTTCATTGGGGAAGCCGAACTCCTGTGCTTTGGGCCAGACCGCGGCGATCTCCGCGGTGGTCCGTCCCGGCCGTACCAGTTCGATGGCCGCGTCCAAATAATCGCGGCACCGCTTGTAGGCATCCACCATCGCGTGCGACGAGTAACCGATGGTGAAGCAGCGGTAGTAACACGTGCGGTATCCCATGTAGGAATGCAGAATGTCGTAGTAGACCGGATCGCCGGGGCGCAGCACGCGGTCTGAGAAAACGTGCGGGTGCGGATTGCAGCGTTCGCCGGAAATCGCGTTCACCGCTTCCACATATTCCGAACCCATATCATAGAGCACCTTGCTGACCAGGCCGACCGCTTCATTCTCGCGCATGCCGGGCTTCATCGCGCGGTAGAGTTCGTCGTAAGCGGCGTCCACCATCATCGCGGAATGGTTGAGCAAAGAAATTTCATCGCGCGTTTTGATCAGGCGGGCCTCCGACATCAGCGCCTGACTGTCCACAATTTTCAGTCCCTCTTTTTGCAGGGCGAACAAGATCGGCAGTTCGACGATGTCAATGCCGACCGGCTCTTTGTGCAGACCGCGCTTCTCAAGCTCCAGTTTGATTTTCTTCGCCACATCTTCGGCGCGTCCCATCTCCGGCGTCATGGCGCCGCGCAACATTCCGATGCCGGGACGCGAACGCTCTCCCAGCCACGGGCAGTGCAGCTGATGGTGACGCGCGGCGGAACCGAAGTCCCAAAGAATCGGCTCATCATTCTGCGGCAGCAGCGTAAAACGGTTGGCCTTGTCCTGCGCCCACGTGCCAATGTGCGTGGACGTCAGGTAGCGCACGTTGTTCATGTCGAAGCAAAGCAGCGAGCCCATCTCTGACTCCGCCAGCAGTGCTTTGGCGCGCGCCAGACGTTCCTTGCGCAGGCGGTCAAAGTCAATGCGATTTTCCCAGTCCACCGCCATGCTTCCGTACGTGGGTAAAGCCATACATTCTCCTTCGAGCTTCTCGCTCAGCAATGCCTCGCTCAGGAACGGCCGCAGAGTTTGCGAGCGGCGTCAAACACGGTCTGTTCGGTCGGGACGGTCAAGTCCTCCAGCGGCGGGGAAAATGGGATTGGCACATGCATCGCCCCCATCCGCTTCACTGGCGCGTCCAGGTCATAGAATGCTCCCGTCGCAATCACCGACGCGATCTCGGCGGTCACCCCATAGCGTTCATAGCCTTCATCCAGCACAATCGCGCGCGAAGTTTTCTTCGCCGAGTTGATCAGGGTCTGTTCATCCAGCGGCCACAGCGTGCGCGGGTCCACCACTTCGGCGCTGATGCCGGCCTGCTCCAGCAGCTCCGCCGCGCCCAGCGCGATCTGCACCATGCTGCTGGTCGCCACCAGCGTGATGTCGTCCCCCTGACGCTTGATATCGGCAACCCCGAGGGGCACCGTGTAGTCTTCCTCCGGCACCGGCCCTTTCAGCTTGTACATCATCTTGTCTTCGAAAAATACCACCGGATTGCCGTCGCGGATCGCCGATTTCAGCAGACCCTTGGCGTCATGCGGCGTGGACGGAAGCACCACCTTCAGCCCCGGCACATGACAAAACCATGCATGCAGCGATTGCGAATGTTGCGCCGCCGAGCGCCGCGTCGCGCCCAGCGTGGTCCGCATCACCATCGGCACGCTCCACTCCCCGCCCGACATGTAATGCACCTTGGCCGCCTGGTTCACCATCTGGTCCATCGTCAGGGTGATGAAGTCCCCAAACATAATGTCCACCACCGGACGCATCCCCGTCATCGCAGCGCCCACCGCCAGCCCGGTGAATCCGGCCTCGGAGATGGGCGTGTCCATCACGCGCTCTTTGCCAAATTCTTCGAGCAGACCGGAGAGCACCTTGAACGGCGTGCCCGCCTCGGCGACGTCCTCGCCCAGAATGCAGACGGTCGGGTCCCGACGCATCTCTTCCGCCAGCGCTTCTCGGATGGCCTGGGCAAAAGTCAGTTCACGCACCGCAATTTCAGGCATAGACATCCTCGGTCACCTTGTCTGGCGACGGATACGGCGAAGCAATGGCAAACTCCACCGCTTTTTTCATTTCCTCTTCCAGTTCGGCGCGCATCTGTTCCAGCGCTTCGGCGTCCGCGAGGTGTTCCGCGATCAGCACCTTGCGCAGGTTCAGGATGGGGTCGCGCTCCGTTTTCCAAAGTTGCTCTTCCTGCTTGGGACGGTAATACTCGCGATTGATGTCGCCTACGTGGTGCCCGTGATAGCGGTAGGTATCGCACAGCAGAAACCCCGGCCCACTGCCGTCACGCGCCCGCTCCACCAGGTTACTCGCGGCCGCAAACACGGCGCGAACATCCTGGCCGTCCACCTTGGCCGTCTCCAGTCCAAACGCGGTCGCGCGCGACAGCACATCGCCGGCCGTGGTCTCGCTGTAGTGTGTGTATTCCGTATAGAGATTGTTCTCGCAGACATAAATCACCGGCAGGCTGAACAGCTTCGCCAGGTTCATCACTTCATACAGCAAGCCCTGTCCCAGCGCTCCCTCGCCAAAAAAGCAGGCCGCGACCCGCCCGTTGCCAAGCTTCTGTGCGGAAAACGCCGCGCCCGTGGCGATGCCGGCGCTGCCGCACACAATCGCGTTCGCGCCCAGGTTGCCGGTCGCCGGGTCGGCAATGTGCATGGATCCGCCCTTACCCTTGCAATATCCCGCTTCCTTCCCCAGCAATTCGGCAAACATCCGGTCTGGCGAAGCGCCCTTCGCCAGGCAATGCCCATGTCCGCGATGCGTGCTGGTAATGTAGTCGTCCTGCCGCAAGGCCTGGCAAACCCCCACCGCCACCGCTTCTTCCCCGATGTAAAGGTGCGCCAGCCCGGGCATCAACGCCCGCGTGTACAGCTCATTCACCTGCGCCTCGAACTCCCGGATTGCCACCATCTGCCGGTACATTTCCAGCCACAGGCCGGAAGCCTGCGTAACGCTGCGCGGCGTCGTAATTGTCGTTGTCATTTGGAAATCCCCGACATGCGTGCCAGCACGTCAAACATCACCGCAAAATCCAGCTTCTCCCAACCCATGCCGCGCGCCGCCGTCAGAAATTCATTGCTCACCGCCGTCGTCGGCACCGGCACATTCAACTTGCGGCCCAGGTCCATGGCCAGCAGCATGTCCTTCTGCATCATGTTCACATCGAACCAGGCTTCTTCGGGCTGCTGCAACACAAACGGCCCGCGGTACTGGATCATCGGCGACGCCACCGCGCTGTGTACCAGCACGTCCACGGCAACCTCGCGCGGGATCCCGCTCTTCTCCGCCAGCAGCACGCCCTCGGAAAAAGCCAGCATTTGCACTGCCAGACTCAGGTTGACGGCAATCTTCATGGCCAGCGCCACCCCGTTATCGCCAACGTGCGTCACTTTCGGCCCTACGTCCAGCAGCAGCGGCTGCAATTTCGTAAACGTTTCCTTGCGCCCGCCCACCATCACCGACAGCTTGCCCTGCTGCAGCGTGATCACGCTGCCCGACACCGGAGCATCCACCATGTCCGAACCCTTTTCCCGCACCCTCGCCGCCAAAGCGCGGCTCACGTCCGGACTCACCGTACTCATGTCCACATAGAGCTTGCCTGCCGAAATTCCGGCTAGCAATCCGTCCTCGCCATCCGTCACCGCCGCCAGCGCCGCTGCGTTCGTCACCATGCTGAAAGTGATATCGGACGCCTCCGCCACCGCCCGCGGCGAGTCCCCCCACTTCATGCCCCGGTCCAGCAGCCACTGCGCCTTCGATTTCGTGCGGTTATAGCCGGTGACGGTGTGTCCCTTCTCCAGCAGACGCGCCACCATGTTGCCGCCCATCACACCCAGGCCGATAAAGCCAAGCTTCGCCATGAATTCGTTCCTTTCCATCCATTAGTAATTCTTCAAGAATGCTTCAGGACGCCCCCTGAGGACCACCTTCAGCCGTTGCCGCCGAGTCATCGCGCACCTGCATCAGATGCGCGCGCATTGCCTCCCGCGCCGCTTCCGCGTCGCCCCGCTCAATCGCCGCCAGAATCCTCTTGTGGTGATATTGCCCCCGCTCCGGCCCGCCGTCCACATCGAAAATCTTGCTGCGCTGCTCCCGCAACAGCCCCACGATCGAGTCCAACAGCGACAGGACCATCGGATTGTCGGCCGCCTCCGCCAAGGCCAGGTGAAAATCCAGATCTGCCTCGATATAAGCCTCGGGATCACTCAAGCCGCGGTCCATCGCCTCCACCGCTTCGTGCATCGTGGCCAGCAATTGCGCTTCGATTCTTCCCGTGGCCAGCGCCGCAATCCCCGGCTCCAGCAGCAAACGCAACTCCGCCAGATGACCCGATCCTTCCGCCTGGTTCACCCGCACCATCAAATCAAGCGATTGCCGGATCGCCTGCGACGTGCCGTTGGTGACAAACGTTCCCCGTCCCGTATAGGCCTCGACCAGGCCCTTCTCGCGCAGGCACTTCACCGCCTCGCGCACCGCGGTTCGGCTCACCCCAAAACGCACCGCCAACTCGCGCTCCGCCGGCAACTGGTCTCCAGGCTTGAGCTGTCCAGAGAGAATGGATTCCTCCACCTGTTGCACAATCTGCTCATACAGCCGCGACGTCCGAACTGTCTTATAAGTGAGCTTATTGCCGAAGGTTTCTACGTTTTCGCCGGTCATGGTGAACCTTTACCACCGCTCATTGGCGACTAATGGCCTAATGGTATGACCACTGTACCAATGTGTGAAGCAAAATGTCCAGCTCTTTTACTGGATCCAAACCGACTTAATATTCACAAACTCGTGGATGCCATGCACGCCCAGCTCCCGCCCGTGTCCGGACTGCTTTACCCCGCCAAACGGCAGCCTGGGATCGGAGGCCACCATCTTGTTCACAAACACCATGCCCGCGTCCAACTCGTTGATGAACCGTTCCATCTCGACCGGGTCGTTGGTCCATACGCTCGATCCCAGCCCAAACCGCGTGTCGTTGGCAATCTCGATCGCCTGGTCCACATTCCTGGCGCGGAAGATGGACGCCACCGGCCCAAAAAATTCCTCGCTATAAGCCGGCGATCCCACCGGCACGTCGGCCAGAACCGTCGGAGCATAGAAATTTCCTGGCCGGTCAATCCGATGGCCGCCAGTCAGCAGTCGCGCTCCCGCGGCGATGCTCTTCTTTACGTCCGCGTCGAGCGTGGTCACCGCATCCGCGTTGGCCAGCGGACCCAGCTGCGTGCTCTCATCAAACGGATCACCGATGCGCAGACCTTCCATGCGCGCCACAAACTTGCGCTGAAACTCGTCGGCGATCGATTCCGCCACAATAAATCGCTTGGCTGCTATACAGGACTGGCCGTTGTTCTGGATGCGCGCATCCACGGCCGTGGTCACGGCGGCTTCCAGGTCCGCGCTCGGCATCACGATGAACGGATCGCTCCCGCCCAGCTCGAGGACCACTTTCTTGATCCGTTTGGCCGCGGAAATGCCCACCTGAATCCCCGCCTGCTCGCTTCCTGTCAGCGTCGCCGCCGCCACCCGCGGGTCCGCCAGAATTTCATCCACCGCGCCGGCGCCGATCAGCAACGTCTGAAACACGCCCTCGGCAAAGCCTGCCCGCAGCAGAATATTTTCAATCTTCAGCGCGCATTGCGGAACGTTCGACGCATGCTTCAACAATCCAACATTGCCCGCCATCAGCGCCGGCGCCACAAATCTCATCACCTGCCAGAAAGGAAAATTCCACGGCATCACCGCTAGCACCGGCCCGATCGGCAAATATCGAATCAGGCTGCGCCTGGCCCCGGTCTCGACAATTTCATCGGCCAGAAACTTCTCTGCATTCTCCGCATAGTACCGGCACGCGGTCGCGCACTTCGCCGCCTCGGCCACCGCCGCCTTATACGGCTTGCCCATTTCCAGCGTCATCAGCCGCGCGCAATCTTCTTTTTCCTTCTCCAGAATATCGCCAGCCCGCAGCATCTTCTCCGCGCGTTCTGCGAACGATGTGTGGCGATACTGACGATACGCCGATGCCGCCAGTCTCAGCTTCTGCTCGATCTGCGCCGCCGTCAGCGGTTCAAAACTGCGCAGCGTTTCTCCGGTTGCGGGATTGATGCTTGCGATTGCCATATCTGTTCTTCCCCGTCCTGCCGATAAGAATTTAGCCGCTGATGACTGCATCGGCCAATATTGGTCTGACCACTATACCATCGCACCAAAGTGATCAGTCAAATAGAAAGTTTTAATCTTGACACTTGAGATGATGAGGTGGTACAGCTGTCAGACCATTGGTTTTTCGTACTCTCCCGGAGGCTAGTGATGCGTGTTGCCCGTCTATGCGGTGAAGTCGTGATCGCGATTTCCTGCTTCGCTGTTTCGTTGTTGGCCCAGACCACCACCGGCCGCATCCTCGGCACCGTCCACGACCAGTCCGGGGCTGCCATCGCCGGCGCCAGTGTCGTCATCACCGACGTGCAGCGCGGCGCCACTCGGTCCACCACCACCGACGATTCCGGCGACTATCTCGTCCCCACTCTCCCTCCCGGCACCTACTCGGTTCGCGCCGAGTTCAAGGCCTTCAAGACCGTCACCCGCACCGGCATCCTGCTCGAGGTTGCCACCGATGCCCAGGTGGACATCACGCTCTCCGCTGGCGACGTTAACGAAACGGTGGAAGTCAGCGGCGACGTGCCGCTGGTCAACACATCGTCGTCCACTCTTGGTGGAACGCTGAGCAACAAGGAAATCAACGATCTGCCCCTCAACGGCCGCAACTACGAAAACCTGCTGCAGCTTCGCCCCGGCGTCGTCCGCTATCCCGGAGGCGGTTTCTCCACCACCAGCAGCAACGGCCTGCGCGCCGAAGACAACGCCTACTTCATCGAAGGTCTGTTCAACAGCGAACCTTACTCCGGCCAGGCCATTCTCAACGGTGCCGGCATCGCCGGAGATTCCGCCACCATCCTGCCCATTGATGCCATCCAGGAATTCAACATCCAGCAGAATCCCCCCGCCGAATATGGCTGGAAGCCGGGATCGGTGGTCAACGTCGGCCTCAAGTCCGGCACCAACGGATTACACGGCACCGCCTTCGCCTTCGGCCGTGACGGCAACGTGCTCGACGCCCGTAACTACTTCAACACCACGCCTGCTTCCAAGCTGCCTCGCACCCTCGAGCAATACGGCGGCAGCCTTGGCGGCCCCATCGTCAAAAATAAAGTCTTCTTCTTCGGCGCCTACGAAAGCCAGACCTATAACGTCGGCAACTCGTTCGGCGGCATCACCAGCCCGTCCATGGTGGGCTTTACCGCGGCCGGAAATTGCGCATTCCTCGCCACCGGCGACTGCTCCAGCAGCATCCCCGACGTCATCGCCGACCTCCAGGCCGGTGGCGTGACCGTCAGTCCCGCCAGTCTGCAGGTGGCGGGCTGCGCGCTTTCCGGCAGCACGGTCACTTGCAATGGCAAGGGCTTCCCCCTCAACAACAATCAGACTACTACCATTCCTAACGGATTCAACAACGACGTCGGCGTAAAAAACGCCCTCGGCAAGGTGGACTTCCGCATCAGCGACCACCACAGCATCAGCGGGATGTATTTTTACGGCAACAACTCAGGCAAGGTCGAAGACTTTCCTGAACTGCAACCGAACTGGCTTTCCAACATTCACACCCGCGCCCAGGTGGCGGGCGGCAGTTGGATCTGGACCCCCAACTCGCGCTGGGTCAACGAAGCGCGCTTTGGCTATAGCCGCCTCTATCAGCCCACTTTGCCCGGCGATCTGAATACGCCCGCTTCCAGTTATGGCCTCAACACCGGTGTCACCGGGCCCTTCACCGGAGGACTGCCGCGCATTGGTTTCGGCGGCTTCTTCTTCCCCGGACTCGGCGGCTTCAAGTGGCCCAAGTTCCAGGGCCCCGACTCCATCACCCAGTTCAACGATCACATCTCCTTCACCAGCGGAAAGCATGCCGTGAAGTTTGGCATGGACTTCCACCGCAATCAGGTCACCAACGCCGCCTACGGCAACGCCCGCGGCAGCATCACCTTCCTCGGTACCGTGCTCACCCCAACCTCCACCCAGCTCGAGGATTTTTTCGCTGGCTTGCCCTTCAAAACCTCCCTGGAAGTGGGCAACCCAACCCTGAACCTGCACAACTGGGCCTACGGTCTGTTCGTTCAGGACGATTGGCGCGCCGGGCGCAACTTCACCGTGAACCTGGGCCTGCGCTATGAGTTCAGCTCAGTCCCCACCGAAGAAAAAAACCATCTCGGCAACTTCGACCCCAACCTGGGATTGACGCAAGTCGGCATCGGCGGCCCCAATTCGATCTCCAGCCTGTACAAGCCCGACCACAAGAATTTTGGCCCGCACGTGGGCTTTGCCTGGGACGCGACCGGCAACGGCAAGACCGTGCTGCGCGGCGGCCTGGGTCTCACCTACGAGACCGTGAACTGGCAGTCGTTCATCGCCTTCAACAATGCCTTTGGCCCGGGCAGCGTTCCGACCGCGGGCCTCATCCCCGGCGGCACCATCACCACCGGAAACGTCACCTACAAGAATTTCCTGTTCCCTGGCACCTGGGACAATGCCCCGATCTACAACAACACCATTGACTGCAACAACAGTCCCTGCCCGGTCATGACCGTGGACCGCAACCTCAGCACGCCCTACGTGTGGACCTACAACGTAAGTCTGCAACATGCCTTCTCGTCAAACCTGTCCGTGGAAGCCGCTTACGTTGGCAATCGCGGCAAAAACCTGACCGGCATTCGCGACATCAACCAGCCGCCAGTGGGTTCGGGTTGGGCCAACGGTGAACTTACGGCTTGTCTCGCCAGCGCGCCGCTCTACAACAACTGCATTGTGGACAACAACGGCGGCGAAGAAGCCAACAAGCCATTCGCCACCAAGTTCCCCTATCTCGGCAACATCTTCCAGATGGGCAACGTTTACATATCCAACTACAACGGCTTGCAAGTCACACTCAATGCGCGGAACTACCACGGCTTGAGCGCTGTTGTCGGCTATACCTACTCCCATGCGCTGGATGACGTGGGCGCGAATTGGGACTTCGGTTATGGTTCCGGACTTCCGGTGGATTCCCGCAACTTGTCGCGCGAATACGGAAACAGCGACTTTGATATCCGCCACCGCCTGACCGCTTCACTCACCTATGTCATTCCTGGGCGCAAAGGCTACGGGCAGATGCTCGAAGGCTGGGAACTCAACGCCATCGCGACGCTGGAAAGTCCGCAGTATTGGGGCCCGATAGATCTAGGCACTGACGCTTCGGGCACGGGCGCGCTGCCCGTAAGTCCTCCGGCGACGGCCCCGATCCGCTGGAGCTTCTACGGCAAGCCTTCGGATTTCAAAGCCGGACCTACGCCTCTTCCAAAGTTTGCGGGTGCGACCAATGCAGCCTGCGCCGCCCAGGCATTGGCGGTAGACGGCGGCGCTCCCGGCGCTTCCACCGCATCGTTGAACCTGTTCGGTTGCTATGCCAAAGGCAATTCCGTGATGATTCCTCCGCCACTTGGCCAGTTCGGCAACATGAGCCGCAACATTTTCCCCGACTCCGGCTTCAAGAACCTCGATTTCTCGGTCGCCAAGAACTGGCATTTCGGAGAGCGCTTGAAGGCCCAGTTCCGCGCCGAGTTCTTCAACATTTTCAATCATCCGAATTTCGCCAACCCTTACGGCGGGCAAAACGGGTTCGGACAAAACGATCCATCCGTGGGCGGTTTCGGTTGTGCGTGCGCCACACCCGACGTTGCCGCCGCCAATCCCGTCATCGGCTCGGGAGGCAGCCGCGCCATCCAGTTGGGAATGAAGTTTATTTTCTAAGGAGCCTCGGGTTTTACTTTTTTTCTGTCATTTCGAGCGCGGTAGGTCTGTCATTTCGAGCGCAGTAAGATTGCCCGTTTCCGGGCAATCTTGCGAAGTCGAGAAACCTGCTGCTTTGCGGATCGTCGGAATTCCGAGCTCCTGAGTCTCTCCGGCCGCTGACGAGTGACAAACACATCATCGCCTCCTTCCGCAAAGTGCGCGAAGGAAACCATTCAAGAATCCGCTGCTGGCAAAAACCACTCATGAGGAATGCAATGAAGCTCGCACTCACATCAGGAATCCTGTGTCTCTCCCTGCTCTCCGCGCTTTCCACCAGTGCGCAGGAAAAAGAAAAACAGGAACGCACTATTGAAGAAATCAAGACCGAAGCCGTGCGTCGCGCCGAAGTCGGCCAGTATCCGCTGATTGGGCTTGACCCCGCTGACGTGAAAGAAGCGGTTTCCCACGTCCAGACGAAAGACAAAGACGAGTGGGCCGCCGCCTTCATGGGCGTCGCCGACCGCTATTTCAACGAGGCCAAGTCGCTTGAAAAAACCGATGCCGCCAAGGCCAACGCCGACTACATCCGCGCCTGGCGCATCTATTCCTTCGGACGCTGGCCCATTCCGTCTTCGCCGGGCAAGCAGCTTTCCTACGAGAAAGCGATCACTGCATTTCTCGCCCACGCCAAATTTTTCGACCCGCCGCTCGAAATCGTCCGCATCCCGTTTGAGGGCAAGGAGATCACCGGCTACCTGCGCCTGCCAAAAAACGCTTCCGGCCCGGTTCCTCTCGTCATCGCAGTCAATGGTCTGGACAGCCGCAAGGAAGACCTGACGGAAAGTTTTTCCGCCATCCTGCCGTTTGGCGTCGGCTATCTGGCCGTGGACGGTCCGGGCACGGGGCAATGCCCGATCAAGGCCAGCGTGAACGCGGACCGCATGTTGTCGCGCGTGCTCGACTACGTCGCGACCCGTCCTGAAATTGACAAGAACCGCGTAGCGCTGCACGGCGTGAGTTGGGGCGCGTATTGGGCCGCCAAGATGGCCATCGTCGAACGCGCCCGCCTGCGCGGAGCCAGCGCGCAATCTCCTCCGGTGGACAAGTTTTTCCAGAAAGATTTCCTCATGAATTCTCTGCTGGGCAACCGCGAATATCTTTTCGATCAGGTCCCGGCACTGATGAGCATCATGGAAGGCGTACACTCGCTCGATGAAATGGCTGAGTTTATGCCAAAAATGTCGCTGGTGCAGCAGCAACTGCTGGGCAAGCCGATGGCGCCCATGCTCATTCTCGCCGGAGTCAAAGACACTCAGGTCCCCATGGATGATATTTACCTCCTGCTGAGCAATGGCGATGTACCCAAAGATGCCTGGATCAACCCCAAAGGCGGACATCTGGGAAGACAGGTCGGAGTCTGGCCCGATCCCCTGATCTTCAAGCAGGTAATCATTCCGTGGCTGGTGAAGACGCTGAAGTCATCCGATTAGAATCACCGATTAGAAAGACAGCGCTAGAATTCCATGGACATGCCGACCACTCCGGCAACGCCCGCGCCTGCAGACGCAGCCTCACGCAAACGCCCGTTCTACGCCTCGCTGTGGGCGCAGGTGACATTCGCAATCGTGGCGGCAGTAGTGCTGGGCTATCTAAGTCCCAACTACGCAGTGGCCATGAAGCCGCTGGGCGACGTGTTTATCCGCCTGATTTCGATGATTATCACCGTGATCATTTTTTGCACGGTGGTCACCGGAATTGCCGGCATGCAGGACCTGAAGAAAGTTGGCCGCGTCGGCGGCAAGGCCCTGCTGTATTTTGAAATTGTTTCCACCATCGCGCTTGTCGTTGGATTGGCGGTCGGCAACCTGGTCCGTCCCGGGGCGGCGTTTCATGCCGACGTAAGTTCGCTCGACCCCAACGCCGTCGCCGAATATGCCGGGCAGGCCAAGGCCCAGACCACCACCGCGTTTCTGCTGCACATCGTTCCCACCACGGTGGTGGATGCCTTTGCCAAAGGCGACATCCTGCAGGTGGTGTTTGTCTCGATTCTTTTTGGAGTCGCGCTGTCAGCTGCGGGCGCGCGCGCCAAAGCTTTGCTGGATTTTCTCGAGGCCCTCACCCAAACCGTATTCCGCGTCGTGAACATTCTGATGCGGTTCGCTCCGCTTGGCGCTTTCGGGGCGATGGCGTTCACCATCGGAAAATATGGCATTGGCTCACTGGGGCCGCTGGTCAAGCTGGTGGCCACCTTTTATGTGACGTCCATTCTGTTTGTGCTGATCGTTCTGGGGACGATTGCACGCATCGCAGGCTTCAGCCTGGTGCGGTTCCTGATTTACATCAAGCAGGAAATTCTGCTGGTGTTGGCCACCAGTTCATCGGAGACTGCGCTGCCTAGCCTGATGGAGCGCCTGGAAAAACTTGGATGCTCGCGTTCGCTGGTGGGACTGGTCGTGCCCACCGGCTACACGTTCAATACCGACGGCAGCAGTTTGTACATGAGTTTGGCCGCGTTGTTTGTCGCGCAGGCGACCGGCACACATCTGACCTTGCTGCAACAGGCGACGATTCTGGCGGTCGCGATTCTCACCTCGAAAGGCGCCAGCGGAGTGCAGGGTGCTGGATTCATTGCGCTGGTGGGCACGCTGTCGGTGATTCCAACAATTCCGGTAGCCGGGATGGCGATCATTTTGGGGATTGACCGCTTCATGAGCATGGGCCGCGCCTCGGTCAACATGATCGGCAACGGCGTGGCCACGCTGGTCATCGCCCGCTGGGAACGCGAGTTGGATCCGAACGAGTTGCAGGCGAAGCTGCGAGCCGCCGACTAGCAGGCTGATACGTATCAGGGCATCCGCTTCAAAGGGTTTTATCAGAGCATCCGCCTCACAGGCTCGAGAGGTTCGTATCAGGGCATCCGCTTCAGCGGTGCCGACTGCGTGCAAGAAAAAGCCACGCCTTCAGGCGCTGCGGGCAGAGTGGAAATCCGGATCGCGCGATCACACCAGCAGGCAAGGGTGTGAACGATTCGTATCGGGGCATGCGCTTCAGCGATTTGTATCAGCGCATGCCTTCAGGCATACCGCAGAATTGCTGTTCATCATCTCGCCTTCAGGCGCTGCGTCGCCCCCAGCGCCTGAAGGCGGGGTCTTTCCTTGCAAGCATTCGGCACCGCTGAAGCGGATGCCCTGATACGAACCTGATCTCCCTCGTTTCTGTCGTTGTCTGAGAAGGGCGGGGTTTGTATCAGGTATGCCTTCAGGCATACCGCAGAATTGCCGTTCATCATCCCGCTTTCAGACGCTGGGGACAGCGTGGAAATCCGGATCGCGCGATCGCAGGAGCAGGCAAGGGTTCGAACGATTCGTATCAGGGCATCCGCTTCAGCGGTGCCGATTGCGCGTGCGAGAGAAGTTACCGCTTTCAGGCGCTGCGGTCGGCGCGGCTCATCCAAAATGGAGGCCGATCAAGGTCAAATCGATCGTTTGCCGAGGAATACGGATATTCCTCTGGACTCAAGGCCATGCCCGCGGCCACTGGGTTATTCCGGATGTACTCCGCAGTCTGCTGAAATGCGCGTGCGTCGTGAATGCGGACCTCGGAAAACCCCTTTTGCCAGAACGGAGCTTTCAATCCAAATTCTTTTCCCGCCCGAAACGCGAAGCCGCCCTTGATGAACTGCATCGCCCTCTCGACGGTCAAATCGCACTCGACCGTGAGCAGCAGATGGAAATGTTCAGGCATGATCACGAACTCATGCAACCGAAATTTATTCAGGGCGCGATATTCATAGAGCACCTTGATGAACAAGGCAGCACAGCGCTCAGATTGTAGAGTGTGGCGTTTGTCCCATGTGGACGCGGTGACGAAAAATGTACGCGCCCCCGCAATTGCACGGTTGGGGTCGCAATGGCGCACCGGAATTGCCACGAGCATTTGTAGCGCACGCGAAGATATTTAGCTGTGACGGAGATCACGCCATCGGATGTGGGAGTTGTTGAAAACTCTAAAACGGGAAAGCGCCTGATTGCCGTTTCATGGCAGCGGTCGCGCCCCCAGCGCCTGAAGGCGGTAACTTTTCTTGCACGCAATCGGCACCGCTGAAGCGGATGCCCTGATACGAACCGTTCGAATCCTTGCTCGCTGGTGCGATTCCGGATTTCCACCCTGCCCCCAGCGCCTGAAGGCGGAGCCTTACTCTTGCACGCAGTCGGCACCGCTGAAGCGGATGCCCTGATACGAATCGTTCGTCGTTGCATCAAGGCTGGTGCAAATCGCGAACTTGATCCGCACCGGGCCAATTTCCCCGGCCAGATCGTCCTCCAGACTGGCACGCCTTGCCCCCTGGGCGGCCCCAGGATCGCTTCGCAGGACCGGGGACGTGTTGGGGGCCATCGCGCTCCGAACGCGCGTCTACGGGCCAGCAAACGCTGGCAAAGTACGAATGTAAATTGTTTATTTTCAACAACTTAGACCAATAGTTTTCCACAGGCAAAATGACCCATGTTTTCAAGCACTTGCGTGGGGAGTGTGATGGCCGTCACACAAAGAAGCCTGCGGGCTGTGAAGAACTCCTGCCTGCTGAAAAATCTCCGCGCACGGACTCGCCCGGAAAACCCTAGGGCTTGCCGCCGAAACTCTGGGCCAGGATTTTCGCCAACTCCTCCGGTTTGAGAGGCGGGCCCGCTTTTTGACCGGACGCCGCGATGGGGTGGTGCACGATTCCGACATAGACGGCGTTGTAGGATTCGTTGCCCAGATTTTCCACTTTGTGTTTGAAGGGCGGGAACCAGCGAGTCTCCCCGGGCTTGGAGGAAACCTCGGTGACCTTGCCGTTCTGATCGGTAAACCGGAGATGTCCGCCGGTGATGACCACGACCACGCCGCCCGGATGTTCATGCATTTCAGATTTTTCATGCGGGCCATAGTGGACCGAGACGACCTGCACATGTTCGTTTTCAAAATTCAGTTTGTAGTGCTTGGGTTCGACCTTGGTGGGGTCCTGGGCAAACAGAGCGGCGGCAAATCCGCCCACGAGAAACAGCAAACGCAAACTGGTCTTTAGCATGGAACTCCCCGGTACGGAAAATGACGGCTGCCGATAACAGCAACGCTATCTGCCGGCGCGGAAGCCGTCAACGACGAGTTAGGGGGTGACCCAAACTCATCAATCCGCCTGGCAGATCGAGTGGGGACGCAGAATCGCGATTCAGCGTCTGGACACCTGCGGAAAAGCTTGCGCTTCGTATCAGGGCACCCGCTTCAGCGGTGCCGAGTGAGGGCGAGGAGAATTTACCGCCTTCAGGCGCTGGGATCCGGTGCGCAGCGCCTGAAGGCGCGATGAGATGCGTCTCTTTGCGGTATGCCTGAAGGCATACCCTGATACGAACCTCAAATCAAATCTCAATTGCGAGCTACGGATACGAATTAGTACGAATCTCAGGTACACGGCAGGCGAACTAGGCCCCCTATTTTCCCTTGATCCGATTGATAAAAAGTGTCAGGAAGCGGTCGGCATCGGAAGCGGTGGCGACTTTGGCGTTTGGCTTCAGCGTGTCGAAGCCTTCGATGACGTAACGGTCACCGTGCAGCACATTGCGTTCGTTGTAGCCCATGCGGTTGGCGACGGTTTCGCCGCGCGTGAACTCGCCTTTGGTTTCCACGTCCACATGCATTTCTTTCAGCGTGGCGAGCGTTGGATCAAGCGCGACGCCGACGGCCAGCGGATCGTACATGGCCGCGCCGGCATAGCCCGCCTTCTCGCTGCGGCTGACGTAGTAATCCGCCAGGCGGTAGATGAAAGCACCCTGCGGTCCGGTTTCATCTTTGAGCGCGGAAAGATATTTGCGGGTCATGAGCGTGCGTTCGCCCACGTCGGAGCCCAGCATGGTGACGGTCCATCCGGCATTGAAAACGATCTGGGCGGCTTCGGGATCGTTGTAGATGTTGGCTTCGGCCGCGCCGTTGACGTTGCCGCCGGTGATCGAGCCTCCCATAATCACGATGTCTTTCACCAGCGGCACGATGGAAGGGTCCTTGGAAACGGCGAGGGCGATGTTGGTGAGCGGGCCGATGGGGATCAGCGTGATCTCATGCGGATATTTGTGCACGAGTTCGATGAGGAGATCGGGACCGAACCTGGGATCGGCCTTGCACTTGGTCGCGGGCAGTTCGATGTCGGCCAGTCCATTCTGCCCGTGCCACATTTCGGCGGTGATCAGCTTTTGGGCCAGCGGATGCTGCGCGCCCCCGGCAACCAGAACATCGCAGCGGCTGGCGAGTGAGACGAGCTTGAGAGCATTTTCGAGTCCCTGTTTGGCGACGACGTTGCCGGGAACGACGGTCAGGGCTTCGACTTTGAATTCGGGAGAGTTGAGCGCGAGCAGGATCGCCATGGCGTCGTCGGCGCCGGGGTCGGTGTCAATGATGACGCGGCGCGGGGCGGATTGCGCAGCGGCGGAGCTGAGGAGTGCGGCGAGTGTGAGCCAGAGGATGCGGGAGCGGAGATTCATGGTGATTCCTTTCAGTACGTCTGTCTTGGTGAGCGCTAACAAACTCCAAATTTTGTCATTTCGAGCGTAGCGAGAAACCTGCTTTTCTGGTGCGCCCGGCGGAAAGCAGGTTCCTCGCGCCTGAAGGGCGCTCGGAATGACAATCCAAGAATAGGGCGCTCGCGATGACTAGTTATGTATGAATTTCAAATTTCGATTGCCAAACTTTCATAGCAGCATGCCCGCGATGGATGCCGAAATCAAATTTGCCATGGTGCCGGCGAGCATGGCACGAAGCCCGAGGCGCGCCAGTTCGCCCCGCTTGTTGGGAGCCAGAGCACCGATGCCGCCAACCTGAATGCCGATGGAACTGAGGTTGGCGAACCCGCATAGGGCAAAGGTCGCGATGGTGAACGAGCGCGGGTCAAGCGTGGCGCGCTGCGGGCCCAGCATCGAGTAGGCGACCAGTTCGTTCAAAGCGGTGCGGGTGCCGAGCAGATTGCCGATGGCGGCACAGTCGCGCCAGGGCACGCCGATGACCCACGCGACTGGAGCAAAAATTGCGCCGAAAATCGCCTGCAAACTTTGCGGGAACCAGGTTGCGCCGTGGGCGGCAAGCAAATTATGAGTTGCGCCCAGCAGTCCATTCAACAGCGCGACCAGCGCGAGGAAAGAAATCAGCATGGCGGCGATGTTGAGCGCCAGGTGCAGTCCGTCGGTGGTGCCGCGGGCGATCGCCCCAATCAGATTTCCGGATTTTTCCTCCTCGCTCTCCGCACTCATCACCACCTTGCCGGCGGTGAGTGGCTGCTCGGTTTCCGGGACGATCATTTTGGCCATGAGCAATGTGCCGGGAGCGGTCATGATCACGGCGCTGAGCAGGTGCTTGGGATCAATTCCGTATCCGATGTAAGCCGCCATGATTCCGCCGGAAACATGCGCCATGCCGCTGGTCATGACCGTCATCAGTTCCGAACGCGTGAGGTCGGGGAGGAAGGGGCGGATGGTGAGAGGCGCTTCCGTCTGGCCCATGAAGATGCTGGCGGCGACGTTCAGCGACTCGGCGCCGCTGGCGCCCATGACCCGCGTCATCACCCAGGCTGCGGCGCGGATGATGACTTGCATGATGCCGAGGTGGTAGAGCACGGCGAAAAATGCGGCAATGAAAATCACGGTGGGCAGCACGCCAAAGGCAAAATAGCCCAGCGTCGAGCCCGGGTTGCTGAGATCGCCGAAAACAAAATGCGATCCGACGGCCGCGTAGCTGAGGAGCTTGGAGACGCCGTCCCCGGCCTTCTGGAAAATGGCGCGTCCGGCGTCAATCTTCAGCACAAAGATGGCGAAGGCGAATTGCAGGCCGATGCCCCAGGCAACCGTTTTGAGGCGAATGGCGCGGCGATTGGTGGAGAGGGCATAGGCAATGGTAAGCATGGTGAGAATGCCGAGAATTCCTGTGTAGCGTCCCATTCAGTGTGTTCCTCCGGACATTCCGAGTACGCGGCGGACCAGCGGCCGGGCCGATGCCGGCGGCGCGTCCGCAACGATGAAACTATGTAGCAGAAGCGCGCTGGCCTGCTGGGCGCGCGAAGGGTCGTTGTGGTGGATGGTGGCGAGGGGTTCGCTTGCGGAGACTGCATCGCCGAGCTTTTTATGCAGCACGATGCCGACGGCGGGATCCACGGAATCTTCCTTCCGTTCGCGGCCTCCGCCGAGGACGACGCAGGCGGTCCCGACCTGTTCACAGTGAAATTCAGAGACAAAACCGGCGCGCGGGCTGAGCACTTCCATGGAATGCTGCGCGCGGGGCAGCCTGGATGGGTCATCTATCGCGCGCGGATCGCCGCCCTGGAGTTCGACCATCTGCTTGAATTTTTCGAAAGCCTTGCCGCTGGCAATCAGTTTTTCATGAACTTGCTTGCCGGCTGCGACGGTTGGGGCTGCGCCCCCGAGGAAGAGCATCCAGGCGGCCAGTTCGGAGCACAGTTCGCGGAGATCGCCGGGGCCCGCGCCTTTCAGGATGTCCACGCATTCAAACACTTCAAGCGCGTTGCCGACCATGTTGCCGAGCGGCTGGTCCATGTCGGTGATGAGCGCGACCACCTGCTTGCCCATGCGCTGGCCGGTCTCGACCATAAGTTCGGCGAGGAAGACGGCGTCTTTTTCTTCCTTCATGAAAGCGCCGGAGCCGGTTTTTACGTCGAGCACGAGCGCGTCAATGCCTTCCGCGAGTTTCTTGCTCATGATGGAGGCGCAGATCAGGTAGGGACTCTCGACGGTGCCGGTGACATCGCGCAAGGCGTAGAGTTTACGGTCGGCAGGGGCGATCTGCGGGGTCTGGCCAATCATGGCGCAACCACAGGTGTCGAGAACGCGGCGAAAATCGGCGGTGGGCAGGTTGACGTTGAAGCCGGGAATGGCTTCGAGCTTGTCGAGGGTGCCGCCGGTGTGGCCGAGTCCGCGACCGCTGATCATGGGCACGGCGATGCCGGCAGCGGCCGCGACTGGCGCGAGGACCAGCGATGTTTTGTCGCCGACACCGCCGGTGGAGTGCTTGTCCACTTTTTTCGCGGCGATGGCGGAGAAGTCGAGCACGTCGCCGGAATGCAGCATGGAGTCGGTGAGGACGGCGGTCTCGGCGCGGGTCATGCCGCGCAGGACCACGGCCATCAGCCAGGCGGAAACCTGATAGTCGGGAATTTCGCCGCGAGTGTAGCTGGAGACGAACCATTCAATTTCGGCGGCGGACAATTCCACGCTGTCGCGTTTTTTGCGAATGACGTCCACCGCGCGGAATCCTGTGGTTGGGAAAGATTGCGCTGGGCTCACTTGAGGCGGAATCCTTCCGGAAGAAGCTCGGTGATGTGAGACTGGGCGGGGCCGTTCTTGCCTTGATAGAAAACGATGGCGTCGGGGCCGAATTCATAAATCACCTGGCGGCAGGCCCCGCAGGGAGAGCAGGGCACGCCCTTCGCGTTGGTGACGGCGACGGCCTTGATTTCGAGTTTCGGGCCGTCCTGGGCAACGGCGGAGAATATTGCGGTGCGCTCGGCGCAGTTGGACATGCCGTAGGACGCGTTCTCAACGTTGCAGCCGGAGAAGATTTTGCCTTTGGCGGTGAGGATGGCCGCGCCCACGCGAAAATCTGAATACGGAGCGTAGGCATGTTTCAGGATGTTCTTTGCGGCCCTGGTGAGACGGATGCGAATTGCCGGGGAGAGAGTGCTCATATCGGTTCGGTGAAATGCCGTGCGGAATTGTAAACCGTAAACGGAGTGGATGCACGGTTTGTTGGGAGCGTTGCCGAACGCGCTGAGGGCTGACGGTCGGTGGCTGAAGCCGGAGAATTCCATCAGCTTCCGAACGGCACCGCTGAAGCGGATGCCCTGATACGAACCGTGAACGTTTTCAGCACAAGGTGAAGCCAGATTTTCGCGAGGCCCCCGCGCAGGTGAAAGATCAAGAGCCTTTGACCGCGAAGATCGCGACGATCGCGCGAATGACGCGAAGAAAAACCGTGAATTAGTTCCACCGCAGAACAGCAGGTTTCTCGACTACGCGAGATTGCCCGTAAAACAGGCAATCTTTACTGCGCTCGAAATGACAGAACTTGAATCATGCAAATCGGAGTTTTCCACGAGCACCCGCGCGGCTATGGATTCGGTCCAAATATTCCGCGCAGGTTTATTTTGGTTGCGAGAGCGCGGCGGTGAGCTGATCGGCGGTCGCTTCTTCTTTGATGGCTAGGTCCGGCTTGCTGGTAAGACGATACACGTCTGCCATTTCGCGGTGGGGCATCGGCTCAACTGGGCGGACGTCCGCGGCTTCCTGCAAGAGAGAAAGAGCCTCGGGATACAGCTTTGCGGCTTTGTCTTTGCGGGCCAGAACCAAGCACGCCTCAAACAGCAGGTCGCCGGTGGCAGAATCGCGAGGATTGATCTGGTAGGCGTGATGGAGCGCGGCATAGGCGTCGTCGGGCGCACCGAGACGAAGTTGGATCGCCCCGTAGAGGGCGTTGACCTGGGAAAGATCGGGCCAGCGCTGCAGGGCAGGGGCGAGGGCGGTTTTCGCATCTTCGAAGCGCTTGAGCTGATAGTCGGCGAGCGCGAGGTTGTACTGCATCTGCGGCGATTGCGGAGAAAGTTGGGCGGCGCGGGCGAGCGGCTTGAGGGCGGACTCGAGATCGCCGTGCTGCGCGTAGAGAGCGCCCAGCGCGGTGAGTTTGTCGGCATCGTCAGGATCATAGAGCTGGTCGCAGAGCTTGCGGGCCTCGTCGCGCGGGCCCTGGTCCAGCTTGCGGGCGCATTCATTGCGGAGTTGGCTGGCCTCGTCGTCGTGGCGGCGAATATCTTCGGCGAGAGTGGCGGCGTTTTGCGCGTCGGCTTCGCGACCCTGTTTGCGATAGACCTGGGAGAGTTGGTAGGGGACGCGGGCATCGTGAGGCAAATCTTTGGCGGCTTTCAACAGCCAATTTTCGGCGGATGTCCAATCTTCAAGTTTGAAGTAGGCGAAGCCGAGGTAGTAGGCAGTGTCGGGAAATGGCGGGATCGCGGATGCTGCGGTGAGGTTGCGGATGGCAGCTTTGAAATTGCGGTCTTCGAGGTCAAGCCGGCCGAGATAGTAGGAGACGTTGGGATGCTTGCCGGTTTCATGCTGTACGGTTTCGAATTCGCGGCGGGCATCGGCTGGTTTGTGGAGCTCAAACAGGGCGACGGCGAGGGGGAAGCGGGCGCGGAGCGCCAGTTTTGGATTGATGCGGAGCGCGGCGTTGAATTCTTCGACCGCTGCGTCGTAGCGGTCCTGGCGGAGAGCTTCGTAGCCGCGGCCGATGTGTTCGTCTTCGTTGCCGGTCGCGGTATGCGCCGCTGGTGGCGCGGTTTGGGCGCTGGCGAGGGCGAGCAAGAAACATGCCGCGAACAGAGTGGTGATGCATCGGACGCAACGCGGCCTGGTTCTGATCGGGTTCAACCGCGGACATCTCCTGGAATCATGGGACGACATCGCCGGAGGATCAAAGGCGGAAGTCTAACACGATGGATGGGAGAGGTTGGGCTGGACGCGAATCTTGACGCACCTGGGAGCTGATGCTAGTTTTTCTTCACGCTGGCTGGCAGCATCAGTGCATCTGCATTCAGGAAAGAAATAAGCCATTGGTTGATCTCCGACGCCGCGATTTTCTAGTCCGCTGCTGCCAGGGCGCGTCCGCCTCGCTGATGCCATTCAAATTGGCGGGACTGAGTTGGGCGACTGCGATGGGGCGACCTCTGCAGGCGGATCCATCTCTTGCGGGCGAATTCCATGTGCATCCGCACTATCGGGCGCAGACTCCGCTGGATGCGACCCTGCTGAAAGCTTCGGCGAGCCAGGATGACTTCCTCAGCGAGATTGTGCATGACCGGCTGGCGGTATTTTTTGGGGAGTGGAGTGCAGAATTGCGGGCGTCGCCGCGCGGGGCGGGGATTGTAGCGAGCGTGCTGGCAGGAAACTTTTCCGGAGCTTCTTTGAAGCCGGCTTCGTCGCACGTTTTGCGATCGCATGGTGGAGTGGAGGCGTGGAGGAGTGAGTTCGGCGCGGGCCGTCTGGGTCGCGAAGCGTTCGTGTCCGATGTTGAACTGTGGTTGTCGGCTTTCACGGCGATCCACGTCGCGGAGTTCCAGATCACGAGCATCGAGATGCCGGGCTCGGCGGCCCATTCGGCCCAATCAGCACAAACCGTGAAGACGCGGATGCGCTATGAGCTGGCGGGCCCGGTCAGTGGATTTTGGCGTGAACAGCGAGTGGGCGAGTGGGAAATGGCGTGGGTGGGCGATCTGGCGGGCGGATTCAAGATCAGCTCCTGGCGCACGCTGCAAGAGTCTGGAGCGCGCGCGGTGAGTGCGGCCTTTGCCGATATCACCGCGGAGGTTCTGGGGGCGAACGCTTCCTACACGGGCCAGCTTTCTCGTGGCGTGGATCATTGGCGGACCGTACTGGACGGAGCGTCTGGTATTGATATTTACGGGCACAACGGAATTGCCGTGGGCGATTTCGACAACGACGGATTTGACGATCTCTATGTTTGCCAGCCGGCAGGGCTGCCCAACCGGATGTATCGGAACCGCGGCGACGGCACGTTTGTGGATGTGACGGAAGAATCCGGGCTGGGGATTCTGGACAATACCGCGTGCGCCCTTTTTGCGGATGTGGATAACGATGGCCTGCAAGACCTGATCGTGGTACGGGCCAGCGGGCCGCTGTTGTTTCTGAATCAGGGTGGCGGCAAATTTCGCGAACAGCCGGATGCGTTTCGCTTCGCGACCCCTCCGCAAGGCACGTTCACGGGAGCGGCGCTGGCCGACTATGACCGCGACGGCTGGCTCGATATTTATTTCTGTCTCTACATTTATTACCAGGGGACGGGCCAGTATAAATATCCGCTGCCGTATCAGGACGCGGAGAATGGGCCACCCAATTTCATGATGCGCAACAATCGCGACGGCACCTTCCGCGATGTGACGAAAGAGAGCGGACTGGACCGCAACAACACGCGCTATAGCTTCTGCTGTGGCTGGAACGATTTCAACGGGGACGGTTGGCCTGATCTTTATGTGGTCAACGATTTCGGCCGCAAGAACCTGTATCGCAACAATGGGGACGGCACGTTCACGGACGTGGCGGGTGAAGCGGGAGTGGAAGACATCGGCGCGGGCATGAGCGTGAGCTGGGCGGATTTTAGCGGTGACGGACGCGAGGACCTGTATGTTGCCGATATGTGGACGGCGGCGGGAGAGCGAATTGCGAGCCAGGATGTTTTCCGTCCGAATGCGCCGGCGGATGAACGAAAGATGTATCGCAAACATGCGATGGGGAATTCGCTGTTTCAGAATGCCGGCAACGGAACGTTTCTCGACGCGACGGCGTCGTCCGGCGTGGGGATGGGGCGCTGGTCGTGGTCGAGTGATGCGCTTGATTTTGATCATGACGGGTCCCCTGATCTATACATCGTGAACGGAATGTTGACGGGCCCGTCGCCGGGCCCGGTGCAGGAAGACCTGAACAGTTATTTTTGGAGACAGGTAGTGAGCAAGTGTCCGGAGGCGGGGAAATCGTCGCAGGCGTATGAGCAAGGGTGGAGCGCGATCAACGAACTGGTGCGCGCGGACGGCACCTGGAGCGGGTTTGAGCGCAACGTGTTTTGCGCGAACAACCGGGATGGCACGTTCTCCGATGTGTCGGCGGTGGTGGGGATGGATTTTGTTGAAGACGGAAGAGCGTTTGCGCTGAGTGACTTTGATCACGATGGACGCTTGGAAGTGTTGCTGAAAAACCGTAACGCTCCGCAAGTGCGCGTCTTGAAAAACGTGGTGAAAGAACTGCCGGCGTCCGTGTCTTTCCGGCTAAGAGGGACCAAGAGCAATCGAGACGCGATCGGAGCGGCGGTGACGATTGCAACCGATAAAGGGAAACAGACGCGGCTGTTGCAAGCGGGCTCGGGATTTCTATCACAACACACGAAGGACATTCTGTTTGGGTTGGGAGAGGCGACGCGGCTGGTGAAAGTGACAGTTCGCTGGCCGAGCGGGTTGGAGCAGAAGTTTGCCGGCGTGCCGATCGGGCACCGTGTGACTCTCGAGGAAGGGAACGCGCAGTTCGAAGCCGAAGTGTTTCGTGCCGCGAAGCCGAAGGCGTCTGCTGTTCTTCCGCAAGCCGTAGAATCATTTCCGTCCGTGGTCGAAACGTGGCTGCTGGAGCCGGTTCCGGCCCCGGACTTCTCGCTTTCCAGCATGGACGGGAAGACGCACACGCTGCTTGAGCTTCGAGGAAAGCCGGGAGTGGTGTGCTTCTGGAGCGCGAGTTCGCCCGACGCGACAGAAACGCTGGCGATGCTGCGAACGCTTCAGAAGGATGTTTCCCTGAAGATGTTTGCGATCCACATCAATGGCAGCGATCGAGAAGCAGACCTGCGTGCGCTGGTGGATGAACGACTGACTCCGATCATGTTGCATGGAACGGAAGACGTGGCCGCGGTCTATAGCCTTGTCTTCCGCTACATCTATGACCGGCATCGCGACTTGCCGCTGCCCTCCTCATTTTTGCTGAATGAGGAAGGGAAGATCGAAAAACTTTACGTTGGAGTTTGTCCGGCGGAGAAAATTATGCAGGATGCCCGGAACATTCCTCGCAGCGAGGCCGAGCGACTGCACAAGGCGCTGCCTTTTCCGAATGCGTCGCAGGCCCTGGAGTATGGCAGGAATTATCTATCCATGGGATCGGTGTTCTTTCAGCGTGGATACTATGAGCAGGCGGAGAGTTGGTTCCAGATTGCTTCACAAAACGATGCGAACAGCGCGGAGGCGGCGTATGGGCTTGGGAGCGTCTATCTGAAGCTGGAGAAGGCGGACCTGGCGCGCGATAGTTTTCAGCGCGCGACCACGCTGCACGCCGGATATCCGGACACTTTGCCCAATGCGTGGAACAACCTGGGCCTCATGGCCACGCGGGAAGGCCGAACGGAACAGGCGATCCGGTATTTTCAGCAAGCGCTGGGTCTTAGTCCGAATCATCTGGTCGCGCTGGAAAATCTTGGCAACGCCTACCGGCAGCTGCACCGGTGGGACGAAGGGCAACGGGCGCTGGAGAAGGCGCTGGTGGTGAGTCCGGAGGACGCGGAAGCGGCCTACAGTCTGGGAATGATTTTCGCGCAGACCAACGATGCAGAGCACGCCTATGAGTATCTGCAACGGGCGCTGAAGTATCGTCCGGCGTATGCGGAGGCGCTGAACAATCTTGGAATTTTGTATTTGCGCAGGAACGAACCGGAGAAGGCCATCGCGAGTTTTCGTGAATGCGTGCGCGTGGCTCCGGCTTTCGATCAGGCTTACCTGAACCTGGGGCGAGTGCTGACGATTCAAGGGAAGCCAGAAGAGGCGAGGGCGGTGCTGCTTGACCTGCTCAAGCAGCATCCCGGACATGCCGAGGCGCAGAAGATGATGGAGCAGATCGGGCGCTAACAAACCTCTGAATGAGTCGCCGTCTGGAAAAGCAGGTTTCTCGACTACGGAAGATTGCCCGCGATCGGGCAATCTTAACTGCGCTTGAAATGACAAAACTGCCTGAGTCGGAGTGTCCCTAAGGCTTGTGCAGCTATGGCTTCGGCGTAGGCGCGGTGAGCAGATCGGCCATGAGTTTATAGAAGCGGGCCGTGTCGAGGTCTACCTGAATCTCTACGGGCTGGGCTGCGATCTTGGGCTTGTCTTTTTCATTCCAGGTGAGGATGTTGCCGTATCCCGCGCCATGATCCAGGTCCACATCGAGCAGGCGGGTTTCCTGTTTCGTGATCAGACTTGGATCGAGCCACGCGGCGGCGGCGAGTTCGTCCCAGAGATAGTTGATGCCGCGGAGTTCAGTGTATTTGCCGATGTAGCGTGCCGCGGGAGACGTGCCGGCCTTGATGGTGTCGAGCAACTGCTGCGTCATTTGGGTCTTGATTGAGATGTCCACGGGTGTGCAGACGATTTTTTTCCACGGGGCGCGCAGGGTGATGTGGGCGGCCTCCGGGTCGAACCAGATATTGAATTCGTGACGTGGCAGGTTGGCGAATTCGGGGTCTGACGTTTGCGGATTCAAACTGGCGCCCATGAAAATCAGATCTTTGGCAAGCCGTGGAAACTCGGGATCAATGGAAATGGCGAGGGCGAGATTGGTCATGGGGCCGCCCGCGTAGATGGTGATCTGGCCGGGATATTTCCTGACCATGCGGACGAGAAAATGGGCAGCGTCTTCGTCGGCGGGTTTGGTGGTGGGCTTGCCTTCCGGGAAGTCGCCGAGTTCACGCGGGGCATGGTAGCGGAACGGCGTCCATGCGCCGAGCCATGCGACCATGCCAAAGCGCTGCTCCCACAACTCCGTATCCTGCTGACTGCGCACCAGCGGATACTCCGCACCGGGTACGACCGGGATGTCGGTGCGCTGGATCAATTCGAGCATGCGCAGCGTGTGTGCGACTTCTTCGGTGAGCCACATGTCGCCGGTGACTACGGTGATGCCCAGCACTTCCACCTGTGGAGATTGCACGAGCAGCAGCATGGACTGCTGGTCGGTACCGGCGGGGCCAGCCGCGTCCTGGTCAATGATGACCTTGCGGCGTTGCTGGGCGAACAGCGGGAGCGCGGCGAGCAGGAGAATGGCGGCGAAAAGAAGCTGGCGTGATGTGCGCATGATGTATCTCCGATTTGCGGGCCTGAGTGCAGCGCCATAGAATAGCAGCTTCGCTGGACGGCGGACGTCAGCGTGATGCCTGCATGCTTTTATGCGCGTGGCTCATTTTACAAAACGGCGGCTCGGGATCACCGGGACGGTTTGTTTGTTCCTCGCAGGGGCTGGCGCTCAGAGCCAGACGAATTCTGCGGAAGGCAGAACGCACGCCACGACCGCCGCAGTACCGGAAAAACCGGCCGCGCCCGAGTTTTTCGATCCGCCCCAGTTTGTGGTCGCCGGAGTGACCGATGCGATGGGGCCGGGAGGGCACGGTTCAGACCGCGTGCTGCGGACGACGGAAGCGCTCACGAGAGAGATAGGTTCCCTGGAGAGCCGTCCTGCGGTTGCTGATGCAAACGTGCTTGCGAACCAGGAAAAGTCTTTGCACGAGGAGTTGCGGCGGGAACCTGACAACGCCGAGAAGAATTTTCAACTGGGCGACGTGCTGGTGAAGCTTGGACGACGAGAAGAGGCGCTGCCTTACTTGCGAAACGCGCGGTCTGGAGTCCAGAAGCTGCTGGCGGCGAAGGACGACGCGCCGCTTCACCATCTACTGGCGCAGGCTGACGAGCAGCTGGGAGAGGCGCTGGCCGCCGAGCACGAGTACGAACGCGCCAGCCAACTCGATCCCAGCGAGTCCAATGTTTTCGACTGGGGCGTGGAGCTTTTGGAGCACCGCGCGGCGGAACCGGCGATTGAAGTTTTCACGCAGGGAAGCCGTCATTATCCGCATTCGATGCGCATGTGGATTGGTCTGGGCGTTGCGTGGGACGCGCGGGGATCCTACGCGCAGGCTGCCCGCAGTCTGTGCCAGGCTGCGGACGTTGATCCCCGCGCGGAAGCGCCGTATCTGTTTCTGGGCAGAATGGAGCAAGCGGAGGCCGGATCTTCCGATTGCGCGCTGGACCGGCTGAAGCGGTTTGCCCAGCTTGATTCCACGAATGCGGCGGGAAAGTATTACTACGCGGTGAGTCTTTGGAAATCGCGGCACAACGACAACGATGCGGAGACCGCGGCGAAGGTTGAGTCGTTGCTGCAAGAGGCAAACCGGCTTGATCCGAAGTTTGCCGCGGCGTATTTGCATCTGGGCATGCTGTATTCGCACCGTGGGGATCTGCGACGGGCGGAAGCGGCCTACAGCCAGGCGGTTGAGCGTGATCCGGCGCTGGCCGAGGCACACTACCGGTTGGCGCAGGTCTACGGCAAGGCGGGAGATGAGGCCAAGGCGCGGGCCGAGCTTGAGAAGTACGAAAAATTGTCGCAGCAGGAGGCCGGGGACGAGGAAGCGCAGCGGAAGAAGATTCAGCAGTTCGTTTATACGCTGCGGGGCCAGCCGCCGGCACCGGAGAAATAGTGCTGATGATTTGTGAACGGGAAAAATTTAGGGCAGACCGCGTGAGCGGTCTGCCCCTGGGAATAGATTTCCAGTTCGCCTTAGAAGTTGAGCTTAAGGGCGAACTGAATTAGGCGGGGATTGCCGACCGTCCCGTTGACAACCCCAAAGCTGCTTCCAGCATTAACGTCCTGCATGCCGCTACTTCCACCTTGCAGATAGAACTGAGCATGGTTGAACATGTTGAAGAACTCAGCTCGGAAATCAAGTCGAACGCTCTCGTAAGGCAGTGGGAAGTGCTTGATGAACGACATGTCCGTGTTCACAAAGCGCGGCCCATACAGCGGCGCCCGGTTGGAGTTCCCGAGTTCGTGCAACGAATTATGCACAAAGGCGCAGGGGTTGAACCAATGCGTAAGGGTATGGATTTGGGAAGGCGCCGTGCAGCCGGGGTTGCCAGCGACCGTCCCAGCTTTGTTGGGATCGCCAACCATATCTGGGCGGTTTAGACCGTTGCCGTTCCAACTGAACGCCACCCCTGAGGCGTTGTTACTATCGACCACGAAGAGCGGGAAGCCGGACAGGGCTCTTTCAATCACATCCACTTCCCAATTCCCGAGGACCGTGTTGACCGGTCCACTCCAACTGCTGCCGAACTTCTTACCCTTGCCGAAAGGCAATTCATAGGTAACACTGGCCGTAAATTGATGATTGAGGTTGAGCGCTGACAGGGCCCAATCTGCTTTGCTAGTGCCCGGCAACGGGAAGTAAGTAGCCCCCGGGAAAGTGCCCACTCCATCGGCAAACCCCGAGTCAAAGGTGCGTGAGTAGGTGTATCCAATCAGCGCGTATATCCCGTGCCGCATACTCTTAGTCTCAGCTTTGATTTGGAGAGAATCGTAATGGGCTTTCCCGACATCGTTGCTGTTATTGATGGTTAGCGGGAACAGAAATGTTGGCGACCCCCACTTTGGGGCGAAGGCGGTTCCCCCTGGGCCACAGCCCAGGGTATATCCAGCTACTACGCCGCATGCTCCAGGAGACCCCACGTTCAAATTCAGCCCGTCCACGAGAATATGCGAGCTGCGAGAACCAGCGTAGCCCGCCGTTAAAACTATCTTGCCGGGCAACTGATGCTCGATGTTCAGGTTGAACTGCTGAACTCTACCCTGTTTGAAATCCAGGTTTTGAGACTGGAGCCCACCCGGAAACTGAGAGGGAAGCAGAGGCGCCGTGATGGGTTGCAGATTGCCTAGTAGGAACAGTCGCTGATTGCCGCAGTTGAGAACGGTAGCGTTCGTTGAATTGTTAAATGGGCACGGACCAAAAAAATTGTCCGACTCGGCAAAGTAAGGGGGATTCTCCCACAAACCTTGCGCTCCCTGATTCCAAGAGGAATCGTGGAAAATAGCGTACCCGGCGCGAATGGCTGTGGTTTGACTTCCCAGGGGCTTCCAAGCCAGTCCGATACGCGGCTCAATGGCCGTCTTGTCCAGCTTGACTCCGGCCCTTCCGTCCGAATGCACGCAATACGAACAGCCGCTGATCGAGGCGGGTCCGGCCACATAAAACTTTCCTGACGCGAAATCAAAATTAGCCTGGCGGTTGGCGGCTTCGGTAATCGGAGTCGTAAACGCCCAAGCGACACCAAGGTTCAAGGTCAGGTTGTTTGTGACCCTCCAATCATCCTGAACAAACGGACGGAACAGTTTCCAGCGGCGGCCAGTGGTCGCGCCACTGAACGTCTGGTCGTGAATACCTCCGCCCAACTGGCCCAGGAGCAGATCGGAGGTAGCGTCGCCAGTCAGTCCGAAGTTAATGTAGAAACCGTCCTGGAAGGCGTTGGCCTCAACATTCATTTGTTGAGCGCGAACACCGCCCCCAACCCTGACGTTGTGCTTGCCTCGAATCATGTCAAATGAGTCCGAGACGGAGAATACGTTGGTCCCCCCTTGAAATGGGGCGAATCCGCGATCACCCAGGGCCCAATAGTTGTTCATCAGGGTTGAGCTTAGGCCGCAGCTGATGCAATCCTTCTTTGATTGGGACAGGCCGCTCGGTGCATTCGGGCAAGAGCTGTTTAGATTGGCGCCGAGGATCCCAAGTTTGGCGGACTCGCAGGACTTGTCGCCATACGAAAGAATGTGATTGAAAATTCTGTTAAAGCCGGCATTGAATTGGTTAATGGTGCGGTCGGAGAAGATATGTGTCTCCGAGATCGCAATGTTACGCCCGTGGTTGGTGATGTTCTGGGTGCTAGCGAATGCTCCGGCTTCGGCAAATCCTGGGGAGCCGCCCGGAATGAAAGAGACGGCCTGGTCATAGCTGAAGCGGGCGAATACCGAATCTTTGGCCGAGAAGGTGTGGTCGAGCCGGATATCGAACTCACCCTCGTTCAGCTTCCGTACCGGAACATTGGCATAGTTCGTCAACGTCGACATGTTGGGCGTTGTGCTCGCCGGATATAGCTTGATCATTGCCAATCCCGAGGGATCGACGGCCGAATTGACGGACGGATCGAACATGTTGGCCGGAATCTTGTTGCAGTTCACTCCGCTTGGCTGCACGCCGCCGGAACCCGCGGGAAGAGGGTTCCCCGATCCGTCGCACTGGAAGGGCGAGAACGTATAGGGGCTGTTGATATCGCCGAAACCATCCGCATTCTTGGTACCGTTGAAGAGACCCGGTCGGGCCAGGCCAAGAGGGTCATTTGTGTAGTCCCCCGTCATCATCGCTGCGGTGGGCACTAGTCCAATGAACGGAATCCCGTGCCGCTGCCGTTTGGCTTGGTAGTCAATGAAAAAAAACGTTTTGTCCTTCTGCAGGGCACCACCCAAAGCTCCACCAAACTGGTTTAGATTGAACTGCTCCTTGCTTGAAGCGAAATAGCTGCGGGCATCGAGCTTGGTGTTACGGAAGAATTCGAACAGCGATCCGTGAAACTTGTTGGAACCGGACTTGGTAGTGACCAGGACCGTCGGACCGGCACGAGTGCCCCACTCGGCTGAGTAGTTGTACGACAGAACCTTGAATTCCTGGATGGCGTCAATCGAAGGCAGAATGGAGATGCCGCCGGCGGTGAGTTCGTTGTTGTCGTTGCCGTCGAGCAGCCAGTCGGTGCTCTGTGCGCGCGATCCACCCACTGACAATGAATAGGTTCCACGGGTCGAAACTTCGCTACTGGGGCCGGCGTTGAAGAAGCTGTTCGGATTGGTTTCCTGCGTGGTGCCCGGTGTGAGAGTGGCCAACTGCACAAAGTCGCGACCGTTCAGCGGGAGTTCGGCGACCTGCTCGGCGGTGATCACCTGGCCGAGCGTGGCGTTGGTGGTCTGTACGGCGACTTCCGAGGCTGAGACTTCGACTGTTGTGCTCACCGAGGCTGGGATGAGTTTGAAGTCCACTTCGCGCTGTTCGTCTACTTGCAGGCGCAGATCTTTTTGTTCCGTCGGTTTGAAACCCGGGGCCTGAACATGCAGGGTGTAGATGCCTACCCCGAGCAGGGGAACCAGAAAGTGGCCGGAATCGTCGGTCTTGGCTTCGCGGGAGATGTTGGTCGCCTGGGCGGTGATGGTCACGGTCACACCGTTGAGCACCGCTCCGGAACTGTCGGAGACGGTCCCGGAAAAGCTGCCTGTCGCCTGGCCAATGACAAACGGGCAAACCGCGAACAGCACTACACCTACTGCCGCGACGAAACGCATTTTCCGGCTCACTGCGAAGTGGTTGAGCATAAAGCCCCTTTCAATCGTGTCTCGCCCAACTTGAAGGTTGGGCTGATTCCCGCTGGTCTTTGGAAACGGATCGCTTTACTCAATCCCGGCGCGTCAATCGAAACCATTTCAGGGAGCATGCGCTGCTCATGGCGGATCTGCGTCTGGAGCCTGACTCTGCAAACACAAACAACATGGCTGCATAGGGTACCGATTTATGAACTCTGAAAATTACTCTCCCGGTTTCCGGGTTGTCAAGAAATTGTTGCCATAGGCCTGTGCAAAACGTACCCCATAAAACTACGCGTAGGCAGGCTGGATAAAGATCGAGGGTTTATCCATTGGCGCGGGCGACGAAGAAAATCGCCAGGCCGTAAAACACAAACATGGCAAACAGAAATCCCTTGGCTCTGGCGTTGGCGCCGGCGAATTCCTTCCAGACAAAAATGCCCCATAGCGCGGCGACCATGGGCGCGGATTGACCGATGGCATAGGAAATCGCCACCCCGGTCACGCTGGCGGCGACCAGGTTGAACACCATGCCGACGCCCCAGACGCATCCGCCGAGAAGACCGAGAGCGTGCCCGGAAGCGGGGCCACGGAAGAAGTCGCCGAAGTTGACCGGGGCGCCGACCAGCGGCTTCTTCATGAAGTAAACGTTCCAAATGAGACACGAGAGCAGCGCGCCGAGAGTGAGGAAAACGGCGATGCTGTAGGGGCCGAGGGCGCGGCCCGTGGTCATCGCATGAGTGACAAACGGCGCCCATAGTCCCATCAGGACGCCTGAGATCACGCAAATGACAATGCTCTTTCGCGAAACGTCGCGTCCGGCGCTGGCCAGGCTGCCGTAGGCCTTGCCGTCCATGAGCACGGCGATGAGAGCGCAGGCGACGCCCGCGGCGAGCAGTCCGGCGATGCCGTGGGGCTGCAGGATGTAGCTGGAAACCACGCCGACGACGAGCGCGATGCCGATGGCCAGCGGGAAGCCGACGGCCATGCCCACCATGTCAATGGCGGCAACCAGAAGCAGGTTGGCCAGATTGAAAATGGCGCCGCCGATCATGGTATAGACGATGTTGGATGTGTCCGCCGAGTGGACGTTGTTGAGGAAGCTGGTCGCATCATTGCCGGTGCTGCCCATGGTGAGCGCGAGAATGAGCGAGACCAGGAAAATGCCCACCGCGTAATCCCAATAGAACAGTTCGAAGCGGTAGTTCTTGACGCCTTTGTATGAGTTGGCCCAGGACCCCCAGCAGATGGCGCTGGCGATCATCATAAGCAGTGCAATGCCAAAACTTTGTGGTGTGAACACGGAGTTCTCCTGATACGCGGATCGCGGGCAAGGCTAGCTGCCGCGAATCCCGCTGTCAAGCCAAAAGAGGGCGGACGGAGCATCGCTGCGGCGACGCGTCGCAAACAGTCCGCAATCTGCCGTACAATTGCGCGAGACTTTTGCGCGTAGAACGTTGGCCAGATCAGGATGACTTCGCACCCCACCCACGGAGATGTCGCTGCGCAAGGCGGTCCGATTGCGATGTTGGGAGACCGGGGGCTGCTTGCGAATCGTGGGATTCCGCTGAATCTGGATTGGGTGCGGGAAGTGCGCGTGAATACCAGCGCCGTGGAACGCCGCGCCCAAAGCCACACCGCGCGACGCACGGTGAAAAAAGAATGGCAGGCGGCATGGCTGCTGCGCGCCATTACCTGCATGGACCTGACCACACTCTCCGGCGATGACACGGACGAGCGGGTGCGGAGGTTGTGCGCGAAGGCACGCCAGCCGTTGCAGGACGGACTGATCCATCAGCTCGGAATCGAAAAGCTGGGAGTGCAGGTGGCCGCGGTGTGTGTGTATCACTCGTTTATTGAAACTGCATTGCGGGCGCTGGAGGGCACGCGGATCCACGTGGCTGCGGTTTCCACGGGTTTTCCGGCGGGCCTTTCCCCGCTTGCGGAGCGAGTGGCCGAGATTCGGCGCTCGGTGGAGGCGGGCGCGCATGAGATTGATGTCGTCATCACGCGCGCGCATGTTTTCGGAGGACAGTGGCAGGCGCTCTACGATGAAGTTGCCGCATTCAAGCAGGCTTGCGGAAATGCGCACATGAAAGTGATCCTTGGGACCGGCGACCTCCTCACGCTGCGTAACGTGGGTCGTGCCAGTGTTGTGGCGATGATGGCGGGCGCGGACTTCATCAAGACTTCCACGGGTAAGGAACCGGTGAACGCGACGCTACCGGTGGGACTGGTGATGGTGCGGGCGATCCGGGAGTACGCGCAGGAAACGGGAATGGCGGTTGGATTCAAGCCGGCGGGGGGGATTCGTACGGCCAAGCAGTCGTCGGAGTGGCTGGCGATGATCAAAGAAGAGCTTGGCCCTTTTTGGCTGCGTGCGGAGATGTTCCGCTTTGGCGCCAGCGGATTGCTGGGCGACATCGAACGCCAGTTGGAGCACTACGCGACGGGACGTTATTCGGCGGACTACCGGCATCCGCTGGCGTAAGCAGATTGCCCGAGAAGGGCGAGAGGTCCACGCACACGATGAGCATTGCTGAAAAATTTGTCGCCATGGAGTACGGCCCGGCTCCGGAGGAGTCGAAGGAAGCGTTTGCCTGGCTTGATCGCCACAGTCGGCGCTTTGGGCACTTCGTCAACGGGGCATGGCGGCAACCGGCCGGCGAATCTTATTTCACGACCTCCGATCCCTCCACTGGCGATGCGCTGGCATCGGTCGCCCAGGGTTCCGCCGCTGATGTGGACGCGGCCGTGCGCGCGGCAGGTTCTGCTGCGCCGCAGTGGCAGGCCCTGACTTGTCACGCGCGAGCGCGATATCTCTATGCGATTGCCCGGTTGATCCAAAAACATTCGCGATTGTTGGCCGTGCTCGAAACTCTGGATAACGGAAAACCGATCCGCGAAAGCCGCGACATTGACATCCCGCTGGTTGCGCGTCACTTCTACCATCATGCAGGATGGGCGCAATTGCTTCAGCAGGAGTTTCCAGGGTACGTCCCGTGTGGAGTAGTTGGTCAGATCATTCCCTGGAACTTTCCGCTGCTGATGCTGGCGTGGAAGATTGCTCCGGCGCTGGCCACCGGGAATACTGTGGTCCTGAAGCCCGCCGAATTTACGCCACTGACCGCGCTGCTGTTTGCCGAAATCTGCCAGGAGGCGGGATTGCCTCCTGGTGTGGTCAACATCGTCACCGGCGACGGAGCTACCGGTGAGGCGTTGGTGAAGCATCCGGGGTTGAACAAAATTGCGTTCACAGGTTCGACGGAAGTTGGGCGCGCGATTCGGTCTGCGACTGCATCCACCCACAAACGTCTTTCGCTCGAGCTTGGGGGCAAATCTCCGTTTGTCGTCTTCGAGGACGCCGATCTCGATAGCGTCGTTGAAGGTCTGGTGGACGGCATCTGGTTCAATCAGGGGCAGGTGTGTTGTGCAGGATCGCGGCTGCTGATGCAGGAGAGTATTGCCGAGAGGCTGGGGGCAAAGCTGCGAGATCGCATGAGCACGCTGCGGGTCGGCGCACCGCTCGACAAGGCGATTGATATCGGTGCCATTGTTGCAGGAGTGCAGCTTGATCGCATCAAGCATCTTGTGGAGCAAGGCATCGCCGAGGGCGCGACTTGCTGGCAGCCTGCGGTGACGTTGCCCGCGCGCGGATTCTTCTATCCACCGACGTTGTTGACCAACGTCCATCCCACTTCGATCGTGGCCCAGCAGGAAATTTTTGGTCCGGTGCTGGCCGCGATGACATTCCGCACTCCGCAGGAAGCGGTGGAGCTTGCCAACAACACGGTTTATGGCTTGGCCGCGTGTGTGTGGAGCGAAAGCATCAACGTAGCTCTTCACGTTGCTGCGCAATTGAAGGCGGGGGTGGTCTGGGTAAACTGCACGAATTTGTTCGATGCTGCTTGCGGATTTGGCGGCTACCGCGAAAGCGGCTACGGCCGCGAAGGTGGACGCGAAGGACTGTTGGAATATCTTGAGCCGGCGTGGTTCCATGGCGCGCCTCTGCTCCCTGCCGGGAAAACATTGCCTTCAACTGGTGAAGCTGCGGAGCCGTCGGCTCCCTTCGCCACGCCCGCCGTGGACCGCACCGTGAAGCTTTACATCGGAGGCAAGCAGGCCCGGCCGGATTCCGGTTACAGCATGCAAGTGCGGGCCGCCGATGGCCGCCTGCTGGGAGAAGCTCCGCTCGGTAACCGCAAAGACATTCGCAACGCGGTGGAAGCCGCGCGCAAGTCCTCGTGGGGGAAGGCGACCGCCCACAACCGGGCCCAGGTGTTGTTTTATCTGGCGGAGAATTTGTCTCAGCGTCGGGACGAGGTGGCTTGCCATCTCACCGAGGCGGTCGGGGAGGCCCAGGCCCGCGACGAAGTGGACCGCGGCATCGAGAGAATATTTTCTTACGCCGCATGGGCGGACAAATTTGACGGCGCGGTCCACAATCCGCCGTTCCGATCGATTGCCATTGCCATGAACGAGGCGGTCGGCACGATCGGCATCGTCTGTCCGAACGAAATGCCGCTTCTGGGATTTCTTTCACTCGCGATGCCGGCCCTGGCGGTGGGAAATAGCGTCATCGCGGTTCCGTCGGAGACTTATCCTCTGATTGCAGGGGACCTCTATCAGCTTTTCGACACCAGTGACGTCCCGGCGGGCGCGATCAACATCGTCACGGGAGTCTCTTCTCAATTACTTAAGACGCTTGCCGAGCATGACGACGTGGATTCCATTTGGTGTTTCGGCGACGAAGCCAGCGCAGCAGCGGCAAAAGCGATGTCCGTTGGCAACCTGAAGCAGGTCTTCACCAACGAAGGACGCGCGATTGACTGGCGTGAGCCTCAAGTAGCCGAGGGGCGCTGGTTCCTGCAGCATGCGACACAGGTAAAAAATATTTGGGTCCCTTACGGCGAGTGAGCGGAGCAAGCGGTTGACACCGTAACGCGGCACTCAATAGACTCCCAATTTCTACCCGCGGAATGCCCGCCCGGAGTTGCTAAGGATCATGGCTAAACGCCCTCGCATTGCGGTTGTGGGAAGCGCCAACGTAGACCTAACGACATTCAACGACAGGTTCCCCAAGCCGGGCGAGACAATTTTCGGTCAGAAGTTCGACCTGGGATTTGGCGGCAAGGGCGCGAACCAGGCGGTGGCGGCGCGGCTCTGCGGCGCCGAAGTATTCATGATCGCGCGAGTGGGTGATGATTTATTCGGGCCGGCCACGATCAAGAATTTTGAGTCCCTCGGGATTGATGCCTCACAGGTTCGCCAGGTGCCGGGCCTTTCTAGCGGGGTGGCGCCGATCTTTGTTGATCCATCCGGGCAGAACCGGATCATCGTGGTCAAAGGCGCAAACGATGCTTTGAAGCCCGCGGATGTGGACGCGGCGGCGAGCGTACTAAAAAGTGCGGACTGCATCGTCCTCCAATTCGAGATTCCGCTGGAAACGGTTTACTACACCGTGAAATTCGCCCGCGCCAACAATATCCGCTGCATTCTCAATCCCGCGCCGGCGCAGCCCATTCAAGCCAGCCAGATCTCAGACCTCGAATACTTTGTTCCCAATGAGAGCGAAGCGGAAGCGATCACAGGTATTCCGGTGCGCGACCTCGACAGCGCCAAACAGGCCGCCCAGAAGCTTTTGTCGAGTGGAATCCGGCGCATTCTGATCACGCTGGGCGCAAACGGCTCATTGCTGGCCGGCCCGGAGGGAATGGAGCACGTTCCTGCTTTCAAAGTGGACAGCGTGGACAGCACCGGCGCGGGCGACGCCTTCATCGGCAGCTTTGCAACATTTCTGGGAGAGGGACATTCAGAGCGAGAGGCGGTGAGGCGCGCCAACCTGTATGCGGGCCTGTCCACGACCGGAGTGGGTACGCAGAAATCGTTCTACGACCGCGCGCGCTTCGATGCGGAGTGGACTGCGCGGTCGCCTTCCTGAGTGCTAGGTTCGGATTGCATTTCGCCACGGCGGGGACTAGGATGTTGCCGATTCGTGGGCGCCGCTTGGAATGATGCGTGTATTGAATCCCACAAGTCCTTTTTCTGCCGAATCCAAGGAGGTATTGAATGGGAATCGCAATTTCGCCAATTCAGATTGATCCCCGCGTTGCCGAGTTCATCGAAAAGCCGCGCAAGATGCTGATCAACGGCAAGTGGACGAACGCAGCTTCGGGCAAGACTTTCTCCACTTACAACCCCGCCACCGGCGACGTGTTGGCGATGGTTGCGGAAGGCGATCGTGAAGACATTGAACAGGCGGTGAAGGCCGCGCGCAAGGCGTTCAGCGATGGCCCGTGGCGCAGGATGACGGCGTCGGAACGCGGGCGGGCGATCTGGCGGCTCGCAGACTTGCTCGAACAACATACCGAAGAGTTTGCATATCTGGAGACGCTGGATAACGGCAAGCCGTTTAGTGTCGCCAAGGCGGCCGATGTTCCGCTCGCCGTGGATCTGTTCCGCTACATGGCGGGCTGGGCCACGAAGATCGAGGGCAACACTATTCCGCTCTCTGTGCCCTACACTCCCGGGGCAAACTACCTTGCATACACGCTCAAGGAACCCGTGGGTGTGGTGGGCCAGATCATTCCATGGAATTTCCCGCTACTGATGGCCGCGTGGAAGCTGGGCCCGGCGCTTGCCACCGGTTGCACGGTGGTGTTGAAGCCGGCGGAGCAGACGCCGCTCTCCTGCCTGCGTTTGGGCGAGCTGATCATGGAGGCGGGCTTCCCGGACGGCGTCGTGAACATTGTGCCGGGCTTCGGAGAAACGGCGGGCGCGGCCCTTGCCGCGCATCCGGACGTGGACAAAGTGGCCTTCACCGGCTCAACGGAAGTGGGCAAGCTCATTGTCCATGCGGCTGCGGGAAATTTGAAAAAAGTGTCGCTGGAACTCGGCGGCAAGTCGCCGAATGTTGTCTTCCGCGACGCGGACATCGCGGCGGCCATCCCCGGGGCGGCCAGCGCGATCTTTTTCAATCAGGGACAGTGCTGTTGCGCCGGGTCAAGGCTTTATGTGGAGCGCCCGATCTTCGACGAAGTGGTGGAAGGGGTCGCCGACTACGCAAAGAAGATCAAAGTGGGGCCGGGACTTGATCCCGAAACGCAGATGGGCCCGCTGGTTTCCGAAGAGCAGCTCAGCCGGGTTTGCGGATTCCTTGATGCTGGGTTCGCGGAAGGCGCAAAAGCAATGACCGGCGGCAACAAAATTGGCAGCCGCGGATATTTTGTTGAGCCGACGGTATTGGTGGAGACGCACGAAAAGATGAAGGTGGTCGAGGAGGAAATCTTCGGGCCGGTCGTTGTGGCTATGCCTTTTGACAAGCCGGAAGAAATTCTTCCCCGTGCCAACGACAGTTCCTACGGGCTGGCCGCCGCCGTATGGACCCGCGACATCAGCAAGGGACATCGCATGGCGCAGATGCTGCAAGCCGGAACGGTGTGGGTGAACTGCTACAACATCTTTGACGCGGGACTGCCGTTCGGCGGTTACAAGCAGTCCGGTTGGGGACGCGAGATGGGGCACGATGCGCTGCAGCTCTATACTCAGACGAAAGCGGTCTGTACGCGCTTGTCGTAATTACAAGAAAAGGGCCGCGAGGATCGCGGCCCTTTTTCTTTCCCGTACGAATTCCTATTTTTCCATCACTAAGACTTTTTCCATTTCATCAATTTCGTTGAGTTTCACTTCAATCACTTCGTTCACAGTGGTCTGGACGCGGCGGCCGACGAAGCTTGCTTCCACGGGTATTTCGCGATGGCCGCGGTCAATTAATACACATAGCTGTACGCGTCGCGGGCGTCCGTGGGAAAACAAAGCGTCAAGCGCGGCACGCGTCGTGCGGCCGGTATAGAGAACGTCATCCACCAGCACAATATTTTTATCCTCGATGGAAAAACCGATTTCCTTTTCGTGAATCACCGGTTTCGGCCCCACGGTGGAAAGGTCGTCCCGGTAGAAGGTGATGTCGAGCGTGCCCACGGGGACTTCGGCATTCTCGATGCGCGCGATGATCTTGCCCAGACGTTCTGCCAGCGGCACACCGCGGCGGCGGATGCCCACCAGTCCGAGTCCCTGAACGCCGCCGTTTTTTTCGATGATTTCGTAAGCCAGTCGCACGAGTGTGCGCTCAATCTCGGACGGCGACATCAACTGCGATTTCTGGGTTAGCGCTGTTTGTCGGGCTGTGTTTTTTGTATTCATGGGCCTTGCCGGTTTGCCTGGAGTATGGATTTTCACGGAATGGCCGGTCCGTGCCGTCCAAGCCGGTGTTCCAATGTATGCAACCCGCTAGGTCGCGGTCAAGCCGGGTCCGTCTGGTCCATGACCAGGGAAGGAAATGCAGGCTGCGGTCTTGCGTCCGGTCCATCGGTGTGGACAAAGCGGGCGATGCCGGATCGCCCTTCCTGGATCGATTTGAGAGTGATAGAAGAAGGCGTGGCGGACGCCGCCTGGTTGGGAACGATTCCGACCGACTTATTTCTGCCCATCGCCTTCGCGCGGTAGAGCGCAGTGTCGGCAATCTCAATGATTTCTTCGGCGCAGAGTGCGTCCAGTGCGTTGCGTCTCCAGGGATAGGGGCCCCATCCCACTGAACAGGTTTTGCGGACCTGGATTCCGGATCCCAGATCAAAGAGTTCGTCCGCCATTACCTGAAGAATTCTGTCGCAGAAAGTTGGGATCTCTTCCGGCGTGGTGGAGCGAACCATGATGAGAAATTCTTCGCCTCCCCAGCGGACCAGAATGTCGGACTTGCGAACAATTCGATCGAGGCGCTTGGCGACCAACTGCAGCAGTCTGTCGCCGGCGGCGTGACCATGGGTGTCATTTACCTGTTTAAAGAAATCCACGTCCACCATCAGGAATGCCAGGTCCCGGTGATCGGTCCCAGCTTCTTCCCCTCGAACCCGCTCATAGCTGCGACGCACCTGGCCGGCTTCGGCGGCGAGGATTTCCTCGAGGTAGCGGCGGTTCCACAGGCCGGTCAGCACATCCGTATACGAAATTTCCTGGAGTTCAAGGTTTTTCTGTTTCAGTTCAATGCTCTGCCAGCGCAAGGCCTGCTCTTTGCGCTCGAGTTCATCCTTCAATTCGCGCATTTCCTCGAGATTGTTCCGCGACATGCGGAGCAACGCCAGCAAGTCCCGGTCCAGCAGATGTTGCTTGAGGTAGACGAGCGCGCCCATGGCCAGCGCGATGGCCGCGGTGAGGTAGAGCCGGTAGGAGCGGACTGCGTGCGGGACGGTAGTATCCAGCTCGGTGGATGCAACAAAAAAAGCCAGCGAACACACCGCCAGCATGGCCAGACGCGCCGTCCAGATCGCGGTGCTGTCGCCCCTGGCGTGCCGTTCGGGGTGGTCCTCGGCCGTTGCGCGGGCGGTCAGTCCGATTCGTGCAAACAAGGCCATGCCGGCGACGAGGGGAACGTCATAGAGGCAACCGGTGTAATAGGTGTGCCGATCAATGGCCTCGCTGGCAACAACCGAGCCAATGCCGTAGAGCAGGGCCGCAGCGAAGAATTGACGGTAAATGCTCCACCACGAGCCGCGACTCCGTGTCCAAAGGATGCCGAGCCCACCGGCAAATACCATTTGCTCGCACGAATAGAGCACATCGAAACTGTGGCCGTAGAGGGACTCCGTCGGTGAAACGTATTGCCACGGAATGACGAGGAAGCAATAAAGATAAAGCCACCAGGTGAGAAGGAGAGAAAAATCCAGCGCTCCAAGACGGGCTGAGTGGCTGTCCTGGTCGGCATGAGGCTGGAGCGCCAATGCCGCCATCATGGGGACGACATGCAGGAACAAGATCACATCCCCCGCGAATGGATTCGGCGCTTCTTTGCGGAGGAAGACCTCGAACCAGGTCCAAACCACCTGAGAGATGAACCACATGCCGCCGCCCAGGGTCATCATGCCCCAAAATAGACGGCTCTTGCGCCGCGGTGCGCTGAGGTTCCATGCGAAAGACAGAGTTACGGCCAGAAGAAGCACACACTGGGAAAGATCACCAAATGCGGTGAGGCCGTAACCTGGCTTTGCCAGGAGCGCACATCCCAGATAGACGAGAACCAGCAGGCCCGAGGCGAGGGTCCACCGCCGCTCAACTTTGTGAGTCCACGCTTCCACGGGGTAATTCTAAAAAAGCAGAGCAGGTAACGAGAGTTACTGAAGTCACCTGCGTGGAGCAATTCCCCGAGTTTCCACGGCGAAGCGCGCGGCAAATTCGAAGACATCCGAAAACGAATTGTAAAGAGGAACGGGTGCAGCGCGAATGGTGTCGGGTTCTCTCCAGTCCACGATAACCCCGTCTGCCGCCAGTCGTTCGCAGATGGCGTGGCCTTCGGAGGCGATCTGCAGGGAGAGTTGCGCTCCATGTCGGTCCACTTCGCGAGGTGTGACAATCAAAAATCTGCTGGATGGTTCGCGATCGAGCAGATATCGCAAGTATTCCGTCAGTACAAGGCTTTTATGCCGCAGCCTTGCCATACCGACCTCGTGAAATATGTCGAGCGAGGCGCGCAGCGCCGCTAGCGCGAGAATGGGCGGGTTGCTCAACTGCCAGCCTTCCGCACCTTCCATCGGGTGAAAGTCAGGACCCATCTGAAAACGAGTCTCCTGATCGTGTCCCCACCAGCCTGCGAAACGGGGCACGTCCCAGGATCGTGCATGACGCTCGTGAACGAAACATGCGCCAACACTTCCGGGGCCGCCGTTGAGGTATTTGTAGCTGCACCACACGGCGAAGTCTGCACCGCTGTCATGGAGACGGAGAGGTAAATTGCCCGCGGCGTGGGCCAAATCGAATCCGACCACGCAGCCCTGGGCGTGTGCAGCGGATGCGATGTTGTTTAGATCAAAAGCCTGGCCGGTGGCGTAGTTAACGCCGGGAAGCAGAATCAACGCGATCGAATGTCCTTCTCTGTCAATCCATGCTTGGATGTCTTCATCCCTCAGGCAGGACTCGCCCTGGCGCGGCTTCAGTTCGATCAATGATGTTGCAGGGTCCAACCCATGCATCCGGATCTGCGAGACCACAGCATAACGGTCAGAGGGGAACGCGCCATGCTCGATCAAGATTTTGTAGCGGTCTCGATCTGGGCGGTAAAAACTTACCATCAACAGGTGAAGATTGGCGGTGAGTGAGTTCATCACCACGACTTCCGAGGGCTTTGCCCCGACGACAGCCGCCATTTGCGAAGTGAGAAACCGGTGGTAGGGCATCCAGGGATGTTTGCCGCGGAAGTGGCCCTCGACGCCAAATTCAGCCCACGCTTTCAACTCTTCCTCGACATAGCTCGCAGCATTTCTTGGCTGCAATCCAAGCGAATGTCCGCAAAAATAGAGGCAATCCTGGCCGGTCGGACGCTTGGGGATATGGAAGCGCTCGCGAAAGCTGGCCAAGGGATCGCGCGCATCCATGGCCGCCGCGAATTCCCGGGTTGGCTCGAACTTGATGTCTGTCACAGCGCCTGCTCCAGCGGACTCAACTCGCGGATCAAAACATCGGCTTGAGACCAGTCGAGATCGTCCACGCGTTGAAGGGAGCCGCAAAGACGGTCGAGCATCTCGTCCTGAAGCGTGCCTCGAGCCTGGGCCACCGAATAGGGCACGCGATGGAACGTCACCATCGCATACTTCGGGACGAAGATTCCGGGATAGCGCGTTTCCAGGGCAAGTTCGACTTTCTTTCGGAGCAGAAAGGCAGGATGGCCGACCCGGTCGCGCATCTCCACGAAATTCTCGATGGCCATCTCAGCAATAGCATCGGTATTTGGCTTGCGAATCCGCTCGAATTCCTCAAACACGTTTGCCCACACTGGGCCGTGCCGGTCTACAAGATTGACTAGCATCATGCAGTCCTCGAACCCGCAATTGATCCCCTGACCAAAAAATGGAACGATGGCGTGTGCGGAGTCTCCTAATAGCAGGACTTTTCCTTCGATGTGCCACGGAGCGCATTTCACGGTCACCATGGTTCCGGTGGGATTGGCGAAGAAGTTGTCCGCGAGGCCAGGCATCAGCGCGAGAGCATCCGGAAACTGACTCTCGAAACATGAGACGACGTCATTGCGTCCGCTGAGAGATGCGAAACTCGGGTTCCCTTCAAACGGGAGGAAGAAAATGCAGGCGAACGTGCCATCGAGGTTTGGTAGTGCGATCAGCATGAATGAGCCGCGCGGCCAGATGTGCAGCGCATTCCGCTCGATTCGATGCTGGCCCGACGGGGAAGCGGGGATGGTGAGCTCTTTATAACCGTAATCGAGAGATTGCTGCGAGTAATTGAATCGAGGCCGCTTCAGCATCTCCATGCGGAGGGCCGAAGCCGAGCCGTCGCATCCGATGGTCACATCGGAGGTTAGCTCTTGCTCCCGCCGAGTTTCTTCGTCTTTGATACGGACGGTGCCTGTTCTGGCATCGTAGCCGGTGCAGCGTTGGTTGAAATGAATGCGAACTCCCGCAGATTCAGCTGCGGTCAGCAGCGCGATATTCAGGTCGCGGCGCGAAATCGAGTAGATGACTTCGTTGTCGTCCTTGCCGTAGGGCTGGAAGGTGAGTTCGCCGGCAACAGAATGCATCATGCGGCCCTTCATAGGCGTGACAATGGCGCGCATCGAGTCCCAGAGGCCAACCTGCTGAAGAGCATGAATGCCCCGGGCCGAGACGGCGAGGTTGATGGAGCGCCCCGCGCTCATGCTGGCCCGTCGCATGTCGCTGCGCCGCTCGTAGAGGTCAACACCAAAGCCGCGCTTCGCGAGCGCAATCGCGAGCAGAGGACCGTTGAGTCCGGCGCCAATCAGAGTGATGCGTGGGGATGAATTGCTCATGCGGGAACAGTCGCGTGCGACGTATTCTATTGTGCCAGCAGGGTCCGCGCCTCCCACAGTTCCGGAAAGAATTTTTTGTCGAGCGTGAGCTTCAAATAACTTGATCCCGCGCTTCCGCCCGTTCCCATGCGAATTCCGATGACGCGCTCGACCAGTTGGATGTGACGCAGGCGCCAGCTCACCACAAGTTCGTCGAATTCCGTCAGGCGTTCACACACATCAATCCAGTCGCGGTGGTGACGTTCATCCTTGTAGAGTGCGAGGATGGCGCGCGAGCGGGCGGCGAAGCGCTCGGGTTCGGGCGTGCCGTCTACAGCGGGAGGAAGCTTGCCCATCGCCTGTAGCGCTGCGAACAAAGCATCGTGCAGCGAAGGCTCGCGCAGACGTTTTTCCAGGCGTTCGTAGGCCGCCGGCCCCGGTTTGTGATAGGCGAGCATCTTCCGGTCCTTCAATCCGCAAAGGAATTCGAGCTCGCGAAACTGCTCAGACTGGAAGCCGCTGGCCGGTTCCAGCTTGTCACGGAAGGCGAGGAAGTGAGTAGGCAACATTGTTTCCAGGATTGTGAACTGCTCGACCAGAACGCGCATGACTTCGGTACAGCGGCGCAAAAGGCGCGCCGCTTCGTATACTCCGTCGCGGGAATCGGGATGGTCGGCGGCTTGCATCAAATTGTTCACCACTGCGTCCAAATCGTGCAGCAGCTCCTTGAACCATAGCTCGTAAGTCTGATGAACGAGGATGAACAACAGTTCGTCGTGGTGGGGAGGGGAAGACTGCGGTTGCTGGAGTTCCAACAGTTGCGGAATCTTGAGATAAGAACTGTAGGTCAGTTGTTCGGCCCGCGGAACAATCGGTGAGGCAGCCGCCTTCTCAGAAAAACGGCATGGCGAAGGCGAAGGTGCAACCTGCTCCATCCCGAGGAAACGGAGAGCATTTCCCTCGAGTATTTTGGATTTCGCATCATCGCTCAACCCACTCTCACGCACGAGGGAACCGATGCGCTCCTCACCAAGCGGAAACGGATAATCGGAGCCGAGCATCACCTGGCGGTCGCCGATCGTTTCCACCAGGAAATGTAGTGCGCGCCGGTCAAACACCGCACAATCCACGGAGAAGCGGTTCACGTACTGGCTGGGCGCCAGTTCGCATTGCGCCCGCGCCACCGGTTGATGGCTCCAGGCATTGTCCAGGCGACCGAGAAGGTAAGGGAAGCTGCCGCCACCGTGCGCAAAGCAGATACGAAGGCTCGCGGGCAGGCGGTCGAAGGCGCCGCTTAGGATCATGGCAACGATCGCCAGCTGAGTTTCCGCAGGCATGCCGACCGTCCACGGCATCATGTATTTCGGCATGCGCTCTGGTGCAAGCATGTCCCAGGGATGCACCAGCACGGCCGCGCCCAGATCCGCGCAGTGATGCAGAAACGTCACAATGCCGGGATCGTCCAGGTTCTTGTCGGCAACGTGATTGCCGATCTGCACGCCCAGATGGCCGGACTTCATGCAGCGAGTTAGTTCTGCGCACGACGCGTCAGTGTCTTGCAGCGGAACCTGGCAAAGAGCTTTCAGCCTGCCCTTGCCGCGGGAACAAAGCTCTAGAGCGGCATCGTTGAAAATACGGGCACACTCCAGGGCGTGTGCCGCGGGACGGTTGTAGGCAAACAAGACCGGAGTGGCGGAGATGATCTGCAGGTCAATCCCATCGCGGTCCATCTCGCGCAGGCGAACTTCGGGGTCCCAACACGCCGAGTAGATGCTGCGAAAAAACTTATCGCCCACCATGATTTCGGCCTGACCTGGCTCGGTGTGCTTGATCCAAGGCCAGTCCGGTGTGCCGAAGCGTGCAGCCAGATCGGGCCACGCTTGCGGAAAAAAATGATTGTGGATGTCAATGACCGGCATTAAGACTTTCCCGGATGGATCGTCCCGCATTGTCCGCATTTGCGCAGATTCTCATTGCTGTAAAACCGCTCAAGCAGCGGAGGCAGGTCCCTGACGATGCTTTTCAATTTTACTTCCGCGCGGTACACCAGCGAATGACAATTTGGACAGTACCACTCGAATCCGTCCAAAGCGCCTTCAGGGCGTGGCATTTCGACGACCAGGCCCACGGTGCCGGCTTGCAGGCGCTGCGGAGAATGCCGCATGTGCTTGGGAAGCAGGAACACGTCACCTTCTTTGATCGGCACCTCAATCGGAGGTTTGCCGGGGGCCTCCTGAATCCGCAGAAAAATATCCCCTTTGATTTGGTAAAAAAATTCTTCGGTGGGGTCGTCATGAAAGTCACGGCGTTGATTGGGGCCGCCCACCACGGTGACCATCATCTCCCCGTCTTCCCAAACCTGCGCATTGCCGACCGGTGGCTTCAGTTTGTCGCGGTTCTCCTCGATCCATTTCTGGAAATTGAAAGCTTTCAGAGTTCGTATGGATGGCACGGGTCCTCCTGTCAGAACGGTTTATAAGCAAGTGCGCGAATTTCGATAAGTAGCTGCGGATGGGGCAACTGATGAACGGCGACGGTTGTACGCGCCGGCCCATCGAGACCGAAGAATTCTCCGTAAACTTCGTTGTAACCTGCAAAATCATTGATTTGAACTAGATACGTCGTGATCTCCACAACATCCGCGAGCGAAGCGCCCGCGCTGGCCAATATGTCGCGAATATTTTCGAGGACCGCGCGAGTTTGCGTCCGAATATCAAGACAATCCGTGCCTTTGTTGTCCACACTCGCGCCCGCGATGGTGTTATCCGCGCGGCGGGAACTGGTGCCGGAGACAATCAGAAAGTCGCCCGCACGCTTTAGGTGCGGATAGCTGCCGAGTGGGCGCGCTTTTCCGGGGACGGTCGTGGCATCAGTAGATTTCATGGGCATCAGTCGCGGGCCAACATTACAACCGGATGCAGATGTTATTGGTTTCGGAGTAGAAATTCAATGAGTGCAGACCCCCTTCGCGGCCAATGCCGGAAAGGCCCGCGCCGCCAAAGGGCGTTCGCAGGTCACGCAGATACCAGGTGTTTACCCACGTCAGCCCGACGTTCATTTGCTGCGCCACACGGTGTCCACGCCTGAGGTTGTTGGTCCAGATGGATGCGGCGAGCCCATACTTTGTGTCGTTGGCCAAAGCGACCGCCTCCTCTTCAGAATCGAAAGCAGCGATGTGGCAGACGGGGCCGAAAATTTCTTCCTTCATGCAGCGAGCGTGGTTGCGAAGGCCCGTAAGAATCGTGGGCTGAACGTAGAAACCCTGGTCTCGCGCATCGCCAAACTTGGGAACGCCACCACCTGTCACCACCGTCGCGCCTTCCTCTCGAGCGAGTTTGTAGTAAGAGAGCACTTTGTCGCGATGCTGGGCGGAGATGAGTGGCCCAAGCGTGGTTGCGTTGTCCATTGGCCACCCAGGAACCAGCGCTTCGGCCCGCGACTTCAGTCCACGGACAAAGGCTTCAAAGATTGGCCTCTCGACATAAATTCTTTCCGTGCACAGGCACACCTGCCCGGTGTTCAAGAAACAGGCGTCACTCAACCCTGCGACCGCCTCCGCCAAATCACAATCAGCAAACACGATCGCGGCGTTTTTACCTCCAAGTTCGAAAGACACAGGTTTGATGGTGGGCGCGACTGCCCGCATAATTGCCGCGCCGGTGGCGGATTCTCCGGTGAAGGTGATCGCGTTCACGTCCGGGTGTTCGGTGAGAAATTGTCCTGCCGATCCCGCCCCAAATCCGTGGATGACGTTATATGCGCCCGCTGGAACTCCGGCTTGGGCCATCGCTTCAGCGAGCAGCGTAGCGGTGGCAGGAGTTTCCTCGGAAGGTTTGACCACCACGGCATTTCCGCACGCCATGGCGGGCGCGACTTTCCACGTAAGCAGCAGCAGCGGAAGATTCCACGGCGTGATGATGCCGACCACACCCAGCGGTTTGCGGACGGCGTAGTTCAGTGCCTGGACGCCGTCCAAGGTCTCGGTCTGAAACGCCTCAACCGGCGCCGTCTTGATCAGGTCGGCAAACACGCGAAAATTTGCCGCGGCCCTGGGAACGTCAAGTTTGGCCGCGAGCGACCTGGGCTTGCCGGTGTCCGCAACTTCTGCATCTACAAACTCATCGAAGCGCGTCTCAATCGCATCGGCGATCTTGTAAAGCATGGCGGCGCGGCTTCGGATTCCGATTCGCCCCCACTCTCCCGAGAGAGACCTCCGCGCGCCGTTTACCGCTGCGTCCACCATGAGCGCGTCCGCCTCACAGACGGCGGCGATCAGAGAACCGTCCGCAGGATTGACGTCCTGGAATTCACGCGCCGACGAGTGGAAGTGTCCGCCGACGTAATTCTCAATGCGTTTCATGCGGGGCCCCGCTGACTGCCGAGTTCGTCGAGGTAGCGGTCCAGCGCATTCTGCCACGTTGGCATGGTGATGCCACGTTCGTGCAGAGATTCAGCGGAGAGCACGGAATAAGCGGGCCGCGGCGCGGGCCGGGCCATTCTGTCGCTTGTTGTGGGGCGGACCTCGACGGACAAGCCCGCACGGCGCACAATCTCGCGTGCAAATTCGAACCAGGTACAGTCACCGGAGTTGGTGGTATGCACGATGCCGCTGGCATTCTTACGGCACAACTGAATGATGGCGCGGGCCAAGTCCACCGTGTAGGTTGGAGAGCCGCGCTGATCCTCGACGACCTCGAGATGCGGACGCGATTGCGCCAGTCGGAGGATGGTGTCCGGGAAACACTTGCCGTCCACACCAAAAATCCACGACGTTCGTACGATACAGCAGTCCGGGAGGGCTTCCATCATCAAGACCTCGGCCTGCGCCTTGGATTTTCCATAAACTCCAAGCGGGCAACGAGGAGCACCGGCCTCATAAGGGGATCGTTGGGTCCCGTCAAAAACATAGTCTGAACTGAGGAAAAGAAGCTGTGATCCGGATGCTTGTGCGGCCCGGGCGACGCTGGCCGCGCCATCCCGATTGACGGCAAAGGCGAGTTCACGGTTGCTTTCGCACCCGTCCACGTCGGTGTAGGCGGCGGCAAGTACGATCCAGTCAGGTTGCAGGCGGGCAACGAGTTCGGCGACGCGGCCCTGGTCTCGAATATCAACATCGCGTGAGCTGAGACCGATGACTTCATCGTCGCGCCACACGCGAAGAAGCGCGCGGCCCAGCAGACCGGATGCGCCGAACACGGCCACTTTCATGCGGGGTTCCCGTCAGTCGAATTTCTCGGCGTCTCGCCACAGCGCGCCTTGGCGGTCTTTCAGTGAGAGAATCGGTTCACCCGCCAGTTGCCAATCAATGGCAAGCTGCGGATCGTCCCATGCCAGTGTGCGTTCGTGCTCCGGCGCGTAAAAATCAGTGGCCTTATAAAGAACGTGGGCCTTCTCCGACAAAACGTGGAAGCCATGAGCGAAACCGACGGGGATCCACAGCATCCGTTTGTTTTCACCGGAAAGCCGCACTGCATGCCACTTGCCGAAGGTTGGCGAGCTTCGGCGCAGATCAACCGCCACGTCTACGATTTCGCCTTCCGCCACGCGCACCAGTTTGCCCTGCGCTTGTTTGACCTGATAGTGCAGCCCGCGCAGAACATCGCGGTAGGAGCAGGAGTGGTTGTCCTGCACGAAGCGATCACGGATCCCCACACTCGCCAACGCCTCTTCGTTGAAGCTCTCGAAGAAGAAGCCGCGCTCGTCGCGGAACACACGCGGCTCGAGCACGGTCACACCAGCAAGCGAAGTTGGAACGGCTTGGATCGCGTCCATGGACAGGGGAATGGCCCTCGCAGCGCTCATGTCAGAATACCCTCTCCTTGGGTAGTTGCAGCAAGTATGCTCCGTAACTGTTGTTCATGGCTTTTCCCATTTGCTCGAGGGCATCCTCGCCGATATAGCCGGAGCGGAACGCGATTTCTTCAGGACATGCGACCATCAGCCCCTGGCGCTTTTCAATCGCCTGAATGAATAGCGCAGCTTCCATCAATGACTCGTGGGTCCCGGTGTCGAGCCATGCCATCCCGCGTCCCATGACGATGACTTCGAGATTGCCCTGGGTGAGATATGCGCGGTTCACGTCGGTAATTTCCAGTTCGCCGCGGGCGCTGGGCTTCAGAGACTTTGCGATCCGCACCACATCGCGATCGTAAAAATAAAGCCCCGTCACAGCGTACCTGGATTTCGGATACCGTGGTTTTTCTTCCAGGCTCAGGGCCTTACCGCTGGTGTCGAACTCCACCACTCCGTATCTCTCCGGATCGTGCACAGGGTAGGCAAAGACCCGGGCGCCGGTGTCCTTCGCCGCGGCCGCGCGCAAATCGCGGGCAAAATCGTGCCCGTAAAAAATATTGTCCCCAAGCACCAGGGCGCATCCAGTCCCGGCGAGAAATGTTTCTGCGATCAGAAACGCCTGCGCGATTCCTTCCGGCTTTTCCTGCGCCGCGTAGTCAAGCCGAATGCCGAAACGGCTGCCGTCGCCCAGCAATGACTGAAATCGGGGAAGGTCTTCGGGTGTGGAAATCAAGAGAATTTCACGGATGCCGGCGAGCATCAACGTGCAGAGCGGATAGTAGACCATCGGTTTGTTGTAAACCGGCAACAAACTTTTTCCCGCGGCGCGAGTGACCGGATAAAGGCGCGTCCCCGATCCGCCCGCCAGGATGATTCCTTTATGGTTCAAGCATTTTCACCATAGGTCCGGAGTTACACCGAGTAATGCGTTTCCACCCATTGCCGATACGCGCCGCTGGTCACTTCTCCAACCCATGCAGCGTTTTCAAGATACCAGCGTACCGTCTTGCGGATTCCGCTTTCAAACGTTTCCCTTGGTACCCATCCCAGTTCGTCCCCAATCTTGGCGGCGTTAATCGCATAGCGCCGGTCATGTCCGGGCCGGTCTTTCACAAACGTGATCAGCTTGCGCCTTCCCTGATTGTCGGTCAGTTCGTCCACCAGGTCGCAGACGGTCTCGACAATTTCGATGTTGGACTTCTCGTTCCAGCCTCCGATGTTGTAGGTCTCGCCGACACGCCCCCGCGCCAGCACCATAGCAATCGCTTGGCAGTGGTCTTCTACATAGAGCCAGTCGCGCACGTTGCGTCCGTCGCCGTAGACGGGAAGGGCCTTGCCGGCAAGCGCATTCAGGATCATCAGGGGGACCAGTTTTTCGGGAAACTGGAAACGTCCGTAATTGTTCGAGCAGTTCGTCGCGAGTACGGGAAGTCCATAGGTATGAAAGTAGGCGCGTGCGAGGTGGTCCGACGAGGCTTTCGACGCCGCATAGGGGCTGTTGGGAGCGTAAGGCGTGGCTTCCGTAAACGGTGGATCATCCGGGCCGAGCGAACCGTAGACTTCGTCGGTGGAAACATGCAAAAAGCGGAAGTGCGAACGTTCGTCCGGGCCCAGGCCGTTCCAGTAGCTACGCGCTTCTTCCAGCAACGCAAACGTGCCGACGACGTTAGTCTGCACAAAATCGGCGGGGCCGTGAATCGAGCGGTCCACGTGGCTTTCGGCGGCAAAGTGAACGATGGAGCGGGGTTGATGCCGGCGCAAAACCTCGCCCACCAGTTTGCGGTCGGCGATGTCTCCGTGTACGAAATGGTATTTCGCGTTTCCGCTAATCTCCGCCAGATTGCTCAGGTTCCCCGCATAGGTCAGCTTGTCGAGATTGACGATCACGGAGCCGTCAGACTTCATCTGCCGCAAGATAAAGTTGGAGCCAATGAATCCAGCGCCTCCCGTGACCAAGACTGTGTTCTGCATGAAGAATGAGTGTCCGCACGCAATTGTAAATAAAAACGACGGCCCCTGCGGGCCGTCGTTGGAGGACCACATGGTCTGAGGTCTGGGCTCATCCTGTCTTTCTGCGATCTGAGACGGGATGGGTGGCTCCGACGCTGGGTTTCTTGGGTACGGGAACAGTGGCCGGTCCATACAGCAACTCCATGTAAGCCCGTTCGATTTCTTCTGCGATCGCGTCCCATGAATAAAGTTGCTGAACGCGCCGTTTGGCGGCCCTGCCGGCGGCCTCGCGGACCGCTGGATTGGCCAGAAGAAACTCCAGTCGCTCCGCCAGATCATGAGAGTCTCCGCGGCGGAATGTGAATCCTGTATCCGCGACTGCTTCGCGATTTTCCGGCGCGTCGCTGGCCACCACGCACAGCCCCGCGGCCATGGCATCCAGCAAGGCCAGCGATAGGCCTTCGAGATCGGAAGGCAGCACGAAGAGCACGGCATTCGTCAGCAGTTCGTCAAGGTCTCGACCGCCAACCCAATCAAGTATTTTAATCCGCTCTCCAGCATGTTGCCGGATGCGCCCGCTGTAGCCGTCGCAATAACTCGATGCGCCAGCCAACACCAGCTTCACTTCGGTGTTGAGCTGCTCAAACGCCTCAATCAGCAGATGGCAGCCCTTCTCTGGCGACATTCTGCCGAGGAAGAGAATATATTTCTGTGGTTCCACTCCCCACTCGCTGAGCCGCTGGCCTTGCCGGCGGGCGCGGGGCGAGCCTCCGTTTGGGACGTACCGTGCTTCGGCGCCATACGTCTGCCGATAGTAATTCTGTAAGGTTTTCGACACCACCATGGTCTGGTCCGGCAAAGCGACGGAAGCCCATTCTCCGGCGCGGAGGACCGCGGAAGCGATCCGCCCCCATTTCTTCCGCTGCCAGTCCAGTCCCTGCACCGTGACCACGGTCTTCTTTCCAAAGATCCTGGGAATTCGCGAGAACAGCGCCGGCCCCAGCGCGTGATAGTGCACAATATCGCAGGGCTGGCGGAGCACGTGCAGTGTGCTCAGCGCAGTATGCACGAGGGTTTCCAAATGTTTGGAGCGGATGGTGGGCAGACGGAGCGTTTTCATCCCAAGATAGGTCCCGCCCGGCGGCGTGAAATAATTGCGGCAATAAACCGTGACCTCATGTCCGCGTGCTGCCAGCCTCTTTCCAACTTCTTCGTAGTAGGCCTCGATGCCGCTGTACTTTCCGACCACGCCCCGGCCCCCAATGAAGGCAATTCGCAGCTTCTCGGCGGGCATCGGCGGGGCCGCGACAGCAAGCGCCGCTGCAATGGAAGTCGCCGGGCCTGAAATCGCAGTGTCGGGGGCTTTCCGAATTTGTGGTGGGAGCAGCCTGGGAGCTTTGTCTGGAGCGTGCTCTCCTCGCTCAGAAGGTGAAATTGATGCGACCGCCGTCGGCGACAATCGCGCATAGAGCTCCAGCAGCCTACGGTAGTGGTCCTCACGGCGGTACTCATCCCGCGCCTTTTCCCAGCCCCTGCGGCCCATGGTTGAGGCGATGCCGGGATTTTCGGCGAGAAAGGAGATCGCTTCCGCCAAGGCGCCGTGGTCGCCGGTCCGGTAGAGAATGCCGGTGCGGCCGTTGTCTACCACCTCGCGGCGTGAGCCAAGATCGGACGCAATCACCGGCCGCGCCTCAGCGTAAGACTCCAGAATGCTCTTGCCGAAGGTTTCGAAGGCGTGGGACGGCAGCACGGTTACGAAGGAACTTTGGATGAGGTGCGCCAGTTCGCCTCGATTGACGTGTCCAACAAAGCTCACATTGTCGAGTCGCAACTCGGCGGCAAGCGCGCCCAACGCAGCTTCCTCCGGCCCACTCCCGGCGATCACCAGTCTCAACTGCGGCAAGCGCTGCATGGCGCGCAGCAGGTCGCTCACACCTTTTTCAGCAGAGAGCCTTCCGAAATACAACACCTGCCGCGGACTGTCCGGGCAAGGCGGAGGAGAAGCATTCACCCGCTGAAAATGCGCGAGGACTTCAAATTTGCCCGGGTCCCATCCATGCTGGGTGAATTTGTCGCGCACGAATTCGCTCGGCGCAAGGAACACGTCCACACACTTCCGATAGGTTCCCAGCCAGTCATGCGTGTAGGCCTCGGCGGCGAGCAATGCCCGCGCGCCGATGCCGGGATAGCAATCGGTCCTCAGGACCTGCCAGAACTGTCCGCCGGCGCAGCGCTCGCACGACTCACCCTTTGACACCAGGTTATAGCTGGGGCAAAGCAGCTTGAAATCGTTGATGTGGTAAACGACGGGGACCTTCTGCTGCTTCAGTTCCCACAGGATTGCCGGTGACAAGTGGTGGTAAATGTTGCGCATATGGGCCACATCGGGACGGAACTCCTTCACCATGGCGCGCAGCCGCTTCCTCGCCTCCGTCGAATAGATGGCGTGGGCTGCATTGCGGATTTGTTCGGTCAGCCCGTTAGCCTGCTTGAACTCGATGTGGGGCACAAAGTGGCGGTCATACGGCGTCGGCGCGCCGCGCTCGTCCTCCATCGAAAACAACGCAACTTCATGCCCCTTGGACCGGAGCAGTTCCATCGCCTCAAACAGATATACTTCGGTCCCGCTGAACGGGAAGTTGTACTTGTTGCAATACAGGATCCTCATGACGAAGCCTCGCGGGGGAAATAGCAGCCGCCGACTCCAACAAGTCGGCGAAATACTCCAGGTTTTTCTGTTGTTCAAAATTCACACGCACGTGGACCCTCGCGGCATGACGAATCCAGTCCAGCCACGAGGAAGGCCCATTCTCCGGTTGGCCAGACAGCCGGGGATCGGGTTGCTGGCGCGCTTCGTGCAAAAGGCAGGAGCGAACCAGTAAAACTCGTTCCATAAAGCTCTTGACGGAACCAGGGGTGTAAAGAAACCCGGTTTCACCGTCGCGAACCAGTTCGGGGATTCCGGTGATGGCAGGGGCGATCACGATGGCCCCCCGCGCCATTGCTTCCATCAGCACCAGCGGAATGCCCTCGCTATGGCTTGTCAAAACCACAACGTCCGCCCAGTCATAAAGCGAGCCAAGTTCCTCCGCTGGTACATGGCCGAGGAGAGTGACGTCGTTCTCCAACCCGGAACTCCGGATGTGTTTCAGAATTCTCTTGCGTTCCGGCCCGTCACCGGCGAGTTTGCATTCAAGCGCGATGCCATCCCGCGCGAGCGCGCCACACGCCTCGACCAGGAAGGAATGTCCCTTGACCGGATGCAACCGTCCGACGCACAAAATGCGAAGGCCTCGAGCCGTGGGCTTGCGTTCTGGCTGGGCGGATGCATGATTGTCGGGAACCACGACTCCCAGGCGCGCGACGACGATTTTGTCAGCATCCGTCTCTGGATACCTGGCAAGAATATGTTGGCGATTGAACTCCGAGATCGGAAAGCACCGCGTGCAATCCGCAAGCTTGGCATCCATGAACTTTCCGTTCAGCAACACATCCGATCCATGCAGCGTCATACTGAGTCCCGCGCCGTTCAGCCGTGCCGCAATCATGGCAATCCAGGCGGCGAAGTATCCGTGGTGAACATGGATATGTTGCACCCGGTGCTTCCGCAGTCGTAGCGCGTAGCACGCCCCCAGCCACGTGTGAACGAGCGCTTTCGCGCGCTCTGCGAAGGTCTCTCTCCCGTCGAATAAAATGCGCCACAACAAATCCCTGAGATCGGCAATGCGCCAAACGCACATCCATGCGGCGGCGACGCCGGTCAGCAAGCCAACTGGCATTACGCAAAGCGTGTCGGAAGCCGCATCCTTCTGACGACGAACGCTTCCCGGAACCACGCAAATCCCTCTCCGCCGCAGTTCGCCAATCTCCGCCCCGACGTAAGGCTCGACCGGGCTCGGATACTGGTTTGCCAGATAGGCGATGGTCAGCATGAAACTGTGGCTCTCCGTCCCGTGCCGCGGCCCTGCGCCGCCAGCATTCCCGCCAGCGTGAAGATCAAGCCATTCACGAACTGATAGTTCATGACCACCACGGCGGCGTTGACCCAATACACCGCCAGCAACACCGGCCACAGCCGATGAAAATCCGCGTTGAAGATGTGTTCCTCTTCACTACCCGCCGCCCGCCTGCCCAGCCTCAGCAGTTCCCACATCAGCCAGATATAGAGAGACAATCCGACGATGCCGTGCTCCACCAGCAGTTCGAGATAGGTGTTGTGGGGATAGAGAACCGCCTCGCGGTATCCACTGACGTGGCGGGCCAGTTGCTCCGGCATCTGGTTGACGCCCCATCCCGTCAGCGGACGCTCCAGAAACATTTGCCAGCTGCCTTCATAAACTGCCTGACGGAAGTCCACCGGGCCGCGCTCTTCCAACCGGTCGTTGAGGGTGTCGCGAAAGCCCGGCAAGAGACTGAGCGCAAGCCCCCCCGCCCCAAGGAAGGCTAACGCCAGCATCGCGCTACGCAACCTTCCCCGACTCGAACGCCAAAGCAAAATCGCGGCTGTTCCGGCGAACGACAGCCACACTGCACGCGTCATGGTCGCCACAATCGCCAGCGGCACCGAACCCAGAAGCATCCACGCCCGGATTCCCCGTAACTTGCCCCGCTGCCACGCATGAAAGGCCAGCAAGGCCAGCAGGTTGAGCGACACACCGTTCGCCACCGCCTGAAGTAGCGGACCGCGCGCGCGATCCACGTGGTATCCCAAGTTCTCATCCAGGATGAATCGCGGCCAAATCAGCGATTTCGCCCCCACCAAAAATGCGAGGGAGGTGAAACTCAGGTAGCCGAGAACGAGCAGAGCAAAGATTTCAAACTTCCGCACCGACGCTTCGTCGTCAAACGTCAGTTGGGCCAGGTGAAACAGGGAGAAGGGAACGATGAATTTTGCCGCCAGCAGCGACCAGGTTTGAGTTTCGAACGGCTGTCCCGCGACGCTGGCGGTCCCCAGCGCAGTCAGGCCCAACATCGGCCACGAGGCCCGCTGCACCACCCAACACGACCGCCCGGAAATCGCCGCCCGGCCAAGCACGCCCAGCACCAGCAGCGCGAAAGCAACACGGTCAATCTCGTAGAATTGCACGTCCGGATGGCGAAGCAACATCGCGGCCAAGGCCAGCAGAAACAGCGCGGTCGGCGACGCCACCAGCCATCGCACGGGCAGCAGCGCGCTCTCAAAGGACTTCCCCAGAGCGGCCTCTCCCCATCTTTCCAGCGAATATGCCCGCGCTCCCACCACCTGTTTCCTCCTCTCCGCCTTCTACAACCGGCGATACACGCCCTCCGGCACCGGAAATGTCCTTCCCGTCAACACCGCGCCGATCAAATGCACTCCCGCGGCGGCCAACGCCTGCCGCATCTGTTGCGCGGCTGCCCTGCGCGTGCCATGAGCGCCGACCGCAAGAATTAACCCGTCCGACGCATTCCCCGTCCGGCTTGACTCGCTCAACAGCCTCGGCGTCTGCACATGCAGGATCGAATAGTCGAACTCCCGGCGCACCTGCTGCATGAACGAATCGGCCTGGTACGCCGGTGCGCTCTGTCTGGCCGAGCCGTCAGTGCCTGGGTCCGCCAGCATCCAGAGATTCGGAGCCAGTCGCAGACACGATTCGCGTATGGCCGCCGCCCGGTTGTCCGCGACGATAAATCGCGAATCCCCGCGGGCCACCAGCACCGTGCCAATGGTCTCGCGCGCCAGACCCAGGCCCATTTGCGTACACAAGCCCCACGCGTCGGTCTCCCGGTCCACCGCGCCCAACAAGACATGTTTCGACGCCCGCTCGGCAGCTCCAAGAAACACCCTGGCCAGCAGACCCCTGATCTGCTCGTCGGCCAGCGCGTTTAGCGATTCGTCCTCGCACCCGCCGATGACCGTGGCGGTGTAGCGTCCTGATGCCGGAGTGGTGGACCGCGAGTGCTCCCACGAATCGGCGTGTGCCTGCGCGCTCATGCCCCATCTCCCCAGCGCTCGCGAACGCTTTGATTCGGACGTCGCCGGGGCGCGACATACGTGGCCACCGCATTCCCGGACGGTAACGCCGCCAACACCGGCGTGTCGAGGTACAGCAGCACTTCTTCCGGCGTGCGGAAGCCGGGATCGGCCGCATCGGCGGCAAACGCTGCTACGGTTGCGGCGAATGCGGCCCCGAAGCATCCGCCCAGCAAGATCGTCAAGGCCGGCCACTTTGGCAGCGCCGGCACCATCGGCCTCTCGGCGATCACCGCATTGACGATGCCGCGCTCGTCTGCTGCGTCGGCCATGCGTGCTTCTTCGCGTTTTTTCACGTACAGCAGATAGTTCTCCTGCGCCGCCCGGGTGGAACTCTCCAGATCATTCTGCGCAACCGCGTCCTGCCCCAGTTGCTCGGCTTCTCGCCGGTATTGGGCCAGCCCGGTGTGCATGGCTGCATCCTTGGCGTGCAGGCCGCGCAGCTCCACCTCTACCTTCTGCGCTTCGCTCTTCGCCCATGCATGATTGGGATCCGGTTCTGTGCTCTCATCGTGCAGGGGGCTGGCCTCCGCGTCCGCAATCGCGGACTTCGCCTGCACAATCTGGGATTCCACCTCGGTCAGCAACGGGTGTCCCGGCTCATATTTCGTCAGCAGGGCCGTGCGCTTTACTTCCAGGTCGAGCAGGTCCGACGTCAGCGCCTTCTGCAGCTCGGGGTTGTCCGAACTGCGGATCACCGTGGTAGTCCTTGCGGGAAGCACCGCAAGCTGTTGCTCCAGAATTGCCTTTCGGCGCGTTGCCTCCGCGATCTCGATCTCCGTCTGACGATGGTTAGCGTCCGCGTCATTCCATTGGGTCAGCGTCAAGTCCCGCTGTTTTTCCGCTTCCACCACTCCCCGCGTCAGGGTGAATTCGCGCAACTGGTTCTCCGCCACATCGAGCTGCTGCCTTGATTGTTCCGTTTGCTGCTCGAAAAACTTCAGCTCTCCACTCGGGCGATGCACTTCGCGATGTTTTTCGAGATAGCTCTCCCCCAGGCTTTGCAGCACCCGCGCGCCACGCTGCGGGTTTTGCGTGGAATAGGTGACCTCGATCAAGTGCGTCTTTTTCATCGGTGCGACATGCAGTTTGCTGACCAGCTTTCGCACCGCGCGCTCTTCCTGCTCCTGCGGGGAGGCCCAGGGATGGAGCATTCGCTCCCAACCCGCGCCCGTCAGCCCATTCAGCGCCACCACGCGCCGAAGGACTTCGCTGCCCTGCAACAATTCGACTTCCGAATTTACTTCCTCTTCGCTGACTTCCTGTTTTTCAAATTCCAACGGGGCCTTGTCCTGCGCCGTCACCGGAGGATCCACCCGGCCCCGCCGCACCATGATCTTCATATGCGCCTCATACCCGCTCCCAACCAGTGCATAGAGCACGGCCAGCGCCAGCACTCCGCCGAACACCGCCAGGAAAACCTTCTTCTGGCGAAACAGAATGACAGCAATCTCCCGCACTGTTGGCGCCCCCGACATGCCCGCGCCAATGTCTCCGCTTAATGCTTTCAATGACTCTCCTCAAAATTGCGACGGGCTGAAATACATGCCCACACCCGGCCTGCTTAGGAAGGGGGCGATCTTCGAAAATGTGTTTTGGGGGACGTAAATCAGGTCTCCCGGACCCAGTTGCGGGTTCTCGTCCAGGTTTCTCTGGGCCAGCATTTTCTTCAGATTGAGCAGCCGGGCTTCGAAGCGGTCGGCGTCCACTTTGCGGAACAGCACCACCTGGGAGTGTTTTGCCCGCGTGGTAAATCCTCCGGCGATCTCGACCGCTTCCAGAACGCTGGTGTCCGAGCGCAGATCGTACTTGCCCGGCCGCGCCAGCTCTCCGCCCGCAATGAAGTAAGGGCGATCAAAGTCCGTCAGCGTGACGGCAATCTTGGGATTGTGCAGGTAGCCGCGGTAGGCTTCCGCCAGCGCCGCGAGGAATTGATCCACCGTGAGCCCATACGCGTAGACCGCGCCGGCGTCTTTTAGCGTGACGTAGCCGTCGGGCTGCACCGCGACTTGCTGGTCATATTCCGGCGAGAGCGAAAAGGTGATGGCCAGCGCGTCGCCGCGGGTGAGGTGGTAAAGCGGACGGCGTTTTCCTCCGAGCCAGAGGGTTTCCTGGCCGTCCGCTTTCCCGCCCGTTGCGGCTGTGGCGCTCTCTTCCTGCCTCCCGGCTCCGGTAGTGCCGGAACGCAGGTTGTTCTGGCCGTCGCCCGTTTTCATCCGGTTCGTCTGACCGCCGGATGGGGGGACGCCCATCTCCAGAGCCAACAGCACAGCCACGGCAATTCCGCTGAATCCAGTTCCGAGTCTCATCATTCACTCGCGCCCTGGTTCGCGGGTACAGAGTCAATTACTTTCCGTGGCGCCATGTCGCGCACGATAGGTCATGCCGCGCTGAACCGAAAGTCGGCGGAAGTAGGGTCTACTTCCGTAGGCAGTCGGTTGTGGATCGCGTGTCATTTCCCGTGATTTGCGGCGTCCGATATGCCCCGGACCGCCTCGTTATGCGGTTGTTCTTCACTGTGACGAGTGAACATGCACGAAATCCGTGAAACAACCGTCCGTCGCTGTAATTCCCGTTTTGAGTCCCTGTGGGAAAGTCTTGTGACATGTGACCTTGAACTCGCCCACTCTCCTCCCTAGAATCGGGCAATACTGTTTCGTGAAACCGCTTTTTCATGCGCAACGCTCTGGCCGCTCCTTCAAAACCCGTCAATGTGTTGTTGTGCGACTCCAGCCGAATGGAGACACAGCTCCTCGCCGATGCCTTCCTTCGTGATCCGCAATTTCACGTCCTGACCTGTCTGCTGGAGGAGGAAGCCCTGCTCGCAGCGGTGGCGTCTTTCTCGCCAGGCCACCTGGCCGTGCTGTGCTTGTCTGGATCGTTTCCCGCGGATGCCTTATCGGCGTTGCGTGCCCTGCATCAGTCTCATCCGCTGGTCGGCAAAATCCTTCTCGTGGATGCTCCCGAACGCGATCTGGTCATTGCCGCTTTCCGCGCTGGTGCGCGCGGCATCTTTTCCCTCGCCGATCATCCCTTCGACGATCTTTGCAAATGCATCTTGCGCGTCGCCTCCGGACAGGTCTGGATCAGCACGCCCCATCTCGACTTCCTGCTCGGCCTCATCACCGGCGTCCCTACTCTGATGTTCGTGGATTCGCTCGGCCGACCTCTGCTTTCGCCACGGCAGGAGCAGGTCGTCAGCCTGGTCGCCGAGGGGCTCAGCAACCGCCAGGTTGCCGTGCAACTTTCCCTCAGCGAACACACCATCAAAAAATATCTGTTCCGCATTTTCGAAAAACTTGGCATTTCCACACGCGTCGAGCTCGTGCTCTATGCCGTCAGCCAGACCGATTCGCACCGGGGGCCGATCTCCGTCGTCCGCGGCGCCGTCGGACATCCCTAAGGCTCTCGTCCACCCTTGCGTGGGTGCGCTCACCTGCGGTTAAAATGACGTGGGGTCTGGCAAGCCGGCGGATCCCGTAGCGCGTTTCATCCCAACCATCGAGAGAGGCAGACTGCATGAACCAGCGTCGCCACAATTCAACGAAACCCAGCATCCACGTCGTCCGCCGCTCGTCGGCCCTTGTCGCGCTGCTGCTGGCCCTCGGCTCCATCAGCCTGTTGTCCGCGCAGAAAAGCGAAGCCTATCCTCCGACGATCGTGTTCATGACCGATTTCGGCGTGGTGGACGACTCCGTCGCTCTCTGCCGCGGCGTCATGTATTCGATCATGCCCACCGTCCGCATCGTGGACCTCACTCACCAGGTCACCCCGTTTTCCATTCTCGACGGTGCACGCTTTCTCTCCGGATCGTCTCCTTACTATCCCGCCGGCACGGTGTTCGTGGTGGTCATCGATCCCGGCGTGGGCAGCACGCGCAAGGCGATTGTCGCCAAGACCAAGCGCGGCCAGTATTTCGTCCTGCCCGATAACGGTCTGATGACTTTTGTCGAGCAGCGCGACGCCATCGAGTCCGCCCGCGAGATCACCAATACCAACTGGATGCTGGGCAGCAAGCTTTCCTCCACCTTCCATGGCCGCGACATTTTTTCTCCCGTCGGAGCCCATCTCGCTCGCGGCGACAATTGGGCCGACGTCGGCCCCGAAGTGCCCGTCGCCACGCTCGTCCGGCTCGACGTCAAAGCCGCCACGCTCGACGAGCATGGACTCTCCGCCGAAGTCATCGCCACCGACGGCCCCTTCGGCAACCTCGTCACCAACGTGGACGCCGACGATTTTCTAAAGCTCGGATATCAGCGCGGTCAGGAAGTCCCGGTCACGGTTGCCGGAAAAGAAATGAAGATCAAATTTGTCCGCACCTTCAGCGACGTGCCGCTCAAGTCCCCGCTGCTTTATATTGACTCGCGCGGACATCTCGGCCTTGCCGTCAATCAGGACAGCTTTTCAGCCGTCTACGGCGTCAAGCCGCCGGCGCTATTGTCCATTCCCAGGGCAGGGAAGTGAGCTGCACCTAACTCCTGTCATTCCGAGCGCCGCCGAAGCGAATGCGACGGCAAGTCGAGGAACCTGCTTTAGCTCGCGTGGGGACAGCCGCCCCCGGCCGTCCAGTCGAACGCAGCTCGACGGCACTCCTTCGACAGCGTGAAACTTTCTGCCCGCGGAATAATCTCAACTTGCATGAGATTTCTGCTCTCATTCGCGCTGGCCGCTGCACTCCCGCTCCAGCTTGCCGCCGCCCAGTCGCCGCGCAATCACCTGCAGGGACAGACCTCAACCTACCTCAACCGCGCCGCCTTCCAGCCCGTGCAGTGGTATCCCTGGGGCGCTGAGGCCTTCAAGCGCGCCACCGTTCTCGACCGTCCCATCCTGCTGGACGTGGGCGCGGTGTGGTGCCCATGGTGCAGCCTGATGGACCGCGACACTTACACCAACGCCCAGACCGCCGATTTCATCAACCAGCATTTTGTCGCAGTCAAAGTAGACTACGACGCGTCGCCAAAGCTGGTCGCGCAATTGCAAAAGGCACAAGCGCTGTTGAATCTGCCCGCCGGATTGCCTTTAACTTCCTTCATTACTCCCGACGGCAGGCTCTACCTCGGCGCGGGATATCTGCCCTCCGTACCGGCCAACGACAAGCAATCCTTTCGGCAAGCGGCCGACGAAGCCCTGAAGACGTACTCCGACAAAAGCAAGATCAACGACGAATCGTTTCAACTGGAGGTGGCAAGATGATCATGAAAACCATGCTACGCGGTGCGCTGGTGCTGTCTCTCGGCGCCAATTTTCTGTTCGGCATTGACCACTTGAAGCTGAACTCAAAGCTCGACTACACCAGCGACAGCCTCGACGGCCCGCTGATCAGCGGCGACGACGCCCAGTCCGGTTTTGTTGCGGGCAAGCCAAATTACGTGATCTTCTACGGCGAAGGCTGTTTCAACTCCAAACGCCAGGCCCGCCGAACCGTGGAACTCTATGAGAAGTATCGCGACAAGGTGCACTTCGTGGTGGTGGACCTCGACGTCAGGCGCTCCCCCGAGCAGCAGAAACTGGTGAAACAGTACTACCAGGGCTATATTCCGCACGTGGTGGTGTTGGACGCCGGGGGCAAGCCGCTCTACAACTCCTCCGGCGAAGTAGAGTCGAAAAAACTCGAGGCGCTGTTCGATCAATCTTTGACTCAATCCTTCCCCGGAACTAAGTAGGGAGGATTTGAATTTGATCGTGTGGGGACAGCCGCCCTCGGCTGTCCAGTCGAGCGCAGCTCGACAGCTCTCCTCTCCATCGTGACGACCGGAGCGCAGCGTAGTGGAGAGAGGAACTTTGCTCTTGATCGTGTGGGGACAGCCGCCCTCGGCTGTCCAGTCGAGCGCATCTCGACAGCTCTCCTCTCTCCTTCCGTCATGCCGACCGGAGCGCAGCGTAGTGGAGGAACCTGCTTTTCCTCCACATGGCTCTGTCATTCTGAGCGCCGCGCGAGCAATCGCGAGCGCAAGTCGAAGAATCCCTACTTCATTTGCGCGCCGCGTTTGGGACGGGCACGACTGCAGTCGGGCCGTTAGGCATTCAACAAACAACCGCGTTTTAGCTCTGGGTGTATCCTTTTTTCGTTATGGAAACCAAAGCTTTGACTCCGATCTTGAACGTGTCCGACATCGCCACCACGGTCGCGTGGTTTGAGAAGTGGGGATGGAAGAAACTGTGGGACTGGGGAACGCCCCCGACGTTTGGCGCGGTTGGGTCGGGCGAGGAAGTTTGCATCTTTCTTTGTCAGGGGGCGCAGGGAGGCCGCGGCCGCGGCACAAACATCACCACCTTTCAACACGACGGAGACGAAGCGGGCGACAAGGGCGTCTGGATGTCGGTCTGGGTGGACGACGTGGACGCAATGCACCAGCATTGCCTCGCCGCCGGCCTCGAGGTCACATTTCCGCCCACCGATATGCCATGGAACGTCCGCGAGATGCACCTTCGCCATCCCGATGGCCACGTGTTCCGCGTCGGCCGGGGAGTCGAGCCAAAAAAGTAGAACTGGGTGCCCTGCCGGGTCAATGAGTGTAAATGCGATTTTACGTCAGTTCACTTTTTAAGCGAACCCATTGTTTTTAGGCGCTCGATGGTTTGTTTCATCTCGCTCCCGCTGATCCCGACGCTTCGTCTCCAAGCAAGGTATTCGTTGACACTCTGCTCGTACACCCTCACACATTCGGCCAGGTTCGTTTGCTTGAAATCGTTTGGCTGCCTCGCCTGCAACGCATTCTCAACCAGCTGATCGGGCGCGATTAAGCCGCAGTGAAAACAGCTATCGAGTTTGTAGTGTTGCAGTCCGCAATCCTCTAAGTTGTCAAAGCCGACGGTGGAACCGTCGTTTTTCATAACCGTGACTTCCGAATAGACCCCGCGTGACTTGGCGTCAACGATCGTCGCAAAAAGTCCGGGTTCGTCGCTAAGCCAAAACTCCACGATCCACTTCTGCGGCGAGGCTACAAACGTACCGTTCCGTCGGAAACCCAGCGCTTCAAATGCCGTTTTGGACTGTTCATACTTTGACGGTTGGCTCCAAGAATGCGAAGTGATTTCGTTGAAAGATATCTTCTGCGGGATGATCTTTGCGGCGGCAATCTCGCCCCACTTCTTGAAAATCGCGTCTTCGGACCTCATGTCATCGGCGCTGAAACCAAGTTTGCGCAAGCGCCATCGAGCAACTTGCCTTTGAATCCCCCAACCAGACACTGCCCAGACCGAGACGACGACCACAAGTGCCCCTATAAACCACAGGAGAATGTCCTGAGCCTGGATAACGTATACATGCCACAAGCCTATGCGGTCGGATTCATGGCCATAGGTATAGAACCGAACGACATTAAGTGCCAGCCAGACAGATGAGAGGCCGAAACCAGCCACGATGAGGGACAGGAAGACGAATCGTGCTCCAGTGCTCGTCTTGCGATATGCCAGCCATTGGTGAAGCATTAAAGCGATACACGTAACCGCCACCGCGGCGCGAAGGACTTCCGACTGAAGAAGTCCTGTGAAAAGCAGAAGCCACACCAAGGCGGGTATCAGAAGGGGCCAATGGTGCGTCAATAGGCGAGACTGGAGCGACTCACTCACCCCAGCACTCTACGCCCGACGCAGGCTTATTTCCAGACGACTGACGAAATTAGGCGATTACGCTCATTGACCCCGCATCACTACCCCGCCCTCTACCTCGGTCGCCCGAAGAACAACACATAGCCGTCAGGCTCCGAAATCTCAAACCCCCGAAGACCGTCATGGGTTCCTGCAGGTCGTTATCGGTTGGCTAATCCGCAGCGAGGAGCACCTCGGGATGCTTGTGGGCGATCGTAAGCAACTTCAGGGTTGCTTCTCGCGGGTGTCGGACACCTTGTTCCCAACTTTCGACTGCATTTGCGCTGACATTGATGATCCGCGCGAACACCACCTGACTGACATTGAAGGACTTGCGGATGGCCCGGATCTGATGCGGAGTCAGCGGTTTGGGTGGAGGCGGCAGTTCCGTCACTCGCAACCCGGTCTCGTCGCCCTGCTCGAAACTCACAGCTTCCTGCAGCGACTGTCGCAGTTCGCTGAAAATCTTTGTCTTCTTGTTTTTGTTCTTGTTCTTGGCTCGCTTCATAATGACGTCCTTCACCTCGATGCCCTGACTTGGCTCACGAGTGCACGCAAGGCTCTTCGTTCTTCATTCGTCAAGTCTTCCTGCTCATCCTTGTCGAGCAGGTACAAGAGGTGGATATGATGTCGGCTTTCCAAATAGAGGTAAAGGAAACGATATCCGCCCCGTTTCCCTTTACCTCGAACGGGATTCGAACATCTTGCTTTGCGAATTCCTCCGAGCCCTCGCACGAGGTCACCACGGACCGGATTGTCGAGAAGATCGGCCTGGATGAGGCTGAGCACATCCAGAGCTGCTGCACCAGCCATCCCGTGCAGTCGCCTCGTGAAGATGCTGGACTCAATATATACCACTGAGTGGTATATACCACATCGTGGTACGATGGTCAACTGTATATCGAGTTTACACTTGCCCCCCGCCCTCTACCGTGGTCGCCCAAAGAACAAGACGTAGCCGTCAGGGTCCGAAATCTCAAAGCCGCGAAGACCGTCGTGCGTATCCTTGAGCGGCGCGCTGAAGCCTGGGCCACTGCCCGCAAATCGCTCCGCAAATTCCGCAGCGAGCGCATCCGGGTCTGGGGCATACACGAAGGCATCCAACCGCAGGTGGCGATGACGCTTAGAGTTCGGCACCGGCATCACATCTTTCTCGGATTTGATGAAGATCTGCGCTCCGTCGCGGCCGAGGATGGCGAAAAAGGGATCTCGGTCCGGCTGCTGGAATCTGGTCTCAAACCCAAGCCGGTCGCGGTAAAAAGCGATGGTTTGCTCGACGCTGCTGACGATGAAGAACGGAGAAATCGCCGGCGTCGTTGGTCGTGTCATAAGCTTCAGCCCCCGCTGCTCTCCACGTCCGCCTCAACCCTCGGCAGCACCGCCCGCAGCAGTGCCTCAAATTTCGTCTTCACCCGTTCCCCGGTCTCCATCACTTCCGCATGAGACAGCGGCTGGTCCAAAATCCCCGCCGCCATATTGGTCACGCACGACATGGCCAGCACTTTCATTCCCATGTGCCGCGCTGCAATCGCCTCGCACGCCGTGGACATGCCCACCAGATCGGCCCCCACACGGTGCAAATACTCAATCTCCGCCGGCGTTTCATAGCTCGGCCCCAGCAGCGCGGCATAAACGCCCTCCTGCAAGTCAATTCCAATCTTCGCCGCTTCCTCTTGCGCCGCCTTGCGGAACGACTTGGCATACACCTCGCTCATGTCCGGGAAACGCGCGCCAAAGCGGTCGTCGTTCGCCCCCACCAGCGGATTCTGCCCCTGCAAGTTGATGTGGTCGCGAATCAGCACCAGCGCCCCCTGCGAATAGCCACGGTTGATGCCGCCCGCCGCGTTGGTCAGCACCACCGCCTTCACGCCCATACGTCCAAACACGCGCATCGGGAACGCAATTTCCTGCGCGGAATAGCCTTCATAAAGATGCACGCGTCCCTGCATCGCCGCTACCGCCACCGAGCCCGCTTTTCCAATCACCAACTGCCCGGCGTGTCCAATCGCAGTGGACCGTGGAAACGATGGAATGTCGGAGTAGGGAATTCGCACGGTCTCGCTCAGCGAATCCGCAAATCCACCCAGCCCGGAACCGAGCACCAACGCAATACGCGGACGCAAAGATGTCTTTGCCAGCACGTACTGCGCCGCCGACTCGGCTGCGGCGAAATCAATCGTTGTCATTCAACCACGCTCCAGAAAGTCCTGTCATTCCAGCCCGCAGCCCAAGAGTCTTGTCATTCCGAACCGCGAAGCGGTGAGGAATCTGCTCTTCTTGCCGCGGCGCGCTCAATATTTCGCTTCAAACTTTCCAAACTCCGCCTCCAGCCCCCACTGCGTCCGCGCCCGCTCGCTTGCCCCAAGGTATTTCTGGCAAGCGCTTGCGGCCACATCGTGCTCGCATGCCCCCACCATCCGAAACTCATTGTTCGTCTCGCGCCACAAGCTCTCACCGGGCAAAAAACTATGCTCCAGGCTTTGCCGCGCCATCCGCTTCAACACGTCATAAGAAAATTTGTATTCCTGCTCCGCCCGCAACCACTCATGCGTCATGTCCGACCGTGACACGCCTTCGTCATCGGTCGCCAACGATACCGGCACGCCATATTTCAGATACACCGGCAGCGGATGCGCGTCTCCGCTCACCCCCAGAATCAGATCGTTCGAGGTCAGACTGATCTCCACCAGCACGTTTTTCTCGGCCATCTCCTTCAGCAGCGCAATCGGATTATTTTCATTCATCACGGCCACGCCGTGCCCAATGCGTTCCGCGTGTCCCTTCTCAATCGAACTTCGAATATGAAACGTCAGTCCTTCCGGAGGCACCAGGCCCATGGCCAGCTCATCCGCATGCAGCGTGATGTGTACCTTCGGATACACGCCGTGCAGATAATCAATCATCCGCATGTGCAGATCAAAGTCATGCATCGGCACATACCAATCCTCCGGCATCACCAGATTGAATCCCACAAAGTTAGGATCAGACGATGCCAACTCAAATCCCAGCACAATCTGCGCGAACACCCACTCCCGCGGCAGCCCACGCAGCACCTGATACAGAAATCGCACGGTCACCGCGCATCCCGGCTCCGCCTGCGGAGTTCCGCACTTCAATATCTCTTTCGCTTTCGTCTGGTCCGCCGCCAGTTTGCGGCTCGTACCCGCGACAATTTCTTTTAATCCTCCCGCCAGCAGCGCCTCACGCATCTTGCCGAAATCGTCATTCCATGCCAACTGCTTGCCCAGCATCGCCGCGTCCATGCCGTCGGCAGTGTGCATGAACTCCACATATTGCAGATGATCCATGCCGGCGCGGTTTGTGGCCGTCGCCATCAGTTCCGCGGCGTGCAGGTGCGATGCCCCGCCAAATTTGTCGAACGCCGCAAAAAAATGGTCGTGCCCCGATTCGTCCCCCGGCTTCCAGTTCCGCATGGACCATGCATCCACCAGCTGGTTGTAAAGCACGTGGTCTCCATACGCGCAGCGAGCCGCCGGCTTCTGCGTGTAGCTCTCGCACGGATCGCACGGGGGCGCGATCACCCGCGACGCGGTCCGTTCAATGCACATACCGCTCTCCGCCGCCCAGTCAATCGCATCCTCGGCATACACGGCACCTTCCAGATGATTGTGCAGGTCGCCGCCCTTGGGCACCTCGCGCAAAAACGCCAGCAGCAGCGGCGGCTGGTTCCGCACCGACTCCAGATAGCGCGCCGTCCGTTGCTCCGGCGTCTGCGCCCCCGCCGAAACTCCCAGCAAGAGACAAGCCTGCAAGAAAATCCCGGTCGCACACGTCCACAAAACTTTCTGATTCCGCATCAAAGCCTCACCTCCCGTTTCTCGAATACCGGATTGTAATCGCACGCGCTGGGTCTGGGTGCCTCATCTTTCGCGTTCTTTGCGAAAGGTGGGGATTTTGACTTGTAGAGAAGAACTTGTGGGGAAGATAACGATGGCCTCCACTGCGGTCAAATGCCGCTTCCCGTGCGGCAAGCACCGGAAATTCACATGCTCCGCCTGCCATACGGAAACCCACGCCCTCACTGGCACCGCAGGCTTCTCCGCATATTTCGCGGCCCTGTTTCACGCCCGCCAAAAATCCCCAACCGCCCTGCACAATTTTCGGTCACCCGCCTGTGGACAGCCTGCACTCCACTGAAAACAAAGCAGATAAAATCGCAGCTTTTCCATTGACTCTTTTTCTGGAAGGAGTAAAACAAAGTTGTTCTTTGACAGTTTCCCCAGTTTTTCCGGTTGGCGTTGCGTCCGGGGCTCAAGCCAGATCAGGCCGTTCATCGCAAGATAAACGGAGAGGGTCGGCGAGGGTCTATAGCAAGGTGCTGGTCGAGGAGAACGGGAAGCGCTGGTTGAAGGCAAATATAGGGTCTTGAGGCGTTCGGTAGGTTTGTCCAGTTGGTGGTGAGCCCGGAGCCCGAGTTCTGATCGCGCGCAGCGGCCCCGCAAGGGAAGCAGCGAGTGCAGGTCGAGCAAGGGTCTAACGCAAACTGCTGGTTGAGACGAATGGATCGAACATCACCTCAAGGCCCTTTAATTTTTCCCGCAAGGTTTCTCACCCCAAACACTGGTCATTGGCAAAACTCTCGTCATCCTTCCGCAAAGCGACGGACATCCCCGCCCACGCAAGTCCCCCAACATTCCCCCCGCGCACAACTTTGGTGGACCGGGCAAGTTTTGAACTTGCGTCTGCCGGCGGAACCGAAGCTTCGCCCGCTATGTTCCCTTACACCACCGGCCCCTGAACTCTTCATGCTCGCGTGGGGACAGCCGCCCCCGGCTGTCCAGCCGGGCGAAGCCCGGCAGCCCATCCTGAGACCCTAATCCACGTGTTCCCCCTCCGACATAAAGCTTTGCTCCGACGGCGGCAGTCGGTCTCCCGGCCTCGCCCAGAACACATACAGCGTCGGCCACAAGATCACGCTGATAAATAACTCCACAATCAGACCGCCGACAATCACAATCGCGAACGGCCGCTGCGAGTCCGACCCAATGTCATGCGACATCGCCGCCGGCAGCAGCCCCAAAGTCGCCACCAGCATCGTCATCATAATCGGACGCAACCGCAGCATCGCACCTTCCCTCGCCGCTTCTCGCACCGGCATTCCTCGCGTCCGCAACTGGTTGATGTACTCCAGCATGATCATGCCGATTTCCACCGACACTCCAATCAACGCCAGAAATCCCAGACCCGACGATACGCTGAAATGCGTTCCCGTCATCAGCAGACTCAGGAACCCTCCCAGCGGCGACAGCGCCACCACCGCCAGAATCAGTCCCACCCACTTCCACGAACCAAACGCCGAATACAAAATGAACGACATCAACAGCAGGGTCAGTGGCACGATCAGCGCCAGCCGCCGGTTTGCCCGTTGCTGGCTTTCGTATTCCCCCGTCCAGTCCAGGTGATAGCCTTCGGGCAACTTCACTTTCTGTCCGACATCTTCAATCGCCTGCCGCACCGTGCTGCCCAGGTCGCGTCCGCGCACGCTGTATTTAATGGCGATATAGCGCGAATTGCCTTCACGGTAAATCGTCGAGGCACCGTCATCCAGGCTCACCTTGCACAACTGCGACAACGCTACTCGTTCCCCCGACGGCGCCAGAATGCGGATACTCGAGATGTCTTCCACCGTCCGCCGGAACTGCGGTTGATATCGCACCGTCAAGTCGAAGCGCTGCTCGCCAATCAGCACCTGCGTCACCGCCTTGCCCCCCACCGCGCCTTCCACCGCGTCCTGAATGTCGCTCACGTTGATGCCGAAGCGGTCTGCCGCCGCCCGGTCCACCACCAGGTCCACGTTCGGCTGCCCCCGCACCTGGAACGTGCCCAGGTCGGCCACCCCGGGGACCTTGCTCATCACGCCCTGAATCTCCTCCGCCTTCTGCTCCAGCGCCTTCAGGTCGCGGCCGAACAGCTTCACTGCCAACTCGCCCTTCACTCCGCTCACCGCTTCTTCCACGTTGTCGGAAATCGGCTGCGAAAAATTCCAGTCCACTCCCGGAAACTTGTTCAACGTGTCGCCCATCGCGGCGATCAGCTCATCTTTCGTGTGATACTGCTCCCTCCACTTTTCCCGAGGCAGCAAGTCCACAAAAAACTCGGCATTATAAAAACCGCTGGCATCGGTCCCATCATCCGGCCGTCCCACTTGACTGACGACCTGCCGCGCTTCTGGAAATTGCGCCAGCGCCAGCCGCACCTGCTTGGCCAGCCCGAAACTTGCAGACGGCCCCGTGCTCGGCGCCAGCGTCCCACGCACCCAGACCGCGCCTTCATCGAGATGCGGTAAAAATTCCGACCCGATAATTCCGCTGGTCGCCAGGAACACCATCAACACCAGCCCCGCCACCCCCAGGGCCAGCGTCAACTTCATGTGATCGAAGCACCAGTCCAGCGTGTGGCCGTATTTTTTGTTCACCCAGTCCAGCGCCGGATTTCTCCACTCCTTGATCCCGCCTTTGAACAGCATCGCGCACAACACCGGCGCGATCAGCAACGCGAACACCAGCGCCCCCAGCAACGCAAACGCCACCGTCCAGGCCATCGGACTGAACAGCCGCCCTTCCACCCGCTGCAGCGTAAAAATCGGCAAATACGAAACAATGATGATCACGCGCGCAAAAAATACCGGCTTCTGCACTTCATGCGCTGCAATCGCAATCACTTCCGCGAACGACTTCTTCGAATTGCCAAAGGACGTGTGTCGCAGAATGTTTTCCACCATCACCACCGACCCGTCCACCACCATGCCAAAATCGAGGGCGCCCAGCGACAGCAGGTTTGCCGGAATGTGCTGTAGATCCAGCAAAATCGCGGCAAATAGCAGCGAAAAAGGAATTGTGATGGTGACGATCAGCGCGCTCCGTACATTCCCCAAAAACAAAAATAAAATCAGCGTCACCAGCAGCACGCCATCGGTCAGATTGCGCAGCACCGTGTGCGTGGTGTAATGCATCAGGTCGGCACGGTCCAGGTGTGGAACAAGCTTCACGCCCGCCGGCAGCAGTCCCTGCTTGCCGCCGGTGCCGTTCAGTTCGTCAATCTTTTTGTGCAGTCCGGCCAGCGTGGTCTCCGCCACCGCTCCTTTTCGCAGCAGCACGATCCCTTCCACCACATCGTCCGCGTCAATGATGCTCCCGTCATCTTTGCGAATCGTCTTCCCCAACTGCCCCAGCCGCACCTTCGGCGCTTGCACCACGGTCCCCAGGTCGCGCACCCGCACCGGCGTTCCACCCTGCACCTTCACCACGGTTGCCGCTATGTCGTCGGTGGTCTGCATCAGGCCCACCGCCCGAACATTCAGCGCCTGCTCCCCGCGTTCAATGAATCCGCCGCCCGCATTGATGTTGTTCGCAGTCAGCGCATTTTCCACCTGCGCCAGCGACAATCCATACGACACCAGCTTCCCGGGGTCCATCTGCACCTGATATTCCCGCGTCGGCCCCCCAAACGGATTCACATCCACAATGTTTGGCACCGCCTTTAACTGGTTCACCACAAACCAGTCGTTCAGCGCTTTCAATTCCATCACGTCGTAATTCGGATTGCTGCTGGTCAGCGTATAAAACATGATCTGGCCCGTCGGACTATAGTCCGGACCGATGCTGGGATTTACCCCCGGCGGCAGCGTCACCTGCTGCAGTCGGTCCAGCACTTCCTGCCGCGCGTTGAACGTGGTGATGTCGTCGTCGTAGATGATCGTGATAATCGAAAGCCCCGCCAGCGACGCTGATCGCAGGTGGGTCAAATGCGCCACGCCATTCAAATCCACTTCCAGGGGAACGGTGATCTGCTGCTCCACTTCCTCGGCGGCGTGCCCCGGCCACTGCGTGATCACCTGCGCGTAAGTGTCGGCAACATCCGGATACGCCTCAATCGGCAGCGCGTGAAAGGAAAAAATCCCCCACACAAACAACACCAGCGCTCCGCCCAGGACCAGCAGAGGATTGGCCAGCGCGATATCAATCGCTTTGCGGATCATTCTTTTTTCTCCGCCACCTCGGTCGAAAACTCCAGCGCGTTGGTCACCACTTCATCGCCCGGCTTGGTCCCGTCCCGCACTTCCTGCATGCCGTCCGGTGCCAGGCCATCGGCGTGTACCTCAACGCGGCGGAAGCGTTTCTCCGCCTCTTTGCGGAACAGCCAGTCTTTGTCGTGCAGGCGCATGATCGCGGTCGCCGGCACCACCGTGCGCGGCTGCAACTTTCTGGAACGGAACGTTGCCAGCGCGAACATTCCCGGACGCAGCGCTCCTTCGCGATTGCCCAGCACAATGCGCACTTTCGCCGAGCGCGTATTCGGGTCCAGCACCCGCGACACGTCCGCCACATGCCCTTGAAACACGCGGTCCCGAAATGCGTTCAAATGGATCTCCGCCGCATCGCCCACGTGTACTTCGCCCAGATTGTCTTCGAACACGTCGCACACCACCCACACTTCCGACAAATCGGCGATGGTGAACAAGTTCGGCGTATTGTCGAGGCTCTTGATCCCTTCAAATCCGGAAACGTTCTGCTCGACAATCGTTCCCGACGCCGGCGCGCGCAAATCAATCAGCGCACTCGGATGCGTCGGGTCTGCGCCCATCAACCGCACCCGATGCTCCGCCGTCGCCACATCAACTCTCGCTTTGTCCTCGACGTCCTGCGCGCCTTCCAGGTCTTTCGCTGCGACGGCGCCCTTGTCATAGAGCAATTGCGCGCGGTCCAAGGCCTTGTGCGACAGCGCTTCGTCGGCCTGCGCTTTTTGATAGTCCGACATGGCCGCGCCAAGGTCGGAACTCGAAATCACCATCAGCGTTTGCCCTTTGCTGACCTGGTCGCCCAGCTTCGCCTTGAGGTCCACCACGCGCCCGCCGCCCAGCGATGTGACGTGGACCGTGCGGTTCACGTCCGGCTGCACCGTTCCATTGGCCGTGATCTGCGACGGCAGCGCCCGCGTCTCCACTTTCGCGGTCTTGAACAACTCCGGGTGCTCGGTCTCAAACACATCCGGATCGAGCGTCACCACGCTCTTGGTTGCCACCACCGGCGTGTCTTTGGAACATCCCACTCCGCTGGTCATCACGCCGAGCGCGGCCATCCAACACAGCACGCTCTTCTTCATTGCATCACCTCGCGCCCCACCGCCAGATTCATCTGCGCCGCCGCCGTCAGATACGCGCCCACAAGGTTCACGTAGCTCACCTCCACCGTCCGGTATTCACTCTCCGCATTCAAAAAATCCAGCAACGACGCGCCTCCGTGCTGATAGGAAAAGAAAATCGTGTCTCGCACCCGCGTCGCCTGCTGCAAATATTTCTCTTTGTACGGACGCAGCAGGATCAAATCGCTTTCCAGCGTCGCGTAGCCCGAGTCCACGTCGCTCAGCACCGCGGCTTCGGCGGCATCGCGCAATCGCTCATTGCGCGTGATGTCAATCTGCGTGCGCAGCTTCTCACCTTGGTTGCGATCGAAAATCCGCAACGGAATGCTGATGCTGGCCCCGACCGTATTTACGCCAAACGGGTTGTTGGTGGACGAGTTGTGTGTATACCACGCGCTCAGCGTCGGGTCGGTCGAGCCGTCGGCCGCCGCCAATTTGTGGTCGGTTTGCGCCTTGTCCACCGCCTCCACCGCCGCTTTCAGGTCTGGACGGGTTTCCAGCGCGATTTTTCTGAACTCCTCAAGCGGCATCAATTCGCCGCTAAAATCAAATACGCCCTCCACATCGAATTGCTCCAGCGGAGTGCGATCATTCAGCAACGCGCGCAGTTGGATCTTTGCCGTCTCCAGGTTTTCCGCGGCAGTTTGCAGGTCTGATTCATACTGCACCCGCTGCAACTCCAGCCGGTCGAAGTCAATCTGCGCAATGTCGCCTGCCTGATACCGGTCCTTGCTGATGCCAAGCACGTGGTCGTAGTAAGCCAGGTTGTCCTTTGCCAACTGCAGCACCGCTTTGGCCTGCAGCGCCGACACAAAGGCCCCGCGCAAATTGAACAGCGAAGTCCTCTCCAGGTCCGCCTGCGCCGACACTGCGATGAGTGTCCCCTTTTTCGCGCTCTCCAACCGCAACTCCCGTTTGCGCTGCCGCTCGTGCAAGTAACTGATGCCCGGCGACTCATACGTCCCGGCAAAAGGCTGCCACACGCCTTTGTGAGGCGCGATTTGGGTCCCGTCGGCAGAGAGAGTGAACGTTGGGTTCGGTCGCAGGAACGCGGTGATCTCCTGCGCCTTCGATTCGTCAATGTTCAGCTTTCCCGCCAGCAGCACCGGATTGCCCAGTTCAAACCGGTCTTTCACTTTCTCCCAGGTCCAAACCTGTCGCGTCTGCGCCGGCGCAGCGCCGTCCAGCGCCAGCGCGAACGCACCGACCGCCAGTAATCTGAGAATTGAACGCCCCATGCTCACTTCGATGCATCCCCTGAAATGAAATCCGCCAGCGAAGCCTTACGAAAAACAGGCCCGCGCCAAACATGCCGAATAGATTTTCTTGATCAATGAAGAATGCCACCGTCCCGTTCGGGACGCTTTAGCCGATTTGCATCGGAGGGGCGCGGCCGCCGTGGTCTGTGCTTAAGACCGCCAGTCCCGCTTCAAACAGGCGCGCCGGTTCACGCCAACAGCTGGGCCCGGAGGAGTAAACGATTTGCGCAGCGATCACTGCCGCTGCATCCACATGCTTCAGCACAGGGGCCGGCTTGTCATTCTCGGCGCTGCGCACCGACGTCATGCCCGATGCGTTTTCTTCCATCTCCGCCCGCATGGCGCTCAGATCGTCGCTGGCGGAAATGACGGGAAACAAAAGCACGACCAGGCATCCCAACGCGAACAGGCACTGACACGCGCTGAACCCGCCCCGCCGCTGCCGCGCGCTCTGCCGCCATAACCACCATGCCGGCAAAGCCAGCAGCACCCATGCGAGATTGAGCAAAAGTTCCATGGTCTTGGGCGATTGCCGAAAGGCAGAGTTAAGTGTTTCAGAAGCGTTCAAAACAAGTCAACGTGACCGCCGTACCCCCAAAAATGCCAACGGCGCAGCGCCCGCATGGGCCTGCGCCTCAGAATTTCTTTCCCTATATTCAGAATATCAAACCGCAGGGGGCAGTGTGCCAGAATCCGGATAAATATATTCGAGATTATGCACTTGACGCAAGTATCGCTCTCTGGTACTATTCATACTGTGATTATCCACGTTGCTTCCGTTTTGCAGGTTTCGCCGTTTGGCCCTTCAGGTGCTTACGCACTGCCTTCCCTATCTCAGGATGGAACAAATGCTTCAGGGCTTCTTCGTCCGTCATCTGCATCGGATGCTTCTTGGACTTCTTCCTTGCCATTGGTGACCTTATGACAGAAGCAATTGACCTCTGTGAACTAGTAGACCGTTTCGGTGACGACCAGCAGTGCCGCAACTACCTTGAGCGGCTGCGCTGGCCGAAGGGCATCCGCTGCCCGAAGTGCGGCGGCGAGAAGGTTTCGTCCATCCTGAAACGCGATCAGTACAACTGCGATAACGAGTCATGCCGCTATCAGTTCTCCGTGACGGCGGGTACGGTGTTTCACGACACGCACCTCGCTCTGACCAAGTGGTTCCTTGCCGTCTACCTGATCTGCCAGTCCCGCAAGGGCATGAGCGCGAACCAGCTCAAGCGAATGCTGCGAATCAACTACCGGACGGCGTGGTATCTCTGTCACCGCATCCGGCACGCGATGGCAGAGGATCAGCCGCTTGAGAAGCTGGACGGCACGGTCGAGATTGACGAAACTTACGTGGGCGGAAAGAAAATCGGATGGGGTGTCTACGCTGGCAAGAAAGCGAAGGAAGTTGTCATTGGCATCCGGCAACGTGGCGGCGATCTGCGATTCTTCCACGCTGAGGATGCAAAGTCCGGCACGCTGGCAAAGTACATCCGCGAGAACGTGAGCGGCGATGTTGACGTGATTATGACCGACGAGTTTGCGTCCTACCCGCACGCCATGGACAAGGCTGGAGTCCCGCGAGTTAAGCACAAGAAAATCCAGCACACGGAGAGGGTCTACGTGCGCGGCGACGTTCACACGAACACCGTGGAGTCGGCCTTCTCGCTGCTCAAGCGCGGGATTATGGGAACGTGGCATCGAATCTCTGCGAAGCATCTACCTGCCTACCTTGACGAAATGACTTGGCGATTCAACAACCGAAAGAACTCGTTTCTGTTCCGCGACACCATGCTTAAACTGATTCACTCTGACAACCTCGAATACAAGGAACTCACAAAGGCTGCTTAGTCCAGATACAGGGCTAGCCTCCAAAGCCTTTCGGTGATTTCCTGCACTGCTTTGACTTCCCCGTTGGGGCTGTTTGCTGCAACTTTAATGGCATTGTCCAGCGAAGAATCCCACGTCCCACATTTCGCCCTGATTTCATCCCAGATTAGTGATACCTGGTCACCCAACTTGAGTTTATAGCTTGCTTGAAATTGTGTTCTCCATGAAAGTACAGTGCTTCTAAACCTGTCCATGTAGTCCTGGAATTCCTCAGATGGCTGCTTTTCAATCTTAGGCTCTGGGCCACGATCTTTCAGGAAACTTCGCAACTCCCCACATAAGCTCAGTACTCTTGATTGAAGGGTGGCTACAGTTACAGGCTGTGCTTTGGGAAGAGTGGCTATTGCTAACTGATGTTTGGCGGTATCAATGTCGGCTGCAAGACGTTGAACTTCTGAATCTTCAGGCAGGACTAAACGACCACCCTCCAATCTGGTCGCCCGTAAAACAGAAAGATTGCCATAGGAATATTCCACTTGTAGCCGTTTTGTTTTCATGGGAGCTGGATCACAGCCCAAAAAATTGTTATCAACAGGAATGGCCAGTGCGTCTCTCGGAGCGGCTAACAGCCTATCAGTTACATCCTTATCGTCCAGTGGGCCTGTACCGTAGAAAGCAGAACGGATGGCTAATTTATGGGGAGCCGCCTGCGGCCGCCATGCGCCCCAAATTGATAGGGACGCAAGTAAAAGTGAGGCGATTAAGAAAAACACAATGGATTTAGGGACTACAGGCAATGGTGGCGGCACTACTGGCTTCGCCTGTGTTTGGGGAGTGGTAACGGCGGTCGTCTGACTATGCTCAGCCTTCCACTGCGGATAGGGCCACACCTGAGCAACAAACAGTGCCAGCCCCAGAACAAACGAACCTACTGATCCTATCGCACCCACTTTATTCCAGTCCATTTCCGTGCTACCCCCCAATTCTAAACGGGAAGTATACACCCTACCTTGCGTCAGCTACACAATCCCGAATATATTTCCAACAGAAACAACGACTTACGGGGAAAGTGTGCGTTTTGGGGGCTTGACAAGTTTTCGGGGCAAACGGCAAACCGGCTGTCTTAAGGCCCCACCGCCACCTGCAACGCCCGCGGCGTCTGCAGCCGTTTGCGGTAGATCACGTTCCGCTCCGCCACTTCGCCCACCGCGTCCACATGGACCGTGTAGGCCCCGTGGGGCAGGTTTTCGCCAAACTTTATAGGCAGGCTGACGGTCGCCCGCTTTAAAAGAAAATGCTGATACCCGATCGCGGTCGCCCGTCCATTTTCCGCGACCGCCAGCGCGACGAAGGTCAGGTCAATGTCTTCTGCCGTAGTGTTTGAAACTTCCGCGATGCCTTCGATCCGGCCCCCGGAAACATGCGCCGGCGTTTTCCATACCAGCGTCAAGGCCTCTTCCACGTTGAGGACAAGCTCTTTCCGCGCTGTCTGTTGCGGCTTGCCGCTGTCGGTCACCGAAACGACGAAACGATATTCGCCGCCGCGCTTGGGATCTCCATGCAGCTGTCCGTTGTCTTCCAGCGCGAGCCCGGGCGGCAGCGCGCCGCTTTCCACTTTCCAATGCAGCGGCGGGACCGAGTTTCCCTGCGCGTCGAGGAATAATTCATACACCGCGCGAGGATAAGTTTTTGGCAGCGTGCCATCGGTGCGGATGGCGAGCGCATCGCTGGCAGGTTGAGACGGCGGTTTCGGAGGCGCGGCTTGCTGCGCGCCCAGGCTGAGGGCGAACATCGCGGCGACCACGGCGATCCCGGCGGATTTTAGAAAATAGGTCATGTGAACAGTGGCTGGTGGTCAGTGATTGGTGGTCCGCAAGTGATTGGTGTTCAGTAGTTGATCATCTGCGCCGTTGAAACCCGCGTCTATCAAGCATAACCGACCATTGAGCAAAGTGGCCAGTGCCTTTCACGAGCCAGATTGCTGAAAAGTCCCAGGTTCGTATCAGGGTGCCGCTTCAGCGGCACCGTAAGCGCGACCAATTCCGTCACGCCTTTAGGCGCTGTCGGGGCAATATCCGTGAGAAGCCGAATTGTTCAGTAAGGTGTTTTGCGGCGCCGCCGAAGCGGCGCCCTGATACAAACCGTTCGTGTTCAGCAAATTCTTCGCCTGCCGCCGTCGGACGCCCGGAAATAAAAGTTTTTCCGCAACTGCCAGGGGACCCTCTGAATTCGTGCCGTCCAGAGAGCAGCAGGTTTCTCGACTTCGCAAGATTGCCCGTGACCGGGCAATCTTACTGCGCTCGAAATGACAACGAATGGACGAACTCAGAGTCTCGCCTAGAACGCTCCCGGCGGGTCTGCCACGGTCTGAGACTGCACGGCCATGCCGCCATAAATCTGCGCCCCGCCATCCCCTTGCAGGATATAAGCCTGGTTCGGGCTGACCATGTAAAACACCAGATTGGACGAGAGGCTGGTCACGCTGCCGACGACCCGCCCATTCGCTGCGATCGTGTAAGTCCCGGTCAGGCAACTCGGACTGCTGATCACGCCGGTGCGGTTCAATACATAGGCCAGGTTCAAGCCTCCCTTGCCGTCGGCTTGTGCCACTCCGGTGCGGTCTACAAAATCAGTGGCGTCATTGCCGCCCATCAGCATGGCAAACTGGCCGCTCACATCCGTTATGGCAAACGACGAGCTTGACTGCGCGTCCATGGTGCCGTCCTCAGTTTTGGTGATGTCGTCGAACAAGAAGAAAGCCCGGCCGGGGCTGACCAGATATCCGATCAACGTCACCGCGCTCGCTCCCGCGCCGTTGATGGTCATCGTGAACCGCCCGTTGGAGGCCACGCTGTACGTTCCTGGATTGACGCCAAGGCCCGCCACCGAGAATACGTTTCCGTCCTGCGCGCCGTCATAGCTGCCACTGACGAGGTTGCCGCTTCCGTCGGTCGTCAACTGGCCCACGGTATCAGTTCCGCCGTAGTTGGCCGCCGAGTCTCCAAAGCTTCCAAAGGCATAAGGCCCGCTAAAGGACGCATCAGTAAACGAGCCCGGCCCGGTCTGCGTTTCCATTCGCCCAACCGCAGTATTGGAGTCGGTTTCAAACAGTTGAATGGTATTCGAGTCAATCATGAGATAGGCGAACGTGAAAGTGGAGGCATTTCCGTAGGAAATGCTCGCGGTCCCGCGTCCGGTGGTGTCGGGTGGGAGAAACGAACCGCCCACAGTTTGGGTGGAAAGCACACCGCCATTGAGAAAATCTACAGTCCCGCCGGAGATGTTGCCGCCCGAGACCGTCATCTCGCCGACTGCCGCCGACGTGCCGCTGGCGTTGCCAAGAGCATGAGTACGGAACGCGAATGTGCCGGTTGGCGCCGCGAACGGGCCAGTCTGCTTGTGCGCCACACCGTGCGCGCTGGCAAACGTGTCGGCTTCAATGATGTAGAAAGAATTGCCCTGCATGGTGATCGCCCAGGTTAGCGGGGACCCAGCTCCGAACGACACGGTCATGCTTCCGGTTCCATTGGGAGTGATGCTGTAGGTCCCGGTGATTGCCGTCGGTCCAACGTATCCGCTCACTCCGCCCAGTCCCTGCTGATAAAAGTCATCGGTGCCGGAGGTGATGTGCCCGTTGCCGTCCACCGTGATTACGCCCGCTTCCCGGTAAGGCGACACGCCGGATGCAACGTTGGTGTTTCCCTGCGTTCCCGAAAGCTCATACGCCCATTGCGAATTGGCGGGCAGGCTGGCGTTGCTGAAACTGCCGGTATTGCCCGGGCAACCCACGCCCGTGACATTTGCATTGGTCGAGCAGGCGGCCAGCAATACCAAAAAAGCGGCTGACGCGACGAGCCCCAGCACTCGCATTTTCTTGCTGCCGACGAAAAGCTTTCCGAATGACGAACCAGCACACTTCACGGATATTTTTGCAGACACGGGCCGACCTCCACAGACACAGATATGCCTTCTAACGGTTCTAACACGGAAGCTTGCGGAAAGTTTCTGCGGTTACCTTGCTGGTAATCAAGAGCCGCGGGGGAGGACTACGCCCAGGGGGGTTCTCATCGAGATCAAAAAAGTGAAAAGCAGGTTCCTCGACTTCGCAAGATTGCCCGTAAGCGGGCAATCTTGCTTCGCTCGGAATGACAGGGGTGAGTGCTTCGCTCGGAATGACAGGGGTGAGTGTTTCGCTCGGAATGACAGGGGTGAGTGCTTCGCTCGGAATGACAGAGGTGAGTGTTTCGCTCGGAATGACAGAGTGAGTGGATCGCTCGGAATGACAGGGGTGAGTGTTTCGCTCGGAATGACAGGGGTGAGTGTTTCGCTCGGAATGACAGGGGTGAGTGGAGCAGAGTTTTCCTAACGTTCGGCTTGAGATGGGCCGATAGGCCGATTGTGCCCGGAACTGCCCTGAGTCCCGCCCCGGCTTCGCACGGCCAGATGTTGCGCTACGTCGCGCGGCAGCCCATTCTCGACGCCAAATTAAAAGTATTTGCCTATGAACTGTTGTTTCGCGATGGCATAGACAACGTGTTTCCGAAAGTGGATGCGGAGGCGGCCTGCCGCGCCACACTCGACAGTTCGCTGCTGATGGGACTGGAGGTGCTGTGCGACGGGCGCCGCGCGTTCCTGAACTTTACCAGCGACGCGCTGAGGCACGGACTGGTCAATCTGTTGCCGCCGGCGCTGGCGGTGGTTGAGGTGCTGGAAAGCGTGCAACCGGATGAGGAAGTGCGGAAGGCGCTGCAGGAGATAAAAAAGGCCGGCTACCTGGTGGCGATGGATGACTTCATCGCCGGAGACGCGCGTGAGGGGATCGCCGATCTGGCTGACTTCATCAAAGTGGAAACGAAGTTGACGACGCCGGCCGGACAGGAAGAGATCGTCAAGCGATTTGGGACGCACTCGCGAATGCTGGCGGAGAAAGTGGAGACGCAGGAAGAGTTCGACCAGGCGCGCAGCCTGGGGTTCTCGCTGTTTCAGGGATATTTTTTTCGCCGGCCGCAGGTACTATCGGCGCGCGATGTGCCCGCGAACCGACTCACGTACTTGCGGCTGCTGCAGACCGTTTCCGAGACCGCGCTGGATGTCGGCGAACTGGACCGGCTGATCAAGTCCGAGCCGGCGGTCTGTTACCGCTTGTTGCGCTACATGAACTCGCCGGCGTTCGGGTTGCGCAGCGAGATCCATTCGGTGCGGCACGCGCTGACCATGCTGGGGGACCGCGAGATGCGGCGCTGGGTCAGGCTGGTGTGCATGGTCGCGGCCGCGCAGGACAGTCCGAGCGACCTGCTGCTGGCGGCGCTGGTGCGGGCGCGTTTTTGCGAACTGCTTTCGTCGCGCGTGCCGCATGGCGACAGCGACCTGTTCCTGATGGGTTTGCTTTCTTTGCTGGACGCCATGATGGAGGTGCCGATGTCGTCGTTGCTGTCGCACATCGCGCTGGAGCAGGACACCAAGGCGGTGCTGCTGGGCGAACCCAGTCCGCTGCGTCCGGTGTTTGACCTGGTGCTGGCGCATGAAGCGGGCCAGTGGTATGCGATCGTGGGCCTGGCGTCGTCGTTGCATCTGGACCCGGAGGACTCGGCCGCAGCCTATTGGCAGGCGCAGCAATGGGCGCGGGCGCTATCGGCAGGAGCGTAGGGCCGGGCGAGCGCGGGGCCGAGGCATGTTCCTCATCCGGCAGGTGGTGTCCTCCTGTGCAAAAATGGGGGCGCTTTGCCCCTTGCGTTCCACGGGCCGTAGGGTTAGCATGAAGATGTTCCGAGTGGCCTCGTTCCCGCGCTGGCCTTCCGCGCCCAGCCCATTCCAGGCGGCGTGACGGAATCCGAAACGGAAAACCGAACCGGAAATTGCGCATTGTTGCAAACGTTCCAAACGTTCCAAACGTTGCAAGCTTTGATGACTTCAAGATACAAGTCCTGGCGTGAGCGCCAGGTTGATAAAGCGCGAACGCCCCATAAGACTTCCGGGGGCCGAATGAGTGTGCTTGGGAATGAGCCGCAAATGCGGGACGTGGCGGGCTGTCTGGCCCGGCAGAACTTCCCAGAGCGAGCAGGAAAAAATTAAGAGCGAGCAGGAAAGAATTAAGAATGTCAACCAACCGAGAGGCGTATGAACGCAGGACCAGGTAAACCGCAGGGCGGAGGAACAGCCGGCCGTCATCGTCGCCGTCGTGGCCGCCGTCACGGCAAGCAGCAACAGCAGCAGAACGGTCCGAGCAAGGGCAGCAACAGCCGCCATAATCCCGACGGCATCTACACCGCGCCCATGGACCACAGTTATCGCGCGTCGCAGGGGAATGGGAACGGTGCGGCGCATCGCAACGGACGTCCCGGATTTTCCTCGTCGGCCCCATTGCCCGATCCCGAGCCGCTTCCCGAGTTGCGCGCCGACGCGACCGCCCGCATCTTCGCGTTTGTGGACGACCTGTTTTTTATGGCGAAGATCCAGGAAACCGCGCGCAAGTTGAACGTCAAGGTGGAGTTCCTCAAGACCGACAAAGACCTGACCGAGCGGGTGGAGCGGATGAACGGCGACGAGAAGCCTTCGCTGATCATTTTTGACCTGAACAGCGTGACTTCCAAGCCGCTGACGTTGATTCCCAAGCTGAAGACCCGGTTCAAGAAGGCCACTTCGATCGTGGGCTACCTGTCGCACGTGCAGGGCGACTTGAAGCTCAAAGCACAGGAGGCGGGTTGCGACATGGTGGTTCCGCGGTCGGCGTTTTCGCAGAACCTGCCGCAGTTGCTGCGCCGTCATGGCGCCGCCGACGTGCCCGAGGATGAGGGCCGGCAGCCACAGCACGTGAGCATTCAGTAGTTTTCGCTGAACTGTTTGGGCATTTGCGTTCTGTCATGCTGAGCGCAGTCGAAGCATCCCTATCCGCATTCCGGCTGTGCTGGCCCCGAGGGCTGACTTCGCGTCAGACCGTACGAGCACGTTCAAGGCTTGGGAACACGTAGGGATGCTTCGACTCCGCAGGAGGACTGCGTCCTCCGGCTGCGCTCAGCATGACATTTTTTTCCATCACTTCTAGCCGGGAGGCCAGGTGAGCGGGCGTCCACCGAGCAGGTGTACGTGCAGATGAAAAACGGACTGGCCCGCCCCGGGGCCGGCGTTGATCACGGTCCGGTATCCGTTCTCGATGTTTCGTTGTCGGGCAATTTCCGCCGCGGCCAGATGACAGCGCCCAATCGCTTCGGCATCTTCGCCATGGGCTTCTTTTAATCCGGCAAAATGTTTTTTGGGAATGATGAGCACGTGGACCGGGGCCTGCGGATGCAGGTCTTCGAAGGCAAACACGTGCGCGTCCTCATAGACCGTCTTTGCCGGGATTTCTCCGCGCACGATGCGGCAGAAGATGCAGTTGGGGTCGGTCATGGCTTGATCTGGCATGGCGGAAACGATACCACTTCGGACAAAGAATTGTGCCTATCCCACGGCGAACCCACCACGGAGACACGGAGACACGGAGAAAATCTGAACGTGGGTTTATACACGGGGATCTTGGTCGGTGAATTCTAACCTCGAAAGCCAGCGCCTGAAGGCGCGCGCGATGCAGGGACCACTTGCGGCACCGCTGAGCGGTGCCCTGATACGAACCCAGTCTGCGCGCACGGGCGGCGAACCGGTAACCAACCGGGTACGGAATCATGAGAACTGACAACTGAGAACTGAATACTGCCAACTGCCAACTGCACTAATCCAGCCTGACCAGAAACACCGCGCCTTCGGTGGTCTGGGTTTCGGAGGCGAGTTGCTGGGCGCGGGCGTGGTCATCGTCGAGCACGCGCACGCGAATCCACCAATCGCCGGCCGGGCTGGCAAAGCTGAGCACTTTGGCGGAGCGGTAACGGCGCGTCAAATGGCCGGCCAGGGTGGCGGCCCGGTCCTGGTCGGGGAAGCCGCCGATTTGTACCGCCCACTTACCGCCTACTTCAAGCGGGGCGGGCGTTTCGAGGACTTCCAGTTTTACCGGGGCGACGCCCGCGCGCCAAACTTCAATCTTGCGGGCGGCGGCAAGCGAAAGATCAATCACCCGGCCGGGAATAAACGGCCCGCGATCGGTGATGCGCACCAGCACCGACTGCCCGTTCCTGGTGTTGGTCACGCGCACGACCGAGCCCAGCGGCAGCGTGCGGTGGGCGGCGGTCATGGCGTGCATGTTGTAGACTTCGCCGTTCGATCCGCGGCGGTTGTGATAGGGCGGCCCGTACCAACTGGCCAGACCAGTTTCGGTCGAGAGCACCGCTGTACCTTCCGGAATTTGCGGTTCCGCCAGGTCCGCGGAGGGCGTCCCGGCATCGCTCTCTTCGGGATTGTTCTCTACTTTATCGTTCTCAACGCCAGGTTTCGGAACACTTTTTGCGGTGTGGGTTTTAGAGGAAGGCCGGGACGGAGAGGTCGAATCGGTGGCGGGGATTTTCGCTGTCTCTGTCTGGGGCGCGGAAATCGCGGGTGGCGGCGGGACGTTTACGCGGGCCTGCTTATGTCCTCCGCAGGCGGACAGCGTCCACAGGGCAGCCATGGCCGCGACCGCCCACCCATATTTTCGAATCGCTGGTGACATCGTTATTTCCGCGTGGGCGTGTGTTTTTCCATGGTGTCGGCGAGTTCCGCCATCTTTTTTGCCGCAACGCGCAGGGCCTGGGTTGACTGCTGGCGCACCGCCGGGACCACTTCATCGTTCAGATACTTGATGAACTCGGCGGACTCTTTTTCCAAACGCTCGGCGGCTTCGGAAATTTTTTGATTGAGATCGTTCATGGGCACTCCCTGAGACACGGAAGCCGAAGGGCTGCTTCGCGCCATTGGTTTGCTTGTAATCTGCATTATTTACTGCGGGCACGGGCGGGTCAATGCAGGGGAACATGGGAGGGTACGAGCGAGGAGATTGGACGGCATTCAGCTATCGGACTGTCTGAGTGTCAAACGATGGCCAATATCTGCCTGCGATCCAATAAAATCCCTTGCAGTAAGGATTTAATCCTTGTTAAAGTAAGGAGATGCCAAAAGTGACTAGCAAGCTCCAGTTGACTGTTCCCAAGAAGATTGCGGACCGGTACGGCATCCGTCCGGGGGATGAGCTGGAATGGATTCCGGCGGGAGACGGCATCCGGGTGGAACTGGTCCGGCAGAAAGCGCGGTCCGGACATGAGTTGACGACGGAGGAGCGGCTGGCTCTGTTCGATGCCAACATGAAGCGCGTGGACCACATTCAGGCCGACATGTTGAAGGACGCAAAGGCCAACCCGGTGCAAACCACTCGCGAAAACCGGGGCTGGACGCGCGAGGACCTCTATAACGACGAGCGAGGACTGCCGCGTGGCTACCCTCGTTGATACCAACATTTTGGTCTATTGTTACGATCCCCGCGAGCCCTCAAAGCGGGAGGCGGCGCGGGAAGTGGTTCGCCTGGGCTCGGCGGCGAATCAGATAATCCTTGCCCACCAAGTTCTGGTGGAGTTTGTGTCGGTGGTTACCGCGTCGCGTGCCACCCGGCCGGCCTTTCTACCTCGCGAAGAGGCAAGGCGTCAGGCCGAGGATTTTCTCAACGAGTTCCCCGTGCTGTATCCGAATGAAGCGGTGTTCCGCATGGCGCTGATGGGCATGGCTGCTTATCAGTTTCAGTGGTATGACGCTCACTTGTGGGCCTATGCCGAGCACTACGGCGTGCCTGAACTTCTTTCGGAAGACTTTGAACACGGGCGTAGGTATGGGACGGTGCGGGTGAGGAATCCGTTTGTGGAGTTGGGGCTGGCATAGACTGCTGGCCAGGTTTTTCTACGAAAGCCATTTTGACTTCGCCCCGCAAACCCACGGCATTCTCCAAGTCCAGGTTCTCGCCGTTGGAGACGACGGCCCTGCGTCGCCGCCTGCTTGCGTGGTATGACCGGCACGCCCGTGATCTGCCCTGGCGGCGGACCCGCGATCCGTATGCCATCTGGGTGTCGGAAATCATGCTGCAACAGACGCGCGTGGCCGCCGTCATCGAGCACTATCACGAATTTCTGAAGCGATTTCCGACAGTGGAAACGCTGGCGTCGGCGCGCGAGGCGAGCGTGCTGGCTGTCTGGAGCGGGCTGGGCTACTACCGGCGGGCACGCATGTTGCATGCGGCGGCGCGCAAGGTCGTTCGCGAATTAGGAGGAGAGATTCCGCGGACAACCGCTGGCTTGCGCGAGCTTCCGGGGATTGGCCGCTACACGGCGGCGGCGATTGCCAGCATTGCGTCTGGCGAACGTGCCGCCGTGGTGGATGGCAATGTCGAACGTGTGCTGCAAAGACTGACCGGCGAGCGCCTGGACGGGGAACACGTGTGGCGGGCGGCGGAAGAATTGCTTGCGCCGCGGCGGCCCGGCGATTTCAATCAGGCGATGATGGAACTGGGTGCGACCGTCTGCCTGCCGCGCGGGCCGCTGTGTTTGATGTGTCCCTTGCAGGAGTTGTGCGAGACGCGCGGGGAGTTATCGGTGGCGGGCAAGGCAGCGCCGCAGGAAAAGCGGGAGATTCACTACGCGCTGAATTGCAGAGATAACAAAGTGTTTCTGGTGCAACGTCCGCAGAATGTGTCGCTGATGCCGGGAATGTGGGAGTTGCCGGAGCTGGCCGACGCGAATGGTAAAGGTGGGCCATGGTTTACGCTGCGGCATTCCATCACGGTGACGGATTACACGGTGCATGTTTGGCGCAGGGCGCTGCGATCGCGGGCGATCGGGAAATGGGTTGCGGTCGAGCGATTGCGGCAGGTTGCGCTGACCGGCCTGGCGCGGAAAATCCTGCGGAAAGCGGAAATCCTTGAATAAACCCACCACTGAGACACGGAGACACAGAGGAAAGCATGTTGAAAAAGCGTTAGTTTCTTCCCACGTCCACCGGCCACTGCTTTCCCCCGCATCATCTAAAATAAAAGCAGGTCAGATTCCTATGCGCTGGCTACGGAATATTCTTACAGGACGAAGTGGAGGACCACCGATGGCGGCACTCACGGCTGGCGTCAATGCGCCGGAATTTGCACTGACCACAACCGACGGCAAGCCGTTCGTGCTGCGCGACGAACTCGCGCGCGGGCCGGTGGTGCTGGCGTTTTTCAAGGGTTCGTGCCCGGTCTGTCAGTATGCGTTCCCATATCTCGAGAGGTTGCATCAGGCGTACGGGCAGAAGGGGTACAAGCTGGTTGCGATATCGCAGGACGACGCCAAGGCGACCGCGGCTTTCGTACGCGAATATGGCGTCACGTTTCCCGTGCTGCTCGAGGATACGCAGACCTATCCCGCATCGAACGCGTACGGGTTGACCAATGTTCCGACGCTGTTCTGGATTGGCGGCGATGGAATGATTGAAGTATCGAGCGTGGGCTGGAACAAGTCAGAGTTCGAAGAGATTGCCCGCCGCATGGCTTCCGCCGGAAAGCTGCCCCCAGCACCGATTTTCAAGCCCGGCGAGGAAGTCCGCGACTTCCGCGCTGGTTGAGGGTCGAAGAACTGATTCCGCCGGTCGGCGGGACCTATCAGGCAACTCTGAATGCCTTCAATCACAAAACAGCAGGTTTCTCGACTTCGCAAAATTGCCCGTAAACGGGCAACGTTGCTGCGCTCGAAATGACAGAAAGTTATAGTTTTTCTGAACCAGAGTTGCCGCCAAGCAATGGGGCGAGGCGCTCCTGGTTGCCCGGTAACCGAGGTAACCTGTAAGGCGCGCGGGCCACATGCTAACCTCCGTATCGAGTGTGAAATCAGCGACTTCCGTCTGATTGCGGTACGAGTATACGTCCGCAATTCGGCAAAGAGCGCAGGTTACACATTCCTCACGCGCCAGCATGCCACGACTTCCCATCTTCCGCCTCGGGTCGCAGTCCCAGAAGTCAGGACTGCCGGAACTTACCGCGGGCGCGCCTTCGCTCACGCTGGAAGGTTTGACGGTGGGGGTGGACAATCTTCGGCACGATGTGGTGTTGAGCGCGCGCTTTAGCGAAGCATCGCGGCTGCAGATCGCCCGACTGGTCGGCCAATACGGCGAGGTCAAAGACTTGATGGCCGAGGCGATGGAACCGGCCGCGCAGGCCAATCTGCCGCCGTGGATGCGGACCCAGAAAACCCAGGAAAAGCGCGCCACTGCCGGGCCAGCGGACTGGAAATCGCAGTTGAAAGAAATCTGCCTGGGCGCATTGAACCGCGCCAAGAGCGAAGGCAACCAGTCGCTGGACCTGCTGGCGCGTCTGGCGCTGATCAAGATGCTGCGCGCCGAGATGGGCCAGCAGTTTGCGCTGGCGCTGGAGCGCTGCAACGCGCTGCGGCAGAACTGCAACCTCCGGCAGAACGTTTTGCAGCAATACCAGGAGCGCGCCACCACACTCAAACTGCGCAAGAAGATGATTCTGCGCAAGACCGGACAGGACCTGTTCCTGACACTGCGGGAAATCGAAAAGGAAAGCCTGGCGCGTACGCGGCGGTCGCTATTTGGGCAGATCGCCGACGGCCGCGAGGAAAACTATTCGCTGTTGTTGAGCCGCCTGGCGTTTGGGGATGACGGCCGTGATGATTTCCTGTGCGCCGAGCACTACGTCATGCTGGGCAATTGGGAGCGCGATCCGGACCGCTACAACCACATGCGCGAGATCGTGGTGCTGTTCCTGCGTTCGCTCTATGGCGAGGAAGCGTCGGACGACGCGATAGACGGCTGGATGTACGATCCGGGAAACGCGCACCGGTTGGTGGGTGGCGGCTCGCCGGACTCGGGTTCCGACAGTCAGGCCCAGCAGCAGCGCCTCAGCGCATGGGTACGACTGCTGGAAGACGAGCGGGTGATGGAGTGCATCATCGCGTCGTATCACGTGGTCTCACTGCTGGGAGAGTACAGCCCGCTGGTCAATCCGCAGCAGTTGAAGAACGCGCTGATTTCGCGCGAGGAGTGCAACCGGGTGGAGCGGCTGATTGAGGAGAATGGGAAGACTTCTCCGGCCTCGCTTTATGCGGCGGTGAGCAAGGTGGCAGGCTGCCGGGGCGCGGAACGCGCCAAGCTGGCCGCGCGCTTTCTGTTCGACTTCCTGCGTTATCACCGCGATCTGCGCCGGTTGGAAACGCTCAATGCGGCGCTGGACACGGTCAATCTGGCGTCGGGAAGCAGTGTGCTGGAGTTGTCGCGGCTGAATGGCACGCTCTACGAATTTCTGCTGCCGGACGAGCAAGGGCGCACCGAGGAAGGGCGCATCGTTCGCCACGTGGTGCTCAAGGCCGACGTGCGCGACTCCACCCGGCTGACGCGCACGCTGATGGAGAAGGGACTGAATCCCGCGTCCTATTTCAGCCTGAATTTCTACGGTCCGGTCAACAAGCTGCTGGGCAAGTACGGCGCCGAGAAAGTTTTTCTGGAAGGCGATGCGCTGATCCTGGCCATTCTGGAGCGCGAAGGCGAAGCGTCGCTGGCGGTGGGCCGCACCTGCGTGCTGGCGCGCGAAATCATCGAAATCGTCAGCGGCTACAACGCCATTGTCCAGCGTTCCGGCATGCCCGGCCTCGAACTTGGCATCGGCATCACCCTGCAGGAATCTTCGCCGGTCTACCTGATGGACGGAGACCACAAGATCATGATCTCGGAAGCGCTGAACGAAAGCGACCGTCTGTCGGGCTGTCACAAGCAGGTGAGGAAGCAGATGGAGTCCGATGCCGGATTGTTCCGGGTCTACGCTTTTCAAGTCGCCGACGTGCCCGAAGGCGCGAGTGCGGAAGACTATACGTGGAGCTACAACCTCGGCGGGATCCGCATGAACGAGGCGGCATTTCGCAAACTGCAGCAGGAAATTTCGCTGGAACCGCTGCACGCGCGGTTGAGGACGGAAGCCAAATTGTCGGAATCCGCCGAGTACCGGCTGTTCACGGGTATGGTGCCGGTGGACCGCGATATTTTCCGCTCGATTGTGGTCCGGGAAAGCCGCGTACCCCGCATGAATGGGGCGGATTTTACCTTCCAGGGCTGGAGCGAACGCCTCTACTACGAAGTCTGCACCGACCCCGCCATATATGCCGCGCTGGAAAAGCACGCCACCAACAAAGCCTAGCCAAGCGCGCTAGAATCCTGCCCTCTTCAAAGGTTTGAACGGAATCCGGAACACGGCTTCGACGTCCACGGGCGATCCGCCCTTCGTCGCGGGATGGAACTGCCAGCGGGCGAGGGCCTGTTGGGCGTAGAGGTCGAGCCGGTCATCGGCTCCCTCGATCACGCGCACGTCAGCCACGCTGCCGTCTGCGCGAATGATGGCATAGAGCAGGACGGTGCCGGCAACATTCTCGCGCATGAGTTCGGTGGGGTAGGCGGGATCCACTTTGTGAATCGCGACCGGGGCGGAAATACTGGGTGGTGAGGTGAGGTTCGGATCAGGACGCTGCGGCTTCGCGGCATTGAGTTCGGCGAAGCGTACGATCCAGCTGCCGCTGGCGGAATTCAGGTTGGGCATGTTCAGCGTGAGCGAATAGATGCGGCGATCGCCGAAGACCTGGCGCTCGGCGGGGGATATGGATGCATCACTCTTTGCTGTTGCCGGCGCTGTTGCCGGTACGTTGGCGGTGGCCCGGGGCGAAGATGGGTTGGCAGCACTGCCCGCAACGGTGGCCGTTGCGGCAGGGGCCTTGCCGACGTAGAGTCCAGCGGGCAATCCGGTTTTCTGTGGTGCCGTGCCGCCACCCGCGCCGCTGCCGTTCGCCGAATTCGCAGCGGGCGCGCCGGACCCGCCGTGCCGTCCCTCTGGCGTGGCCGCAAAGCTGCCGCGCCGATTGCCGGCGGTGGCGGGTGGTGCGCCGACGGCAGGCTGTAAGTTCAGCGCAACCATGCGTCCCGAAGAGCGCGGGCCGCCGGCAAGGGAAGGCGGAGGAGCTACGACTGCGGAGGCAGACGCTTTTCCCGATGGCATGCCTGCGTAGGAGCGCTGCGCGGCCACCGCGAGTTGCGGCGCGGGCGCGATCACCGCGGTTTGGGCGACGGTGATGTCGCCAAATTTGCGCACCTGCGTATCCACGGCGGACGGCGGCGCGATCACACTGGCCTGCGGGGCTTCCAAACGCCGGGCCTGAGAGCGCGAAACGTCAGGCGGAGGGGCGACCACTGCATTTTCCATTCGCGGCGAATTCAGGCGCTCGATCTCCGACGCTAGTATGGGCGCGGGCGCAATCGGCATGCGCGTTTTTGTGGGCCACTCCAGCATGTTGGGTAGCGCGATGGGTTGGGACAGTTTCACTTGCGCCGCCGTCACGATGGTCTGGGAGCGGTTGTCTGCCTCCCGCGGCAACGAGATGATTTCCTGGCGGGAGTATGCCGGGTCGGGCGGTTCAATGGTACGCGCGGCAGCGCTGCGCGTGTCCAGCGGCGGAAGATACTCAGGCGGAGTGTAGTGGACGACCTCTTCGGACGCCTGGTCGTGTAGCGGACCAATCTCGCGGGTCTGCCAGTTCAGCCGCGACGCGCCAAGGATGAGCGCGAGGACCGCCAGGTGAGCGACCGCCGACTGGGCAAACGGACGCGCCGGCATCCGCCGGGACACAAATACGTCGTCCCAGCGCATCGTGCTCTGGCCGGATGGCTGGACGGCGTTCTGGTCACGCGCCATTGGCTCGTCTACAAATTGCATCTTCCTATCTTACGTGGTTACGGGCTGGGTTTGCCCACGCGACAGGGCATTTGGGAAACAAGAATATGCGTTTCAGCGTAGGATTTAGAACGAAACAGGAGAGAGATTCATGCAGGTCCGACAATTAAGTTCGCGGTGTGTTCTGGTAGTCACGCTGTGTGTGCTGTGGCTGATGACGGGGCCGCTGGGAGCGCAGGCCGCCAAACCGCCCGCTGCTCAGAGTCCCTCCGCGCCTTCGGGCGCGCAGGCCGCAAGCAGCGCGGGCCGGGAATATTCCGGCATGTATTCATTCCGCAAAGAAGGCGAGTTTGTGCAGGTTACGGTCGAGGACGGCGGACGCGTCACCGGGTTTGTCTCGCGATACGGTGACGGAGAGAGCGACAAGGGCGAGTTTCTCGATCAGTTTTTCAAGACCGCGAAGCTGGACGGAAGCAAGCTGAGCTTTACGACGCAAACGGTGCATGGGGTCTGGTTTGTGTTTGAAGGCGGGGTGCAACGCGGGGCGGGGAAAATGCCGGACGACGAAGACTTCTTCGCATTGAAGGGAACGCTCACCGAGAGCGTTACCGATGCCGACAAGCATACGAGTTCGCAGTCGCGAGAGGTCTTGCTGAAACGCTTTCCCGGTGACGTGAACCCGGCGCGGGCGGCGCAGAACTAGGGAAACCTCTGTATTCGTGCCGTCCCCGGAACAGCAGGTTTCTCGACTACGCAAGATTGCCCGTAAAACGGGCAATCTTACTCCGCTCGAAATGACAAACAGGACTAAATCAGGCCGTCAGCGGCTGAAGCCACGCTGATTTTGCGGCCGTTCGCGGCGCGGCGTGAAGCCGCGCCCTTTCAAAAACAGCATCGCAGAGTCGTTCCCTAAGCCTGGCCACTTTACTTCCCTACTGTCCGGCGCGAAGCGGTGAGGCGAACAAGCGGCCGGGAGCCTTCTTGGCCACCGCGGGCTTGTCCCCGGTATAGACCAGGTCGAGGCCGTCGCCGTTGGTGGAGGCGTCCGCCAGGGCCGCCGCCAGCGCGCGGTAGCAACGTCCCACCTCGGAATTTTCCTGGAACACGACCGGTTCCCCGTGATCAATCGCAGGGGAGACGGAATTGAAGGCGTTCGGTACCTTCCACAGCACCTTGGCGTTGGTGGCTTTGTGTACATCCTCGTCGTCGAATCCGGGGATTTTCTTATAGCGGTTCAACACCAGCCGGAGGTGATTGCGCCCAGAGCCTGCCTCAAGAAAAGCCTGGATGCGTCCCGCGCTCCAGAGAGAAACCACATCCGTCTGAGTGGCCATGAGCACGGCATTCGATAGACCGGCTAGCACGTGGGTGGTGGCGTCGAGCTGGCTGGAAGCGTCCACGATGACATAGCGATAATGATTGACCAGCAGATCGAACAGTCGCGCCAGTTCAGCGGCGGTAGGCGCCTGAGAGGCTGGTTGTTGCGCTCCAGCCAGCAGATGCAGGCCGTCTTTGGCCGGCGTCATCAAGCCGTCCAGCAGGGAAGCGTCGAGGCGGTGAAGATTTTGCAGCGCGTCCAAAACGCCGAACTGGGGGCGCAGGTTCAGATGCAGCGAAGCATGACCGATGGGTGCGAAATCCACCAGCACAACATTGCCCTGGCTTTGCTGGAGCGCGACCGCGGTGTTGACGGCGGCTGTGGTTGTGCCCGCTCCGCCCTTGGCGCCGATAAATGTGAAGATGCGCGCTTTGCCGGCGCGGGCGCGGGTGCGAATGGAACTGAAGCGGGTCAGCGCTTCCAGAAGGGGTTCGACTCCGGCCGCGTCGTCCAGAAACTCGCCGGCACCGGCACGCATGGCCGCGACAATCGTCTGCGCCTGCAGCATGGAGCCATTGGCAAAAATTCCCACCTGCGTGGTGGAGTGGATCATCTCAATGGCGGTGACGGCACGCTCGGCGTTGCCCGGCGCCACATCAATCACCACCACCTCGGCGTGCAATTCCTGAATTTGGCGGAGAATGGGGTCCGTTGGGGCCACGGGCATCCCCGCATGGGCAAACACCACCTGGGCAAGGTTGGTGGCCTCCAGCCGGTCGCGCAAAACGGTGAGTTTGTCGCGGTCCTCGGTCAGGAGCGCGACGGCGATTCCATGCATGGTCCTGTTCTCGCTGATTTCTCTCGGAGTCTGCATGTTAGAAAGACATCCCACCTTTCGCCAAGTGACCTGAGTAACCACGCCCCGCAAGGCTTTACGCAGTCGGGTCAGGTCTCAAAAAATATTTGGGTTATTCCTACGAAGTGGGGGCAGCGCTGGAAGCCCGACAACTTTGTTCTGAATCAATTGTAAGCCAGGAAGTGTGTCAACGGAAGGACTCGAAAGGGCCGGGCAGACGCAGGGCCGGACTAGTGAGAAAGGGGAGTGGCGGCGACATCCCCGGCATGGCGATGGAGCTCGGAAATGCGATAGAAGGCGGCCGAAACGCCGGGTGCGTCCGGCAAATATTCGTAGCTCAACAGGCGAACAGCCACGCCGATCTTGTTGTCGGCAGCTTCAGGGGCTCTCGCGGCACCGGAGGGGAGCGTCACGCGCAGCACGCGTCCACGGGCGCGCACCGTCATGGCCTCGCCCAGAGTGATTTCCGAGGGCATTGAGAACAGCAGCTCGATTTCAGAGCCTTGCAGCAACAAGGCGTCGGTCACCAGAAACAGTCCACGCGAGCCGACATCCTGGGTGAATCCGAGGCTTTCGGCGCCGGTGGCAAGGTCGCGGAGAGAAACTGGGAGGGCAAAGGAAAATCGCTGTCCAGCGCGGCGTTCCATTCGAACTGGCAGCGAAGTCATAGGCGCGTGGGCCCCGTGAGGGCAGCGAGTATCTAAGACTCTACCTCACCGGGAGCGGCAGCGGAAGTTGCAAGTTGGTGACGGTGCGGTGGAAAACCAGGCCCGTTCAAACTCTGTTTTCCACAGGGCTAGTCTTTATGGGCGGGCCATAGGGACTGGTCAACCCGACTAGGGCGGGCGCAAGGCGGTGCAGAGTTCCGGAGCGTTCGTGGTTTCCCTTAAGATAGAAAGCAGGGGAGAGGAACGCGCTGGATGAGAAGGTTTCCCGGAAGCCGGAGATCGTGAGCGAAGCCGAAGAGACCATCCGCGAACCAGAGTCGCCCCGCGGCACTACGCTGCATTTTGAGTCCACGGGACGGGCTCTGCGGCACCGCAATTTTCAGCTCTTCTTTTCCGGACAACTGATTTCGCTGATTGGCACGTGGATGCAGAGCGTGGCGCAGGCGTGGCTGATTTACCGTATGACCGGGTCGGGGCTGTTGCTGGGAGCGATTGGATTTGCGGGACAGATTCCGATATTTCTGCTCGCGCCCGTCGGTGGAATCATTGCCGACCGCTATGATCGCCGCCGCGTCGTCCTTGCCACGCAAGCCGCGTCCATGCTGCTGGCGCTTGTGCTTGCGGCACTGGTGCTCGCGCATCGGGTCGAGGTCAGGCACGTGTTTGTGCTGGCGACACTGCTGGGTGTGGTGAATGCTTTCGACCTGCCCGCTCGGCAGTCTTTCCTGGTGGACATGGTCGGCAAGGAAGACCTGATGAACGCCATCGCCCTGAATTCCTCGATGTTTAATGGCGCGCGCATTGTAGGGCCGGCGGTGGGGGGTATCTTGGTTGCGAAATTTGGCGAAGGCTGGTGCTTTTTTGCCAACGGCGCCAGCTACATCGCGGTGATCGCGGGTCTGCTGATGATGCAAGTGAACCGGCCACCCCCGGTCCCGCACAGCGGATCGCCGCTGGAGCACATTCTGGAGGGCTTCCGTTTTGTAGACCAGACCGCTCCGATCCGGGCACTATTGCTGCTGCTCGGGATTATCAGCCTGGTTGGTTTGCCTTACACGGTGCTGATGCCAATTTTTGCGGCCAAAGTTCTGCACTCCGGCGGACAGGAGATGGCGTCCCTCCTGGGTTCTCACGATCTGGGAGCGGTGAGGCTTGGCATTCTGATGGGATCTACCGGCGTTGGCGCGATGCTGGGTGCGCTCACTCTGGCCGCGCGAACCGGCTTCACCGGACTGGGCCGCTGGGTCGCGTTGGCGTGCGGCGGATTCGGCATCAGCCTGATTTTTTTTTCCTTCTCAACATCGTTCTGGCTATCGGTCGCACTGCTGTTGCCGGTGGGCTACTGCATGATGCTGCAGACCTCTTCGTCAAACACGCTGATCCAGGCCATGGTGCCGGACGCGTTACCGCGGCAGGGTGATGGCCGTTTACGCGATGATGCTGATGGGGATGGCGCCGATCGGTGCATTCTTCGGAGGAGCGCTGGCCGACCGACTGGGCGCGCCGGTGACGGTTGCCATCGGCGCGGTGGCGTGTGTCGCGGCCGCGCTGTGGTTCGGTTCGCAGCTTCCGAAGATTCGCGTGGAAGCACGCAAGTTGATTCTGGCGCAGACCATGGTCGGTGGCGAACCTCCGCAGGAAATGCAGGCGCAGGCGGTCAGGGACTAGGCACGCAGCGAGCGCTCACTTCTAAGGGGACGCTGATTCAGTTCAAAATGCGAAAGCAGGTTTCTCGGCTTCGCAATATTGCCCGTAAACGGGCAATATTACTCCGCGCGAAATAACAGAGAACTTAGTTGATCCGCGTCCTTAGCGGTATGCCTCATCGGCCAACCCGGTGATGCGAATGCCGGCATGGCCCTTGTGGCGGATGTTCAATCCGATCAGCAAGGCGGTCAGCGATTCGACCAGGCGGGCGTTGTCGAGCTTGCCGCCATCAATGGCGCGGACGCCGGGGATTTTGCCGGCAAGCGCGCGCGCGGTCTGGCTGGCGGCGGCATCGTCGCTGCAAACGATGACATCGCAGTCCAACTCGGCGCCGCGCAGCAGGTCGGCCGACACATTGTGGAACGCGGCGGCAACCGCGACGCCTTTGGGCACGAGCTCCGCGGCCTGCTCCGCCGCCGAGCCCTGCCACAGGCCCAACATGCGCGACGCGCGCCCGCCGACGCTGGACGCCAGCGGAACCGTGCAGTCAATCAGAATGCTGCCCGCGCGCATCGCCGGTTTGAGTTGCTTCAACACTTCCGCCTGATTCTCAAACGGCACGGTGAGGACCAGCACATCGGCGGCGGCGCAGGCGGCGGCGTTGCCCATGCCGGAGGCTTTGACGGTTGCGCCGGCGCTCTGCTGAATTTCGGCAGCGGCAGCGCGGGCCCGGGCCGCGTCGCGAGAGCCGATGATCACGGTCTCACCCGCGCGCGCCCAACGCAGGGCCAGTCCATACCCCAGCGCGCCGGTTCCGCCGAGCACTGCAATCGGACTGCGCGTGCCTGCCTCAGACTTGTTCATGCAAATTCCGCTTCCATCGCTGGTTCCGCCGTCAGTTCGGCGAGCGGCGCTTTGATCGTGATGCGTGAATAGGTGGTGTTGCGTTCCGCCGGAATTCTACCCGCCTCGAGGATCCGCGACTGAAAGTCTTCAGGGCTGGTGTATTGGCCCGAGACCGATCCGGCCTCACGAGAGATATTTTCCTCCATCAGCGTTCCACCATAATCATTGGCTCCGGCATGAAGACAGAGTTGCGCTGTCGCGCGGCTCAACTTCACCCACGAGACCTGAATGTTGTTGATCGAACCGGCCAGCAGCACCCGCGCCAGGGCATGGACCTTCAAGTGTTCGGCCAAAGTCGGCCCGCTGCGTGCCAGGCCTTGATGGAACAGCAGCGTGTTCTGGTGTACGAACCCCAGCGGCACAAACTCGGTGATGCCGCCAGTCTCGCGCTGAATCTCGCGCAGCAGCAGCATTTGCCGCATCCAGTGTGTTGGCGTTTCCCGGTGTCCGTACATCAGCGTGGAAGTCGAGCGAATGCCGCAAAGGTGCGCGGTGCGGATGATCTCGACCCATTGCGCCGAGGAGAGCTTGTTGCGTGAGAGCACGTGACGGAGTTTGTCGTCGAGGACCTCGGCTGCGGTGCCGGGCAGGGTGCCCAGCCCATTGTCGCGCAGCATGGAGAGATAATCGGCGCACGTCATGCCTGTGAGTTCCATGCCGTAAGAAATTTCCATCGGAGAAAAAGCATGGATGTGCATGCGCGGGACGGCCTGTTTCACCACCCGCAGAATGTCGCGATAGAAAAATGGTGGCAGTTCCCGCGGCAATCCGCCCTGGATGCAGACTTCGGTTGCACCCAGTTCCGCGGCTTCCCGCGCCTTGCGGGCGACATCTTCGAGGGTGAGGAAATAGGCGTCGCCCTCGCGTGGACTACGACTGAAGGCACAGAATTTGCATCCGACAAAGCAGATGTTGGTGAAGTTGATGTTGCGATTGAAGACGTAGGTGACCAGGTTGCCGGTGAGTTCACGGCGCAGTTCGTTGGCCGCCACCAACAGGGCAAGCAAGTCGGCGTCTTCGGCGTTGGCCAGCAGCAGGGCTTCGTGCTCTGCGAGCGAAGCTCCGTCCTGCGTTTCCAGCACCCGTTCGAGCGCAGCGCGCACATCGGGAGACGCTTCCTGTGCGGCGTGTTCCCATTCAAGAGATGGGAAGCGTTCGAGTTCGGCGGAGGAGAGCGACATCTGGAACCTTTCCATTCGCAGCCGGCCATCGCAGCGTGGCATCAGTGTAACGAATCCAGCTTCACCGGAACAAATCGTTTTGAGCGGAACGAAGAAGCGCGCGCACTCCTCCCGCCGCCGCTTCAAAGCGGAACCCGCGGACGATGCATGCGGGGGTGCGGTTCAGCTTGCCGCACACCAGTCCGGCGGCACACGCAATTTCATCGGCGACCGCCTCCAGGCTCACGCGCAGCTTGTAGCCATGAGGGTCGGTATGCCGCCGGTCGTCGCGCAGGGCCTTCATCCCGGCGATACCGATGGCGAACTCGCAAAGCCCCTCCCGCCAGGGCCGGCCGAAACTGTCGGTAACAATCACGGGAACGGCTTGTCTGGTGTGCTTTTTCAGCGCCCGATGCAGACGCGCGGCGGAGCGGTCGGGATCATCCGGCAGCAGCAGCGCGTGCTGTCCGCCATCCACGTTGGAAACGTCCACGCCGCTGTTGGCGCAGATGAACCCGTGATGGGTCTCGGTGATCAGCACGCCATGCTCACGGCGAATCACAGCTCGCGCTTCACGCAGGGCGAGTTCGGTGACGCGCGCGTCCAGCGAATACTTCGCCGCCCAGGCGACCGAATCGAGGGAGGGATTCACGGTTGCGAGGTCCACCGTGCGGCCTTCCGCCTTGGAGATGATCTTGTGCTTGACGACGAGAATGTCCCCCCGCAGCAGTTTGCGCCGCTGCCGCCGCAGCGCCGCGAGAAGCAGTTCGGCAACATCGTCGCCCGAGCGCACTTCATCAGAAAACGAAATCGGAACGATTCGTATCTCGCCCTGCCGGGCGCGGCTACTTGCGGTCATGCCGGGCCTGATCCGGTCGGAAGCAGTACCGAGCCATGCAGAAACTCGCGGGCGAACTGCTGCGCACGGGTGTTGCCGGGCAGCGAGGCCAGGGTCGATAGATCGCCAGGTCGGTCAACATCCAGCGCCACGCCGGGCAGATCGAGGACCGCGCAGGGAAGGTTTGTAGCCTGGGCGGCTGCCAGATGCGGCTTGAAGCTGTCATTGCCAAACCGTAGCGGGAACAGGTCCGCAGGCCTGCGGAACGCGGCGTTAGTGCCGCGGCCATCGGCGGCGGGAACGAGCAGGCTGCCTCGCGCCGGAGCGTGCTTCATGATTTCGTTCAACTCGTCCGCCTTTATCAGCGGGATGTCCGCCGGAAGCACCAGCGTGGATTCGCAGCCGCGATCCACGCAGAACCGTGTCGCCATCTCAATGGCCCCGGTTTCGCCCGGGTTTTCCATGTCGGGGATGGTCTCGAAGCGGAAGTGTCTGGCGAGTTCGCGACCATATAGATCGCTGGAAACGACGGTGCATGGCATTTCGCTCCAACTCGCAATGGCCAGCAGCACGTCGTAGAGCATGGCCTGGGCAAGTTGTGTACGCGTGGACTGGTCCATCACGCCGGCGAGGCGTTGTTTCGCTTGCGCGAGATTTTTCACGGGAACGAGAATCATGACTGATCTTCTGATCTTCCGCTGGCGGATGGGAGTCCCGCGAATACGGTGGAGAGTACGAAGTGGGCCAGCGCGGCTTTGTCGGCGTCGGTCCGCATGATGCTTTGGGCGCACTCCACGCGCAGCCCGGTTCTCCGCAGCGCTTCGGCGGCCGTGGCGTCGGCAGTGTCCACCACCAGCGTGCTGAGGAAGTCCTCATACGCCTTGCCCACGCCCGTGATCGAACACGGCAGCCCGTGCGCCTCCATGAGCGTTCCTGCAGGCCCGGCCACGGCGGCGTTGCCGACGATCGGGCTCACAGCGCAGACTTTGTGCCGCACCGATCGCAGTGCCTCGCGAATGCCGGGGACAGCAAGGATCGGGCCGATGCTAGTGACCGGATTGCTGGGCGCGATCAGCACCGCGTCGGCTGTGGCAATCGCATCCAGAACCCCCGGCGCCGGTTTCGCATCGCTCGCGCCCGCAAAGCGCACCGACCGCACCGGATCCTGAAACCATCGCTGCACAAAATATTCTTCGAAGCTAAGTTCGCCCACTGGCGTATCCACACGAGTTTCCACGCGTTGGTTGCTCATGGGCAGCACGCGCGCCTTCACGCCCAGCCGTGCGCCAAGGATCGCGGTAGCTTCCGTTAGCGTTTTGCCGTCGGCAAGAAGCTGTGAGCGCAGCAGGTGAAACGCCAGGTCGCGATCGCCCACCTGGAACCATGCCGGCTCGCCCAGTTGCTTCATCGTGGCCAGACACTGAAACGTATCGCCCTGCCGTCCCCAGCCGCGGTCGCGGCTCAGCACTCCGCCCAGCATATAGACGATGGAGTCCACGTCCGGGGAAACATAGAGCCCCCACCACTGCAAGTCGTCACCGGTGTTGACGATGGCAGTGATCTGTTCCTGCGGCAGCACCTGACGCAGTCCGTCCACAAACTTCGCTCCCCCGGTCCCTCCCGTGAGCACGCAGATCATGCCGCCTCCCTTGCCAGCCCGTTGGCGGCCGATGCGTGGTCGAGACGCTCGGCCAATAAGGTCGAGCGCGTTCTGCTCTTCGCAACAAATTCCGGATACACGGGCAGTCGGTTGCGCAGCGCGAATCCCCGGGCTTCGGTGCGCCGCCGCAACTGGTCAACGTGAGGCCAGGGTCTTTCCGGATTGATGAAGTCCGGAGTCAATGGTGAAATGCCGCCCCAGTCGTTGATTCCCGCGTCCAGCAACTCGTCGTAGTTCTCGGAGGAAAGATTGGGTGGGGCCTGGAGATTTACGTCCGGCATCAGTAAGCGCGCGACCGCGATGGTGCGCAGCATCTCTCCATGCGAGGGCTCCGGCCAACCGGCCATCGGGATCGTGGGCTTGGCGCGAAAATTCTGCACAATCACTTCCTGAATGTTTCCGTACCGCTGGTGCAGGTCGCGGATGGCGAGCAGCGTGTCCACGCGATCTTCCAGCGACTCGCCGATACCGATCAGCAGGCCGGTTGTGAAAGGCACGCCGAGGCGTCCGGCGTCTTCCATGACGCGGAGGCGGCGGGTTGGCTCCTTGTCGGGCGCGTTATCGTGCGCCGCGCCGCGCCGCAGCAGGCCGGCGTTGGTCGTTTCCAGCATCAGCCCCATGCTGGGCGAAACCCGTGCCAGCCGCTCGATCCACTCCGCGCTCATCAGCCCCGGATTGGGATGCGGCAGCAGCGTGCTTTCCCGCAGCACCATTTCGCACATGGCTTCCAGATATTGCAGCGTGGACTTGTACCCAAGCCGCCGCAGCGTGTCGCGCATCTCTGGAAAAAGCAGTTCGGGCTTATCGCCCAGGCTGAACAGCGCTTCGGTGCAGCCCAGTTTCTCGCCCGCGCGCACCACGGCCAGGATTTCCTCCGGCGTCATGGTGTGAGCTCCCGGATCTCCGGGATCGCGGCGGAAGGTGCAGTATCCGCAGTAATCGCGGCAAAGATTGGTGAGCGGCAGAAACACTTTTCGGGAGTAGGTGATCGCGCCCGCCTTAAACTGATCACGGACGTATCGGGCAGTGGCCAATAAATCTGGAAGTTGATGGTCCGCACAGCCGATCCAATGCAGCGCCTCGGTTCGCGAGAACGGCGCAGCGGCCTCCCACGGTTCGGGAAACGATGCGGATTCGGGCAGCACGGGCGCGGTCGTGTTCGGAGTCAAGGCGGTCAGCGCATGTGTCTGCGCTTCGCCGCATCATACATGAGCGGGCGTGCCCGACGGCAACCCCGGGCGTGTTAATGTAGGTTTCATTTCGGTTGCCGCGCATGACCTTGTCCGCCGACGAATTCCGCAATGCCCTGGGTTGCTTCGCGACCGGGGTCACCGTTATCACGATGGAACAAGCCGGCAACGTGCACGGCATGACCGCCAATGCATTCTGCTCGGTTTCTCTCGATCCCCAGTTGGTGCTTGTCTGCGTGGACCAGCGCACGCTCACCCATGAACTGATGCGCGACAAGCAGCGCTTCGGAATCAACGTCCTGGCCGCTGACCAGCAGCGCCTGTCGCTCTATTACGCCGATCCCAACCGCCTGCACCACGATGCGGAAGCAAAGGCCGGAGCGCGTTTTGACCACACCCGGCAGGGCACGCCGGTTCTGCATGGAGCGTTGGCATATCTGGAGTGCCGCCTGCATTCGGCACAGCAGGCCGGCGACCATACCATCTTTGTCGCTGCGGTGGAAGATGCCGTGGTTCGCGAGGGACGTCCGCTGTTATTTTTCCGCGGTCATTACCACGAGCTCGGCGAAAAGCCCGGCTAAGGGGATTTAGCCCACAAGGGCTGCATCGGAGGCGGACCCGGCGATTGGAACCGGTCGGGCCTGCGCGATCAGTTGCGCAGGCCGCACCAGCTGTTCGATCCCCACATACTGTCCATTCACGCGCGCCCAGCGGGCCACCTCGCCGCGCACATCCACATGAATAAAGCCGCCATCGTAGACGCCGATGCCCCCGCGGGCGAACTCGGGCACCAACAGCGCCAAATCAAACATCTGTTGCAGACTGCAACCGAGAATGTGGACGTCGGCCGCCATGCCCCGGCAATGCTCGCTGTCGCTGACGCCTCCAACCTGTAGGTTATGAGCGGGGCAGCGGTAGCCGTCCTGCACCACAACGGGCGATCCGACGCGTAGGCGCAGAATTTCCAGCCCCGCCAGCAGTTCTGGTTGCACCACGAGCTGTCCGCAGTGGTGGCAGGCCAGTTCTTCGCGGGTGAAGTGGGGGCTCAGGAATTCCGTCATCGCCGATCTCTCAAAATGGGGGCGCGGCGCCGGGCCGGCATCCACGCCCCGAGGGGTGCTTGCATTCGATATATGATCTAAGACGGCGCAGCCAAAGGGAAGGGTGGATGTCACGCCGCGGTTGTGACGTACCTCACAATCCGGGCCCGTGTCACTTTTGCCGGTTTCTTCCATCTAATGGAGTGCCGGCGTCGAGCGAAAACAGACACTCGCGCGCTTGGCAAAGAGAAGGGAATCACAATGACCGAAAAGACAATGACCGAAAAAACCATGAAAACCGATCAGGAATGGAAACAGCAATTGGCGCCCGACGAATACCGCGTGGCGCGCGAGGGCGGCACGGAAGCGGCCTTCTCCGGGCGATACTGGGACACCCACACGCCAGGCACTTACAAGTGCGTGTGCTGCGGCGAGCCGCTGTTTGGCTCAGCCATGAAGTTCGACTCCGGGACCGGATGGCCGAGTTTCTGCGCCCCGGTGGACAAAAGCAAAGTGGTCGAACACACCGACCGCAGTCACGGAATGGCCCGCACCGAGGTGCGGTGCTCCCGCTGCGATGCCCATCTGGGACACGTCTTCCCAGACGGCCCTCAACCCACCGGCCTGCGCTATTGCATGAATTCCGCCGCGCTGCAGTTGGAGCCGGTGGACGGGAACAAAGAAGGCAAGTAGGCCAACCCCATTCGTCCCAGACACAAAACGGCACGCCGAAAGGCGTGCCGTTGTTTCGTTTCTGCCTCGTGACGAATCGGGGTTACAGCGCTGCCGTCATCGCCTTGGGTGCTTCCTGCGAAGACTGTTTGGATTCCTTCTTGTCGTGCTTGAGGTCGGCGCTGCGCACCTGGATGCCGCCCTTCAGGATGGCGCCATCTTCCACGCTGATGCGTTGCGTTGCCACGTCGCCGTTGACCACGCCCTCGCTGCGAATGTCCACGCGGTCGGTGCAATCAATGTTGCCGGTGACCTTGCCCATCACGACGACTTCCTTGGCCGTGATGTTCGCCTGGACGCTGCCGTTGCGGCCGATGGTGACGCGATGTTCGGCCAAATTGACGTTTCCTTCGATCCGTCCGTCCACATACAAAGATTCTGAACCGCTGATCTCGCCCTTGATGACCAGCGTGCGGCCAATGGTGGCCTGGTCAAGAGGAGCGCCCGCGGTCTTGACCGGCGCCGGGGGATTCAGGTTTGACGACTGCGCGTTCTGTTTGAAACTGTCCGAAGACTGCAGCATGGGAGACCTTCCTTCAATAAGTTTCCGCCGCGTCTTCCTGCTGGCGCCCGGCGGTGGATTTGTGGAATTCCGCGGCGCAGGTTCTCGCCGCGAATTCACGTCCTGGGGGAATTAAAATTCCCTCAAGCCATGCTGACTATCACACAAGGGTAAGTAATCCGAAAAGATTACCGAAGTTTAGCGTCTTAACGCCAAACAACAGGGCCCGGCGTGTCTGCATTGCATTCTAACTCGCGCGGGACGAATGGCGCGCCATGGTTGACACGGATGTACAATCAATTCGCATCACGACCGGAACATTCTTATGAAAAATCAATCTCGATTAAGAAAACTCGCCGTATGGATCGTGGTCACCATTTTCGCCGTAGGCATCATGAAACCCCTGGCACGCGCTGAGAATGCGCACGTCTATCCCATCGCCGGCAAGATTGTTGGCCGCAGCGCCAATCAGATAACGCGCACCGTCACCTACAGGGTTTTGACGGAGTCAAAGATATACGAGCTTGATTGCGGCAAGCATGCCGTGTTTTCCAGCACGCCGCCGGAATGTGGTGGCGAAAAAAAATTGCAGATCGGCGATGAGATCCACTTCCGCCTTGAAAAAAACAGAGCATATCTTCCCGTGGAGCCATCGGTGGATCCCTCCGGCGAACAAAAGCTCCGCATCTTGCGCGAGGAAGTCAAACCCAGCACGCCGTAAGCACAAACCATAAAATTGAAAAGGAGAGCAGGATGAGATATCCCGGTACAGTTCGCCTGCGGCGCCAATCGTTACTGGCGCTCACGATGCTGGCAGCGGCTTCCCTGGTGATTGCCAGTGAGAAGGGCAAGGGTTATCCGGTGCAGGGGAAAATCATCGCCACCAGCATCAATCAAGTACCGCGACAGCAGACCACTACCGGACCGAATGGCGCGGTCTATTCCTCGCGCGTCATCGTAGTGACGCGCACGTATACAGTGCAAACCCAGGACAAAACCTACGTACTCGATTGCGGCAAGCATCCTCATATTTTTTCCAGCACTCCGGGCGAGTGTGGAGGCGATAAGAAACTGCAAATCGGCGATGAGTTGCGATTCCGCCTGGAAAAAAACGCGGCCTGGATTGCAGCCCCCGAAGCCGCCAATCCAGACCAGGAACAGAAGCTTCGTGTGCTAAAGGAAGATCTGAATTCCGCCCCCGACACCAACCAATAGCCGTATTTACTCCGTCTCTTCCAATTCCGCGGCCAACTCTTCCCATTCGCCAAGCAGCGCGGCGTGCGCAGTTTTGTGGCTTTGCAGTTCCGTAGTTTGACGCATCATTTCTTCCGCGCTCACAAAGTTCTGCAGGTCGGCCTCGCAGTGAGTGATTCCCGCTTCCAATCTCGAAATCTCTTCCTCGATCTCGCGCACCCGCCCCTGCATTTGTTTGCGCTTGATGGGATTGACGCGTTTCTTTGGCGCAGCATTCTCTGCCGGGGGCGCCGCATGTCCGTTGTCGCTGGCAATCGCGGCTGCATCCGGCGGCACGGCGGCCAGGGCAGGTTCATAGATTTGCGCTGCTGAAATATTTCGTGCCATTTCCGACGCCAATTCCCGGTCCCCCGCGCCTTCCTTCCGCCATAAGTAGTCTTCGTAATTGCCCGTGTAAGTCTCAACCTTTCCCTCGCCGACTTCGAAGACTTTAGTCGCCAGTTTGTCAATGAAGTAGCGGTCGTGCGAAACAAAGACCACCGTCCCGGTGTATTTCATCAGGGCGTCCAGCAGAACATCTTTCGCGCGCAGGTCGAGGTGGTTGGTGGGCTCGTCGAGCAGCAGGAAATTGGCCGGATGCAGCAGCAGCCGTAGCAATGCATAACGGCCGCGTTCGCCGCCGCTTAACACGCCGATTTTCTTGAATACATCCTCATCCTGAAACAGAAAGCATCCCAGCAGGCTGCGGAGTTCGGTTTGCGTCGAGCGCGGGGATGCATCCGCCAGATCGTCCAGCAGCCGCGCCTCGGGATTGAGTTCTTTATACTGGTCCTGCGCGAAGTAGTCGGCTTCCACGTTGTGTCCGGTCTTATAAACACCTGCGGTCGGAGCTTCGGTGTGGGCCAGCAGCTTAATCAGCGTGGATTTTCCGGCGCCATTGATGCCGACCAGCGCGATGCGGTCTCCGCGCTCGATCATGAAGCTGACCTTGCTGAAAACGTGTTTTTCTCCGTAGGATTTAGCCACGCCTTCAAATTCCGCGACAATGCGGCCACTCGGCTTGGGCTGCGGAAATGTGAAATGGATGGTCTTTTCTTCGGGCGGGACCGCGATCTTTTCCATCCGCTCCAGTTCCTTGATGCGGCTCTGCACCTGCTTGGCCTTGGTCGCCTGATAGCGGAAGCGGGTGATGAACATCTCCAACTGCTCGATGCGGTCGCGCTGGTTCTTGTAGGCGGCCTGCAATTGCTCGTTGCGCTGGGTCTTTTGCATCAGAAACTTGTCATAGTTGCCGGTGTAGAACCACAGCCGCTTGTTCCAGATTTCCACGATCTTAGAGACGGTCACGTCCAGAAAATAGCGGTCGTGCGAGATCAGAACAAAAGCGCCGGGATAGTTGCGCAGATAATCTTCCAGCCAGTTGCGCGCTTCCAGATCAAGATGGTTGGTGGGCTCGTCGAGCAGCAGCAGGTTGGGTCGCTGCAACAGCAGCTTGGCCAGCGCCAGCCGCATCTGCCAGCCTCCCGAAAATTCTTCTGTACGCCGCGACCAGTCTGCCTTGCCAAAGCCCAGACCCATCAGCACGCGGCCCACGTCGGCTTCAATCGAATACCCGCCGCCGGTCTGAAATTCATGCTCCAGCCGGTGATATCGCTCCGCCACGTCCGCGTATTCGGCGCTCTGGTGGTCCAGTTCGGCGATCTTGTGGGTCAGCGCTTCCAGTTCGACTTCAATCGCCCGCAGCCCGGTGAACACCGACATGCACTCGTCGAACACGGTGCGTCCGGAAAGCGACAACCCGTCCTGTGGCAAATAGCCGGCGCTGGTGCCTTTGGCGACCGTGAGTGCGCCGTCGTCCAGCGTGTCCATGGCGGCGAGCACTTTCATCACCGTGGATTTTCCAGTGCCGTTTGCGCCGACCAGTCCGACGCGGTCGCGCGGCGTGATCAGCCAGTCGGCATTCTCGAATAGGAGTTTGTGGCCGAAACCTTTTCCGGCCTCGGAGAACTGAATCATGGGCTGGAATTATCGTCTCACAGTTGGGTGACGGGGTGGGTCGGGCTAGGCCGTGAATTGTTGATTTCTGATTGTTGATTGAAAACCCCATCCACTGCGATTGGGTCCAATCAACAATCAGCAATTGATCCCTACGCCCAAGCCTGTCGGCGGGCACCGCTTCGCGATGCGGAAATAATCTGGCTGCGAACTTGCATGCGTTCCAGCGCCCGGTCAATCACCGCCTCGATCTCACGGGCATATTTCACTTCGCGTCCTTTGGCCAGCTTGCGCCGCGCTTCCGCCGCGCTGAACCACGTGGGCCGGCGCGCGTCTTCCTGGGGTTGCTGCAGTTCCCGTACTTCCAGCAGAAAGGCTTTGACCACAAACTCCCGCACGCCGCCGGTCTGCCAGAACACGCCCTTGCTGTGCAGATAGAGATGAAAATGGTGGGGCTCGATGACGCCCAGCGCGCCCGCCTCTTCCATCGCTTCCTGCTCGGCGGCCTGGCTGTGGGACAACCGCGGCTCGATCGAACCTTTGGGAAAGGTCCACTTTCCACCATTGGTGTTGACCAGCAGGAACTCGATCTCCTCACCCCGTTTGCGATAGCAAACGGCGGCGACCTGCAACGGCAACCCTTTCGCAGCTCGGAAAGACGCCATAACGCCAGTTTACTTCTCGGATATTGCAGAAGTGTGAATATGCAGCGGAAATTGTGCAATCCGGCGGTTACGAAAGGGTGACATGGAACCGTCATCATGGCCATCAGTCAATGCTGGTCGCTCACACAGATACCCGGCATGACGTTTCATTGAAACATTTCACTATTGTGAAATGGCCTTCCCGTGCAAGAATATGCCCATCGAGCGTGCGATGCCGCCACCGAACTGGTGGTGCCGGAGGAACAATGAATGACCCTCGGAAATTGTTGAGCGTGCTGCTCATCACAACCGCCGCAGCCTTCGCGGCGACGGATCTCGATCCTGCCAGCCACAAACAGATCATGGCCTACTACGAGACCTCTGGCTCCTACGCATCTCTGCACTCGTTCTATCGCTACATGAACCAGCTTCCAACCGATACGTTCGCAGTAGATATTCGGGGCAACCTCAGCGGCAGTGCACCTGGGCCGGCATTGTCGTTTGCCCGATCCAAGGGAATGCTGACATTTGCCACCATTTCAAATTTCGGGGCCACCGATTTCGATCCCAAAATCGCGCACGCGGTGGTCACCAATCCTTTGAGGAAAGCTCGGTTCATCTCCAATGCTCTCAAGGTGGTGCAGACTTCGAATTACTCAGGCGTAAACATTGACTTCGAGGCCGTGCCGCATAAGGACCGTGCGGCCTTCAGCACATTTATTCACGACGTGGCCTGCGCAATGCGCTCCGGCGGATACCTTACCGTGGTGTCGGTGCCCGCTGAATTGAAGGATGATCCCAACGATTCCTGGACGGGCGCTTTCAACTTTCGTTCCCTGGGACGAGATGCGGACATCCTGCAACTGATGACCTATGACGAAAATGGGCCGTGGGGACCTCCCGGACCAGTGGCCGGTATGGACTGGGTGACACCGTGCGCACAATATGCGGTGTCGGTAGTTTCGCCAGGCAAAGTGAGTTTGGGCGTTCCCGCCTACGGTTATGATTGGAATACGACGCTCACCACCGGCGTCCAAGTCCCGTGGAAAAGCATTCCCGCCCTTATTTCCAGCACCGGAGCGACTCCGCAGTGGGACACGACGTCCTCCTCTCCTTATTTCACCTACCAGGCAGGAGATGGTTCCAGCCACACTGTCTGGTACGAAGACACCACCAGTATCTCGCTGAAATCCCGGCTCGTGGTCTCTGAGGATCTGGCAGGTGTCTCGGTTTTCGCGCTGGGGTTTGAGGACCAGGATTTCTGGATGGCCATTCATTCTGGCGGCTTCTGACCGTTAGAGAATTCTCGCTATGACTTCGATCCTGTGTGCCATTCCTGCGTCAGCAGACAAGTGGCATGGGCCAAGGACCAGAGGCCAAACCATTGTCGATTCCGCCGGCGACGATAAGGCAGCCTCGTTTCCGGCGCGTGTCGGAGAGGGTATGCGATGATCCGATGACTGATGCAATTGCGTTCCAACAGTTACCGTTTCCAGTTCCTTGTAGAATGGCCAAAGACATCGGAACGCGTCCTATGAACGGCGCAATCCGTGGTCGAATGTCCGGGAAGATGAGAAACTTTAGGTATGCGGACGATCAGTATTTCCGACCAGGATGGACACAGGCGGTCGGCGCGTGTTGACCGTCAACTTAGCGACTCCTGTCCTCGTACAACACACGCTGCTCGTTTGAGCGGGCTCATGCTGCTCGCGATCGGGGCATGTTCTTGTTTTATTCCGGCTCTGTGGTCGCAGACCTCTGTTCCCCAGACGGCGGACGCAAATCAATCATGGACGGCTGCAACCGATACGCAGAGCGACGGCGCAAATTTTCTTCGCACCGTCAAGAGCCACACTCAGACCGGCAATCGGGCGGTGGACAACGAATCGGTCCAGCGCCGCGGGTCTGACGGAAGGTTCGAACCCTACCAGGACATTGAAAAGACAACCTTGCGGGTTGACGCTACGACCGAGCGAACCACCACGCGCATGTTCGGACGGGATGCGGATGGGGCGAAAACACTGGTGCAGATCACAGAAGAAGAAAAGCACACTCAGCCCGGCGGTGGCTCGAACGTCGTTCGCACCACCTCCAGTCCCGATGGCAACGGCAAGCTTCAGTTGCTCCAGCGCGAAGTGGAGGAGACGACAAAGACCAGCAAGGATGTGGAGGAGACGAAGACCACGGTGCTGCTGCCAGGCGTCAATGGTGGGCTGGCTCCATCCAGGAAACTGCAAGAGCGTCGCAAGCGAAGCGCCGATGGCACCGTTGAGTCTCAGACAACTACGCTGCTCCCGGATGGCGCCGGACGCTGGCAGGTTGGAGAAATACGGGAGGCCACCACCAGGCAGGAAGGCAAGAACCGAAGCACCGAAGAGATCGTCTCTCGCCCCGACGCTGAAGGCAAGCTAGGTGAAGTATCTCGCACTGTCAGCAGGGAGTTGGGAAGCGCTGCCGGAGAAAGGCGCATCACGGAGGAAACCTATTCCGTGGACGCTCCAGGATCGGCTCCGGACGGCAGCCTGCACCTTGTTGAGCGCGCAACCACCACCGAGCGCGCTAACTCCAATGGTGCGCACGCCATACGAACCGTTCAAGCGCCCGATGCGAACGGCAGTCTCGGAGTGGTCTCAGTGGACACCACAAAGTCCGACAAAATTAACGTCATTCAGGTGCAGATAGCGCCTTCCGAAACGCCGAAATAGGCTGCGTAATTTCGATTTCTTTGGACAGTGCTGGCAGCCGACTTGCGCAGTGTAAGGAATCCTAAGGATCTGTTCAACGGCCTTAAAAGGACCCAGGTTGGTGTTGGGAACGACCATTGGGTCCTTCGAGAATGTGTTGGCGGAGAAGAAGTGATTGGTCGGGGCGAGGAGATTTGAACTCCTGACCCCCTGCGCCCAAGGCAGGTGCGCTACCAGGCTGCGCTACGCCCCGACAATGCTGCTACCGTGATTTTACACGACTGGGTTCTTCGCCCATCCGGCTATATCACTGCCCGGCTGACTCATCACCCACAAAGCCTGGCGGCATCACAGGTGCGTCGGGCCTCCCCGGGAACGCACTCAGACACTACACAGCTAAACTGGGCCGCAACCGGAATCGCCTTAGAAACTGACTCGCACGCCCAGCTGCGCGGCGAATGGAATTCCAACCGTAGTGCCGGGGCCGAAGAAGTCTCCCAGGCCGCCGGCGGGAATCTCGAGTTGTTTGAGGCTGGTGATGGGCTGGCGCTGGCTGCACGTCGGGAAATCAAGACAAAGGGTAGTGGCGTTGTTGGTCGCGATGTCATTCTGGATGAGAGGCAACGCGGCGATGTTGGCCACATAGTTCGCGCCGGGATTATTGCGGTTCAGCGTATTGAAAAATTCCGCGAAGGGGTTGATCTGCCAGCGCTCGCCAATCTTGATCGGCCGGCTCACGCGCAGGTCCATCTGGATATATGCCTTTCCGCGGAAGACATCGAGAGCGGTGGGATTGCCGTTGACTGAAATTCGTCCGCTGTTGTCGGTGGTGGTGATGGCAAAGGGGCGTGCGGATTCGGCCTGCGTCATGGTGCTTACTTCAAACCCGCCGGGGACATGGACCGTGCCCGCCAGCACAAACCGGTGGCGCACGTCCTCACCGGAAGGACCGTAGTCGCCGCGAGCAAACGCATTCAGCGGGTCGCACACTCCGTTTACATAGTCAAAAAGCTCGCCCAGCACGCATCCCCAGGCCTGCGCCTTGGCCAGCGTATAGTGGGCGATGAAATTGAAACGGTTCGTCACATTGCCGCGCACGGCGAACATGAGCGCGTTGTAGCTGGACCGGTTGTCAGACTTAAAGACCGTTACGGCAAAGGGATAAGGGCGATATCCGTGATTGCCTTGTTCATGTGCATAGTCCGCGCTCACATTCCAATGGGAATTGAAGGCGTGCTCAACGCCGGCGGTCGCGTGCAGGGCGTAGGGTGTCTTGTAGTTAGGGTCAATCAGAGCCGCGGGCGGGTTGGGCCCTCCGTTTACTGCCTGGAAGGCGGGGGCCCAGCCGCTTTGCGCGAGATCGTTATAGAAAAGGCCGAAGCCGGACCGTAGCACGGTATTGCCCCTGCTTCCGGGAGAATAAGCGATTCCAACCCGCGGCCCGATTTGCTTTCGATAGTCCTGGGGCGCACGCTGTTGAAATCCAAAAGACGACAGCTGGGAAAACGACGGATTGGCGGTCTGGTTGTGTCCTGAGGCGTTAAACAGACCAAACGTAGTTTGCCATCGTAATCCATAGTTCACAGTAAGATGGCGCGATAGTCGCCACGAATCCTGCGCATACAGGCCGAGCCGCTGAACGTTCTGCGAGAAGCTGCCATCGGCGGGGGGCGAAGTGGCGGCACCGTTTGCGTAGTCAATGGGGAACTGCCCCAGGTTCATCCCGGCATTCGCTGTATAGAACGTGGGATCGTTCGGGAAGGAGTACAAAGTCTCCTGATTTCCCGGGAACGCTCCGCCGAGCACCGGCTCGTGGATGAAGTTCACCCCGAACTTAAAGGAATGATCGCCGGTGGCGTGGCCAACGTCGTAGCGAAGCTGATATTTCTCCTGATTGCGCAGCGTTGGGAACAGGGTGATGGCCGTGGCGAACTGATTGTCGCCGTAAGTCTCAAAGCCTGAGACTGTCAGCGATGTGGAACTGAACGGAAACTGCAACGCGAAACCGAAGTTCGAATTGCGAGTCTGGGTCAGGTGCAGCAGACTGGCATCGAAGACAAACGTCCCCAGCCACGTGGGGCTGAACGCATAAGTATTGCTGATCACCGTGTTCCAGTAATTGTTGTGGGTGGTCAGGCCGGTGGAAGGCAGAGTGGCTTGCTGCACCAGCGCGTTATGCGTCAGATAGCTGTCGGCGGAAGTGCGCAGAAACCATTGCGACTTTGCCGACTGTGCCCAGTCAAAGCGCAGCGAGCCGAGGTAGTCGCGGAATGGAATCGGCACATTCGCCGGGACGGTGATTGAAGAAACACCGGGAATCAGGCCGTCCGCGGCAATTTGCGCGAGCGCGTTAAACTCCGCCGTGCTTTTGGGGCTGTAGGCGATGCTGGCATTCTCATGCACATATTCGAGCGATGCGAACATCCAGACCTTGTCGTGCTGGATCGGGCCACCAATGGTTCCGACGTAGTTCTGACGCGAGAAAGGCTGCTTGGGATTCGGCGAGGGGTTCTCGATGGGGAAACGCCCATTGAGTGACGCCGCGCGCTCGTAGAACGCTCCGCTGCCATGCCATTCGTTGGTGCCGCGCCGCGTCGTGATCACGACCGACCCAGCCGTCGTGCCCCCGGAGTCGGCGTCTTCGTTCGCGGTGCGCACGGCAAATTCCTGGACTGCGTCGGGCGAAAAATTCTGCAGGAAGCCGCCAATCCAGTCATCCGAGTTGTCGCCGCCATCCACCGAGAGATCGTTGTTGAGTCCCGAGCTGCCACCGGTGGAGACCGCCGTGATGCGGGCCTTGGTTGGGTCGGAAGGCTCGACCGGCGCGGTACCGGGCACGAGGAAGGCGATGTTGGCGAAGCTGCGCGCGGCCAGCGGAAGGGTTTCAAGGTCCTGGCGGCTGACCACGCCCTGATGCACCACGCTGACCAGATCAATCGGCTGGGTGGTGATGGAGGAGGCAATCGCAGCGACGTTGACGCTCTCGCCAGCCACGGCGGCTCTTAGCGTGACCGTGATATCCCGGACCGAGCTGATGGGGATGACGATGTCGGTCTGGGCCGACGCAAATCCCGACGCGGTGACGGAAATGTGATAAGCGCCGGGGAGCAGATCGTCCATGCGGAACTCGCCGCGGTCTTCGCTGGAGGCTTCGCGCTGCGCCGACGACCCGGTGGATTGAAGCACAATCCTGGCCGCCGCGACGCGTGCTCCCGTGGCGTCCACCACGGTTCCACGCAATGAGCCTCGCGGGGTCTGCGCGGTGAGCGCGCAGGCAAAAAAACCGAGCAACGACAGCAACCATATGTTACGAGAGCCGGTAGTTTTCAACGAAGGTCTCCTGAGCGGGCGAGCAGGGGAAATGTCACGGCTTCCCAAGCTCAAGAGATTAAAGGCGCGAGGAAGCTACTACCATACATCGTAGTAATCCGTCTGGGTGCGCAGGAAATTGCACAGGCAGCGCCCTAGTCCGACCATCGCTGCGGTTTTCTGTCCCAGCGATGTTTCTTCAACTCCGTGAGCAAGGCCGAGTCGAGCGGGCCGGCATCGCTGGCGGCAAGATTCTGGCGAACATGCTCCTCTTTTCTCATCCCCGCAATGGTTGTGCTGACCGCGGGATGTGACACGATGAAGCGAAGCGCCATCTCCGGCAGCGTCATTCCAGCGGGCAGGATTTTCTTCAGCGCCTCAACTCGCTCGATAGTCTTGGCTAGATTCTCCGGGCCGAAATAGCCCGACCGCCAATCGTTCTTGGGGAAGGTGGTCTCCAACGTCATTTTTCCGCCGAGACTGCCTTCGTCGAAGGGAACGCGCGCAATGACTCCGATGTTGAGTTCCTGGCAAACGGGAAACAGTTCGTCTTCCGGCGCTTGATCGAAGATGTTGTAGATCACCTGCACCGCGTCCACCAGTCCGGTGCGCAGGGCGCGAATGCCGTTTTCCGGTTCCCATCGGTTCAGGCTGAGGCCAAAGAAGCGGATGATGCCGTCGCGCTTCAGTTGCTCGACGGTCGAGCGGAACTCGGGATCGTCGGCCCAGGAATCGTCCCACACGTGGAACTGCAGCAGATCAATCGAATCCTGGCATAGCTTTTTCCGGATCAGGTCCGCGTGCTTCAAGACATGCTTGGCCGGGAAGACGTCACCGTAAGCGTATTCAGCGCGGGCGGGCCATTTCAAGTTCGCCGGCGGAATTTTCGACGCGGCATACAAACGCTTGCTCGAATTGTGGGTGAGAATTTCGCCGAGCAGGCCGTCACTCTTGCCGCCGCCATACGCCCACGCGGTATCGAAAAAATTGCAGCCCAGGTCCACGGAAAGCTGGAGCGAGGCCAGCGATTGAGCGTTGTCGGAGCCTGACCAGCCGCTCATACCCCAGAGCCCATAGCTGATGTCAGCAACCTGGAAGCCGGTGCGGCCAAACGTGCGGAATTTCATGATCAATGTCCTTCGATGAGATGATTCATTGTAAGCGAAGCCGGAGTCGTCGCTGGGAAGCCTCATTCGTTGACTGGCCGGGGCCGCCATCCCTTAAGATGAAGCAACTCGAAAATAGAGCTTTCTTACCATGATCGGCCAAACCATTTCGCATTACCACATCGTCGAGAAATTGGGCGGCGGCGGCATGGGTGTGGTCTATAAGGCCGAAGACACGCGACTGCATCGCTTCGTCGCCCTCAAATTTCTGCCCCCCGATATCGCCCGTGACCCACAGGCGCTCGCCCGCTTCCAGCGCGAGGCACAGGCCGCGTCTGCGCTCAATCACCCCAACATCTGCACCATTCATGATGTCGGCGAGCAGCACGGCAACACCTTTATTGTCATGGAGTATCTCGATGGCGTGACCTTGAAGTTCAGGATTGCGGGACGCGCTCTGGATCTCAATTCGCTCCTCACCTTCGCCATCGAAATCGCCGACGCGCTCGACGCAGCGCACACTGCGGGCTTTATCCACCGCGACATCAAGACCACCAACGTCATGATTACCCGGCGAGACCAGGCCAAGGTCCTCGATTTTGGTCTGGCCAAAGCCAGCAGCAGCAGTCAGGGCAGTGGTACCGGTTCGGACGACTCCACCTTCGCGGGTCGCGACCTGACCACATCCGGCGAGACTCTCGGCACAGTCGCTTTCATGTCCCCAGAACAGATTGAGGGCAAGCCGCTCGACGCTCGCACCGACCTGTTTTCGTTTGGGATCGTACTTTATGAAATGGCGACCGCCCGGCCTCCCTTCGACAAGCCAACCAAGGGAGCCACCTACGGCGCCATCCTGCATGAGCAGCCCGCTCCGGTGATCCAACTAAATCCCAACATACCGGGACGGCTGGAAGAAATCATTTTTAAAGCGCTGGAGAAAGACCGCAACCTGCGTTACCAAAGCGCGGCCGACATGCGAACCGACTTGCAGAGGCTGAAGCGCGACTCCGATAGCGGAAGCATTTCTGCAACGACAAGCTCGGGGACGGTGCCGGTGGCTGCGGCACATGCGGAGCGGGGAAACCTGTGGAAGATCGCGGCCCCGGTCCTGCTGATCGCCTTGCTGGTCGCAGGTTGGTTTTACTATCGCTCGCACCAACCCCGGCCTCTCACCGACAAGGACATCATCGTTCTCGCCGATTTCGACAACAAGACCGGCGACAGCGTCTTCGATGACACTCTGAAGCAGGGACTCTCGGTGCAGCTTGAGCAATCACCGCTTCTCGGACTGCTTTCCGAGCGCAAAGTGAACGAGACCTTGAAACTGATGGGGCGTTCCGGCGGTGACCGCTTGACGCCCGAGTTGACTCGCGAGGTCTGCCAGCGCACCGGGAGCAAGGCCATGCTGGCTGGCTCGATTGCCGGCCTGGGCACCCAATACGTGATTGGCCTGAAGGCAGTGAACTGTAACACCGGGGACGTGCTGGCGGAAGCGCAGGAGCAGGCGGCCGGCAAAGAAGCGGTGCTCAAGGCGCTGGACAGCGCAGCGGTCCGGTTGCGCGGCAGACTCGGCGAGTCGCTCAGCTCGGTGCAGAAACATGCCACGCCCGTTGAAGAAGCGACCACGCCTTCGCTTGAAGCGCTGCAAGCTTACAGTCAGGGATGGAATACGCGGTATGTGAAGGGCGACATGGCAGCTCTGCCTTTTTACAAGCGGGCGGTGGAACTCGACCCGAATTTCGCTATGCCCTATGCCGCTATGTCGCACGCCTACAGCAACCTCAGCCAGGCCGGGCGAGCGGCTGAGAATGCCCGCAAAGCTTACGACCTGCGCGAAAAAGTCAGTGAGAGGGAGCGGTTCCACATCGAATCCATTTATTTCATGGTCGTGACCGGGGAGATTGAGAAAGCGATCCAGAACAACGAGCTTTGGCGGCAGACCTATCCCCGCGACGCCGCGCCTTACCGCGAACTTGCATTTCTATATGGCACCCTCGGAGATCTGGACCGTTCGTTGGCAGAGGCCCAGGAGGCCGTACGCGTGGAGCAAAGCAGTTCCAACAACTACCTGGACCTCGGCATTTACTACGCCGCCCTCAACCGGCTGGATGAAGCCGAAGCCGCCTACAAACAGGAAGAAGGACTCAAACTGGGGAATGCGTTTCTGCTGCAATGGCGTTATCAGTTGGCTTTCTTGAAGGGCGATGCGGCGCAGATGGCGCAGACGTCGGCGGCGGCTATGGGCATGCCGGGCACGGAAGACTTGCTGCTGGCCGCGCAATCCGACACCGAAGCCTGGTACGGGAGGTTGAAGAGCGCGCGCGAGCTGACGCAGCGCGCGATGGAGTCCGCCCAGCACGACGACGCCAGAGAAACAGCCGCGGCCTATCTGGCAGCGTCTTCGCTTCGCGAGGTAGGTTCGGGAAATCGGGAACTGGCACGGGCCGCGGCCACCGGCGCGTTGAGGCTCGCCCCGAACCGCGATGTGCGCGCCATGGCGGCGCTTGCTTTGGCCCGCGCCGGCGACCCCGCGGCGGCGGAGAAGTTGGCCGCTGAGCTCGACCAGACTCTCCCGCTCGATACTCTGGTCCAGAGGTACTGGCTTCCCACCATCCGCGCCGCCGTTGCCATCGAGCGTAAAGACCCGGACCGCGCACTTGAATTATTGAAAGTCGCCAGCACCATTGAGCTTGGGCAGCCGACGGCGCTCTCCGTATTTCTGTGCCCGGTGTATTTGCGTGGAGAGGCTTATCTGCTGCACCACGACGGCAAAGCCGCGGCGGCGGAATTCCAGAAGTTCAGCGATTATCGTGGACTGGTGGGCAACTTTCAGTGGGGCGCGTTGGCCCGGCTTGGACTGGCGCGGGCGTATGTGGTGCAAAGAGACGCCGTCAAAGCCAAAGCTGCCTATCAAGATTTCCTGACTCTCTGGAAAGACGCGGACCCGGACATCCCCGTCCTTAAACAAGCCAAAGCGGAGTTTGCGCAGCTGAAATGACGGGCATATCGCGAAGGGCGCTGCTCCCCAGTCTGCTGAACAACTCCCGGTTTGTATCGGTGCCGCAAGTCCCACCAAATCAGTCATGCCTTTAGGCGCTGCGGGGCGACGCTACGCAAGTTAGCCCTCGTTTTTCAGTAAACTGTTCAGCCGCTGCATCGTCCCGCGCTGAGTGCGCGCCACAGCCTGCTACAGCACCGGCAGCGCCAGCGGATCGCGCACTGAAAAATCCAGCGCGCGCATCTCCTCCAGCGCGGGATGCAGTTGCGAGTCACGGCACGGTTCGAGAGTGATGACAAACGGCAGCGAGGATTTTTCGAACCCGGGCTTTTGCAGAAGTGCGTCAATGTTCAATCCGTGCGCGGAGAGAATTGCGGCCAGTCGGGCCACAATGCCGGGCCCGTCCTTCACGAAAAAGCGCAGATAACGCGGAGACATAAAATCGGAGCTCACCGCACGCCGGGCGACGCGGGAAGCGCCACTGGAGGCGGAGCGGTTCTCGGCAACGAAGAGCGCGTCGGAAATCACAGCAACCGCGGTCGGATCACCACCCGCTCCCGCTCCCAGAAACGCCATTTCGCCGGCGAACTTTCCGCGAGTGAGAACCAGGTTTTGGCTCGACTGAGTGCGGCCAAACGGAGAACCTGCGGCCACCAGGGCCGGGCCGACTTCCGCGACTAAAGTGTCGTTCTGAATTTCAGCGCGCGAGACCTGCCGGATCGTGCAATCCAGGTCCGCCGCGTAGTCGAAGTCCACGGCATCAATCGTGCGGATCGTGCGAGCGCGAATCGCTTCCGGAGCGACGTAGGAGGACAATCCAGCCATCGCCAGGATGACCAGTTTGGCGCGCGCGTCACCGCCATCCAGGTCTTCCGACGCGTCGGCCTCCGCAAAACCGCGGGCCTGGGCCTCTTCGAGTGCTTCACTGAAAGGAATCCGCGCCGACTCGACGCGGCTGAGAATGTAATTGCACGTGCCGTTCAGAATGCCGGCGATGGCGTGCATCTGGTCTCCGCACAATCCGCTGCGCAGCGCAGGCAGGATGGGAATACCGCCGGCGACGGAAGCGCCGAACTCAAGACGCGTGTTGCAGGCTGCTGCGAGCTCTAGTAACTCCGGGCCCTCGCGGGCGATGAGTTGCTTGTTGGCGGTGACCACGGATTTTCCAGCGCGTAGCGCGGCTCGGACCATGTCTCCGGCGGGATGCAGGCCGCCGATGAGTTCAATGATCACGTCCACGTCAGAGGCGAGGACAGCCTCGAACTTTTCGGTCCAGATGACGTCGTCCGAAACCCACGGCTGTTTCTTGCCCGCGATGTTGCGGTTGAAAATGTGAGTCAGGCGGAGTCCGGGATGCTGCCCCGAGCACAGGATGCGCGCGGCCGAGCGCCCAACCGTGCCGAATCCGGCGAGGGCGACGCGGCAACCCGGTTTGGATACGCTGGGCAAAAACCAATCCTCACGCAATTTGAAAAGCGATCCTTCATATTACAAGCTTCATATTACAGGCTTCTTTGCTTTGTTCCCGGTGAATGGGCTAAGTTTGTCCGTCGTGTTCCTTTGTGTCCTTCGTGGCTATTGTTTTCATGGCCTGGGCAACGGAGAAGCACCAGCCTGCGCGGAATCCGCATCAAAGTTGATAAGATGATAAGTTCCTTTGCAGCCATTTGTGGTTTAAGCGCAATGCGGGCCGCGCGCGAGGTTGCAATCCCTTACAGTGAGGCGAATGGATGACAGGTAAGACAGCGTGGATGTTGGCCTTGGCGTTGATTGCGCCAATGGCATTGCGGGCGCAGGATGCGCCGTCGGCTCCGGCAGGCCAGGAAGCTTCAGATGCGGACATGACCGGCAGGCCAAAAACAAAGGCGCGGGATTATCAAAAATGGCAGCTCAACATCGGCGGCGGCGCGAACCTGCCGTCGGGAACTACACGCACCTACGTCAGAGGCGGTGGCGGTGTGGCGACGGCCGGACTTGCCAGAAACGCCAATAAGTATGTGGGCCTGAGGGCGGAGTTCTGGTGGGAGAACCTGCCGCTGCGCGGCTCCGCGCTTGCGCTGGCCCAGGCGTCGGGCGCGACCAGCGGCGTTTACAGCGTATCGCTCGATCCGGTCTTCAATATTCCGGTCACCGGTAAATACAGCGGCTTCCTCCTGGTCGGCCCGAGTTTCTTCCATCGCTACGGCAGTCTCAATTCGCCGACCATTCCGCCGGGATCGGCCTGCAACGGGTTCTACAGTTGGTGGACGTATTGTCCAACCTCGCTGCCTACCGACTCTGCAAAAACCAGCCAGAATGAATTTGGACTGAATCTCGGCGGCGGCGTGGCGCGAAAAATCGGCCAGCGGGCGGAGCTCTACCTAGACTGGCGTTATCAGCACGGCTCGCACAAGGGCGTCAGCACCAACACCCGTCCGATCACGATCGGGATCCGGTGGTAGGTGGTTCCGAGGGCGCGCGATAGCGCCAGAGTTCGCGATTGGCTTCCTGAAGAATTGAAAACGAAGAAGCCGCCGAGGGCAGGGACATGTTGCGATTGATTTCGCCGCGAGCGGCTTCCACCAGGGGATGGCTGGGTGCGAGCGTACAGACTGGGTCAGTCGCGGCGGCATCGCCGGTGAGCAGGAAAGCCTGGCAGCGGCATCCGCCGAAATCTTCGGTGCGGCGGTCACAACTGCGGCAGGGCTCGGGCATCCACGCTTCGCCGCGAAATTTCTGAAATGACGCTGACTCCCGCCAGATCCATTCCAGCGACTTTTCTTTTACATTTTCAAAGCTGAGGCCGGGAATTACTTCCGCGGCGTGGCAGGGCAGCACTTTGCCGGATGGGGCGACCAGCATCAGCTTTTGTCCCCAACCGCCCATGCATGCCTTGGGAAAACGCGCGAAGTAGTCGGGGATGACGGAGTCTATTCGGATGCGTCCGGCCATTCGTATTTCCGCTTCCGCTACGATCGCTACTGCCTTTTCCAGCTGCGCAGCGGTGGGCAGGAGCGCGGCGCGATTCACCAGCGCCCAGCCGTAATACTGCGCGTGAGCAATTTCCATGCGGTCGGGATTGAGTTGTTCGAGAAAGCGGATCATCTCGTCGAGATGGTCGAGATTCTGGCGGTGCACGACGAGGTTGGTGGTGAAAGCGATCTTGTGGCGGCGGATGGCGCGGGCCAATTCAATCTTGTGAGCATGCGCGCGCGCGCCGGCGATCCAGTTGGCCGAGTCTTCGCGCGAATCCTGAAAGCTGAGCTGGATGTGGTCGAGTCCCGCGGAGACGATCGCTTGCAGGCGGTCTTCGTTGAGGCCAAGTCCGGAAGTGATGAGATTGGTATAGAGTCCGGCGGAGCGTGCGGCCGCGATCAACTCGACAAGATCGGTGCGGGCCAGAGGTTCTCCGCCGGTGAGATGCGCGTGCAGCATGCCCAGCTTGCCCGCTTGCTGGAAGATGTCAGTCCAGGAGGCGGTGGAAAGTTCGGACTGCGCGCTGGCAAGTTGCAAAGGGTTCGAGCAGTAGGTGCAGTGCAGCGGGCAGCGGTGCGTGAGTTCGGCGATGAGGGCGAGCGGGTTGGAGATCATTTAGGGATGCATCCCGTGGATACTCTCAGCATCGACGAATAGATCTCAAACATTGTCCTTGCGTATTGCTCACACGCCCATTGCTTATCTACTTGCAAGCGGGTTTTTTAACCCAGGCACTTTTCTTTCTTGTCATAGCGCCTAAGACTCGGTGGACGATTGGATTGCCCAAGTCTGTGTTCAGTTTACTCCCGAGAACAGCAGGTCTCTCCACTTCCGGACCCATTCCCTGCGGAAACGGGATGCTCCGGTCGGAATGACAGTTGTGAGCTAGTAGTCCACGATCCGCTTGTTGCGCAGTTGCTCGAGGAACTGGCTGATGTCGGCGCGAATCTTGGCGGGGTCCGCGTTGGTAAATTGGGCCTGCAATTCCATCAATATTTCGCCGAAGGTGCGCTGGCCGTCGCAGCGTTCCAACACTTGCAGTCCGGTGCCCTGGAGCTTGATCGCTCCTTCGGGGAACAGGATCACACGTTCCTCGGGCTTGCTGAGCATGTTCTCTGCGCCCCAGCGGCATCCGGGGGCGAGGCGCGGTTTGGAATCGTCAGAGGGCGTCATGCGGGTCTAGTCATTTGCTCGTAGCGAGAAACAGCAGGTTCCTCCACTTCGCAATCCAGTTCCTGCGGAAATGGAATACTCCGGTCGGAATGACAGAGTGGAGGAGTTTGCCTCGCCGCGCTTCGGCCGGAATGACAGGACATGGATAATCACGTGCCCTCGATGCGGAATGCGCCCGGCGGGGGCGTTCCCGGCTGGACGTAGGAATAGTAAAGCGCGTCGAGCTGCGCCCAGAGAATGTCGCATTTATCGCGCAGGGCCTGAATGACGAGTTCCTGCTCGGCGCGCGAGCGGGCGTGTTGGAAGACATATTCGATGGCGAAATTGGAGTCTTCCGGCGCCTGGTGAAGTCGGGCCTTGAAGTAGTCGAGTCCATCCGAGAGCCAGGGATAATACTGGCGCAGTTTTTCGACGCGCAGTGTGATTAGCTTGGTCGAGAATAATTCTGTCAGCGAAGACGCGACGGCTTCGAGCAAGCTGCGGCTGCGGACGATATTCAGGTATTCGTTGACAGCAAAGCGCGTGGCGGGAAGAATGCCTTCGCCACGTTCAACTCTCACGGGATCGAGGCCGGTGGCTTCGGCGAGTTTGATCCAGCGCAGAATGCCGCCGTCGTTATTTTCGCTGGCGTCGCCATCGTGGTCCACGATGCGCTTGCGCCAGGCACGGCGGAATTCGCGATCAGTGCTGCGGGAAAGAATGATGGCGTCTTTGATTGGAATCATGCTCTGGTAGTAGTAGCGGTTGAGCGCCCAGGCCTGGAGTTGGCCGCGTGTGAGTTTGCCCTCGTGCATGAGCAGGTGAAACGGATGTTTGTGGTGATAACGCTCTTCGCCGACGGCCTCCAACGCGGCACGTAGCTGGTCGAGGGTGAGCAGCACGTCGGATGCGGCTTGGGGAGCGTATTTCACAGGGTGAGTTGCCATCCGTCCTCGGCGATTTCCCAGCCCGCGTCGCGGACTTCGCGGCATTCCGGGCCGTCCTCGTTGAGCATGGGATTAGTGTTGTTCACGTGTAGAAATATCTTACGAGGGTACGACAATCCTGCCAACGTGACCAGAGTTTCGCGCACTGGCGCGTGTCCCATCTGACGGGCGGTTTGTGAAGTATTTCCGCTGCCTTGGACACGGATGAGCTCATCGTCATTCCAGAAAGTGCCGTCGAAGAGCACGATGTCGGCGGATTCGAGCGAGGCGAGAAGAGCTTCGTCTATCTCCGGCACGGCCGGGAAGAACGCGAGGCGCGCGCCGGAAGGTGCAGTGACGATGAGGCCGACCGACGATTCGTCGGCGCGAAGTTTCTGCCGCGCCGGTGAAACATAGGCAGGGAAGTGATGGGCAAGCGACTGTGCCTGGCAGCGGATGCCTGTGTCCTGGCCCTCGGGAGTTTGCAAAGGAAATTCTGCGCCGGGGGTGAAGTCCGTCCAGACCGCCTGATTGGGGACGCGCTCGAGCATGGCGAACATGGAATTGTCTTCGCGAAGAATCTGGCGGACGGTCGCCGTTGAATAGATACGTAGCGGCTGCAATTCGCGAAGCAGCAGCAGGCCGAGAGTGTGGTCGAGGTCGGAGTTGACGAGCACGGCGCCGGCGATGGGCGATTGGCGCAGTCCGTCCCGCGGATGCAGCGCGGGTGTGCCTTCGATTTGCGCGCGTAGATCGGGAGATGCGCCAAGCAGGAACCAACTGCTGCCGTCATGACTGACTGCGACCTGAGTTTGCGTGCGAGGCTTGCCGTGGAACGAGCCCGAACGCAGGCCGCGGCAGTTGGGGCAGGCGCAGTTCCACTGCGGAAATCCTCCTCCGGCCGCCGCACCTAGAATGTTTACGAGCATGAGTATGAAGATGAGCGAAACGTGCTCAAGAGAACTTTCGACGATATGCGGGGAAATTGCAACCTGGCTGCCGGGCTTCGCCCGGCCGACAGCCGAGGGCGGCTGTCGCCACACGAGTTCGTTAGCTGCTCCCCGCGCAACTGGCGCAGGCTTTTGGGTTCACGTCCCAGAGAGTCTTGTCGTCGGTCAAGCTGGTGATACCGACTTCCCCTTGCATTTCGGTGCCGGTGCGGCCGCACCACACCACGCGAAACTGGGTCTGGGCTCCATGGTATTGCACGTCCACGACGTCGCCCGGCTTAAGGCGAACATCCACACATTGCAAAGTCGCGCCGCAGCCGCTGATGGTGCGCAGGCTGGCGGGTTGAGTGTAAGGGCGGGAGTTGGCGTCCATGCCCCAGATCATTACGGGCAGGTCCACGGGAACACGTTGTTGCTGGCGGCGGTCCATAGCGCAATCCTCCGGAAGCGCCAGAGTAGGCGGGGGGCGGGCGATTGCAAAGGTAACCGTGGTCACATCACTGGAGTGCCGATGGTTTCGCTAAAGTCGGACGCGGAGTCTGAACTAGCGGGCTTCGCCGGCCGGGCAGCCGAGGGCGGCTGTTCCCAGGTAACCCAGATCAGTTCATCGAGCAGGAGCCGGGGCCGCGAGGATCTCCGCAACTGCCGCAGGGGCCGGGCGCGGAAGGCCGGGACGCCGTCGAGCCCTTGGTCGAGACCGCAAACACCGAGAGCTTGGGAGCTAGTTTCTTGCCGTGACATTTGGGGCATTCAGGCTTGTCTTTGCCGAAGACCAAGGCCTCGAAATCATGGTCGCAACCCTGACAGGTGTATTCGAAGATGGGCATTGCGAAGCCTCCGTGCCGAGATAGGATCGGCAAACGCTTCACTCAATTAGAATGCATCCCATGAGCTCGACGCAAGCCTTGCCGGAAGCGGCGAACAACGAAGGGGAATCGGGGCGTGGTCCGGATTATCCGCGGCCGTTTCGTCCGCATCCGTGGCTGCGGGGCGGACACGTGCAGACGCTGGCCAGTTTTTTTCTGCCGCGGCGAATTGAATTGCCCGCGCCTGAGGAGAGATTGGTCGAGGTCGCGCCGGGTGTACCCCTGCGCTGCGTTTGTCATTGGCAGAGCGATCGCCGCGGTCCCATGACGCTGATTGTGGTGCATGGGCTGGAGGGATCGAGCGAATCGCAATACATGCGGGGAATCGCGAGCAAGGCGTTGGCGGCGGGAATGAACGTGGTCCGAGTGAATCAACGGAATTGCGGAGGTACGGATCATCTCTCGCCGACGCTGTACAATTCCGGGCTGTCGGGCGACATCGCGGCCGTGGCGAGGCATTTCGTCGAGAACGATGGCGTTTCTCAGTTCGTGCTGGCCGGTTTTTCCATGGGCGGCAACCTGGTGCTGAAGCTGGCGGGGGAGTGGGGCAGCTCGGGCCCGGCGGAATTTCGGGGAGTGGTGGGCGTGTGTCCGGCGATGGACTTGGCCGTTGGCGCAGACGCGCTGCACGAGCCCGCCAACCGCATTTATGAGTATCACTTTCTGGTGAATCTGTTTCGCAGGTTTCGGCACAAGGCGCGGCTGTTCCCAGGGACGTTTGATCCCGCGCGGTTGAGTGGGGTGAGGACGCTGAGGCAGTTCGACGATCGGGTGACGGCCTACTACTGCGGCTATACGGGCGCGTCGGACTACTACGCTCGCGCGGCGGCCTCGAATGTTATAGACCAAATTGCCGTGCCGGCCGCGATTCTGCATGCGGCGAATGATCCGTTTGTGCGTTTTCTTTCGGAGACGCGGGCCAAGGTGCTGGGGAACCCGAACATCCGCTATATCGAGAGCGAAGATGGCGGACACTGCGCCTTCATCAGCGAGAGTGATCACGACTCGAACTACGACGGACGCTGGGCCGAGCGGGAAGTGGTGGAGTTCGCGCGGCAACGGGCGAAGTGATCCCCAAGACACGCCTTGCCACACAGACGTCGCGCGGCTATCGACAAGACAGCAGTTCTCTCCCCCCGCTTGTTTCGCTGCGCTACGGTCGAGATGACAGAGTTTTGCTGGAGAGTTTGGTTGAAGGAAAACCGCGGAGAGAAACACTCTTCCAATTCACGCGCAGCCACGCCAGGCCGAGCATGGCAAGAAAAATCGCCAGCAGGCCAAGCGTCGCCGCGGGAATCGACTGACTATGTTTGCGCAGGATCGAGAAGCGCCCGTAGACAAACTCGATGTGGACCCAATATACGAGTAACGAAGCCCTCCCCAACATCATCATAGGGCTGAACCCAACGGTCGCCGCGCCCCATCGGCACCAGGCAAGGCTTCCCGCCAGAATCAGCAACAGCAAGCCGCAGCGGACCAGAAAAAAATTCGGGCTCGTGTGCCAGAAATCGTAGACCGGATAAAGGCTGGGAGCGTACGCGTCGAGCACATGGCCGAGCGCGGTGATGGCAATGCCTGCCCCGGCAGCCGCGGCGATTGTTGTGGACTCATGCGCGCGTGCGCGGGAGCTTTGCATATAGAAACCAACGGCCAGCCCTGCAAACGCGAACGCCGTCCAGGGAAAAATCGGAAATAGCCAGGACTGGGGCACGCCGAGATTGTGGACGCCGTTGATGTAAGACTCGATTGGCCACGGCAGAAAGCGGGGACGCCATGAGGTCCAAAGTAGTGGAGTGGCGAGCACGATGGCCAGAGCGGTCGAGACGGACAGGATGGCGGCGCGGGTTTCAGATTTCACAACTGCTGGCGAAACCGGTAGCGCCGCGGCGATCCAGCAAACCACGCCCATCAACATCATCGAGATCCCAATCATGTTGAGAACATCCACGCGGGCCAGGTCGCTCCACGGCGCCCATCCCCAGCCCAGGACAAATTCCTGCAAGCGAAATAGCAAGCCGAATCCGAAGATTTCCGCTCCGCGGAGAATCGAGATGCGGGCCGCCTCCGCCGGGGTAAGTCCCTTGCTCCAGAGACGTTCCGTGACCAGCGCGAATGAGATTCCGGCGAGGAACAGAAACAGCGGAGCGGGGAATGTCCCCAGCAATTGGGAAACGGTGAAGAAGGAAGTCTGACGCGCCTGCGGCGAGAGCCATGAGTCGTAGCAATGGGTCTGGAACATCAGCAGACAAGCCAGCCCGCGCATCCAGTCAATATAGGCGAGGCGGGATGTGGGCAAAGCGGCCATCGAGGCGTGAAAGCGGCAGTATATTACGCGGCGAGGGGAACATGAGAGGCAACTGAAGAAAATGGTGCGCCTGGCCCGACTCGAACGGGCGACCCTCTGCTTAGAAGGCAGATGCTCTATCCACCTGAGCTACAGGCGCGTGAAATGATTTTAGAGGAATCGTAACGCGGGAAACCACTATTTCTTCTGATTTCGGTCATGCAGGTAACGCGCGGGCGTGGTGCCGAGCTGTTTGCGGAACATCGAGATGAAGGCGCTGGGGCTGCTGTAGCCCGCTTCCAGGGCGGCGTTGGAGACTTTCCCGCCCGCCGCCAGACACCGCATGGCATGGAGAAGGCAAAGCTGCTGCCGCCACTTCCCGAACGTGAGTTTTGTTTCCTCAAAGAAAATGCGCTGTACGGTCCGCTTGCTGGCGCCACAGTGCCTGCAAAGTTGGTCCAGGGACCGTTGCGTCCCCGGATTTGCCAGCAAAGCTTTCGCCACCCGCATCGCGCGCGGATCAACCGGTTGCTGCAGTTGGAGCGGGATGGACTCAACCACCTTTAGCTGGTCGAGAACGATCTCGATGATCCTTTTCTGCGTTGGGATGCGCCTGCTCAATCGGGGAAACGTGCAGGCATGAAGGACCAACTCCTTCAAAAGGGACGAGACGCCGATGACCACACACTTCTGCGGCCGGGACCGGCTGAGCTTGGGGGAAAGATAAAGAGTCCGCATCGAAACCGCGCCCGACATCACCAGTGAGTGAGGAATATGCGCGGGAATCCAGACCGCCCGAAGCGCAGGCACGACCCAAACGCCGTGCCGGGTGCTCAAAGTCATCACCCCGGTTGAGGCGAAGAGGAACTGGTCCTCGGGATGGGAATGCTCCGCGATAGTGTGTCCATGAGTGAAATCTGCGGAAAGCCCGACGACGTCGGCGGTCTTGCGGCCGTTACGGTCGGCGAGCACGCTGTGGCACCGGTGCGACATTAGTTGTCACAATATCGAGCGCAATCGGTTCGTACAAGTGTTATTTCTGAAGGCGAGGTGAAAGGAAGACCGCCATGCTTGCTTCAGCAAAACTGATGGGCTTTGTTCCGACCACAGACTACGACCGCGCACGAGCTTTTTATGAAGGCAAGCTGGGATTTGAGTTTGTCAGTCACGATCAATTTGCGTTGGTGGTAAGAGTGGGCGGGCACAAGATCCGTATCTCGAAGATCGCAAACTTCACGCCGCTGCAGGGCACGATCCTCGGCTGGGAAGTTCAAGACATCAAGGCAACGGCCACTTGGCTCAAGGAACGAGGCGTTGCTCCGGAAAAATTTCCGTTTGCGCAAGACCAGGAGTTGGGCATTTGGACTGCCCCCAATGGTGACAAAGTCGCGTGGTTCAAGGATCCCGATGGCAACACTCTAGGGGTGAGTCAGCACGTCTAGCAGTTCGACGGTTGGTCAACGGCGGAAGTCAGCAATTCCTACCTTTACGACTGTCCCCTTTGGTTTGGCCGGAGGCTTCGGCGTGTCCGCTGATTTTTCCGTGGTGGACGGCGCTGCAGGCTTTCCGTCCGGTTCAGTCACGGTTGCGGCGGCCTGAGGCTCGGTGGGCTTCGCATCATTCGCCGGCTTGGTCTGGTCGCCCGGCTGCGCTGGGCGGTCGGAAGGCTTCTCAACAGGCGGGTTGGGAAGTTCGGTCCAGATGCCGAAGACGCGTCCGCCGTAGGCGGCGAGACCGCTGTAATCGCCGAAGAAAATATCGGAGCGCGCGGCGAACGCTTCCGTTGTCCAGGCATAGTTGGTGAAGGTAGTGCCGCCGTCGGTGGAGCGGGCCAGAACTACTGTCTGCTTGATTTGCCGCGGATCACCGCGCCGGTCGTAGAAGACCACGTTGGCCGATCCATCCACGGGATCAACCGCCAGCCACTGGAAAAATTGTTCGGCACCGTCGTGGATTGGGTCGTCGTTGACGCGGACGGCCGCGCTCCACGTCTTGCCGTGATCGGTCGAAGTGGCAACGAAGACGTCGAGATCACCATTGCGATAGTCGCTCCAGCACACGTAGAGCCGGCCGGATTTCGGGTCAATGCCGATTTGTGGGAAGCCGTTGGCGCGCTCCAGCGTGGCGATGGCGAACATGATGGGCGCGGTGTGAAGGATTGCGCGGGCGTGGGAGAACTTCTGTCCACCGTCGTGCGAAGTGGTAAGCCAGACGCTATCGTCCTGGCTCCACATGGCATAGACCGTGCCGTCGGGGCCGACGGCAGCGTCGAAGCCCTCGGCCGCTCCGTTGTCGTCGCGGGGAAGGCCGGGGTGGTCGTCAATCTCGATGGCCTGCGACCAGGTCTTGCCGGCATCGGTCGAGCGCGAGAAGACCATCTGCGAGTCGGCAATCCGCCAGCGCGTCCATCCGACGTAAAGATTTCCGGCGTAGCGGCTGGCCGTGTTGTCGGCGACGATCACTGGCTTGTCTTCAAACGGAATGCCGGGCTGCGAGGGCTGTTCAGCGACGGGAAAGTGGTCTTTCTCCCAGGTTTTGCCGCCGTCGAGGGAACGGCGCACAAAAATTCCGTTGCGGGTTGCGCCGCGTGCCCAGTAGTTGAAGCTGCCCAGCTTGTCGAAGGCGATATAGCAGAGGAAGGCATGGCCCTGATGATCGAAAGCGAGAGAAACGTCGCCGGAGACTTTGTAGTTGGGCGGTGCGACGTTGTCGGCTGCGGTCCAACGCGAGCCGCCGTCGGTTGAATAAGAGATGTGGACGTTGTCCTGATAAGCGGCGACGACCTGCTGAGGATTGCCCGGGTTGACGGCGATGGCGGGCTCGGTGAATGCGCCGGGCTCGGGCGTGAGCGCGGTGACGGCCGCGCCTGGAGCGCGCGTGAGATCTTTTTGCGCGTCCTGCGCGATCACAGAGTGTTGAAAAAATAAAAAGCAAGAGCCGGCCATGGCAACAGCTGCGATTTTCATAAGTATGGGGTTGACGTTCTTGAGGTCGCAAATTGCGACCTCAAGAGTGTCCGGCTGACAGCATACATGGAAAGCGCGGGGGCGGGCCGCGAGGCGGGCAAGGGGCCCGATTTTGACTCGAAGGTCGCTGTGCCTGCCGGGAGATCCCTCGCCCCGCTGGTGAGAGCGCGGGGCTTCGGGATGACGCCATTAGGGCAAAGTAAATCGCCACGATTTTAATTGTCCACATCCCCGGGGAAGAGGTCGTTGCAGGGTGTAGTATGGCAGCGATAAAATCAGGCGTACCCAGCTCCTCCGCTCGAATTCCTGTTCATAAATTGGTTGCGCGGTTCTCGCGGACGTGGGGGCGTGTGCGGCCCAGGGAGCGGACGCGGGTGCGTTCGCATGAATTTGCGCTTACGGAGTCACAATTGAAAAACGGAAGTGGAGTGGTGATCGTCGGCGCCCAATGGGGCGACGAAGGCAAAGGCAAGATCGTGGATGTGCTGTCGGAGAGCTTCTCCGTGGTAGCACGCTATGCGGGTGGACACAATGCCGGCCACACGGTGATTATCAGCGGCAAGAAATTCGTGCTGCAGCTGGTGCCGTGCGGAGTGCTACGCGAAGGCTGCCGCAGCGTGATCGGCAACGGCGTGGTGTTGGACCCCATGGCGTTTCTGAAAGAAGTTGGAGCGCTGCGCGCAGCCGGCGTGAAAGTGGACGGCAATATTTTTATCTCCAACCGCGCCCAGGTAATTCTCCCCTACCACCGCATGATCGAACTGGCTGCCGAGAATGCGCCCGGCCGGGTAAAGATTGGGACGACTTCACGCGGGATCGGGCCCGCCTACGAGGACAAGATGGGCCGGCGTGGCCTGCGCGTGGCCGATCTGCTTGACTCGCAACTGCTAAAGACGCACATTGAAAACGCAGTGCACGAAAAAAACATGATCGCCCACGCGCTGTTCAACACCGAGCCGCTGGACGCGCACAAAATGTATGACGAGTACGCGGCTGCGGCGGACCAGATCGCGCCATTCGTCTGCGACACGGCGGTGCTGCTGAACCAGGCGCTGCAGCAGGGCGAGTCGGTGTTGTTTGAAGGAGCGCAGGGCGCGATGCTCGACATTGATCACGGAACGTATCCGTTTGTCACGTCGTCGAGCGCGACTTCGGGCGGCGCAGTCATTGGCACCGGCGTGGCCCCGACCGCAATCAGTTCGGTCATCGGACTCACCAAGGCCTACTGCACGCGGGTTGGCGAAGGGCCGTTCCCCTCGGAAGACAAGGGAGAACTGGGCGAGCAACTGCGCGCGCGCGGCAACGAATATGGCGCGGTGACCGGGCGTCCGCGGCGCACCGGCTGGCTCGACCTGCCGCTGCTCAACTACTCCGTGATGATCAATGGCATCGCCTGGCTGGTGGTGACCAAGCTCGACGTGCTGGACGAGCTTGCGGAAATTCCGGTCTGCGTCGGGTATAAGGTCAACGGCAAGCCGACGGCCGAGATTCCGGCGCAGGCCAGCGGGTATGATGCTCTCGAATGCGTGTACGAGAAAGTTCCGGGCTGGCGGACCTCGACCGTCGGCGTCACGCAGTTCGACAAACTGCCCAAGGCCGCGCAGTCCTACATGGCGTTTCTGGAGAAAGCGACCGGCGCCAGGATTGGCATGATCTCAACCGGTCCCGACCGCGACCACACCATGATGCTGCCTGATTTTGCCAGGAGCCTGAAGACCTGGGGCCCAGCCTAAGCAATTCCACAGTCTGAGGAGATTCGCCGTGTGGTAGTCTGCTTTGGAAAACTTGGTACAAGGAGCAAGCGAAATGGTTGTGCTGGCAGTGACGTGGATGGCCAAGGTGGGACACGAGGCGGAAGTAGGAGCGCTGTTTGCCAAGCTGACCGAAGAGTCGCGCAAGGAGCCGGGATGCGTGATGTATCAGGTGCACCGCCACCGGACGGAGCCGCGCCGGTTCTTTATTTATGAGCAGTACAAGGACGATGCCGCGCTGGAAGCCCACCGCACCGCACCATACTTCCTGCAACTGGCGAAGAAGGACCTGCCGAAGGTCGGGGAACGTGTGGAAGGGAATTTGTTTGAGGCGCTGGGGTAGGCCGATCCCGCGGCCCGGCTACTTTTTTTTGTCCGCCATTAATTCGCCGCCCAGAGCATAACTCTCCGACGACACTTCGTTGAACGCGACCGCGATGGCCTCGCGCTTCGCACCAGCTTCTTCGACCAATGCATCGGTCACGCGCTTGGCGATCTTGCGCTTCTGGTCAGCGGTGCGGCCTTGGAGCATGGTGATTTGGACGATGGGCATGGGGAATCAGCTCCTGGCAGCTGGCGGCTACCTACTGTGCCAACTCGTATCCCGCGAAGAAAAAGCTCAACTCGAAGCGCGCCGTGTCCTCGGCGTCGGAGCCGTGGATGGCGTTGTGCTCGATGTTGGTGGCCCACTTCTTGCGGATGGTGCCTTCCTCGGCGCTGGCCGGGTTGGTTGCCCCCATCAGCTTGCGAAGGTCGGCGATGGCATTCTCTTTTTCGAGCGCCAGGGCGACGACCGGGCCGCTCGACATAAAGTCGGTGAGCGTTCCAAAGAACGGCCGGGCGGCGTGCACGGCATAGAACTGTTCGGCCTGATGTTTGGAAATTTCCAGCATCTTCATGGCCAGGATGTGGAAGCCGTTCTTCTCGAACTGTTCGATGATGTCGCCGACGGCGTTCTTGCGTACCGCGTCCGGTTTGACAATGGTCAGAGTGCGTTGCAGAGTTTTCATAGGTTCTTGAGTCCTTAAAGGGTTTTGTATTCCGAGTTATTTTCCGATGGCCGCGGCCAGGGTTTCTCCCATTGCAGCAGGAGACTTGGCGACGCGAATGCCAGCGGCTTCCATGGCCTTCATTTTTTCTGCAGCAGTGCCGTGTCCGCCGGAAATGATGGCGCCGGCATGGCCCATGCGCCGTCCCGGAGGCGCCGTTTGTCCGGCGATGAAGCCCACCACCGGCTTCTTCATGTTCTTCTTCACAAACTCGGCCGCCGTTTCTTCCGCATCGCCGCCGATTTCTCCGATCATGATCACGGCTTCAGTTTCGGGATCGCGATTGAACAGGTCGAGCGCGTCCACGAAGTTGGTGCCGATGATGGGATCACCGCCGATGCCGATGGCGGTGGACTGTCCGATGCCGCGTTGGGTGAGCTGATGCACGGCCTCATAGGTCAGAGTGCCCGAGCGCGAGACAATGCCGATGGAACCTTCCTTGTGAATGGATGCGGGCATGATGCCAATCTTGCACTTGCCCGGCGAAATGATGCCGGGGCAGTTGGGGCCAATCAGCCGCGACTCGCGTGTCTGCAGGAACGCCCAGGCCTTGACCATGTCGAGTGTTGGGATGCCTTCGGTGATGCAGACGATCAGCGCCAGGCCTGCGTCGGCGGCCTCCATGATCGCATCAGCGGCAAACGGCGGAGGAACGAAAATTACCGTGGTGTTGGCGCCGGTTTTGGACACGGCCTCATCCACCGTGTTGAAGATGGGCCAGGTTTCGTGGGTGGTGCCGCCTTTGCCGGGCGTGACCCCGCCGACCACCTGCGTGCCATACGCGGCACATGCCTTGGCATGGAATGTGCCTTCGCGGCCGGTCAGGCCTTGAACGATCAAGCGCGTGTTCTTGTCCACCAGAATTGACATAGATGCTTTTCCCTATTTCGTATCAGGGCATCGCTTCAGCAATGCCGTAAATGCTGTAGAAGCAACATCGGCTTCAGCCGCTGCATCCGACCGTTGCCACAAATCTAGCGCCATTCGGTTGCGCCATGTACGCCTTTGGCCGCGGACACGACCCGGTCCGCCGCGTCCTTCATGGTTTCGGCGACGACAAAGTTGAATCCCGATTCCATCAGGATCTTCTTGCCTTCGTTCACATTGGTGCCTTCCAGCCGCAGAACGACAGGCAACTTGATCTTGGTTTTGCGTGCGGCTTCGACCACGCCGTTGGCCAGCGTGTCCACGCGCAGGATGCCGCCGAAGATGTTGATCAGGACGGCCTTCACGTTCTTGTCGCTGAGCAGGATTTCGAATGCGTGCGCCACCTGCTCGGCGCTGGCCCCGCCGCCGACGTCGAGGAAATTCGCCGGCATGCCGCCCGCGTACTTGATGATGTCCATGGTGGCCATGGCCAGGCCCGCGCCGTTGACCATGCAGCCCACATTGCCGTCCAGCTTGATGTAGTTCAGGCTGTACTTCGAGGCTTCAACCTCGAGAGGATCTTCTTCCGTGATGTCGCGCAGTTCGCGCAAGTCGGTGTGACGGAACAGCGCGTTGTCGTCGAACGTGACTTTGGCGTCGAGGGCGAACATGCGTCCGTCGGTGGTGGTGATGAACGGGTTGATCTCGATCATCGAGGCGTCGGTTTCGACAAAAGTCTTATAGAGCCCCGTCAGCAACGGGACCGCCGCGTTGATCTGCGCAGGCTTCAGGCCCAGCTTGGCCGCGATTTTTCTTGCCTGGAACGCTCCGAAGCCGAGGCCTGGATCAATGTATTCCTTGAAAATGGCGTCGGGTGTTTCGGCTGCAACTTGTTCGATGTCCATGCCGCCGGACGCGGACGCCATGAATACCGGCAGGCCCCTGGCGCGGTCCACAAGAATGCCGAGGTAGAGCTCTTTTTCGATGGGCAACGTTTCTTCGATCAGAAGGCGGCGCACGATGCGGCCCTCGGGGCCGGTCTGGTGCGTGATCAATTTCATGCCCAGCATTTTGGCGGCGAGATCGCCGGTCTCATCCACCGACTTGGCAATCTTGACGCCGCCGCCCTTGCCGCGGCCTCCAGCGTGGATCTGCGCCTTGACGACGATGCCGGTCGCGCCTGCGCTGAGCAGCGTCTTGGCCGCGCTTTCGGCTTCTTCGCGCGTGGCCGCCATCTCGCCTCGCGGTACGGCTACGCCAAACTTTTTCAGGATCGCTTTCGCCTGATACTCATGTATTTTCATGACAACTCTCGTTCCGCCTTGGAATTCAGTGCGTGCCGGGAAGGAACCCTGCTTGCAGCGTCAGACAGCGGGCAGCAAACTACTTAGTGTATCGAAGCCTGGCGGATTAGGGCAAACCGAAGTGGCCCTTGGTGCTGCCGCCTCTGTTCAGAGTATAGCCAACCGCCTCGTTTCAGAACTTTTGGGCCGTCGCGTTTGGCTCGCACATCTATAACGCATCTGGTTGCAGATCCGCGGAAATCAGTTGGATGATGAGGCCCAAATGAAACTGATCTCGTTGAACGTGGCGCGTCCGCGCCTCGCGATCTACAAGGGCGAGACCATCAATACCGGGATATTCAAGAAGCCGGTCACGGGATCCGTGCGTTTGCGCAGCCTGAATCTCGATGGCGATCAGCAAGCCGACCTGACCGTGCATGGCGGGCCTTACAAGGCGGTGTATGCCTATCCCTCCGAGCACTATCCGTTCTGGCGCAAGCAATTGCCCGACCTGGATTTTCCCTGGGGCATGTTTGGCGAGAACTTTTCAACCGAGGGCCTGTTGGAAGACGCGCTGCATGTGGGAGACCGGTTCAAGGTTGGCACTGCGGTGGTGATGGTCCGCCAGCCGCGGCTTCCGTGCTACAAGTTGGCCGCCAAATTTCAGCGTGACGATATTCTGAAGCGCTTTTTGCTGAGCGGCCGCAGCGGCTTTTATTTTTCGGTCGAGCTAGAAGGCGAGGTTGAGGTGGGCGATTCTTTCAAGCTGCTTGGCGCGAACGAATCCGGAATCACCATCGCGGAAGTCGTCCGCCTTTTCGCCCGCGAGAAACATCATCGCAGTTTGCTGCAGAAGGCGGTCAACACCGCCGAACTTCCGCAGGACTGGCGCGAAATGTTCCAGGAGCGATTGGAACGGCCGTCGGCGGAGTAGCTGTCACTGCGCTCACCGCGAATTCTATTGCACGGCGGAATCCGGCCATGCCGTACAATTCGCCTGAACACCATGATCCTCGACGCTCTCCATCGCATCGCGAACGCTGGTGAATCGCTGAGCCGCGCAGACGCGCGCGCCGTCATGAGCGACGTGTTGCGCGGGCAGTGTACAGACGCGCAGATTGCGGCCCTGCTGGTCGCCCTGCACATGAAGGGCGAAACGGTGGAAGAGATTGTCGGCTTCGCGGAGGCGATCCGCGAGGCTGCCACGCCGCTTCCGATACACGATGAGGAAAGTGGGCCGCTCGCCGTAACCGGAACTGGGCGCGACGCGTTGGTGGACACCAGCGGCACCGGAGGCGACGCCAGCGGGACCTTCAATATTTCCACCGCGACGGCATTCGTCACGGCCGGAGCGGGCGTGCGCGTGGCCAAGCACGGCAACCGCAGCATCAGCTCCAGGTGCGGCTCGGCCGATGTGATCGAGGCGCTCGGCATCCGGATTGATCTGCCGCCGGAACGCTCGGCGCAATGCTTGAGTGAAATCGGAATCTGTTTCCTGTATGCGCCAGCGTTGCATGTCGCCATGAAACAAGTGCAGGCGGTGCGGCGGGAACTGCGCATGAGGACGATGTTCAATCTGCTGGGCCCGCTGACCAATCCTGCGGGCGCGTCGGGGCAGGTAGTCGGTGTGTATGCGGCTGACATGGTGGAGAAGCTGGCCGAGGCGTTGAGCATGCTGGGCCGGCGGCGCGCGCTGGTGGTGCACGGGCACGACGGTTTGGATGAAATCACCATCACTGGGCCGACCCGCATCGCCGAGGCGCGCGATGGGACCGTGCGAACGTATGAAGTGACGCCGGAGGAGTTCGGTTTACCGCGCGCTACTCTCGCCGAGATTGCGGGCGGAGATGCTGCGGAAAACGCCGGAATCATTCGCGCAATTCTTGGCGGAGCGAAGGGGCCGAAGCGGGATGTTGTTCTCTTAAATGCAGCGGCGGCGCTGGTGGCCGCAGGCCGGGCCGATCATCTGAAAGACGCGCTGCCCCTGGCGGTGACGGCGATTGACTCGGGCGCAGCGGAAGTGAAGTTGATGGCTCTGGCGAAATTCACGACCTCAAATTCAGTGTGAAGCGGAAAGCAGAATCCATCGATGGCGGGACAATGTGCGGGCTTGGAGGAATTTATGAAGCGTGCAGTGTTTGCACTCGGTATCGTGTTTGCGGCGTTGGTTGCATCGGCTCAGGACATCCAGGTCAATCGCCAAAACAAAACCATCTCGATCACGGCGGATGAATCCGCTACAGCCAACGCTGAAGTGGCCACACTCGCCATCGGATATCACAACTTTGCTCCCACCCAGGAAGCGGCATACCGGGACAACTTGGTTGTGGCCGAGCAGATCACCAAAGCTTTGCTTGGCGCCAAAGTCCCCAAAGAGAACATCGAGACCGACAAGCTGCGGCTGGGGCGCACCGAGGCGGAGGAAAAATGGACCGAGGAGATGAAGAAAGAACGCCGCTTTGAGGCGCAACAGTCCTGGCACGTGACGGCATCTTCTTCAGACGCGCAGGGGTTGGTGGACCTGGTGGTGAAGGCTGGGGCCAACGAAGTCGAGGATGTGGAGTGGAATGTTGCCGATCCACTTGCGTTGCAAGCCAAAGCAAGTGGCGCCGCACTGGCAAAAGCCAGGGCCATCGCGGAGCAGATGGCGAAAGGCTTGGGGACGAAGTTGGGCGAGTTGGTGTACGCCAGCAATCGCGCGCCGGTGGCGAGAGCGTACCGATATTCAACGATCGTGAATACGGAAGCGGCATCGCTCTCCAACCGCGAGCCGAAGCTGCGATTGTTCCCGCAGAAGGTCAAAAGCGACGCCACGGTCTTTGCGGTGTTTGCCATCGAGTGAGGCTTGCCCGTGAAGAACTGCGTTTTTCCTTCACGGCTCTCGACGTGAAGTGCCCCGCGCGGACGTTTGTTGGCCGCTGGAGGGACGCGCGGGGCCGCAGTCGAGGTACAGGACATCGGCAAAACCGGTCGCACCAGCGCCGAGCTAAATCGATTTAGCGCAAGATTGCCCGTAGACGGGCAATCTTAACTTCGCTCGAAATGACAAAGTTATGACGATGGCAGAATTAGGACAAATGACAAAATAGGACTAAGTCAGAATTTCTCTAACTGATCTCCTGCTTCTGCAGGTATTGCGCGATCTGCACGTTCCACTTCAACTCACTGATCATGATGCCGCGCAATTCGTTGGCCGCGTCCGGCTCACCGTGCACGAGATAAGTCACTGCGGGCTGATTTGTGAACGTGTGCAACCACTCGAGTAGTTCCGGCGGATCGGCGTGGTCGCTGAACTGTTCGATGGCCGCGACCTGAGCGCGGATGGGCACGGGCTGGCCATACAACTTGACTGACGGTGCTTTGCTCTTGATGATGGCCCCGTTTGTGCCCGGCGCCTGAAAGCCGATGAACAGGACGAGATTTTTCGGATCGGGCAGACGCTGCGATAGATGATGCATGATGCGTCCGCCGGTGGCCATGCCGCTGGAGGACACGATGATGCAGGAGGTGTGCACGGCGTTGATTTTCTTGGAGTCGTCGGAGGTGGAAGCGAACGTGAACCCTGGCCAGGTGAGCGGGGAACCATATTGCTGAATCATGGTGCGCGCGGTTTCAGTGTAGTCCTCGCTATGCTTCAGGAAGATTTGGATGGCCTTGATGCCCATGGGGCTGTCGCAGAAAACCGGAACGCGAGGAATCTGGGACTTTTCCATGAGGTCTTTGAGAATGAACAGAAATTTCTGCGTGCGTTCGATGGCGAAGGCGGGAACAATCACGCTGCCGCCGCGCTTCACCGCGGTTGAGATGAGGGCCGCCAGTTCTGGCATGGGGTCGTTCGTGGGATGGAGGCGGTTTCCGTAAGTGGATTCCATCACAAGAATGTCGGTTGCCTCGCCTTCCTGCGGGCCGGAATGGACGACCTTGCCGGGGGCGATGGTCTGGTCACGCACGCGGCCGATGTCGCCGGTGAAAAGCAGGCGCTTGGTCTGGCCACCAGTGGTGAGCTGAATTTCCGCCATGCAGGAACCGAGAATGTGCGCCGCGGGCACGAAGCGGAATGAAAGTTCGGGAGAGAGTTGCACCGTCTGTCCTTCTTCGACGGGCTTCATGGAGCGCAGGCAGTCCTGCGCCTCTTGCAGAGTGTAAAGAGGCAGGGCCGGGGTGTGGCTGGACGCGTGCGTCTTGTTGAAGAAAGCGGCGTCTTCTTCCTGCAAGTGTCCGGAGTCGGGCAGCACGATGCCGCACAGGTCAATGGTGGCCGACGTGGCGTAGATGGAGCCGCGGAAGCCTTCTTTGACCAGCCGGGGAATCCATCCGCAGTGGTCCAGGTGGGCGTGGGTGAGGATGACCGCGTCAATTTCTTTGGCGGGAACGGGCGTGTCCTGCCAGTTGCGGTCGCGCCACTCCTTCGGCCCTTGAAACAAGCCGCAGTCCACAAGTACCTGAATGCCGTTTGTGCCCGAGCCGTCTTCTGAGGAGTTGATGAGATGCTTGGAGCCGGTGACGGTCCCCGCCGCGCCGAGGAATTGGATGTATGCCATGAATGTGCCTCCGGAGGATGAGCCTTCAAGCTACCACGGGAGGTTGTGGATCGTGAATCGGGCAGCAATTCTCGATCTGCGAACTACTTGGCATCGTCCGCGATGGCAGTGATCTTGAACGCCTTGGCTCCGTCGCCGGATTCAGGAACGCTGCCATCGTTGACGATGACTTCCTGGGGCTGGCTGGGTACTTCGACACGGACGATTGCGCTGGACTTGGCGTGGACTTCGGCGCGGCGCGTGAGTTCGCCTCCGGCAAAACGAATTGCGATTGGCACTTCCGCGCCGCAATTGCCCGTGTTCTCTACCGTCACGGTGAGCAGGTAGGCATTGGCGGCGGTCTTGCGCGCGAAGGCCGATGCTACGCGGAAACTGGGCAATCCGCGATCACGGTTGACCCAGTCGTCGAAGAACCAATCGAGATTGCGCTGTGACTGAGACTGGATCAACCGAGGAAAATAGGAAGCGTCTTTGTCTTCTTCAGGACGATAAGCGGCAATGACTTTCTTGAGAGCGGCGTCTCCGAGCATGTCGCGCAGCATCCACCAGACATACATGGCCTTGGTGCGGTAGAAATCTTCGCTGGACGTGTTCAGAAGTGACCGGTTCACCTCGTCTTCAGAGTGGGGAACCGTCGTGGGTTCCTCAGCTTCGCGGAGCGCGAAGCCATGTCGCGCCATGTACTGGAGGGCCGACCTTCTGCCTTTTTCATTTTCCAGATAGAGAGCTTGCGCGAAATGAGCGAGTCCCTCGTTGATCCAGGGGCGCGGCGACGTGAAAGCGGCGTGGGCCAGTTGATGGGCTGAGTCAAGTCCCACAAGTTGTGCGTCGGTGCTGGTCAACGGCCTCAACAAGAAAGGCCCGCTTTCAAAAGGGGTGTTCGCGTCGGGGAGATCGCCAATCTTCATCTTTGCGCGCAGGGGTCCGAACCATTCAGTGATGAATGGGACTACTTTTTCCGCGGCATCGGCATAGTTCTCCGCGAGTTTGTCATGCCCGGGCAGATAGTGGACCTCGATGGACGGCCGCTCCAGGTCTTGATAATGCGCCATCACAAACGTGGGTGCGACAAACCCTAACGGCTGGTAGGTGCAATCCGCGCTCACCTTCTGGGCGCGGCCCATAGCCTCGTTCATCACTTGGCAGGACGATTGATTGACCAACAGTTCCGGCAAGGGCCCACTATCGTGTGCATACATTGCGATTTGGAGATGCATGGCTGAGCCAACCGCGCGCGTTCTCCATCTTCCCAGAACGTCGAACAAACTGTTCGGTTCCGAAAGATTCGCCGATTCGGTTGCAATCGGATACCACGCCACGTAGCCCGCGCCTCGCACGGCAGTGAACGTAGTGCTGATCTGGTCCCAATCAGAGCTGTTCGCTTGTGTCTCTGGGGTGCCAATGCGGGTGAGGCGCGTCGCATCGAGCACGACGACGCCTTCGTAGCCGATTTCTAGTTCGATCATTCCCTTCGGGGCGACGGCTTGCGGCAAAGTAATGATCGCTTCCGACAGCGCGCCCGTGTGATCGATGTCGGAAGTGTAGGGCTGAGAGACAAATTGAAGCGGAGTGTCGCCGGACTTGATGGAATGCCAGCTGAGCGAGGACGATATTTGCAGTACGGCAATTTTCTGCAGAGTTTGCGAGTCGTTGCGAAGAGTGATTTTGCCGCGGACTGCCAGCCGATGCTGGGCAGCGTCCACTTCCGCCTGAAGATCGTAGCTGGTTGGGGTGAGGGCCTCGCGGTCGAGTGCAAGTCCGGTTGTACTGCAGAAAAGCAAAAACGCCAGCAGCGAACGCGCCTTCATTTGGACACAGGGGCAGCCGCGCGCCGTTGCCGAACGATTTCATAGAGCACGACCGCAGCCGCGACCGACACGTTCAGCGACGGCACGCTGCCCAGCATGGGGATGGAGACCAGGATGTCGCACTTTTTCTTGACCAGGTCGTGCAGGCCTTTGCCTTCCGCGCCCAGCACCAGCGCGGTATCCATTTTGTAGTCAAGCGATTCGTAGGATTGAGTCGCGTCTTCAGCGAGGCCGACGGTCCAGATGTTGCGCAGCTTGAGGTCCTCGATGGCGCGCGCAATGTTGGTGACTTTGGCGACGGGCAGGTGCTCGCTTGCGCCCGCGGAAACTTTGGCCACGGTACCGGTGACGCCGACCGCGCGGCGTTCCGGGATTACGACCCCGTCGGCGCCGGCCGCGTCTGCCGTGCGCATGATGGCGCCAAGATTGTGCGGGTCTTCAATGCCATCCAGCACGACAATGAGCGAGTGGCTGCCGCGCTTGGACTCAATCACGTCTTCGAGGTCTCTATATTGTTTGGCCGAAGTGACCGCGACAATGCCCTGATGCGCGGCATCGCCGGCGATGCGGTCCAGTTCGGTGCGCTGCATGAAACGAATCGGCACGCCAATCTTGCGGCAATCTTCGATCAGCCGCTGCAGGCGCAGGTCGTGGCGCTCTTTGGCCATACCGACCCATTCGAAGGCGCGTCCACGCGCTTTCAGGGCCTCGCTCACCGGATTGATGCCAAAGATGACGTGCATGGAGGTATCCAGTGTACCGGAATGCGCGGTGATCGCTGTTGGGGAATCCGCCTAGAGGCGGCCCTGGCGTTCGAGGATGCCGAGGAGATCCAACGGCTCGGGGCGTTCAGTGTAATCCTCGCTGGCAGAAGTGTAGAGGACAGTTCCATCGCGGTCGAGGATGTAAGTCGCGGGGATGGGGAGTTCCCAGCTGTCGTCGCCATTGGTGTTGGGCAGATTCACAAACGTGCGGCGGTAGAGAGCTTCCTGCTCGGAAGGGACGCGATAGACCAATTGAAATTGGCGGGCCACACCGTTACCCGCGTCGGAGAGCAGTGGGAAGCGCAACTTGTGCTGGTCATGCATGAAGGAGGATTGCTTGACCGTCTGCGGCGAGATGATCACGAGACTCGCGCCGGCGGCCTCGATTTGTGGGACGATCTGGTTCATCGCCTCCATTTGGCCCACACAGAACGGACACCAGCGTCCGCGAATGAAACAGAGCACCAGACGGCCTTTGCCGAGAAGATCAGAGGAAGCGACGAGATTGCCGTTGTGATCTTCAAGCTTAAATTCTGGAGCCTTCGCGCCTACCGGGAGGATCTTGGCCGCGAGGCTGCGGTTCTTGAGTTCGGCGACGGCCTGAGCGTGAATCGCCTGCGTGTTGGGAGGCGCATATTGTGCGATCACGCTCTTGCGCTCAGCAAAGATATCGCGGAGCGGGCGCAAATCACTAACCTGCGTTGATTCCTGGAGCGAACGCCATTTCATGCGGTAGCCCATACCCGTCGCGCAATCCGCTTGAAGTCGGACACGTGTAGGCCCTTCCCCCCGATACGTTTCTGACGCTTCACTACGTCAGCAAATTTGGCTTCCCATATCTCAAGGGCATCCAATGTAGCGATATCGAGAAGCACGAGCACCACTGCATCGCATGGGGCAGTTGCTTTGACAGGAGGTACCCGCTGTCCTTTGGACTTCTTGCCACGGGCGCGGCCCCGGATCTGGATGCGCTCGGCGTTGCGTAACGCATCATGACCGATAGTGCGTGCGGGTGTAAGCGTTAAGTCAAGGAGTTCCGCAGCGGCGCACTCCGCAACTTCGCCGGTCACGCCTAGCGGCTTTCCGGTGAGCTGATAATACTCGACGGCCAAAGGTTTTATCTTCCGGAGAATCTCGCGTACCCGCGTTTCATTTCCAATCATGGTCGGCCGATAGGGAGACATACAAAAAAAAAGGGCGGCTGAGGGGATTCATATCCCGGCGAGCTGCTAGGGCAGCTCTCCCAGTCGCAAGCCATATTATACCGTTGGGTCGGCCTTCATTACTGACAACTGGCCACCGGTAACTGGTTCTCCCTACATTCCCGGCATCTTCATCCCCGCCAGCCGGCGCATGAAGCTGCCTTTGCCCATCTGTTTGAACATCTTTTTCATCTGAGCGTACTGGCGGAGCAGGTTGTTGACTTCCTGCACGGTGGTGCCAGAGCCGCGGGCGATGCGCTTGCGTCGGCTGCCGTTGATCACTTCATGGTGATCGCGCTCGTGTGGGGTCATCGAGCCGATGATGGCCTCGACCCGGTTGATCTGTTTCTCGTCCACGTGGTCGGCGGCCTTCTGCAGGCCAGAGAACGGCCCGACGGACGGCATCATGCCAATAATGCTTTTGATCGAGCCCATCTTTTTCACTTGCCGCAGCTGGTCGCGGAAGTCTTCCAGCGAGAAGCCGTCGCCGGTGAGGGCCTTGGCGGCCATGTCCTGCGCTTTTTTCTTGTCAATCTGCGATTCCGCGCGCTCGATCAGCGAGAGTATGTCGCCCATGCCGAGAATGCGCGAGACGATGCGGTCGGGATGGAAGGGCTCGAACATGTCGTACTTTTCGCCCGTGCCGATGAACTTGATGGGCTGGCCGGTGACCTGACGGATGGAAAGCGCCGCGCCGCCACGGGCGTCACCGTCCATCTTGGTGAGCACCACGCCGGTGAGTGACAGCTTGTTGTGGAACTCTTCCGCGGAGTTCACCGCGTCCTGGCCGGTCATAGCGTCGGCAACGAACAGGATCTCCGAGGGATTCATCAACTGCTTGAGCGACTGCATCTCGCCCATCAGTTCGTCGTCAATGTGCAGACGGCCGGCGGTGTCCACGATCAGCACGTCGGAGCCGGAGTTGATGGCCTCGCGCCGGGCTTCCTTCACCAGCCGTTCGACAGTGGCGGTGTTGGCCTCGGTGGCCGTGCCTTCGTAAATTGGGACTTTGACCGTCTGCGCGACAATCTTCAACTGCTCGCGCGCCGCCGGGCGATAGACGTCCACGGATACCAGCAGCGGCCGGTGGCCGCCGTTTTTCAGCCAGTGTGCCAGTTTGCCGGAGGTCGTCGTCTTGCCGGAGCCTTGCAAGCCGGCCATGAGAATGACGCTCGGCGGCTGCGATGAGAACTTCACGCGCGCGGTGTCTTTGCCCAGCAGTTCCACCAGTTCATCGCGGACGATCTTGATGACCTGCTCGCCCGGAGACAGCGCCGTCAGCACTTCCTGGCCGACGGCCTTGGCCTGTACGCGGTAAATGAACTGCTTGACCACCTTGAAGTTGACGTCGGCTTCAAGCAGCGCCACGCGCAGCTCGCGCATGCTCTCCTGAATGTTTTCGTCGGTCAGGCGGGCCTGGCCGCGAAGCGTCTTGAACGCCTGTTGCAGTTTTCCTTGTAGGTTTTCGAACATAGGGGTAATCAAATATTTTAGCAGGCGAGTTGGCGGCGGAGTATGGCGCTACCCAACCTTCGGTCTGACCATCTCAAACCGCTGCGTGGTCTTCGCGTACTGCATGCCTCCCATGCGGCCAATGAGATCGAGCGAATTGCGGTCCAGTTTGCCGTCTTTGATGTGCGCGTCGTCCATGTGAATCGAAACAATCTCGCCGATCACGAGGCTGCCGCTGGTGGGTGCGGGGGAGAAATCGAGAATCTGATGAAGCCGGCACTCGAAACTGACCGGAGATTCGGACACTCTGGGCGGGCGCACAATCTTTGAAGGTTGGGGAGTGAGCTTGGCCAACTCGAACTCGTTCACCGACGCGTCGTATTCGCCGCTGGTCAGGTTCATCGCCTCAGCCAGTTCATAGGTGACGATGTTGACTACGAATTCTTTCGTGTCGCGGATATTTCTAAGTGTGTCTTTGGCGTCGGCGCGGTTCACGTCCACCTTGGATTTCCGCAAGCCGGGCGCAAACGCCAGTAGTGGCGGGTCCACGCAGGCTACGTTGAAAAAAGAAAAGGGCGCAAGATTGGGTTGGCCAGTCGCGCTGACGGTGGATACCCAGGCAATCGGACGAGGCGCGACCGAGTTCAGCAGAATGCCATAAAGCTCGCTGTGCGAAATATCCGACGGGCTGACGATCATTGGTTGAGTATATCGGTTGGGTATATCGGGCGAGGCGCCTCAGGACTGGTGGGCAAAGACTTCCCTGGCTGCGATCACCGTATTGCAATGAATCGTCACCGTGTCCTCTACGTCGCGCGCATAGCCACCGGCGTAAGTCACCATCACGGGAATATCTCGCGCCCGCGCCACGCGAAAAACCAGTTCATCTCGCTTCTTTAATCCATCCATCGTCAGCGCGAGCCCGCCGAGTTGGTCTTCACGATAGGGATCGGCGCCGGCGATGTAGCAAATCAGATCAGGCTCAAACTGGCGCAATCCTGAGCTGAGCGCGTTGTCGAGCCAGCCCAGATAGTCATCGTCGCCGATGCCATCGGGCAGGTCCACGTCAATCGAAGACGGAGGCTTGATGGCTGGATAGTTGTTGAGTTGGTGGAGAGAAATAGTGAAGACATCGCCGGCGTCAGAGCCGTCAGCAACCGTGGACTGAGCGCTTCCCAGCACGGCCCGCGAAGCCGATGGCAATGGCTTGTTGCGGGTCCGTGCTGCGGCAAAAATTGCTGCGGTGCCGTTGCCGTGATGCACATCGCAGTCCACCGTCATCGCGGTGCGAATCTTGCCATCGCGTTGCATGCAGCGAATCGCCACAGCCACGTCGTGAATCATGCAAAAGCCCTCGCCGTGATCGGGGAATGCGTGATGGAATCCGCCGCCGATGTTGATGCTCACACGATCAGTGAGCGCCTGCTGCGCGGCGAGGATAGACCCACCTGCAGCGAGCCAGAAGGCTCGAACCAACTCCGCCGAAAACGGCACTTCAAGTTGCATCTGCTCGCTTGGACTGAGTGTGCCGGTCGTGAGTTTGTGGACGTATTCCGGCGAGTGGACCAGAAGTATGTCGGCATCGGAAGCAGGCTTCGGGTTGAGAAAATCTTCAGTGACGGCGACACCAATGCTGAGCAGACGATCATGCACGTGGCGGTACTTTTCGGCAGGGAAGACGTGCGCGCCGATCGGGAGATAGTAACCTTCGCTGTAGATGAGCTTGAAGGGGAGCATGAGACCTTCATAGTAACGCTCCACCGTTCCCGCTCGATGCCCGTCCGCGAATCCGCTTCGTATCGAGAACGATGTCCGTTGCGAGGTCGAGATCCTTCGACTGTGCTGTCGCCCGCTTCGCGAGCGACAGCTTCGCTAAGGATGACATTGCCGGGATGACACTGCGGGGATGACACTGCGGGGATGACACTGCGGGGATGACACTGCGGGGATGACACTGCGGGGATGACACTGCCGGGATGATATTGCCGGAAAAGATTAGCGCTTCTTGGGCTGCACCGCCGGAACTACCATGTGCCTTCTCACCGGCACGATCGCGCCCTTGGCTGGATCGGCGGCGGCGGTGGCGCGAGTCAGTACTTCCTTTTGGATGTACTGCACGAATTCCTGGATCTGGCGCTGCATCTCCTCCATGCGCTCGCGCATTTGCAGGATGATGGCCATACCGCTGATGTTGACGCCCAGATCGCGCGCCAGCGAGAGAATGAATTCCAGCCGCTGCAGGTCCTCGTCGGTGTAGAGGCGCGTGTTGCCCTCGGTGCGCGAGGGCTTGAGCAAGCCTTCGCGCTCGTAGAGCCGCAGCGTTTGGGGATGGATGCCATACATCTCGGCAACCGCCGAAATCATGTAGGCGCCCTTGGACCTGCGTTTCGTCATCGTCACCAATTTACAACAAAAACAAATCGGCCACGGATACTCACGCATTGCCACGAATCGCAAAACAAGTATCCGTGTCAATCGGTGCAATCCGTGGCTAAGGTTTAATAGGCTGTGGCGTGGGACTCTTCGTCCGCCGGCGCGGCCCAGCCGTCGGGCTTCAGGGCGCGATTGACGGCATAGGCGACGACGCCCAGGCCGATCAGGATGAGGCCAAACTCGAGCGAACTCATGTTCCACACCGACTCGTGTTCGCTGTGGATGAGATCGAAGCCCAGCATCAGCATTGGCGGCAGGCCGATGGCAATGGCGCCAATGCGTCCGCCGGGGACCAGGAACGGACGTTTCAGATTCGGCTCGCGGAAGCGCAGCACGGCCAGCGCGGCAAACTCCAGCCCCAGGCTTGCGCCGTAGATCAAAATGTCGAGCGTGACCAACCGCTCAAACCCCAGCAGCAGGCACGGCGCCCAGAGAATCGCGAGAGCAATGATGGCGACCCATGGCGCGCGCGACTTTGGGTGTAGTTTGGCGAAGGCGGCAGGCAACATGCCATCCTGTGCCATGGCCAACGGCAGGCGCGAGTAGCTCATCACCAGCGCGTTGAACATGCCAAAGGCGCTGATCATTCCGCCCAGCACCACGCCCACTCGCAACAGCGGACCGCCCACCAGTCCGGCGATTTCGGTCCATGATCCGGTTTCCCACGCGGAGACCGGCAGTTTGGTCATCCACATCGCGGCAAACGGCAGCACATAGCTCAACGCAACAATGCCGACCGCGACCAGCATGGCGCGGGGATACGTTCGTTGCGGCTTTTCGACTTCGGTCGCGATGGTCGAGGCATTGTCCCATCCCATGTAGTTCCACATGCAGATGAGCAGGCCGCCGAGAATGTCCACGGAGGACGTCGTGGGCTTGGTCACCGCGTTGGCCAGCGCGCCGAGCTTGAACGGGGCCAGCAGGACGATGGCGACGAAAGGCGCTGACAGTGCGAAGAACAGCCATAGCGAAGTTGTTGAAACCACGCGCACGCCCAAAATATTCAAAATCGCGCAGGTCGCAATCACCGCGATTCCCACGAACAGGCCACGATGGCCTTCCTGAAACCACGGCAACATGCGCGTCAGGTAAGTGACGAATAGAGTCGGGTAGATCGCCATGTCGAAAATTGAGGCGACCAGCGAGAGCCACGCTTCCTGAAATCCCCAGAAGTTGCCCATGGCGCGGCGTACCCAGGCGTAATAGCCGCCTTCGAAGGGCAGTGCGCTCGACAGTTCGCCGATCATGAAAGCAGTGGGCAGACTCCACACCAGCGGCGTGAGCAGCAGAATGAGGATCGCCTTTCCGTAACCGGCGCCGTGGACGATATCCTCGGTGCCGTAGGTTCCGCCTGAGACCATGAAGAAGGTGGCGGCCACCAGCGGCCAAAGCGTGAGGCGCGCGAAATGTTTCCGGTTGGGTACGGCGAGAGGCTGGGATTTGTTGGAATCTTGACGCGGGGCGCTAGCTGTTGCCAATTTCGATGTGTTCCTCCTCAAGCGACTCACTCTCACCACCGCGTCTCCCTTGGTGATTCGTTCGCGGCTCCCGGGTCACAGCAGATTCCCGGGCATTTCGGGGAAGTTGATTCGCATGTTAGAGATTACGGGAATTTCCCACAGATGCAAGATTTTTTTCAGGTTTTTGTGAAAAGTTTTGTCAGCGGGCAGCACGGAGGTAACGGCGAACTCGTCACCCATCAACCCGCGCGTTCTCGCCGGCGCCGACTTCGCGGCGGCCGCTTCAGGTGAGGCGCTGGAGCACGCGTTTCACTGATTCCACGACGCGCTCCACGTCTTCCTCCGATGTTTTCCATCCGGAGACGCTGATACGCATGGCGCGCTGGCCGTGCCACTTTGTGCCGGTGAAAAACGCCACACCATCGTTGCGAATGGCGGTGATCACGGCGTCGGTGTGCCGGTCGTGGTCGCCGTCCGCGGCGCCCGGCTTGCTCGACAAAAAGCGAACCAATCCTTGATTGATGATCGGCATGGCAAGCACTTCAACCCCTGGAAGCTGGCCAATGTGCGTGACGATTGAGGTTGCGCGATCGCAGCAACGCTCCACCAGTTCCGCCACGCCGCTGCGACCGAGCTGCCGCAAGGCCGCGTACGTGGCAAATCCTCGCGCCCTCCGCGACCATTCCGGGTTCCAGTCCATCTGATCCCGGGCGTCCGTGGCGTGGACCAAATAAGAAGCTTGCAGCGTGAATGCGGCGCGATGGGCCTGCGCGTCCGCGACGAACGCGTAACCACAGTCGTAAGGTGTGTTGAGCCATTTGTGGCCGTCGGTGGTCCATGAGTCAGCTTGGGCCGCGCCCCGCATGAGACTGGAATATTTTGGACTGGCGGCGGCCCACAGCCCGATTGCGCCGTCAATATGGATCCATGTGTTATAGCGCCGTGCAATGGGGATCAACTCCTGGAACCGGTCGTACGCTCCTGTGTTGATGTCGCCAGCCTGCAAACAGATGATTGCAGGTGCGCCCGGCGAAGAGCGCAAAGCGCGTTCCAGAGCTTCCGGTTCGACCCTTCCAGATGTATCGGTGGCCAAAGGCTCCAGGTTGCCCACGCCCATGCCAAGCATGGCGACCGCCCTTTCGATCGAGCCGTGCCTGGCCTGACTGCAAAGCAGGCGAAGCGCCGGCGCTCCGAACAGTCCCTTCTCAATCGCGTTCCAGCCCTGGCGGGCAAGCAGCGCATTACGCGCCGCAGCCAGACAAGTCACGTGCGCCATCTGGCTGCCGGTTACCAGCGCGAAGCTGGCGGTAGCTGGAAGGCCAAGCAGGTCTTTCAGCCACTCGCCAACAATTTCTTCGACAATGGCCGCAGACGGGCCAACGGCAAACATAGCCGCATTTTGGTCCCAAGCGGAGGTGAGCCAGTCCGCTGCCAGTGCCGCCGGCAATGTTCCGCCATTGACCCACGCGAAAAAGCGCCCCCCGCCGATGGCGTGTAGTCCGCCGTTGGTGTCGTTCACCAGTTCTTCAATGATCTGTTCGGGCGCGATTCCCTGTTGCGCGAGCGGGCGGGAAAGAGCTTGCCGCAATTCCGCGGCAGGCTTAGTCCCCGCGACCGGCTGGTCATCCAAGCTGTCCAGATACTTCAGCGAATGCTCCAACGTGGCAGTGAGCAGCGGGCGAAGGGAATCGGTGCGGGATTTCACAGCAACAAGTGTAGTTGAGCTTACGCGCCGGCGCGCGAACTACAGTTCGCAGCCTCGGAGATAGTCCGGGAGGAATTCGGCGACGACCCTGCCGCGAAAGAGCATTGGACTACTTTTGCCGCGATCATGCTCCAATGAGCCGCAAAATCCTGATTTAGACCTTGGCCCACATGTCTTCCCGCGGGTCTTCCGGGTTCAGCTTGGCCAATTCGCGGAGCAGTTCTTTAGTGCGCTCGTCGCGCGGCATGGGGACAGTCACGGCGATCTCGACGATCTCGTCGCCGCGCGCGCCTTCGCGCGTGGCCGAAGGCACACCTTTTTCCCGCAGCCGCAACTTCTGCCCCGACTGCGTGCCCGGGGTGATCTTCAACAGCGCGCGCCCGTCAATGGTCGGCACTTCGATTTTTGCTCCCAACGCGGCCTCGGTCGCGGTGATCGGCACGGTCAGATAGATGTCGTCGCCGTCTCGACGGAACAGCGTGTGCGGCTCAATGCGAATGATGGCGTAGAGGTCGCCCGCCGCGCCGCCGCGCAGCCCCGCGTTGCCCTTACTGGCCAGCCGGATGCGCTGGCCATCGCGCGTGCCCGCCTTGATGCGGACTTCCAAAGACTCGTGGCGGGCGACTACGCCGGTTCCATGGCACGTCCCACACTGCGAGATGTTCTTCCCCGTCCCATGGCAGCGCGGGCAGGTGACGTTAAATTTCATCCGTCCGCCGGTCTGCGTAATCTGGCCAACCCCGTTACACTCCGGACATTTGCCGGGCGATTCCAAGTAACCTTTGCCGTGACAATGCGAGCAGGTATCGTGGCGCGAGACGCTTAGCCGCACCACCCCGCCGCGGATCGCCGTCCAGAACGGGACGTGGACTTGGTATTCGAGGTCTGAGCCTGGCTCGGTTGCGGCCTCCCCGGCTCGGGGACGGCCGCCGCTGAACATCCCGGAAAAGATGTCACGAAATCCGCCGCCACCGCCGCTTGCCTGCTTCCGGTCGGCACCGTCGAACATGTCCGAAAAATCGAACCCGCCGAAGTGCACGTCGGGGTCTCCGGGCTGTCCCTGCGCTCCGCCAGAGAAGCCTCCCGCCCCGCCGCCGGCGCGGCCGTAGGCTTCCGCTGCGGCCGGATCAATATTGTCGGAATAGAACCCAAGCTGGTCGTAGACCTTGCGCTTTTTGGGATCACTCAGGACATCGTTAGCCTCGGAAAGCGTCTTGAATTTTTCTTCCGCGCTTTTGTCGCCGGGATTGACGTCAGGATGGTACTTGCGCGCGAGCTTACGAAACGCTTTGCGGAGTTCATCGGCGGTTGCCGACTTCTTCACGCCGAGAATCTCGTAGTAGTCCTTCTTGGGGGTCGTGGCCATCTAGAGCATTATGCAACGCCAGAGCAAAAAACGGGCCACGGATCACACGGATGTTACGGATTGTTTTTCATCCGTGGTGATCCGCGAAAATCCGTGGCCAATTCTTGGCTTACTTCTTCTCTTCCACGTCCACGTACTCAGCGTCAATCACGCCCTCGTCTTTCTTCTGGCCTGCGCCGTTGGACGATGCCTCGCCACCGGGCGCCGGTCCTGCGCCGCCCTGCGGCTGGGCCTGCGTGCTGGCCGCTTTATACATCTGTTCGGCCAGCTTGTGTGAGGCCGCGGTCAGCTGTTCACGGGCTTTGTCCATCTGCGACTTGTCGTTCGACTCGATGGCCTTCTTGGCATCGGCCACGGCATTTTCCACATCACCGCGGTCGGACCCGGAAATCTTGTCGCCCTGCTCGCGCAGCGTCTTTTCCACGTTGTAGACCATGCTGTCGAGCTGGTTCTTGGCATCAATCGCTTCGCGCTGCGCTTTGTCCTCGGCTGAATGTGCGTCGGCTTCCTTGGCCATGCGTTCGACTTCTTCCTTCGACAGACCGGAAGACGACGTGATCGTGATCTTCTGGTCCTTTTGCGTGGCCGTGTCTTTGGCGGTCACGTTCAGGATGCCGTTGGCGTCAATGTCGAACGTGACTTCGATCTGCGGAACGCCGCGCGGCGCCGTAGGAATCCCGGTCAGGTGGAACTTGCCGAGCGTCCGGTTCTGCGCCGCCATGGGACGTTCCCCTTGCAGCACATGCACCTCGACCGACGTCTGACTGTCGGCCGCGGTCGAAAACGTTTCCGTCTTCTTCGTTGGAATGGTCGTGTTGCGCGGAATCATGGGCGTAGAAACCCCACCCAGCGTCTCGATCGACAATGACAGCGGAGTGACGTCGAGCAACAGCAGGTCTTTCACTTCGCCACCCAGCACGCCGCCCTGGATCGCCGCGCCCACGGCGACCACTTCGTCCGGATTGACGCCCTTGTGGCCTTCACGTCCGAACAGTTCCTTCACCAGCGCCTGAATGCGCGGCATGCGGGTCTGTCCGCCGACCAGCACCACTTCGTCAATCTTGCTGGCATCCACGCCCGCGTCTTTCAGGCACTGCCGGCACGGTCCCGCCGAGCGCTGGATGATGTCTTCGATCATGCCTTCCAGCTTGGCGCGGGTCAGTTTCTTGACCAGGTGCTTTGGGCCGCCGGCATCGGCGGTGATGAAGGGTAGATTGATTTCCGTCTCCATCGTGGTGGAGAGCTCAATCTTGGCGCGCTCGGCCGCATCGCGCAGCCGCTGCAGCGCCATCTCGTTGCCCTTGCCGCGCAGGTCGAGGCCCTCGTCTTTCTTGAATTCGTCAATCAACCAGTCCACGATGCGCTGATCAATGTTGTCGCCGCCGAGGTGGGTATCGCCGTTGGTGGCCTTGACTTCAATCACGCCCTCGCCAACTTCGAGCACCGAAATATCAAACGTGCCGCCGCCAAAGTCATACACCGCGATGGTCTCGTCCTTGCCTTTGTCGAGCCCGTAGGCCAGTGCGGCCGCCGTGGGTTCGTTGATGATGCGCTTCACTTCGAGTCCGGCAATCTGTCCGGCATCTTTCGTCGCCTGACGCTGCGCGTCATTGAAATACGCGGGCACGGTGATGACGGCCTCGGTCACTTTCTCGCCGAGATAGTCTTCCGCCGCCTTCTTCAGCTTCTGCAAAATCAGCGCGGAAATCTGCGGAGGCGTGTGCTCCTTGCCCTGTGCCAGCACGGCCACATTGTCGCCCGACTGGACCACCTTGTAAGGCACCATCTTGAGCTCTTCCGACACTTCATCAAAGCGGCGGCCCATGAATCGCTTGATCGAATAAACCGTGTTCTCGGGATTAGTGATGGCCTGCCGCTTGGCCACCTGCCCGACCAGTCTTTCGCCCGTCTTGGTAAAGCCGACGACGGAAGGCGTGGTGCGTCCGCCTTCTTCATTAGCAATGACTTTGGGCTCGCCACCCTCCATCACCGCTACGCAGGAATTCGTGGTACCCAGGTCAATTCCGATAATCTTTCCCATAAAACGCTCCTTTTAGTGCTTATAAGTGCTTTGTATTCAGTGGAAATATGATTGCGGTTAGGCCCATGCTAATACCTGAGTGAGTTGTTGTCAAGGTTTAGAGGTTAGAATTAAATGACCAGATGCAAGGCGTGCCGTGTTTCCAGGGGCGATATGACTTGGCTAGACTTTGACTTGCTGCCGGGTGCCCCATGTCTCGCGTCGTTTGCGAGACGTGGGATTCCACGGTCCCATCCCTATTTTGTAATGCACTTGAAGTACAATGGGCTCAGGAGTTTCCCCATGCCTGCAAACGTGCTAGTCCAAACCCGGATCGATCCCTCCGTGAAGCAGCGTGCGGCAGCGGTGCTCGAAGAGCTGGGCATCACCGTTTCGGATGCAGTTCGCATTCTGCTGACGCGGACCGCCAATGAGGGCGCACTCCCCTTCGAACTGACGAGCGACGGCGCCGCACACGATGCATGGTTCCGCGTCAAGGTCCGGGAAGCGCTCGACGATCCCCGTCCAGCCATTCCGCACAAAAAGGTCGAGGCGCACTTCGCAAAGAGGAAAGCCGCCGCATTGCGCAAGGCGCGGTAGTCCATGACGCGCAAAGCCATGCGCCTGGAGTGGTCCATTTTCGCCCAGGCCGATCGCGACGCAATCTTCGATTACATCGAGGCCGACAGCCCGCAAGCCGCCATCACTGTGGATGATCGCATCCGCGAACGGACCGAAGCGCTGACACGATTTCCGACATGCGGTCGTGTGGGCCGCGTCGAGGGAACGCGCGAGCTCGTCATTGGCCGTACGCCTTATATCGCGGCCTATCGCATTACGGGCAACACAGTCCGTATCTTGCGTGTGCTTCACGGATCACGGCGTTGGCCCGGCTATATGTCTGAAGGGTAGGAAGATCGCGGCGGCCCAAGACTTGGCCTATACCTGTCTGGCAAAAGGAAGCCGCCGGCCCAATCTAGCGCACAAAACGAAACGCCCCAGACTCATTCGAGTCGTGGGACGTAAGGTTGACCAGCCCTCCCCCAAGTGCTGCTCAAGTAGGAGATTAAACTTCCCCCCGGAATTGGTAAATGGTTCGTCCGTGCCATCCACCCCCCACGAAAGTTCGGGGTGGCCGGAGGCCGTCGCCGGAGTTTGCTGAAAAACTCAGCGCCCCTGTCGAAGGCAATCCGGGGCGCTGAAACGCGACTGATAGTGAAGCACTTAGCGGCACAAACGGAACTCGCGCCCTTCCTAAAGCAGTCCGAAGCAGAGTTTTTTCAGCCAACGGTCTAGTCCGTTTCCGGCTGCCACAGCCGCTCTCCGCCCAGCGAATGGTAGAAACCCCACCCCGCCAGCGCCACCACGCTTAGCAGGGCAAGAATGGATGTCGGCATATACCACGCCGACCAATCGGAGGAGACCGGCACGTTGCCAAGCATGTTAATCGTGAACGCAGCGACGGCCAGAGGCACCAGCCCGAAGCGGAAAACGATAAGCGCCGCGATTGCGTAAACGACGATCTGGGCCGGCACCTCCACGATTGCATAATTGCTGGTCAGACCGCGGGGAAGCGCGAAAATCAGCACAAAGACAATCGCGGCCAGCCATTCCTTGCGCAGGACCACCTTCAGTCCAAGCATTAAAAAGAAAAACTGCAGCGTCACCAGGATCGAGAGCGGGACATACACCAGCCATGCACCGAGTGCCTGCCGGCCGCCCACCAGGTAATCCACGTTGGCGCTCCCCGGCGCCGCGCCCATGTGAATCTCGGGAATGGTACGGACCTGGAACACCAGGATCCAAACGACGCCGAGAATGGCCCCGAACAGGATGTCGCGTCCAACCAGCGGATCGCGCAGTTGTCCCGAGAGCATCCGACTCCACGAGATCAGTGCCTGGGGCCAGCGCCGCCGTACCCAGGGTTCGAGGGCAAGGTAGAGGATCCAGGTGATGCCACCGGCGAAAAGCGCGCCGCTGGTAGCGAGGATGAACATGCCAAACATGTCCAGAGACGGTACAAAGTGATTCTGGCAAAACCAGAGCAGGATATCCAGCACAAACATGACGACGGCCAGCCGGAACGCGCCATCGCGGTCTCCGCGACCCAGACGATAATTGCGCCGCGCCAGCACTACAGCCCCGAACAGCAGCGAGAGGGCCAGTAAGAGAAATACGATCTGGCTGATTTTCTTGCCCCTCGATTCCTGGGTGTCCTTCATGCGGTCGGCCTTGGTCCACTCGCCGGTGAGATGGAAGAACACGGGCTTGCCATGGAAGGAAGCTGCTTCGACGCGCAAGGGCCGGGTCGTCCCCGGCCAGGTGCCCGTCCAGGCGGCCCGCGCATCGGAAGCGGCCAGGGATATCCAGGCCGGATCGGCTTTCTGCAACTGCGCAGGGTCAATGCCGGCGGCACCGAGCAGCGCGTTCCAGTCATAGGGCGTGTGGGCCGCGGGGGAATCTTCTTTTTGCGGAGGAATCGCCTGGAAATAAATCAGCCGTCCATGGAGGTCGAGTTCCAGATTAATCATGCCCGAAATCAAAGTCGGCGGGTCCGACTCGTCCACCACGCCCGTACTTAGCAAGAAGTTGCCCGCAACATTTTTCGCATACATGAATTGTGGGCTTTGGCGGTACCAATACTCCATGATCTGTGGACGTGCGGCCAGGACCGCGTTCCAGTCAGGCCGTGGTTTGTCGTGTTGCTCGACGTAGTCAGCGAAGTCGCCATTGGTGTCGAGGCCATAGGCGCTGTCCACGGGCCGCCCTTCGTACCCCAGGCGGACGATGATTTCCCGCGCTTTTTGGGTGAGAACTTCGGGTGACTGGTCCAGCGCCATTTTATCCAGCGCGCTGTAATGGATGGCCAGGAACATCACTACGGCAAGACCTAGCAGCACCGACGCCAGGCAAAGCAGAGCGGTCCGCGGGCGCAATCCGGTGGTCTCGCCGGAAGCGGCCACCAATTCCGGCGATGGTGTTTCGCCAGCGGCCAGCGCCGCCGCCAGTGGATCTCCGCCCGGCAGCGCTGCGGCGACGCTGATGACGTTGGCGGGCCGGGCCGAGGGTTCGGTCTCCAGGCAGCGCAGAATCACGCGCTCAATCACCGGATCGAGGTCTTTCACCACCGTCGAAGGCCGGCTGATTGTGCGATCACCGGCCGCCAGGCCCGACAGGGATTGTTTTTCAGCGAAAGGCCGTTTGCCGGTGAAGACTTCGTAGAGGACCAGGCCAAGCGAATAAATGTCGCTGCGCGCGCTCACTTCCTGTCCCGAAAGTTGCTCCGGCGCCATGTAAGCGGGAGTGCCGCTGCGAATATCCGATCCCTCAATCTGGCCGGCGACGCCAGCCAGACCAAAGTCGGTGATCACCGCCTGCCCACGTCCGTCAAGCATGATGTTGGCGGGCTTCAGATCGCGATGCAGTACGCCCTTGGTGTGGGCGGCGGAAAGCCCGGCGCAGAGTTGGCGGGCGATGTCGAGGGCCTTGTCCGGTGGCAGGCGTCCGATGCGCCGCAGCAGGGACGCGAGGTCCTCGCCGTCAATGTATTCCATGGTGAAGAACGTTTGCCCATCCACACTGCCTACGTCGTAGACGCGGCACACGTTGGGATGAGAAACCCGGCGCGCGATGCGCACCTCGTTGCGAAATCGCTCGAGCACGCTCTCGTCGCGGGCGGCCTCATCGGGCAGGAACTTGAGCGCGATGGCCTGACCCAGCGTGAGATCGTCGGCGCGATAAACTTCGCCCATGCCGCCTTTTCCCAGCAGAGCGATGATGCGATAGCGGCCCGCCAGGAGGCGGCCAGGCAAAAAGCGGCCCTCGCTCATCAGGTATTCGGCGGAACTGGATGGCCGTGAGGAAGACGCTGCCGCGATGCGGGGAAGCAACGGCGAGGTAGCGGTGGCGGCGAGGTCAATGGTGGCATCGTCGCCCATATCTGCCGGCGCGGCGTTTTTGGTTTCGCGAGCGCGCACACCAGACCCGCAGTTGGAACAGAATCGTCCGTTACCGGCAATGGCGGTACCGCATGCTGGACATGTAGCCATGAAGAATTCCCGGTACAGTGTACCGCGAGGTCGAGATTCCGCAATTCGTGGAAGAGATCAGTTGCCTGTCAGTCGGGCCGGGGAACGTTCAGTCTTGCCTGAAGTTCCTGGAATTCGCGCAAGCCGCGGAGACTGTCGAGAGCATGGTCGTTCTTGAGAAATACCAGAAAATAGAGTTCGCGCTTGTCGTAGGCATCGTGCAGATAGCGCAGCGCGTCATTGTTCCTGCCCAACTGAGAACACGTCTCGGCCAGGGCGAATGCCGCCACGACGCCTTGCGGATAAAGCCGCTCTTGAGCCGAGAGCGTACGCTCGAACATTTTCCTGGTACCGCCTGCCCCAAAACCCTGCGCCGCCGCATTCACCACGGTAAGGTCCGCTTGATCGTGGAGGAGGAGGTCGGCACTCCTGCGCTCAACGAATGATCGTGGATAATCTCCGGCTTGGGCAAATATTTCTGCCAGGTAGCGGTGAGGAGCAACAAAATCGGGGTCAGCACTTTCCGTCTGCCGCAACAATGCCAGCCCTGCTTCCTGCTGGCCGGCGTAGTAGAGGATGAGTCCCTTGTCCGCAAGGACGGCCGCCGAGGCGGGCTCCAATTTCTGCGCCTGGTCTATCTGCGCCAGAGCTTCCGGAAAGCGGCGAAAGGTGAGCAGGGCCGTCGCGTACCAGTGATGAGCCCGTGCATTGTGAGGATCGAGGGCAATGGCCCGTTTGAACTCCCGCTCGGCGCTTGGCCCGTCCCATTTCCAGTAGAGCGTGGTGAAAGCCAGATCGGTATGGGCCTCAGATGAGGTGTTATCCAGTTCGATGGCTTTCCGTTCCGCCGCCAGCGCTCGCGGATAGGCTTCAGTTGCGGGCATCACGCTGAATTCGCGAAGCAGGTTGTAACTCTCGGCCAGCCCAACATACGCCTGAGCGTAAGCCGGATCGCGCACCAGCGCCTGAGTAAAGCTGTCCACGGCCCGGTTCAGAGAGTCGGGAGTGCGTTGGTTCCAGTAAAACTGGCCTTTCAAATAGAAGCTCTCGGCTTCGGTGGAAGGTAGGTGACGGGGCGGCGGCTGGAACGCGGCATTCGCTCCAAAGCGGAGGTTGCGGAAGGGAAAAGCGACGGCGATGCCTGCGATGGCCAGTGCGCCGACCGCAACCCAGGTCAGCCAAGGCCTGCGAGCGGCAGACACGGGCTGGGTAGCTAACGGCCCGGATGTAGCGAAGGGTCCGGAGATGGTCTCCGAAACCTGCAGTCCCTCTTCCTGAGCTTCGGGCTTGCGCAACCACTCCTGCAACTCCCCGGTGTAGGCATAGACGCTGCCGCGCGCCATTCCCGGCAGACGATGCACGGGCAAGCGGCGCTCGGTCTCCCAGCGCCTTACCGTGCTCTTGTCGCGCCCAAAAAAAGCGGCGATTTCCTTCCAGGAATCGAGCCTGCGGCTGTCAGGGGGGACATTTGTGGACGGACTTGCTGCCATGAGTGCTCATGCACCTTCGTGAGCGTTGCTGCTGCTTGTTCAGGGGAGGGACTGACCGCATTATACCGGAGCAGACGTTGAATGACACGCCTCAAAAGGTGCGCAAAATCTTGCATACGGCTACCAAATCCAGATGGCAAACGACGGTGGGAGGAATCCTGCCGGGTATCGTTTGGGGCTTGGTTGTCCTGGGACTGACCCTCGCTGTTTTGGTGCTCGGGGCCATTGTGCTGCCGTCCCGGGCCGGGGGCTTGCCCATCCATAGAACCCAGATCGCGAGCCAGGTCTGACAAAAAAGCTTCGCTAACTATTTTTCAGGAGACGACATGAACAGCATTCAGAAAATTCGGAACCAGTACATGCGCATTTTTGCACTTTCAATCGCGGCGCTAGCTCTCCTCGCCGGAATGGCCATGCCCGGTCAAGCCCAAACCTTCACGATTCTCGACAACTTTCAGAACGGCGGCCCCGGTCCAGAGTGGGCAGGAGGCCCGCTCGTCCAGGGGCGCGACGGCGATCTCTACGGCTACTCATACCGCGGTGGCGCGACGGACCATGGCTCACTCTGGAAAACGAACCCCGCGGGGACGGTCAGTGTCCTTTCCAGTTTTACAACCGGCAACGACTGCCAGAACGGCATGACGCTGGGTACCGACAACAACTTTTACGGAACCGGGTTCACCAACTGCGCCGGTGACGGGTTCGTGTTTAAGATGACGCCCACGGGGACGGTCACCGTGCTGCACACCTTTACCGGCACCCCCGATGGAAACGGCCCCGGACTCTTGATCCAGTACACCGATGGAAACCTCTACGGAACCACTAACATGGGCGGTGCGAACAACCTTGGTTCCGTGTTCAAGATCACACCGGCCGGCACTTTGACCACGATCTATTCATTTCCCGGCAACGGGCTCTCTTTCCCAACCTATGGTTTGACCGTGGGTAACGACGGCAACTTTTACGGGACCTTCTCCGGTGATAGCGGATGGCGGGGAGGGATCTTCAGGATGACCCCGGCCGGCGTCGTGACGGTGCTCCACGTCTTCTTTGACACTCCCGACGGCGCGGATCCCAACGGCCTCATCCTGGGCACGGACGGCAACTTCTACGGGACCACGCAGTTCGGCGGCCTGGTCTCTGACGGTAGGGACTACGAGGGAACCATCTACAAAATGACTCCGGCGGGCAAAGTTACGATCCTCCACAGCTTCAACGTGGCGACCGACTACGCTGCCTATCCGACGGCCCCTTTGATCCAGGCGACCGACGGCAACTTCTACGGTGTGGTTAGCGGATGCGGTCTACTTGGGTGTAATGGTCTTAACGATTTCTTCAAGTTTACGCCGGGCGGCACTCTTACCGTGCTGCAGGAATTTACCGGCCCCAACGGCTCGTATCCATATTGGCCCGTGACCCAAGATACGAACGGGACCATTTACGGGCTGGCGCAGCAGGGCAACACTGTGAACGGAGGCGTGCTGTTCACCTTGGACATCAGCGCTGCGCCTTTTGCCCGCCTGGTTACTGCCTCTGGAAAAGAGACGGCGAAGATCGGCATTCTCGGTCAAGGCTTCAGCTCCGCATCGGTAGTCAAGTTCGCTGGTGTCACGGCAACTACGGTCACGCGGACCGGGACAACGTTCCTATTGGCGACGGTCCCGGCCAAGGCGCTGACCGGATCGGTCACGGTGACCACCGGAGCGACTACGCTGACCAGTTCGCAGACGTTCAAGGTGAGGCCGAGCATCACTTCGTTCAATCCGCCGAACGGAACAGTTGGGACCGCGGTCACCATCACCGGCACGGGTCTCACGCAGGCGACAAAGGTGACGTTCAACGGGACGTCGGCTTCGTTCACGGTGAACTCAGACACGCAGATCACCACGTCCGTTCCCACGGGCGCAACCACGGGGAAGATCGCCGTCACCACCAAGGGCGGGACGAGCGCAGACGCGACCAGCTTCACCGTCAACTAAGGCCGGTGAACTCACCTTTGGAGAGCGGTGGGGGCTGTTCTCCAAGGGTAAGCCCCGCTCAAGTCTCGCTTGGGCGGGGTTGTTTTTTCTAACCGTCAAGGTAGTTCTTTGCTGTTCGGTGTCAGAACCATTGCGCAGTGCGGTTTTCGCCGACTTTGCTTTGACTTTCCGGTAAAATTAAATCAAGATGAATAGCGATCTCGGTTGCCGCGCCCTGGTCTTCGGCAGCGGGCAACCGCGCTGGCCAACTTCGTCGCCCGGAGAACAGCTACATGGACGCAATGAAGTTTGGCACACCTTTGGCGGAGCCTGGGACGGCCACCCCCGATGCTGGAGCAGAGGTTTCCCTGGGAACGGAACCGGCAGCCATCCCCTCCTCGCATCGCCTTTGGTTGCTCGCGGCCGTGGTTGTGCTGGTTTCGACTGTGGTGTTGCACGGTGTTCGCCGCGGCGAGTTCCACTACAACGGTGACGAGGCCCAACATGCGGTAACAGGCCTTTTTCTGGCCGATGTGATGCGCGACCTACCGCTGCGTCATCCCGTCCAGTACGCCTACACTTACTACGCACAATATCCGGCCGTCGCCATCGTGCATTGGCCGCCGCTGTTTTATGTTGTCGAAGGCATCAGCTTTCTACTCCTCGGGCCATCCGCAATGGCCGCCCGCCTTGTGATCTTGTTGTTTACCGTGTTGCTGCTGTGGAGTTGGTTCCGGCTGGTGGAAGATTTGCAGGACCCGTTGACTGCGGCGTTATGCGCGGCGGCGCTCGCTTTGCTTCCGCTGAGTCTGCTGTTTGAAAAAACGGTGATGCTGGAAATCCCCTCATTGGCTCTGGGCGTCGCGGCGATCCGAAGCTGGATCCGCTATCTGGAAAGCGGCGAACGGCGCTTCATTTACGGCTTCGGCGTGTGGCTGGGCTTGGCGCTTTTGTGCAAGCAAACCAATATTTACATCCTGCTCTTCTGTGGCCTGACGATTCTGGTCACCGGATACTGGAAGAAGATATTGAACCGCGACATCCTGATGGTTGGCAGCGTATGCGCTCTGGTGGTGGGCCCCTGGTACGCACTCATGCTGTTCGCGCAGGGCCGCGCGGTTGCCGATGACCTGGGTTCGCATCAGATCGCCGGACTTGATCGCGTCACTTTCTATCTTCGCACTCTTCCCGCCAGCGCTACCATTCCGGTTCTGCTGCTGGCCGGGTTGGGGGCACTGTTATGGCGGGCGTGGGACAAACAGGCCAATACGCAATTCATGCTGTGCTGGTGGGCGGCCGGCTATCTCACCTTCACGCTGTTTGGCCAGCGGGAGGCGCGTTTCGCAATTTACTGGCTGGCCCCGCTGGTTTATTTTGCGGTGGGATTTCTCACCCAATATTTCCGCATTCCGAAATTGCGGGTGGCGATGCGGGCGGCTGCGGTGGGCCTGATCGGAGTGCTTGCACTGACAGGCTGGCGTTACCAGCGGCCCTACATTTCCGGATACGAGGCCGCTGCTGCTCAGCTCGTGAATACCTATAAATCAGGTATCGTGCTTTTTGACGGCGAAGTGCCGGGAAATTTTGTGTTCTACATGCGTGCCCTCGATCCCGACCGGCAGTTTCTGGTGCTGCGAAAATCGCTCTATGTAAACAATATTCGCCAGAACGCCCACAGTGAAGAACTGTTGCATACGCAGTCTGAGATACTCGACCTGCTGCGCGATGACGGCGTCCGCTTCGTGGTGGTCATGGACCACGTGCCGCTGCGATTTCACGCTCAGCAAGTCCTGCGAGAGAGCCTGAGCAGTAAGCAGTTTGAGCTCCTGGGACGCTTCCCGGTCGAGAGCAATGAGCCGGGATGGCAGGGAAGGGGCTTGTTGCTTTACGAAAATAAAAACTGGGCGCCGCCGACGGGCAAGTTTTTGCGAGTGCGAATGTTGACCTTGAACCACGATATTGTGGTGCCGCTTGACCACTTTCACTTTGTGGCGAAACCAGAACCCGCACCGCTCACCCTGGGTAAATGAAGGGCGAAGCACGTCGCGGGAAGATTATTGCCGGGGGGCGTTACCAGTTTCGATTTACCATTCTCGCAATGACCTCCCGCATCCGGCAATGGCTGTGTGATCCGCTTGTTCTCTTGTGCATGACCGCGGGCCTGCTGGCGTGCGTGGTCCAATCCGGCGAACTGGGCACCGCCGACACCATGCACCGCCTCCAGACCACGCACTGGCTCTGGACCTCCGAGCCCCAGGTATTTCCCAACGAATATCCGGAATTTGGACTGCACGGCCGTGGCGGTCAAATTTTCAGCTGGTATGGCATCGGTCAGTCACTGTTGATGTTGCCTCCGGACCTGGTGGCGACGTGGATTTCGCGGTGGCACATGTTTTCCGGTTATGGAGACGATCCCGCGGTACGGAGCATCCTCGTTAGCTATTTCACCGGAATTCTGGTCAGCGTGTTGACCGCGTTGATTGCGTTCCGCCTGCTGCGCCAATTCTTGTTTTCGGTAAGAGACTCCGCGCTGGGTGTTCTCGCGCTCCTGTTCTGCACCACTCATCTGCACTACACCCAGAACATGACGGAGAACAACTACATCATGCTGCTGACACTCGCCGGGTTCTCCTTTCAATACGAATGGCTGCGGCAGGGCGGCCGCCCCGCGCTGGTGCTGGGCTCATGCGCGTTGGGATTGAATCTGCTCACGCGCCTCACCACGGGGCTGGACCTGATTGCCGTCGGCGTCTTCCTGCTGCTGGTGCTGTGGATGGAACGGGCTTCTGGTGCGGAAGTCAGGAAGCGCTTCGTTGAGTATCTCGGGACAGCGGCGCCAGTGTATGCGCTGTTCGTCATCGCCGATCGTCTCTATCACTTCTATCGCTTCCAGTCTTTCACCAACACTTATGTCACGATCTTCGGTCGCGAACAGCGCATGATTGATCCCACGCTGCCGGCGAATTATCCGTGGGAGACTCCGTTCCACGTTGGGTTTCTTGGGCCGCTGTTCAAGCCGGAGAAATCAATTTTCCTGTTCGACCCGCTGCTGCTGCTGTCCATCGTGCTGACCGTCGTCCTCTGGAAGAGGCTTTCCGGGCCGGTGAGAGCTTTCTTAGTGGCGGCGCTTTTGCTGTTGCTGGCCTATATCTGTTTCTACGCTCGCTACACGGTATGGAGTGGTGACTTCGCCTGGGGCGACCGCTATGTCTCAACCGCGGTGGAAATGGCGACACTGCTGGCCGTGCCTTTGCTGTTGCGGCATTGGGATGGGGTGAGCGGCGCGGTTCGTGGGAGCGCCAGCATCCTGATAGGCGTAAGTCTGCTGATCCAGCTTGCGTCGCTCGCGTTCTGGCTGCCGCTGGAGATTTATCAGATGGAATCGCTGGGTCATCCCACGTTCGTGATCGCGCTGCGGTTCAAGAATATCGTTGCCTTCGCCTTCGGCAAGAGGGACGCCTGGGGACTGAACACCGAGGCCATGGGCCAGGACCCGTGGGACTACGTGCACATCACCACGTGGAACTTCCTTCCGTTCTTGCTCAGGCGCGTGGGAGTTGCGCCACGGTGGGTGGTGGATATTGCTTTTGTACTTTGGGGCGCAGGCTTGGCAGCGCTGGCTGGTGTTTTAATCCGGCTAAGAATAGCGCTGTCGGCATTGACCGCCGCGTCCGCCACCATATCAAAATAATCAGTGCCGACGATGGCTGCGCCGTTTGCCGAACATGCGCGGATCATAGTCGAGCGGCTCAAGTGTGCGCTCCACAATTTTCTTGTAATCCCGATGGCCGGGATTGATCAGGCAGTTGTTTTCTCTTGGCACGAGCGCCGAAGGGAGCAGCAACAGGCAAGACTCGCCGCGTTGCGCGAATTCATCCCCCAGTTGGGCCAGTTCAGGGGGCGCCGCAGGTTCGCGCCAGTGAGCTGGCATAGCGCCGGTTTCGATCCGTTCCAGCGAGACATCGTCCGGTACGTCCGCGACAGCCAGGACAAGGTCAGTGGGAGGATCGTCCAGATCGAGATGGACGAAATACTCCAGCATGGCGAGGGACTGATGTTCCGACGCATAGCTGAGTCGGGTCCCGGCGCTCGACCAGCGTCCTCCGAATCGGTATGCGCCTTCTCCATCAAACGGAGCACGCGCATACGCCTTGCGCAACACTCGGTACAGTCCAATCAACTAATTCCGCCGTAAGCGATGCGGCCCAGGATATTTTCCACTTGGCGCGCCCCCGGTTCCGTGTCAATTGCGGCGACCGGCGCGAGTCCTCCCAGCGCGCGGTTTGGGTGCTTGAGCCAAAGCGTGGCCCGGTCGTGCCCGCCTAGATATTCATTGGCCAGGGCCACGATGCGTGCCAACCGGTACAGTCGGTCGGATTCAAAACGCGCCAGCCGTCCGCTGCTGCGGCGGCGCTGCAAGCTGCGTGGAGAAAGATCAAGCGCGCTCGCCAGCTCTTTCAGGGTCAACCCAGAAGTGTGCATCAGGCCCGCGACAACCGCTGACGGAAACCCCTCGCGGATCGCCTCGCGCAAGTCGTGGTCGCTGGCCAGGGCACGGCCGAGCGTGTGTTCGCCGCCTAATTCCTTCACCACGGCCCGAAGTTCGTTTACCATTATGTCGCTTATGATAGCGCCAAATGTCGCAACCGTCAATCTGGCATATTAGCGCGACTGGTCGCGGTTTAGCCCTAATCGTAGCGCTCGAAATGGATCTGTTTGCGGTCCCAGCCCAGCGATTTCAGCAGGTCACGATTGGTGGTGACCATCTTTTCCAGGCCGCAGATATAAGCGTGCATATCGGTACGGCCCCGGACCGCAGTAGTGACATGGTCCTGCACGTAGCCTCGCAGTCCTTGCCACTCCGCGCTGCCGCGACTCAAAGTCGGCAGAAAATGAAAGTTCGGATACTTCGCCGCGAGCTCCACAAATTCCTGGTAGTAGTAAACGTCGTTCTCATAGCGACTGCCAAACACCAGCCAGAAATGCTTTCCCTGATGACGGTCTTCATGTGGCAGCATCCAGTGCAGCATGGAGCGGAAAGGCGCGACGCCGGTCCCAGTGGCGATGAAAACCGTGTCGAACAGCGGCGGCTTGAGGATAAACGCGCCAAACGGAGCTTTGCAGCGAATCTCATCCCCAACCTTCATGTCATTGAGGAAGTTCGACATGAAGCCATTCTCCACGCGATTGACGCACAGAGCGAAGCGCCCATCTTCGCTGGGCGAGGAGGCGATCGAGTAGGCGCGGGTAATTTCCTCGCCCGCGGCGTTCAACTGGCGGATCGAGACCCACTGTCCCGCCACGAAATTGAAGCGGGGCATGTCCGTCATTTCGAACTCGAGGTGCTTGGCGTAATCGGAAAATGAATAAGAACTGACGAGGCGCGCGGTGTGAAAAGGGAAGACGGTCATAGCTGGTTGCTCGATCCAGTTGCATCGAGGGCACTTTACTTTAGCGCGAAGACGAGTGATTGCGCTACAGCGCCCCTCCGTCCGCTCCGTCGTTACTCTTCATCGTCACCGAGCGAGCCAAGTTACACCGCTTGCCTTCCTCGGGCAAGATGGTAGAATAGAACCATGACGATGGTAGAAGGTAGAACAACATGAGTTTAAACATTAAAGACGAGAAAACGCATCGCCTGGCGCGGGAGTTGGCGCGGTTGACCGGCGAGAGCATGACTGCGGCGGTCGGGGCGGCGGTCCGGGAGCGACTGGAGCGCGTTCGAAGCGTTCGCGGCGGCGGCATGGCGGAGCGGCTTCTCAAGATCGGCAGGGAGTGTGCCGCCTTGTGGAAGGAACCGTATCGCTCCATTGACCACGGCGATTTGTTGTATGACGAGAAGGGCCTGCCGAAATGATCGTAGACACGTCGGTAATCATCGCGATTTTGCGCGGCGAGGCGGACGCAGACACACTAACGAGAGCTTTACAAGAAGCTCCCACGCGGCATATTTCCGCCGCGACCTACGTGGAAGCTGCCATTATTACGGACTCAAACCGGAACCCGGTCCTAAGCCGGCGTTTCGATGAGCTCTTACGAGAGAGTGAAATCGGCATCGAACCCGTGACCCTGCAGCAGGCGCGAATTGCGCGCGAGGCGTATCGCGATTTCGGCAAGGGACGCCACCGTGCGGGCCTAAATTTTGGCGACTGCTTCGCCTATGCGCTGGCCAAAGCGGCGCGTGAGCCTTTGCTGTTCAAGGGTGATGATTTTCGTCACACCGATGTTGAATCGGCCGAAGACCTGGGCGGTTAACTATTCCACCGTGACCGACTTGGCCAAATTCCTTGGCTGGTCCACGTCGCAGCCGCGGCGCACCGCAATGTGATACGCCAGCAACTGCAGGGGTACGATTTCGAGGATCGGGGACAGGTTCTCCGGCGCCGCGGGAACGTACAGCACGTGATCGGCAGCTTCTTTGATGTCTTCGTCGCCTTCTGTCGCCAGCGCGATCACCACTCCCGACCGGGCTTTGACTTCCTTCAGGTTGGACATTGTCTTTTCGTAGCGCAACATGGAGCCGGGACTCGCAGCATCCCGCGTCGCGATCACAACGGTCGGCAGATTTTCATCAATCAGGGCGTTGGGGCCGTGCTTCATTTCGCCCGCGGGGTAGCCTTCGGCGTGAATGTAGGAGATTTCTTTCAGCTTCAAAGCGCCTTCGAGGGCGATAGGGTAGTGGATGCCGCGTCCGAGGAAAAGAAAGTCGCGTGACCGCTGGTAGTGTTTCGCAAGTTCCTCGTACTGTCCATCATGCGTGAGCAGGTGCTCGAGTTTGCCGGGGATGAGGGTGAGGTCTTCGGCAGCAGCGCGGGCCTGCTCTTCCGACAGCGTTCCGCGCACCTGCGCCAGGAAAAGCGCCAGAATATAAAGCGCGGTGAGTTGGCCGGTGAATGCCTTGGTGGAAGCAACGCCGATCTCAGGGCCGGCGTGGGTGTAGATCGTGCCTGCGGCTTCGCGGGTGATCATGGAGCCGACCACGTTGCAGATGGCAAGGGTCTTCGATCCTTTGGCCTTGGCTTCGCGCTGGGCGGCAATGGTGTCCGCGGTTTCGCCGGACTGAGAGATGACGAGCGTAATTGTGTCCGGGCCCACGATGGGATCGCGGTAACGCCATTCACTGGCGTAATCCACTTCCACTGGGATGCGTGCCAGTTGCTCGATCATGAACTTGGCGGCAAGTCCGGCATGCCAACTGGTGCCGCAGGCGGCTATGTTAATTTTCGTCACCGCACGAAACTCAGATTCGGAAATCTCCATGGCGTCGAGAAACACGCGCCCCGAGTCCTGCGAGACGCGCCCCAGCGTGGTGTCGCGCACGGCGCGCGGCTGCTCGTAGATTTCCTTGAGCATGAAGTGCTTGAAGCCGCCTTTTTCCGCCTGGATCGGGTCCCAGGTGACGCGCTGAATTTTTCGTTCGACCGGCTTGCCATCGAAGTCGGTGAGGAGCACGCCCTGCGGCGTGATCACGGCCATGTCGCCATCGGCGAGGAAGATGATGTCGCGCGTGTGATGCAGAATGGCCGGAACGTCGGAGGCCACAAAATATTCGTCATTGCCAAGGCCGACGACCGAGGGTGGACCATTGCGTGCGGCCACAATCTTGTCAGGCTCGTCGGCGGCAATCACGGCCAGAGCAAAGACTCCGCTCAGCAGTTTCACGGTCTTGCGCACAGCATCTTCCAACGACGGCTTTGGCACGTCGCCGGATTTCAGAAAATACTTCTCCACCAGGTGCGCGATGATTTCCGTGTCGGTCTCGGTGGTGAACTTGTGGCCTTCGGCGATGAGCTGTTTTTTGAGCGGGAGATAATTCTCGACGATCCCGTTGTGGACGACTACGATGCGGCCGGAACAATCACGGTGAGGATGGGCATTCTCTTCCGTGGGCCGGCCGTGGGTGGCCCAGCGGGTGTGGCCGATGCCATACGTGCCTTCGAGCGGGTGCTGCCGGATGGCCTCTTCGAGGTTGCGCAGCTTGCCTTCGGCGCGGCGTAAATCCAGACCGTGCCCACTTCCGCCAACCGCAATCCCTGCCGAATCGTAGCCCCGGTATTCCAGCCGCCGCAGGCCATCCAGGATGATTGGCACCACTGGTTTTTTCCCGACATAGCCGACAATGCCACACATGCGAAGCCTCTGTCCTGGTGCGCGGAACGTTCGAAGAATCTGGCAGGCCGGTAGTCTAGTCTGAGAGGGAGAAGCGGAAATCCTCAATGACCGGGTTGGTGAGGACCTCGCGGGCAATCCGCTCGATCTCCGCTTCCGCGTCAGGCCGGCTCAAGCCGTCGTCGAGCGTGATCTCAAAATACTTGCCCTGCCGGACATCGTCCAACCCCTTGTAGCCCATCTTCTGCAGTGCTCCCCGAATGGTCTTGCCCTGCGGATCCAGCACCGTTTTCTTGAGCGAAACATAGACGTAGGCTGTCATAAAAACCTGATTATACGTGAAGGGGCGAACGCCCGGAAGTGGTTCAACTCTTTCCCGAATCGCCGGGCCGGAGCTCAGACCTTGCCCGGCAGTGGGTCTTGCAAGCTCGCAATCCTCGTGTCCAGTTCATGGAGCGAGAGTTGCAGCATGGTGCGGCGCGCGGAATTGGTGGCGGAACTCAACTCCTGCTCGACTCTCTTGCGCGACAACACGAGTGCGCCCAGTTGCCGCTCGTGGGCTGCCTGCTCCACGGTCAGACGAGGACCGGCGTAGCCCGGGCGGCTACGCTCCGCTTGCTGCTCCTCGACCGACTTGCTCTCCCAGCCCCGCGCCATATGCCGCTCCAGAAGCCAATTGCAGCGAGAACCAGCATTGTCCTGGCAAACATTGTAGAGATGCGATTGTTGGCGATCTCTTGTTACAGAATCGTAACAGAACCAAGAAACTGGTTGCTTCGGTTCAAGTGGATGTGATAATGCCGAAAAGTTGTTCGCCGCTTTGCCTGATCAAAACGACAAGTCCTGCGGCGGGTCTGGATGTAACTGTGCGCGCCCCAAATTTCGAAAGCGCTTCGGGACCGTCTTCGGCGGTGTTGCGTCTTGCCTCTACCATTGCTCAATGCAACGAGGCCGAAGAGATCATGCGTGAGATCATCCCGCCCCTCCAGCGACTGATCGCGTTCGATGTTGCCAGCTTTTGCCTGCCAGGTTCCGCTCCCGATTCCTTTCAGGTACGGGTCTGGGACCGCGGGGAATTCCTGATGGATCAGCCGGAGTTGCCGCGTGCGTCATCGGCGTCGGGATGGGTCTGGGAAAATCAGGTTCCGCTGCTGATCCACGATCTGGACTCGGAAATGCGCTTCGGCGCGCTGGGCTGGCTGCTTGCCCGCCAGGTGGCCTGTTTCTGCGCCGTTCCGGTCAGCACTCACGGCAGCCGCATTGGCACGCTGGCGCTGGGGAGTTCGACCCGCGGCGCCTATGGACCGGCTGAACTGGAAGTGCTGCAGTGGGTCTGCGAAATCCTTGCACTGGGCATCGAGAACGCCCTGGCGCGCTCTCTGCTCGCCCTCGAGCGCAGGCAAATGGATGCGCTGCTTGCCATCCAAAACGTCCTGGCGCGACAGGCCGATCTCACCCAGGCCTTACCCGACATTTCCAGGACTCTGCAGGGCGTGATGCCCCATGACATGGCTTATATGAGTGTCCTGATGCCCAGCCACGATCTGCTCAGTACTCATCAGTTCGACCCGGCTACGGAAAAGCTGGAGAGTCTGAAGCGGCCATCCAGGGAAACGCTGGCGCCCGCGCTCCTGCGGGAGCGCCACGTGCGGGTCCTGCACTATGAAGACCTGTGCGGTTTGGTGGAGTTCCCAGGCGCGAAACTTGCCCTTGAAAACGGAGCACGATCCGTGTGCCTGGTACCCCTGTTGCCGGGTTCTGGACCGGGGGGCATATTGGGGATGACCAGTAAGCGGGACAATGCCTACCGGCGGGCGGAGGTTGGATTCATGGAACATTTGTCCGGGCCGCTCACCGCCGCGCTGGAGAGCACTCATCTCAGTGTGGACTTGCGCCGCCGGGAAGAGCGATTCGGGGTGCTAGCCGAGATCAGCTCCGCGTTGCTGTCTCAGGACGGTCCCACGCGGGCGTTTCCCCGCATCTCGGAATTGATCCGGACGATTTTCCGGCACGAGTATGCGACCTTCGAGTTGGTTGACGCGACCAATGACACTCTCGCCCGCACCGTGTCCGATTTTCCGGGAGGTGAGCCGCCGGCGGCGGAGCCGGCCGTTCCCGTGCAGGGCAGCGTTGGCGGACTCATCCTGACGGCCGCCAAGGCCCTCATTCTGGAGGACTCAGAACTGGACGACCTCGAGGACGCGGTCCTGAAGTCGGCACGGCAAAACGGGATTCGATCGCTGTGTGGTGCTCCACTGCTGCGTCCGCAGGGCGCCTACGGGGCAGTGGTGTTGGGCAGTCGTCACGCCGATGGGTTTCTTCGCGAGGACCTGCCCTTCCTTGAGGAAGTGGCCGCCAGGATCGCCCTGGGCCTGGACTACGCGAAAGTCGTCCGGGAGATTCGGCAGATGAGGAATCCGCCGGTTGGCCAGGGAAAGCCCGGAGGATGGTCGGAGAAGCTGGCGGCAGGAGAAATCGTAGGCTCCAGCAGGCAGTTATTGGAAGTGCTGGAGCAGGTCGCCATTGTCGCTGCCAGCGATGCTACGGTGCTCGTGCTTGGCGAGACCGGAACTGGAAAAGACCTGATTGCCAAGGCCATCCACACCGCGAGCCAGCGCAACGGAAAGCCTTTGGTCAAGTTGAATTGCGCCGCCATTCCCACCGGCCTGCTCGAGAGCGAGCTGTTTGGCCATGAGAAGGGGGCATTTACCGGTGCCATCAGCCAGAAGGTCGGGCGGCTTGAGATGGCCCACCAGGGCACGTTGTTTCTGGACGAGATCGGGGAAATTCCGCTGGAGTTGCAGCCGAAACTGTTGCGCGCGCTACAAGACCATGAGTTCGAGCGGCTGGGGGGGAATCGTACGATCCGCGTGGACATCCGGGTGATCGCCGCCACCAATCGCGATCTTCAAAAAGCTGTTGCGGAAGGACAGTTTCGCGCCGATTTGTACTACCGCTTAAATGTCTTCCCGTTGCACATGCCCTCGCTGCGGGAGCGCGGCTCCGACATTCCCGACCTGATCTGGCATTTCGTGCGCAAGTATGAGAAACGCTTCGGACGCAACATCGAAGTAGTCCCTGATGAGGCCATGCGCGCTCTCACAGACTGGCACTGGCCGGGGAATGTTCGTGAGCTGGAGAACTTTATCGAGCGCTCGGTGATCCTGACCACGGGTCCGGAGTTGCGCGTGCCGGTAGGGGATCTTCATCGCGGTGCGGAACGAACGAATGCCCGAATCGGCACGCTGGAACAGGCCGAGCGTGACCACATCCTCCGTGTGTTGCGGGAGACTTCGGGCGCGCTTTCCGGCCCGCACGGGGCCGCGCAAAAATTGGGTGTCAAGCGCACCACGCTGCAATCCAAGATGCAGCGACTGGGCATTCTTCGGTCCGAATATTGGCCAACTCGGTAGATTTCTTGCAGGGTTCTCTGGATCCCCCCTCTTTCTGTCGCGGTTGCCGAAATACCGGCAGGTGCCGACTATTCGGCGCGAGAATGGCCAGCGGGGGAGTACCAGAAAGGGAAATTGTTTGTAAACCCTTGTACATCGCAGTGATCCCTTGTCTAGACAAATGGGCGAGTTTGGAAACTCAATTGCACTGATCAAGGCTCTGGCCGAGAAGCAGTTTTCATTTTGACCCCAAGACCTGCAAACCGCCGGAGCCGACAAGCTAGGCATGTACGACTCCCTGGCAGGAACCGATGAGACTGCTGAACCACAGTTCGACGGCACGTGCGCTCGGGCCCGTACTGCGATTGAGCGCGCGTGTCAAGAAAAGCCGAGCCGCCGTTCGTAACATTCTTGAGGAACGTCTGATTCGCCAGTCGGCCTCCGACTGCCTGCGGCGGACAGTGGTTCCTGCAAACTTCTCCCCCAGAGCCCTCCCCCTGGGTTTGGCGCGGCAGCCCGCGGTCTGCCCGGAGCGCGTGCTGGCTCCGGGGCAACTGGACCCGCTCTATTTGCTGGGCTGCCACGCTCTGTGGGAGCACGACGAGGACCCCGCCGCAGCCTGGGAAGTGATTGCCGCCGCGCGCAGCCAGCACGAGGAGACGCGGGCCCATGCGCGCTCTTTGCTGGCCAATTCTCATCGAATGGTCGCCGGGCGCAGAAGAATCGAGTCCTCGAATCCCCAGCTAATCCCACTCCCCGGAGCCGTGCCCGTGAAAACACCTTATGGTCTGGAAATTATTGACAGCTGCGTGGAATGCCCGCTGCGGCGCACCGGTTTTGTCTGTGACCTGCCTCCGCACGTGGTCGGGTCCCTTGATCTTTTCGCCCAGCACAATGTTCTTCCCCCCGGCGCACAACTGTTTGTCGAGGGCCAGGAGTCGCGCGGCGTCTATTTCATTTGTTCGGGGCGCGTCAAACTCACGACCCAATCCCGTGAAGGCAAGACCCTGCTGCTGCGCATGTCGGAAGCGGGGACGGTGGTGGGCCTGAGCGCCGCTATTTCCGGGACCAGTTACCAGATGACGGCCGAGACCGCCACGCCCTGCCAGGTGGTGTTCATCGAATCGCGGGCGCTGGACCGGTTCATGCAAAAGCACCCAGAGGCCGGAATCAAAATGGCCAGGGTATTGAGCGAGAATTTTCAGTCTGCCTACCGGGAAATCCACGATCTGGTGCTGACCCGGTCTTCGGAAGGAAAACTGGTGCGGCTGCTTCTGGCGGCGGTGCCGGATCACGTGCAGTCGGAACCGGAAGTGCGGTTGCAAGCGCCCATGACCCATGAGGAAATGGCGCAACGCATCGGCTCTTCGCGCGAAACCGTGACGCGATTGCTCAGCAATTTGAAAAAGCGCGAGTTGCTGCGCCAGGAAGGCAGCACGCTGGTGATCATGAACCGCAGGGTTTTTGAGTCGCTGGCCGTGTAAGCCTCGCCCCGTTCCAATTAAAGGCCGAACAACTCGCGCAGCCGCTTGGTTTGAGCGCGGCTCACCGGAATCTCGCTGGCTTTCTTGTCATCCATGCGCAGCTGATAGGAACTCTTGAACCACGGCACAACCTCGCGAATGTGGTTGATGTTCACCAGGTAAGAGCGGTGGGCGCGCCAGAAAAGATTGGGATCGAGGGAATCGGATAGTTCCTCAATGGTCCGGCAATTGGACTGGCCCTCGATGCCATTGAGTCCGCGCGTCGTGACCGTGATGACGCCATCTTCGATCGAAGCATGGCAGATATCGCGCTGGTCCATCAGCATGAGCCGGCCGCCGGTCTTCAGCAGGATCTTTGCCGGCTGCGGCTTCTGCGCCTCCAGCATGCGGACCAGGGTCTCGATTCTCTCCGCGGGAAGGTTCTCATCCTGCTTGGCGCGCGCCTTCTGCAGCGACTGGGCAACCCGCTTCTTGTCAAACGGCTTCAGCAGATAGTCCACCGCGTTGACTTCGAAGGCCTTCACCGCGTATTGGTCAAAGGCGGTGGCAAAGACAATCTTGGGCAGTCGGATTTTCTTGTCGAGCAGCTTCTTGATGACGCCAAAGCCGTCGAGGCCGGGCATCTGCACGTCGAGAAAGACCAGATCAGGATTGTGTTCTTTGATCAGATGGACGGCTTCCAGGCCGTTCTTGCCCTGCGCCACGACGTTGACGTCGCCGGCGTTCTTCAGCAGGTAGGCGAGTTCATCGCGGGCAAGCTGTTCGTCGTCCACGATTACTGCGGACAGCAACATTGCGCCTCCTCAAGACTCCACAAGTCTAGCTCAATTCGCGTTTTCCAGTGCCAGCGCCATGCCCATGCCGCCGCTGACGCAGAGCGTGGCCACGCCGCGTTTGGTATTGCGCTTCAGCATTTCATGCACGAGGGTGACCGTGATTCGCGTACCGGTGCAACCGATGGGATGGCCCATCGCGATGGAGCCTCCGTTGACGTTCAGGCGGTCGCGATGGAAGCTCAGCTCGCGATCGCAGGCCAGCACTTGCGCGGCAAAGGCTTCGTTCAGTTCGATCAGGCCGAAATCGTGCAACCGGAGACCGTGCTTGTCTTCGAGTTTGCGCAACGCGGGAACCGGCCCGATGCCCATGGTTCGAGGATCCACTCCAGCGGATGCGACCGCGATGATGCGAGCCAGTGGCTTCAGATTGGTGCTCCGGACAAACTGCTCGCTGGCCACAACCACCGCGGCGGCTCCGTCGGTGATACCCGAAGAATTGCCCGCCGTAATCGTCCCTGTTTTCGAGAACACGGGAACCAGTTTGGCCAGCTTTTCCATCGTTGCGTCAGCGAAGGGATGCTCGTCGCGGCTGAAAACCGTCGTACCCTTCTTGCCTTCGATGGTTACCGGAGCGATCTCTGCGTCAAAGCGTCCGGCCGCAATCGCGCGCGCAGCACGGGTTTGCGACAGCAGCGCGAACTCGTCCTGCTCATCGCGGGAAATCTTATACTGTTCAGCCAGTACTTCCGCGGTTTCGCCCATCAGCATTTTCGCCAGAGGACAGAAAAATCCGTCGCGGTGCATGCCGTCCACCAGTTCCTGATTGCCCAGGCGAAAGCCCCAGCGCGCTTCGAGATAGTAAGGGACCCGCGACATGGACTCCGTGCCGCCGGCAAGGATGCAGTTCGCATCGCCGAGCAAAATCGCCTGATAGGCGAGCGCGATGGACTTCATCCCCGAGGCGCAGGCCTTGTTGACTGTATAAGCCGGGACTTCCTGCGGTACGCCGCTACAGAGGGAAATCTGCCGCGCCGGATTTGGCCCTCCGCCCGCCTGCCGCGCGTTGCCGAAGATGGTTTCTTCAATCTGTCCGGGCTGGATTCCGGCGCGCTCAATGGCGGCCTTGGCCGCCACCACGCCCAAGTCGGCTGCTGTTAGAGATGCGAGAGACCCGCCGAACTTGCCAATCGGCGTGCGCACGGCGGAGAGAATGTAAACGGCCTGCAAACTGGTGCCTCCGAACATTTGAGTCTAGCAGGGCGGGGAACAGGAATACCTTAAAGAGAAGTGATCCGACATTTTAGATATTCGCGATCAGCTGGTAGCGCTTTGCGCTGGATTCCACAATCTTGCGTCGCCCGTGGCCGGGGTTGGGTACGTAGTGGGTGCGAAGCAGGCCGAACGATTCCAGCAGATTGATATCACGGCTGACGGCGCGGGCATTGCGTTTTAACGCGCCCGCCAGGACGGAAACCGGGGTCGCGGTCTTGCTTGCCCGGAGCAGTCGCAGCCTTTCGGCGGACAGGACCTTCATCATTTCGCCCGCGTCTTCGAAAGAGATGACGAGTTCGGGCTCCGGCATCTCGCCTCGGTCCAGTTTGCGGGCACGTTCCCGGGCGCGGCTGAAGAATCCCTCCACTCCGTCAGTAACCACGCGGATTTTAGCTTCCTTGCTCATCTTCGTGTCTCCAGAGTTCAGTCACTTCTTGTTGAAACCTGTCCAAGAGCGCCTCATAGCCGGTGAAATCCACAGAAGAAACCCGGCCCATGAAATGGCGGTGGTGATGCCCATGGCTGTTGTCGTAGCCAAGTACCCTGCCGTTATCCACGGCGCTGACACGCGGGTTGATGTAGGCCAGGCTATACTTCACCACTTCGGTCCCGCGGCGGAGGACTTCTTCTTTCACAATCGCGCCTCGCCGCTTGCCAGTCAAATGACCAATGTTGATGGACGAGTCGCGATGGGCACGGGGGCTTTTGGTTTCTTCCCCACGCTATGATCCTATCACAGGTAGGACATGGTATGTACGCTCTGATGAAGACGGGGCGACTGGATTCTCGCCCCGAGTCACGAGACAAGGCATTGCAATTCCCTCTAACCTGCGGCATAATAAGAGTTTGTCTGAACTTTGCCGGACGCTTCCGGAACAAGGATACTGCCACGTGTTAATGATTCGACTGGCGCGCACAGGTGCGCGAAAAAAGCCCCACTATCGCATAGTGGTCATTGAAAAAGAGCGTGCGCGCAACGGCCGGCCGGTGGAAGTGGTCGGCAGCTACAATCCGCGGACCAAACCAGCCGCGGTCGAAATGAAGCGCGACCGCGTGGATTACTGGGTGTCGAAGGGCGCGCAGTTGTCGGAGCGCGTCGCGAAACTCACCAAAATAGCGCCCGCCCCAGCCGGGTCGGCTGCCTAAGTGGACTCGCCCGTCATGAACCATCCCGGTCCCGATGTTTGCGCCCTGGTGGAGCACGTCGCCAAGGGTCTGGTGGAAAAGCCGGCAGAGGTGGCCGTCGAGATTTTCGACGACGACGTGCTGGAGTTGACCGTCGCCGAGAGCGATCTGGGACGCATCATTGGCCGGCAGGGGCGTACCGCGAAAGCCCTGCGAACGCTGGTCAGCGCTGCGGGCGCGCGGTTGGGAAAAAATTACGGGCTTGAGATCCTCGAGTAGCGAGGCGGCGGGTCCGGTGCAGCCAGAGAATCCCGAGACAAGCGAGTTTGTGACCCTGGCGCGAGTGGTCAAGACCCAGGGGCGGCGCGGGGAAGTTGCCGCGGAAGTGCACAGCACCGTGCCGGACCGTTTTGCCGTGGGAATGAAGTTGCTGGCCTGGTCTGAAAAAGCGCGCACCGACGCTGCGCGACGTCCACTGGAGATCGAGGAATTCTGGCCGCACAAAGAGTGGCTGGTCTTCAAGTTTGCTGGTGTGGATTCGATCTCGGACGCAGAAGTGCTAGTCGGGCATGAGTTGCAGGTTCCGCGTAACGAGCGGGCCGGGCTTGAGCCGGGATGGAATTTTGTAAGCGATCTGGTGGGTTGTGTGGTGCTGGATCAAGGGCGGGAGATTGGGCGCGTGGAAGATGTGCAGTTTGGAGCGGGGGAAGCGCCGCTGTTGATTGTGCGCGACGTTTCGGCCCGGCGGTTGGAGATACCGTTTGCTGAGGCGTATCTCGACGGCGTAGAAGTGGAGCGCAAGCAGGTGCGCATGAAGTTGCCGGAAGGGCTGCTGGAAGTGAACGCTCCGCTGACTGCGGAAGAAAAGCAAGAGCAGGCGCGATCATCCCGGCAAAAAGATTGACCACAGAGGACGCGGGGGACACAGAGTGAAGACGAATTTCCCGGTACTTTGAGCGCCAGTTGGCGGAAGAGTTTGTGGTGAAAGTTGCAGGTCCGCGATGAAGGCCGATATTGTTACGATTTTTCCGGACTTTTTTCGTGGGCCGCTGGAGCATGGGATTACGCGCCGGGCCAGCGAGATGGGCCTGGCGGAGATTTGCATCCACGATTTGCGGCAGTTTACGCACGACCGGCACCGCACCGTGGATGACCGCCCGTTCGGCGGTGGTGAAGGCATGGTACTCAAGCCGGAGCCGGTCTTTGAATGTTTGGAGTCGCTGGGCATTGCCGGACGCGAGGCGCGCAGGAGCGGTGCAGCCAAGGAAAGTGTGATTCTGCTTTCTCCGCAGGGCGAGCGTTTCACGCAGGATGTTGCTCAGAGGTTGGCCCGACTGGACCGCCTGATATTCATCTGCGGACGGTACGAAGGCGTGGATGAGCGGGTTGCGGAGTTTCTCGCGGACCGTGAGCTTTCCATCGGCGACTATGTATTGAGCGGCGGTGAAATGGCCGCCGCAGTGGTGATCGAAGCGGTGACACGGTTGTTGCCGGGCGCAGTAGGCAACGAAGCTTCGACGCAGCAGGAGTCGTTTACGACTTCGGCGGAATTGAGGCCTGCAGAAAAGGCGGACTCGACGTGCGGGTCAGGCGGACTGCTGGATTATCCGCACTACACGCGGCCCGCGGATTTTCGCGGCATGAAAGTGCCGGACGCGCTGATGTCGGGGAATCACGACGAAATCAGGCGCTGGCGAAGAGAGCGGGCGCTGGAAAAAACCCTGGCCATCCGTCCGGATCTTTTGCAAGGCGCGGTGCTGGACCAGAAAGACGAAAAGATTTTGGCCCGAAAGAAGCGGGAAGACCACTGAAGCGGGCTGCAACAGATTCAGCAAGAAAAGGAAGAAAAAATGTCGAATTTAATCATCGAAAAACTGCTGGCCAAGACGTTGCGCACCGACCTTCCGGCATTCGCGCCGGGAGATACCATTCGCGTGCACGTGAAGATCAAAGAGGGCGACAAGGAGCGCTTGCAGGCGTTTGAGGGAGTGGTGATCGCGCGGACGCGCGGCCCGCAGGCCAGCTTTACCGTCCGCAAGATCAGCTTCGGGCAGGGCGTGGAGCGCATTTTCCCTCTCCAGTCCAAAGTTGTGGACAAGGTCGAGCTGATGCGGTCGTCGAAAGTGCGGCGGGCGAAGCTCTACTATCTGCGTGGATTGAAGGGCAAGGCGGCGCGTCTGCGCGACGTTGATCGCACCGACCACAAGTAAGGAAGTGCGTGTCCGCCGCCGGGCTGCCGGGCGGGTATGACGGTCGGCGGCGGACACGTTGGTTAGCCAGAAAAATACAGCGGGCCGGGACCAGTCGCAGCCGGAGCTGGCGCCGGAAACTTTTTACAACCCTGCGGCGGCAGCCTCAGGTTTTGGCTCAGGGCCGCGCTTTTCCCCAGCCAGCGCGGACAGCACATAGCTCAACAACGGCCGGTCTCCCTGGCGAATTTCGGTAAACTCCACACCGACTCCCGTTTTGTCCAGCGAATATTTCACCTGGCCCCGCAGCGACACACTCACGTCGTAAACATTCAACGCGACTTTGAGGTTCGCCCCGGGGAGAATCGTTTCGGTCGCCCGAATCAGACAGCCCAACTCGGAAAGCTGTTTGACCTGGCATGTCAGTCTCAACGTGGGCCCATCCAACTGAATCAAATCGGCAGCGCCTTCAATTGAGAAGCGCGGACGGCGGCGCTTGTTCTCGTTGCCACGCCTTACGCCGGAAAGGCTTTTCAGTTCTTCCGCACTGAGAATTGGCAGGAACTGCTCTTGCACTTGGCGCAATTCATCCTCCCAGGGGGCCTTGGCCTCATCCACGCTCTGCACCGTGAATTGTCCGCGCAGCGGGCTGCGAGAATCGGCAGTCCAGATCACCCGGTAGACGGCCTTGGAGCGTCCCCGCTCCAGTTGCAGGAGGTCCCCGATGTTTACTTCGCGGGAGCTCATAAGGCGAGCGCCGCGGGGGTGAATGTCATAGGTGCAAGCCGCCTCCGACGCATTGCGTTCGCCGTTACTCAAATGGGTGAGCCGTATGGGCAGCGCGAGATGCACCAATTTCTCGGTGCTATCACTTGGGCCGATGGCCGCCAGTTCTGAACTCATATTTCGTCCTCACAACGCTACTGGAATGTTCCGAACAATAGCAGTGGATACACGGACGGACAATGTACGCGAGTACTCAAAAACGTGGTTACCGCATGGGGATGCGGTATGGCACGTTCTGGCCATGCCTCTTGCGAGGGGACGGACTTGTGGAAATCTTCCTGTTGCAGAAGAGGCTGACGTCAGGGAAGATGTTGCCAACCTCTTTGACGATTGCAATCCAATCTGTTCCCGGGCAGTCGGCATCCGCGGCGAAGATGCGACTGCTCAAGACCCTGCGCTGCACTCTGAGATATGAGAAGCGCGCGTGGGCGAGCGGAGCGCGCCTGGTCGCCGGCGTGGACGAAGTGGGCCGGGGATCATTGTTTGGGCCGGTGGTCGCAGCCGCGGTGATTTTGGATTCTGGCGAACGCATCCGCGGACTGCGCGACTCGAAGTTGCTGCCCGCCGAGCGCCGGGAAATTCTTTCGGAAAGAATTCGCGAACGGGCAATTGCGTGGGCCGTCGCGGCGGTGGATGCGGAAACGATTGACCGCATCAACATTTACCAGGCGTCGCGGCTGGCAATGCGCGAGGCGGTGCTGGCATTGGCTGAGGCCCCGGATCACTTGCTGGTGGACGCGATGCGACTGGCCCTGGATGTACCGCAGCAGGCCATCATTCATGGTGATGCGCTTTCGGTTTCGATCGCAGCGGCATCCATCGTGGCAAAAGTCGAGCGGGACCGTATGATGCGGGAGTTGGACACCGTTTATCCGCAATACGGGCTGGCGTCGCACAAGGGTTACTGCACGCCGCAGCATTTGGCTGCGCTGCGCGAATACGGAGCATGTCCGTTGCACCGGCAGTCGTTCGCTCCGGTGTGGAACGCGCCGGTACAAGATAAGTTCGCGTTTGCCGCGAAGAGTTGAGTCGCGATGGCCGGCTTATGCTCCCGTAAGTCTGGGCATCAGCAGATTGAAAAAGCGCTCCGCATCCACCGCCACGGCAACTTTCGCATTGGGATGGAACGACGTGTCGGGCTCCGGCTGTGACGACGTGGCGATTGCCATCGGAGCCGAAGGCCGGACGGGCGCGTGGGCGTAGCCCACCGTCATACCGGCGGTGAATGCGCCCTCGGTTTCGACTTCCACGTAGTAGTCCTTGAGCGTTAGCAGTTGGGGATCAATCAGGCTCGCAACCGTAAGCGGATCGTGCATCGCAATCACAGTGGCGTCAATGCCCTGGCGTGTTCGGTTCAGGGTTGCACGCATGATTTTTCCCGCGGCCTGGCTCACCGGGTTCTGAGCGCGTTCGAGAACTTGAATGTGACTTTCACGCAGCAGCACTTTTTCGGTCACGTCAAGCCCGACCATGGTCAGGGGGATTCCCGCGTCGAAGACAATCCGCGCGGCTTCCGGATCAACGTACAGATTGAATTCAGCGGCCGGCGTGATGTTGCCGCCGCTGAGCGAGCCGCCCATAATGACAATCTCCGGAATCATGCGGGCGATTTCGGGATCCGCACGCAGCACCGTAGCGATATTGGTAAGCGGGCCGACTGCAACGATGGTGATCTGCCCAGGGTTGCCGCGGACCAGGCGGGAAATCAGCGCGCTTGCGGTTTCAGCAGCAGGCTTCATTTTTGGAGCGGGGAAGTCTACGCCGCCGAGACCATTGTTGCCGTGCACATATTTTGCGGTGATCAGCTTTCGCACCAGCGGAACGCTGGCCCCGCCGGCCACCGGAACATCTGCACGCCCGGCAATTTCCGCCAGTCGCAGCGCGTTGGGCAACGTGAATTCCAGCGGCACGTTACCGGAAACCGCAGTGATGGCCTCAACTTTCAGTTCCGGAGAACGGAGAGCCAGAAAGATGGCCATGGCATCGTCCACGCCCGGATCGGTATCGAGGATGATCCGACGAGGCGTGGCAGTGGTTGGCAACGCAAGACCCTTTGCCGCCCACGCAGGCATCGTGCCGATAACGCCTCCGGCCAAGGCTACGCCTGTGGAGTGCACGAGAAATTCACGCCGCGTTTGCGGCCCCAACTTCGATTCCATCGTCATAGCATCCCTCGTTTTTTTGCCGGTTCATCTTGCCTTGTAAATATCGCTCAGCAGGTCGGGCCTGGCTTCGTCGCGCACCAGATGCGGATAGCGCTCGCCGCCGTGATAGTCGAGATCGAACGTCTTGTAGTATTCGTCCATCTCGACCAGCAAATGCAGCGGTTCATGGGAGGTCTTGCCGGCCTTGAGCGCGTCACGCAGGACTTCAGCAGAATAGTGGCGGCCATTCACCGCAACCAGTTTCATGCCGGGCGCCATCCCTGACTTGGCGGCTGGCAGTCCTTCGACGGTGTCAACCACACCGCCGTCGGTATTCAGCGCGACTCCGATGGAGAAGCCTGCGTCCAAAGAATGTTCTTCGTGGGCGCGCATCATCTCCGACGGCGTTTCGTCGTAAACCAGCTTCCAGCCGCTGGCTTCGATGCCGCCAAGGGGAGCGCCCGGCCCGTGATTCGTGAGGCGTTCGGTCAGGAAACCGCGCCAGTCATAGGCCACCACTTCATTCAACGTATTGACGACGTCGTCGAAGGTGTAGGGTTTCACCCTTGGCGCCGAACTGGGCGCGCCATGAAATAGTTTGCAGAAATCATCCAGCGACTTCTTGCCTTTGCTCTGCTGGCGGATGATGGTGTCCACCCATAGCCAGTTGAGGACGTCTTCATCGTAGAAATCCACGCCGCGCCGCCAGGATTCCCAGGCGCGCGGCGAAAAATAAAGTACCGGCGCGGCGTCGGCGGTGTCCTGCAAGTTCCTCCAGGCGCGGCCGGGCGTGTGGTCGAGTTCGGCGGCGATAATGGCAAGATTGTCGCGCGACTGCTCGGGTGTGAGAAGAGCGCTGCGGGCCGTCAGCATGTCGCCCAGATACGACGTCAGCCCCTCGTACACCCATAGCAGATCAGTCTGCATGGGAACCTGATAGTCCGGTGTGGCCAGGTCGGCGGGACGGCGGTACTTGCCGTTCCAGGAGTGGACGTATTCATGGGGAAGCAGGCCGGCGGAAACTTTGCGCGCGGTTTCGTCCACTAGTGCGCGTTCGTCCACCCGGCTGTCGTCGGATTCGTGGTGTTCAAGGCCGAAGTGAGCCACGTGATCGCTCAGGCTGTAAAGAAAATGGTAGTCGCGGTAGTGCTGGGCGCCGAACAATTTGCCAGCCTGTTCGACCAGAATCTTATAGTGGTCCCAGACTTCCTGCGGAGCCTCGAGCGCGGCCGCGCTGTCAGCCGCAATGTCCATCTCGGTGGGAGGGTTCTGCGCCAGTGGAACGATCTTCAGGAACTCGCCAGCGATGACGGGAGAGTCCACCAGCGTAGTGAGCGAAACGGTGGAGAAGTGGATCTCATTCCCGTCGGAACTGGTAACCGGCAGCGCGGTACCGTATTTCCAACCCTGCGGAAGGCGCAGGCTGGCGGAGAAGTTGATATCGTCGGACTTCCAACCTTTGGGATAAAGCAGTACCTGGTTCCAGCTCACGACCGCCATCTTGGCGGTGGCGGAAGAACCGGCGGAGAATCCTCCCTCAAATGTGGCTGGAGAAAGAAAATCAAGTTCGGCGGAAATTTCATTGACGCCGGCGGGAACGTCCACATGGATGGTGAATCCGTCGAGCAGGTCGCGGCGCCAGGTCAAGTTTTTTCCGTCCGCGGAAAATTTCAATCCCGCAAGGTCCACAACCGGGCCGCTGGGCGCATGTTCGCCAGGAATCCACTTCGGGTAATAGAGCGTTAGATCGCCGGCGCTGGCCGGGATGCGCAGCGAAGCGTGGAAAATCTTGCGCGGCGCGGTGGTGGCGTCCACGGAGATCGAGACCGTAGGTCCCGCGGCCCAACTGATGGCTGTCACCAGCCAAGCAATCACTCCAACGCAGCAAATGCGTTTGCAGCATGACCGTTTCATACTTGTTTGCCCTCTATTCGGTGAGACCCGAAGGATTCTTTTCCCGAAGAATGCATGAAGCGGCGGGAACGCAAAACTATAGCAGCAGGTCTTGGACGAAGTACAGCCAGGGGGTGGGCCCCCGCCGATCTTGCTATGATTCCAGTTCATGTCGAGGCGCGGGAAGTTCATTACGTTCGAAGGTCTGGATGGTACGGGCAAGAGTACGCAACTGCGCAAACTGGCGGCGACGCTGCGCGGCGCTGGTCACGCGGTGGTCGAAACGCGCGAACCGGGAGGCACCGCGACGGGTGAGAAAATTCGCCGCATTTTGCTCGACTCCAAAACGGCGGGCCTTGCTTCGAGCGCGGAAATGGCGCTGATGTTTGCCTCGCGGGCGCAGCATCTAGCCGAAGTGATCGAGCCGGCGCTCGCCGATGGCAAGATTGTGCTCTGCGACCGCTTTACCGACTCCACCGAGGCCTACCAGGGACATGGCCGCAAACTTGGCAGCAAAGTCGTGCTGGAGTTGCATCGGCTGCTCTGCCACAGCCGGCAGCCGGACTTGACCATCCTGCTCGATTCCAATCCTGCGCATAGCGTCGGGCGCGCCCGACGACGGAACCAGCGCAAAGGTGAAGGTCACCACGCACACGCCGATGAAAACCGCTTCGAGCAGGAGACGCGGGCATTTTTTGTCCGCGTGCATGAGGGATTTTTGGTCATCGCGCGGAGGGAGCCACACCGGGTTGCTCTGGTGGATGCCCGCGGCACACCGTCACAGACGCACGTCAAGATTGTGGAGCTTGTGCGCAGCCGTTTAAAGCTGACAACCGGGTAGAACTGACTTATGCCTTTCTCCGATTTTCAGGGTAACGCCGAAACCGTGCGCCGGTTGCGCGAAATGCTGGGGCGCGGACATTTTCCCCATGCGTTGATCCTCGCCGGCGGGCGGGGAGCAGGCAAGTACACGCTGGCACTGATGCTGGCGCGGGCGATGAACTGCCTTGGTTTTACGGGGGAAGACGCGCCGCGGCAGGACGGCTTGCCCGACTATTGTGGGCGTTGCGCGAACTGTTTGCGCATCGGACAGGCCGCCGATCTGGACACGAAATTCGCCGAGGCGGTCGAAGCCCGCGAAAATCTGCGCGAAACCGACAAGAAAGAAACGCGGATCCTGATTCAGACGCATCCGGATGTGCTGGTCGTCCCGCCCGATCCGCCGCAAATGCTGGTCAAGGTGGACCAGGTGCGGAAGGTGATTCATTCCATCTACATGAAACCCGCCGAGGCGAAAGAGAAGGTCTATATCTTTTCCGACGCGGTATTTATGAAAGAGGCGGCGAACTCGCTGCTGAAGGTGCTGGAGGAACCGCCAGAATTCGCCACGATCCTGCTGCTGACCGAAAATGCCGGGGAATTGCTGCCCACCATCCGCTCGCGGTCCATGGTTTTTTCACTGACTGCGGTGCCAACCGACGAGATTGAACGCGACCTTGCCCAGCAGCACCCGGAATGGAATGCGAACCACCGCAACCTGGTGGCCCGGTTGTCGGAAGGTGCGATCGGGAGGGCGAGGAGTTTTGATCTCGCCGGTTATGTGGCCGCGCGAAAAAACGCGCTCACATTGCTGGCCTCGGCGCTCAACGACGGGGAGCACAGCGAGCTGTTCAAGATCACGGAGTCGTACCGTCCGGGGGCGGAGGGACGAGAGAAGATCGAGCAGTTAATCACCACGCTCTATTCGCTGCTACACGACCTGATGCTGCTCAGTTCCGGGGCCGGGCAGCGGGTCCACAACATCGACATTCTGTCTGAACTCAAGCGTCTGGCCGAGCGAATTGATCTGGACTGGATCGCGCGGGCCGCCGACCGGCTCAATGATGTTGAGCGCGGCATGCGGCGCAACCTCCTGCGCTCGCTGTCACTGGATGCCTTTGCCGCGTCGGTGGAAGGCCGCTGAGCGCCGTGACCGTAGCGCGCATTCCAGCGGAGTCTTTGCCCTGAGTTGCATCGGCTCCTGGTTACCATTAAATAAAACTAATGTAATCAGTCGGTTACAGAGATTACTCCGGTGGTTCACCGACCTTCGGATAGATTGTTTGCCCCCGCCTGCCCGCCTATAATCACCCTACTCTGGGAGGAAAAATTCTCCCGCGGGTTTGGCATAACTACTTGGGCATAGTGTGCCTGGGTTAACGCCATGAGTTAACGCAATGAGCAACGAGTTAACGCAATGAAAAGAAACCTGATCCTGCGCAGCTACCGGAAGATCGGAATGATCAGCGCGGTTGCGGTGATCTCATTGCTCCCGCAGCATCGCGCTTATGCCGGCTCCTCGGCGGAAGGGCCGGAGACGATTCAGGCCACGAAAGAGGGCAGCCGCGTCGTATTTGTGAACGACGCGCCTTCGGCGGGCCGCGCGCTCGCCGCAGCGCCCGAATCTCCGCGCCGTAAGCTGATGTACTGGAGCGCGAAGGAAAACCGCTGGAAGGCGGTCCCGCCCGCGAATACCGCCTCGATGAAGGCAGCGCGTTCCGCGGCGGAGGAAGTGAGCCGCGACCTCGGACGCGAATCCGCACAACTGGTAAACGCGCGCATTATTGCCGCCAATGCCGGAGGCCGGCAGGCGCTGCCGCAAGACATTGAAGATTCCATCGAGCGGGCGGCAGTCCGTCACAACGTGGATCCGAACCTGGTGCGCGCCGTAGTGAAGGTGGAATCGAACTTCAATCCCAACGCGGTTTCGCGCAAGGGAGCGATGGGGCTGATGCAGTTGATGCCCTCGACTGCGCGTGAATTGAAGGTCAGAAATCCGTTTGATCCCGAGCAAAACGTGGACGCCGGAGTGCGGCATCTCAAGCATCTCCTGGAAAGCTATGGCGGCGATGTCCGGCTGACGCTGGCGGCCTATAACGCGGGCGCGGGCGCGGTGAATCGCAGCGCAGGCGTGCCGCACTATGCCGAGACCCAGAGTTATGTGAAAAAGATCACCAGCCTTTACTACGGAGGCGTGGATCTATCGCCTTCGGCGGGACTGTTTGCGCGCGCCCCGGTGCGGATGCAGCGGGACTCGCGCGGCGTGCTTTACATCAGCAACACGGAATGAGCGTAACGGTTTGACCCAGGCTTCACTGAATATTTCTCCGGTTCGCAGAAGTAGCCAGCAGGAAAAGGGTAGGCAAGCTTGAAAGATGCAGCGAGCGGTCGCGGCGTTGGCCGGGTGGCGGTGCTGTTTGCCATTCTTCTGGCCGCGCTGCCGGTGCAGGCCCGGCCCCGTCACAGCGAAAGCTGGGCACGGCAGCATTTCACGGCGGCCGAGCGCATGCGCGAGGCGCTGAACGGACGCCCGCCCGCACAACGCACCCGTCGCGCGTATCAGAGAGTCATCAGCGCTTATCGCACGGTCTACTACGGCGCTCCGGCTTCCAGCAAAGCCGATCCCAGCGTAGTGGCGGTGGCCGAAACCATGGTGGAAATGGGCCGCCGGTTTGAGGACGAGAAAATCCTCAACGACGCGATTGGCCAGTACAAATTTCTTCGCCGCGAATATCCCGGCAGCAAGTACCGCTTCGATGCGCTGTTTACCATCGCCGAGGTTTACAAGGACGACCTCGACGATGCGGCGAATGCGCGGACTTCGTTTCAGGAGTTCTTGCACCGCTATCCGCACAACCGACTGGCGGACGATGCCCGCAGCGCTCTGACAGACCTCGACCGGACCGCGAAGTCCGGCAAACGGGAAACGGACGCGAAGAACTCGCAGAGTTCCAAGACTGCTCCGGTCGCGAAGCATCCCGAAAACTCGAAGGCCGTCCGGTCGGCGCAATCTGAACCCGAGCAGGCGAACGCCGACACCCAGCCGGACATCCCGTCGGACATCCCGCCTTCGCCGTCGTCTCTGCACGATCCGAATCAGTTGCCCCGAGTGACCGGAATCCGGCACTGGTCCACGCCCGACTACACGCGGGTCGCCATTGACGTGGAAGGCGACGTGAAATTTGGCTCGCAGCGAATTGATGGCCCGGACCGCATTTTCTTCGATCTGCGCGACACCCGGCTGGCGTCCACGCTCGTCGGCAAGAGTTTCGATGTGGACGATGGTTTTCTAAAGAAGATTCGTGTTGCGCAATTTGAGCCCGGCCGGACACGGGTCGTGCTCGAAGTGGACAGTCTGTCCAGCTACAACGCTTTTCTTTTGCCCGATCCATATCGGCTGATCATTGATATTCACGGGAAGGGAAGCCGCAAGGCGAAGGCGGGAGACGACGCCACGTTGGCGGCTGGCAGTGCCGCAAAAGTGGCGGGCGCTGGGAATTCCGCAAAGCCTGGCGACAGTGAAAAGAAACCGGCCATCGTTTCAGTCGAGAGGGCAAGCGTGAAAGCGGGCCCGACTGTCAAGAAAGTCGTCGTTGTGAACGGGGCAACCGACGAAGATCAGGATGCGGATGCAAAACCACACCATGGGGTCTCAGATGTGGCAAAGTCCCAGACTGATACCGATGAAGATGCCGACGCCGGCGAGGACCAGGCCCTTCCTCCCTCCGGCGAGACCGAGAACGCCAGGCCCGGCCTGAAGGCCGCAGTTCGCAAGCTGGGTAAGGCATCTGACCCTGAAACGCGGGAAGCGCGTCCGACCGCAACCGGCGACCGCTCCCTGATCCGAGCTCTCGGACTCAAGATTGGACGGATTGTAATTGACCCCGGCCACGGAGGCCACGATGCAGGCACCATTGGGCCGAACGGTCTGGAAGAGAAAAACCTTGTGCTCGATGTCGGACGGCGGCTGGGCAAGTTGCTCGATTCGCGCATGGGGGCCGAGGTCGTCTACACACGAAAGGACGACACCTTCATTCCGCTGGAAACGCGCACGGCGATCGCCAACCGGGAACGGGCGGACCTGTTCATCTCCATTCACGCCAATTCCAGCCGCGACGCCTCGGCCCGCGGAGTCGAGACCTATTATCTGAACTTCACTTCATCCAAGGAAGCGCTGGAAGTCGCGGCCCGTGAGAATGCCGTGTCCGACAAGTCCATCCACGAACTGCAGGACCTGGTGAAAAAGATCGCGCTAAAAGAAAAAATTGACGAATCGCGCGAGTTTGCCAGCGACGTCGAGGAATCGTTGCACACCGGACTGGCGTCGAAGAGTCCGGCCATCCGCAACCGGGGCGTCAAGAAGGCGCCGTTTATTGTGCTGATCGGCGCCAACATGCCATCCATCCTGGCGGAAATCTCCTTCGTCAGCAATCCCACCGACGAGAAGCGGCTTGAGACCGGGGAGTATCGGCAGAAAATCGCGGAATCCCTCTACCGCGGCATTGCGAAGTACGTGAACGGCCTTAGCGGCGTCAAGGTCGCCAGCCGCATGGACAAACCCGCCGCCGAGTAGCCACGCTGCTTCAACTAAACCTTTCTGGAACTTTCCGCCCCCAGCTCGTAGTCTAATGGGGGTACCAGCGAACTCATGCGCCGGTGCCCTTCTATGACACGTTTTTCGATTCGATCCATTTACGCGTTGCTGCTGGCCGCGGTCTTGAACCCGGCCCTGGGAATTGCCCAGAAGGCGGTTGAACACTCCACACCGCCCCCGATCTTGCCTGAACAATTTGCCGGCTGGCAACGCCACGGAGCTGCGTTGAGGAGCGCCGACCCTGCGCAAGCAGATGCGGCCAATAGCGCCGTACTCAAGGAATACAGCTTCACTGATCTGGAGACCGCCACCTATCAGCGGGATGACGGGCGAACGCTGAAGATTCGTGCAGCGCGGTTTTCCGATGCCAGTGGTGCTTTTGGGGCATACACGTTCTACCGCCAGCCAGAAATGGCCGCGGAAGAAGTCGGCGATCATGCTGCTTCGGCGTCTCCCCGCGTACTGTTTTGTCGCGGTTCGGTTCTCGTGGACGCCATATTCAGCGCGGTGACTGCGATGTCGCCATCGGAGCTTCGCGAGCTCGCCGCCGAACTGCCGCGGCCGCCGGGAAGCGCTGTGAATCCCCCGCCAGTGCGGGCGTATCTGCCCAAACGTGAGTTCAAGCCGGAAACGGAAAAATATGCCGAAGGACCACGCGCCCTTGAACAGTTTTCTTCGCTGCTCCCGACGGCCTTGGTGGATTTCTCGGTCAGCAGTGAAGTTTCGCTGGGCGAATATTTAACTCCGAGCGGCCCTGCGACGCTCATGCTGATTTATTACCCGACGCCGCAGATCGCAGCCGATCATCTTCGGCGCATGGATGCCGCACTGTCTGGCGCCAGTGCTTCGGCGCGCGTTCTGGACCGGCGCACCGGACCGATCGTGGCCCTGGTGGGCGGGCAGGCATCGGAGCGCGACGCTAGGGTGCTGCTGGGCGCGGTGAACTACGAAGCCAGTGTCACCTGGAACGAAAACACCTACTTCGATAAGAAGGACAACGCGGCGAACTTGCTTTTCAATGTAATCATGCTGGCCTTCATCATTGTCGGCGCATCGCTGATCTTCGGAATTGTTTTCGGAGGGTTTCGCGTTCTGATGAAGCGACTTTATCCCGGCAGAGTATTTGACCGGCAGGAGCAACTGGAGATTATTCGACTAAATCTGGATGGTCCGGGGGAGCCGGAGTCGCCGCGACCGGGCAGCGTTTCCTAAGGCCCGGAGCCGGGCTGAGTGCCTGTTTCTCGAGCCTAAGTGGCTAAGGAATGTTCAGTTTAGGGGAGAAATGGCTGAATCCGTCTCAAAACCGGTCATTTTGGAGCACTGTTGGATACTTCTGTAAGTTGTTGATAATAAAGACATTTATTTAGCAAAATTTGCTTGACACCCCCCTTTTTCGGCTCTTAAGATTTGCGAACAGAAAGTTTTAGCGGAATCTAAGCTCCGTTGGAACTATTCTCCCTTGAAGAGAAGGCCACCCTGTTGCCGGGTGGCCTTTTCGTTTTGCGTTACGCACATCCGCGTGCGGCCGTGAAAGAGTTTGCCCTCTTGAAACCAGCGTCAACAAAAATCTCTTCACGAAACAAATTTGTGCTTGCCTGCGTATCACAGAGTGAAGCATGATGCGGTGGTTCAAGCGCGCATGGCGCTTGCAAAGGAGTCAACGATGTTTTGTGATGGGTGCGGAGCAAGTTTGCAGGCGGGTGGAGCATTTTGCAGCCGGTGCGGACGGCAGATTGCAGGTCCGGTTGCCATGGCGCAATCTCTGGCCCCGGTCCAGCCCAGAGCCGGGCGGGTGCAACGGCATGTCCACCTGTTGGCCATTCTATGGCTGGCGGAATCGGCGCTTCATGCCATTGCCGGGCTCGCGCTGATGATTGTGGCGAAGGTGATCTTTGGGCACGGTGGCCCGGCCAGCGATGCGCCCGCGTTCCTGCATCCGATGCTTGGTCTCATCGGCGCCGCGGTGCTGGCGAAGTCGGTGCTCGGCTTTCTGACCGGCTGGGGATTGATGCAGCGCGAATCATGGGCGCGCGTGATGGCCCTGGTGCTGGGTTTCATCGCGCTGTTCAACCCCCCGTTCGGGACTGCATTGGGGATCTATACTTTGTGGGTGCTATTGCCGCAGCATTCACAGGCGGAATACGAACAACTGGCGCTGGATCGGGCCGCCTAGCAGTGTGCTGAAAAACTCTGCTTCGGACTGATCCGGGAAGGGCATGAGTTCCACTCGTGCCGCTAAGCGCTTTAATATCAGCCGCGCTTCAGCGCCTGGGGTTAGCTTTCGACGGGGGAAATGAGTTTTTCAGCAAACTGCTAGAGCCGCCCTCCACTTCTCGTCTTCTCGTCGCCAGTGCCCGGAAATAGCTTTGCCAGAGACGGTAAACGAAGTAAAATCAAGCAGCGGGGACGACTGCCCGCTCAACCTAGTGCCTTACCCCCAGGAGGCGCTTAGTGGCTCAATCTTCACCTGGGGGGCACACATGCGCGCTGATGTTTCTGTATCGTCCCGCATTCCATGGATCAAACTTTCCGGCTTTCTTCGTGGCATGGCATTGGCCACGGTTGGCTGCGCCACGCTGACAGCACAAGAGTTGCTGCCGCTGCCCGCGCCCGGCCTGCCCCCGGCTTTCGGTAACCTCCAGCACCTCGTTTTCATCATCAAGGAGAACCGCAGCTTCAACAACTATTTCGGCACGTTCCCGGGCGCGGCCGGGGCGACGACCTGCAAGGTATCCAATGGGCAAGTTCTCCCGCTCTCGCGCACTCCGGACCGCGTCCGGGACATGGGACACGGCTGGACTGACACCATCAACGCGATGGACGGCGGCAAGATGGACCGCTTCGATCTGGTGGCGTCCGGCAACATCAACGGCGACTATCTGACGTGCTCGCAGTTGCAGGAGGCGGACATCCCCAACTACTGGGCCTACGCGCGCACGTTTACGCTGGCGGACCACATGTTTTCCTCGATCCAGGGGCCGAGTTTTCCCAATCACCTTTACACCGTCGCGGCCAGCAACGAAAGTGGCGTGTTCTCCAATCCGTTCAACGCTAATTCCGCGCCCGGCAGCTGGGGATGCGACGCTGCGGCGGGTACGATGGTGAGCATCATTGACACCAACGGGGTCATTACCCAGGTCCCACCGTGCTTTTCCGGGCTGACGCTGGCCGACCAACTGGAGGCCGCCGGAATCAGCTGGACCTATTACGCTCCCTCCGCGGGCGAAGCCGGATATATCTGGTCTACGTTGGATTCTTTTTCGCAGATTCGCAATACCAATCTGTGGGCCGAGCACGTGCTCCCTTACTCCCAGTTCGCCACGGACGCGGCGGCCGGAAACCTGGCGGCGGTCAGTTGGGTGGTGGTGCCGCAGAATGAAAGCGAACATCCTCCGGCCAGCAGTTGTGAGGGAGAAAATTTCACCGTGACCCAACTCAATGCGCTGATGCAGGGCCCGGATTGGGGCTCGACTGCGGTGTTTCTTACCTGGGACGATTTTGGCGGCTTCTACGATTCCGTTCCGCCGCCCAAAGATGACTACTACGGGCTGGGCCCGCGCATTCCCTTGCTGATTGTTTCCCCTTTCGCCAAGCCCGGCAATGTGTCCTCGACGGTCTATGAGTTCGCCTCGGTCCTGAAGACAATTGAAGAGCGATTCACCCTGCCTTCGTTGAATGGCCGCGATCTGGCCGCCAACGATCTGCTCGACAGCTTCAATTTTTCGCAGACTCCGCTGCCGCCTCTGGTACTTCAGGCGCGCTCCTGTCCTAGCGGACCCATTGCCACTATTCCTGTGATCAAGCTCTATTTTGGAAATCAGCATCTGGGCACCAGCGTCACCAAGAACCTGCCTCTCAGCAACACCGGCAACGCGCCTTTACTGATTTCCAGCATAGGAGTTTCCGGCAATGCCTATTCCCAGACCAATAACTGTGGTGCTTCGTTGGCGGCGGGCGCAAAATGCCAGATCCGCGTGACTTTCAAGCCAACCACGCTCGGCGCACTGAATGGCAAAGTCACCCTGACCGACAACAGCAGCAGCAGTCCGCAGTTGATGGGTACCTCCGGGACTGGGATTCACTAGATCATCGGACGTAACGCCAGTCGCGTTTGACCTGCGCGTTGCAGACTCCATACACTGAAGGCACGAATAATTCCGCCGGAAGAGTCCGCAGTTGCGGGAGGTTTCCCCTGGGTTTGAGATTACGAAGCGGTTGGATCGCGGCTTTGGTGGCCGCGCTGTGTTCAATCAGTGTCGCGGCGGACGCGCCGCCCCAAATCACGCTGGACACCAGCGAAACCCTGTTTGCGACGCTGGCTGCCATCAACGCGTGCGGCTATGACCAGGACCTGACCAGTTCCGACGCCCAGCGGGTCAACATTCGCACCGAAATGCAGAAAAATATCGAGGGGGCGCCGGAAGCACAGGCGGCGCTGGCGACCGTCTGCGACTACTACCGCACCCACGCGGCGAAAGACCAGGCGCACGATCTTTCTCAATATGTTTCTCTGGCGCTTTATCTGCAAGGGCCACCGCAATTTTTGCCGCGCGTCAAGGAAGATGACATGCCTCCCGACGCCGCGCCGATTGCCGGGTTTAGCGCCGCGCTGGAACATTTTTACGAAAAGGCCAACCTGCACGCGATCTGGGAGCACCATCGCCGCGACTATGCGGAACTCACCGACCGCTATCATGAAGACCTGGCGAAGATGGTTTTCGATACCGAGATCTATCTGAAGCTGCCTTCGGCGGGCTATCTGGGACGCGGCTTTACCATCTACCTGGACTTTCTCGGCTCCCCGAACCAGACCAACGCCCGCAACTACGGGACTGACTATTACGTGGTGGTGTTTCCGGCACCGGTGGCCGCCGGGGCCCCGGTGGCGAACGCGCTGAAAATGGACCAGATCCGCCACACGTTCCTGCATTATTTGCTGGATCCGCTGGCCGAGCGCCACTTCAGTTCCATCAAACGCCTGGATCCATTGCTGGAGCAGGTCAAGCGCGCGCCGGTGGATGAGAACTTCAAGACCGACATGTCATTGCTGGTGACCGAGTGTCTGGTGCGTGCCGTCGAAATTCGTACCTCGGGCAACAAGCAAACGGCCGAGGCCATGCGGACCCAGGCGGTAGATGACGCGGTGAAGCAGGGTTATATCCTGACCCGGTATTTCTACGGCACGCTGGTGGCGTTTGAGAAGGACCCGGCGGGGATCCGCAGCGCGTACCAGGGATTTCTGGACAACCTGGACTTGAAGAAAGAAGCCAAGGCGGCGTCGGAAGTGCAATATGCCAGCGGCACCGCCCCCGAGTTGCTGCAACTTTCGCGCCCGGAAGACCGGCGCTTGCTGGCGACGGCGGAAAAGCGGCTCGCGGCGGGTGACACCAAGGGAGCGCAGGAACTAGCACGGCAGGCGATTGAGAAGAAAATTGGCGATCAGGGACGGGCGCAATTCATTCTGGCGCAGGTTGCCGTTGCCAATAAAGACATGCCGGGCGCGCGCTCCGGATTTCAGAAAGTGGTCGAGCAGGCAGGCGAACCGAAAATCGTCGGCTGGTCTCACGTGTACCTGGGACGCATTCTGGATTTGCAGGAAGATCGGGAAGCCGCCGTGGAGGAGTATCGTGCCGCGTTGAATACGGCGAACGCGGTCCCGGAAGTGAAGGCCGCCGCTGAGAAGGGCCTGGAGCAGCCTTACGAACCTCCGGCGAAACCACAGTAGGGTAGGACTTCCCCAGAGTTTTCCGGCTTCTTGATAGAATCTTGGGGCGGCAACGCAAAATGTGAAGCACAATACGTTGATGGCATTCTTCCAGGCGGAGCAGGGCACACAAGGAGAGAGTATGAACCGAGCAGCAGCAATACTTGTCATGGGTATGTGCGTTGGTGGATGGGCCCAGGATGCGAGCAAAGCGGCGCCGCCAGCGGCGCAGGCGGCCGCGCCCCAGGGCAAGCGTCCTCCTCAGGCCAAGACCCAGCCCGAGTTTGACGCCTATAAGGCGGGAGCGGCGTTGACCGATCCCGCGGCGCAGGAAAAAGCCGCGGATGATTTCGCCACAAAATTTCCCGACAGCGAGTTGCGCCCGGTGCTTTACAAAGCGGCCATGCACGGCTACCAGCAATCCAACAATGGTGACAAGATGGTTGCCATGTCGCGCAAAGTCCTGAGCTACGATGCCGACGACCCGGAGGCGCTGCTGGGGATCGCCCAAGTCCTCGCCGAACGCACCCGCGAAACCGATCTCGACAAGGACGACCGGCTGGCCGAAGCCAAAAAAGACGCCGAGCGCGCTCTGGTCACCGTGGATACTGACATCCCCACATCGGGCCAAACCCCCGAGCGCCTGGAGACGTACAAGGGTTTTATCCGCTCCGAAGCCTACGAAATTCTGGGCACGCTTGATTTCAATGCCAAGTCCTGGGCAGACGCCGAGAACAATCTGAAAAAATCCATTGATGCCTTTCCGCAGCAGCCCGATCCGGTCGCGGTGTTCCGTACCGCCGTTTCGCTGGACATGCAGAATAAATACCCCGAGGCGCAAAAATACGCGAATCAGGCGGTGGACCTGACCAAGGAAGGCACTCCGGCTGGCGATGCGGCGCGCAAGGAACGCGACCGCCTGGCGCAACTGAGCGGGGGCAGCGCTCCCACCAAGAATTAGGAACTCTGACTGACTGGTTTTACCTTCGGTTTTCGGGTGTAGTGAGACTGCCGGTTTTGCGGGCAGTCGCGCGGAGTCGAGAAAACTGCCGTTTTGCCGATGGCACCAGTTCAGAGGTTCCTCAGATACAGCTTGCCCGGTGGCCGTTCCCATGGCACACAACAACATCGCGGAGTTGGAAGCGGCCCTGGACTATCGCTTCCGCGATCTGGGACTGCTGACGCAGGCCCTTACCCACAGCTCCCAGGCCCGCGAAATGGATTCGCACCAGGCTCCCGGCGAGGCCGGGCGTCGCACCCAGGACAACGAGCAACTCGAGTTCCTCGGAGACTCCATCCTGTCGCTGGTGACCAGCGAAGAGTTGTTCCGGCGCTTCCCCGAATTCAGCGAGGGCGAACTCTCCAAGCTGAGGGCGCACGTGGTGAGTGAGAAGCATCTGCTGCAGGTCGCGCGTCATTTGTCCCTTGGCGAACATCTTAGGCTCGGTCGCGGCGAGGAAAAAAGCGGCGGGCGGGCGAAGACGGCGCTGCTTGCCGACGCTGTGGAAGCGGTATTGGCGGCCGTTTATCTCGACGGCGGACTTGAGCAGGCGAGGAAGTTTGTCCTGCGCGAGGTGCTGGCGCCGGAACTGGACAGTGTCGAGCGGCGGGGCGGGTTGTTGCCGGTGCTGGATTTTAAGTCGGCGTTGCAGGAACGGACCCAGGGCCTCGGCTTGCCGCAGCCCAACTATGTGCTGGTAAAGGAATCCGGTCCCGAGCATCGCAAGACCTTTACCGTGGAAGCGCAAGTAACGCTCAAAGATCCCAAGGCGGAGATGGCCCGGCAGGCCGAAGGCGCCAGCAAGAAGGCGGCGGAGCAGGAAGCGGCAAGGCAACTGCTGGATGAATTGGCCGGACTGCAGGCCAAGGCTGAGCTCAATGGCGCTCCGCGAGGCGACGGACAATGAGCACGGGCGACATGCCGCCACTGCGGCGCTTCGCGCCCGACTGGAGCGAGACGCTGCAATCGTTGCTGGCGACCATCGTCATTGCGGTTTTTGTCATCACCTTTATCGTGCAGGCGTTTCAGATTCCTTCCCCCTCCATGGAAAATACGCTGCTGGTTGGCGACTACCTTCTCGTCAACAAGATGTGCTACGGAGGCGGCCACAATACTTTCATTCCATATCAGAAGATCGCGCGCGGAGACATTGTGGTGTTCCACTTCCCCGTGGACCCCAGACAGCACTTCGTGAAGCGTGTGATCGGATTGCCGGGCGACCGGCTGCGCCTGGTGCACAAGCACGTCGTGATCAACGGCGTCGTGCAACCCGAGCCGTACGTGCGCTTCTCCCGGCCCGCCGATGACGCCTTTCGCGATGATTTCCCGCAGTTGGGCATGCTCACCAGTGAAATTCGCGGCGACTGGTGGATCCAGATGCACAAACTGGTTGAGAATGGACAGTTGATTGTCCCCGAAGGCCACTATTTTGTGATGGGCGACAACCGCGACAATAGCGACGACAGCCGCTATTGGGGCTTTGTGCCGCAGCAGAATATCATTGGACGTCCATTGCTGATCTACTGGTCGGTGAAGAACGGCGAAACCGACATGGCGGCCCAGAGTTCCGTGCGGGAAAAGCTGTATCAGTACGCTTATGCGGTAACGCATTTGTTCCAGATCACGCGCTGGGGGCGAACACTCAGGATCGTGCAATAAAAGCAGCCTTAATTTTGCGTGGACCCCGGCCTTCGCCTAAGATTGAAAACGTTACCCAATACACCCGAACGATAAATCATGGCCAAGACAGACAAGAGCAACAAGCAGAACCAGCCCGTCGAGGAAGAGCCGCAGGAAAGCACAGTTGAATTCCTAGCGTCTCTGGCCGGTGTGTTAGTCACCGGTTTGTTCATAATCACTTTCGTGGTGCAGACATTCGTGATTCCGTCTGCGTCCATGGAGAAGACACTGCTCATCGGAGACCACGTGCTGGTGAACCGGGTGCAATTTGCGCCCAAGACTTCCTGGCTGGGTCCGCTGCTGCCCTATCGCGACATCAATCGCGGCGACATCGTCGTGTTTTTGCATCCCGACCCGGAATACGCGGGCACCTACGTGGTGAAGCGTGTCATGGGCATCCCCGGCGACCGCATTCATCTCGTGAATGGCGTGGTCTACCGCAACGGGGAAGCGCTGGCGGACGCCTACGTGGACCACGACGACGAGACCCGCGAGCCTTACCGCAATGATTTTCCCGCGGTCCCACCGTCCGATGAATATGGCGTCAGTCCTAACTGGATTGTGGATGAGCCCTCCCACGTGGACAAGGGCGAGCTGGTGGTGCCGCCGGGAATGTACTTTGCCATGGGCGATCACCGCGCGGTCAGCCTAGACAGCCGCTACTGGGGATTCATTCCCCGGCAAAACATCATTGGACGGCCGTTGTTTATTTACTGGTCGTTTGTGACTCCGGGCGACCAATACAAGAAAACCGCGTGGACCGACCAGATCGGGTTCATGGCGCGTGTGGTGATTCACTTTTTTGACGAGACCCGCTGGCGGCGCACGTTACAGGTTGTCCGGTGACCCTTGCAACAAAACGAAGATGGATCGCCGGCACGATGGTGGCGGTGCTGCTGGCGCTGTCTTTGGTCCGGCCCGGAGCGCAGCGCCTCAAGTGGCGTATCGTGGGGTCCCTGAGCCGGGGCATTGGACGGCCGGTGGAAGTCGGCGCGGTCCACGTGCGGTTTCTTCCCCCCGGATTTGAACTCAACGACCTGCGCGTCGCCGACGATCCGGCCGTAAGCGCCGAGCCTATCTTGCGGGCTGCGGAGGTCACGGCATTCGTTCGCCTGCGATCGCTTCTGCGGGGCCGGCTGGAACTTTCCCGCCTCGAGATCACTGATCCGAGCCTGAACCTGGCCCGTGCCGCCGATGGCCGCTGGAATGTGCAGCCCTTGCTGGAACACTCGGCGCGCACTCCGCTAAGGCCGACCGCGGAGGCTGCGAATTCCGACAAGCCCGCATTCCCTTACATCGAGGCCACCGGAGCCCGGATCAACTTTAAGTCAGGCCTGGAGAAAAAACCGTTCGCGCTGATCAACGCCGACGTTTCGCTGTGGCAGGACTCCGACAACAGCTGGGGCATGAGACTGAAAGGCGAACCGGTGCGGACTGATTTGAGCCTCAGCGATACCGGTATCCTGCGCGTGGACGGAACCTGGCAGCGCTCCGTGGAACTGCGCGACACCCCGCTGAAGTTCGTGGCGCAATGGGATGGTGGACAACTCGGCCAGTTGACCCGGTTGTTCACGGGAGCGGACCGCGGCTGGCGCGGAAATGCCGGCATTCAGTTGAACGTGGACGGAACGCCTGCCGATCTGGCGCTCACCTTGGACGCTTCCCTCGGAGACTTCCGCCGCTACGACATCGCGATGGGATCGGCGCTGGGGCTGACCGTGCATTGCATCGGGCATTACAAAAGCGCGCTGCATCTCGTTCACGACGGGAAGTGCAGCGCTCCCTTGGGAAGTGGTCTGGTCCAGGTTCGCGGTGGGGGCGACGGCGCGTCCATTGATCTAACGGGAAGTATTCAAGTGCTGCCGGTGGCGAGCGCAGTGGAGTTGCTGCGCCGGGCAAAGAAAAACCTGGCGGGTGATCTCGCCGCCACGGGCCTGGTGAACGGAGAATTTGTTTATCGCCGATCAGGGGAGAGCAGTCAACTCGAAGGCACGGGAAAAATGGTGGGTCTTGCTTTGGCATCTGCCGCCAACGATACCGATGTCTCGCTGGACAACGTTGCCCTGACGCTCGTATCGGGTGCGGCAGCGGCGAAGCGCGGCAAGCAGAGCGAGGGCAATGGTCATTCGAGAACGGCCTCCTTGCCTGCTACGACCAATGCGCACTTGGAATTTGGGCCGGTGTTATTGCCGCTGGGAGGAACCACGCCCGTCTCGATCGAGGGACAGATCACCCGCCAGGGCTACGATCTGGCGGTCCATGGGGAAGGCTCGGTGGCCAGGACGCTGCGGCTGGCGCGCATGTTGGGCCTGCCTGCGCCGCAATCTGAAATGCAGGGAGCGGCCGAGGCGAACCTGGATATTTCTGGGCTCTGGCGCGGATCAGATGCGGACCACGCCTTCGCTCCTCCCCGTCTGGCGGGGACCGCCCGCTTGCGCCAGGCGCGATTTAGCTGGCAGGGAAGGCCGGTTGAACTCAACACCGCAGACCTGAATTTTCAGCCTGACCGGACCCGCATCTCCCACATCGAAGCAGTGGCCGCTGGAGCTCACTGGACTGGTACCGTAGACCGCTTGCGCGGATGCACCGCACTGCAATGCGCGATTGAGTTCGATCTGAACGCAAATGAAATTGATCCCGGAAAAGTGCGTGCGTGGATCGCGCCGGCTGCGGCCAGGCAGCCATGGTACGGTTTTTTCCAGGCGAACCCGCCGTCCAGTCCTCAAATGCACAATTTCAAAGCAACCGGCACAATCCACGCCAGGCGCGTGGTCTGGAGGCAGTGGACGGCGAATGAGGTCGGCGCGACAGTAGACCTGGGGGAGGGGAAGATCGCGCTCTCTCATCTTACCGCGGGCATTTTCGACGGAACGCATGACGGCGACTGGAAGGCGGACTACTCCGTCAAACCGGCGGTGATCGAAGGTGTTGGCAAGTTCTCCGGCGTTCATTTCACTCAGTTCGCCGCACTGCTTCACGACGACACACTATCGTCAGCCGCCGGCAACGCCACCTACCAGATCAAGGCCTCGGGAAACGGCCCGGCTGGCGCAGACTTCAAGATCATCGGCAGCGCCACGATAGGCCGCGAGAAGCGCGTGATCACCGGAACCTTGGCCGAGCCGAAGATGGGCACCGCGGCCCGCGAAATTGCGGGCCGCAAGTGACCCTCAAGAACCGTTGAGGATCGCAGACATTCATCGGTGGAACTTTCATTGAATCTCATTTAGTGAATCCCTGCCCCCGCAAGACTTTCCCCGCAACGCATTCGTCATTTTCCCTTGCTCGATGACAGGCACACCATTCACCAGCACATAATCCATCCCTTCAGACAGCTGGTTCGGATTGTCAAACGTGGCAAGGTCGCGGATCTTATCGGCGTTGAAGATTACGACATCCGCCCACATTCCATTCTTGAGCACTCCCCGGTCTGCCAATCGCATGCGTTGCGCCGGCAGCGCCGAGCACTTGCGGACCGCGTCCTCCAGCGTCAGCAGTTTGTCCTCGCGAACATATTTGCCAAAGATGCGGGGAAACGTACCGTAAGCGCGCGGGTGAGGATGTTCCTGTCCCAGTAGCCCGTCGGGCGATGTGCCGGAGGAATCGTTATCAATGGAAACCCACGGCTGCTGCAGCGCGAGGGAAACGTCGGGCTGCGACATGCCAAATACGGCCACACTCGACGCCGGGTCTTGAATGAGAAAGTCGAACAGCGCGTCCATCGCGTCTTTGTTCCAGACCTTCGCGATTTCTGAAAGCCTCTTTCCCTGCAGCGGCAGCAGCGCCGGATTTTGCACGACGCCAATCATGACAGCTTCGGGGCCGGGAATCTCCTGCCACTCGTTGTCCCAGGCGCTGGAGCGGGTAAGCAGGTCTTTGCGAATGCGCTCGCGGGTAGCAGGGTCCTTGAGCCGTTCGACAAGTTTGGCATTGCCGCCATCATGCGCCCAAGGTGGAATGAATGCGGAGAAATCGTTGAACCATGCGGTGTAGGCATAGGTGTTGGCGGACACGTCGGAACCGGCGGCCCGCGCGGCGTTGATCCTGGCGACGACTTCGGGCATTCGTCCCCAATTGTTTTTGCCGGCGACTTTCAGATGCCAAATTTCCACAGGGATGTGCGCTTCCCGGCCAATCCGCACGGCCTCGTCAATGGCGTCAAGAACCGAATCGCTCTCATCGCGCATATGCGTCGCGTAGATTCCGCCAAACTTCTTGGCTTCCGAAGCGAGAGCGATCAGCTCTCCGGTTGTGGCGTAGGGGGCCGGAGCATACTCCAGCGCGGTGGATAGCCCGACCGCGCCGTCTTTCATCGCGTCTCCGACGAGCGCCTTCATCTCGTCGAGTTGTGCGGCGGTAGGCTGCTTGTCATCGTCGCCAAGCACCATGCGCCGGACCTGTGTCGCCCCCACATAACTGGCCAGATTGATGCCCATCCCCTGTTTTTCGAGCCGCGAAAAATATTGGCCCAGCGTCCGCCAGTCGGGCGTGAGTTTGTAATGTTCGTACGAAGATCGGTCCGCTTCAATGATGCGGCCGTTCAGCGGCGCGATGGACCCGCCCTCGCCGGTGATTTCGGTGGTGATGCCCTGAAAAATCTTCGAAGGAAGACGGGGATCCACGAGAATGGTCAGTTCCGACTGGCCGAGCATGTCAATGAATCCCGGCGCAACCACGCGTCCGGCGGCATCCAACGTGCGTTTTCGGGCAGCCGAGGAAAGATTGCCGATCGCCGCAATCCGCCCATCACGAATGCCGAGATCGCCCGAGTACCAGGGCGATCCCGTGCCGTCAACAATGTGTCCATTGGTGATCACGAGGTCGAACGCGGAGGATTGCGTCTGCGCCGGGACCGCGCTCCAAGCGCAAAATGCGAAGAATGGAATGAGAATCGCGCGCAAGACATTCAGGGAATACGGTCTTTTCAAGAGTGAGTCTCCTCGTACATTCGGATCGCAGGGCCGGGCGCGCTGATTATAGATCAGCTCCCCGGACCCGCAAACTCGCCGCGGCTCTGTGCTATGTTGTTTTGATTCTCTTGTCCTGAGGCGCATGCGATGCCACGTTATGAATATCGTGTTCTGAAACCGCTGCCGGCTGCGGAAGAAGCTTTTCAACACTGGGTGGATGATCTCGAGGCCAGGTTCGCCGACCGCGACGTGGCCCGGCGCAGCGATGCCGTCCGCGACACCCTGCATGAGCTTTATCTGGGCCGCCCGTATCAGGCGCCGCCAGCCTCCTCCGCATGGGCGCAACACGCGCTCATCCATTCTTTCGATCCGCGCAACGCGACGCTCGAGCCCGAATACTACGGGGACGTAGACGCGGCGAAATACACCGAACGCAAGCCGCTGATCTGGTTCTGGATGATGTACGACCGCTCGCCGGTTGGATTGAATCATGCGCTCGGCTACCGCGTGCGCGCCATGCTGGCGCGGCACATCTTCAAACACTGCGGCAAGAACGTCAAGATTTTCCACGGCGTCGAAGTCTCTTACGGCTACAACCTGACCGTGGAAGACAACTGCACCATCCACAAGTACGTTCTGCTTGATGATCGCGGCGAGATCATCATTCGCGAAGGCTCTTCGGTCTCCGATTACGCCAACGTCTACTCGCATTCTCACGATTTGAACGACGGCATGATCGTGGACAATCACAGGACCGAGATCGGCCCGCGGGCAAGAGTCACGTATCACGCAACCGTGCTGAGCGGCGTCAGGGTCGGCGAACACGGCATCGTGGGGTCCATGGGCGTGGCCTCGAAAAATGTCGAGCCATTCCACATCGTGGGCGGAATCCCCGCCAAGACGATCAAAGTGAAGTCCATCGCGCCGGGCGAAACGCAGACACCGGGGAAGGCCTAGTGAGGCCGCAACCCCGCGCCAAACCTGCAATCCGCGTGATAAAATTCAAAGCAATCGCGAGAAGGCGTTTCGCGTCCTGAACGCCGCTTGACCAGCCACAACTTATGACTTCATCGAAGACAACGCGCAAGCGCGTCCTCAGTGGCATGCGCTCGACCGGAAAGTTGCATCTTGGCAACTACGTCGGGGCATTGGAAAACTGGGTCCGCATGCAGGACGAGTATGAATGTTTTTTCTGCGTGGCCGACTGGCATGCGCTGACCACCGACTATGCCGACACCTCGCGCGTGAAGCAGAACTCGCTGGATGTCGCGCTGGATTGGCTGGCCGCCGGGCTCGATCCTGAGAAATCGGTGATCTTCATTCAGTCGCACGTTCCCGCCCATGCCGAACTGCATTTGTTGTTTTCGATGATCACGCCGCTGGGCTGGCTGGAACGCGTCCCCACTTATAAAGAACAGCGCGACAACATCAAAGACAAAGACCTGGGGACTTATGGTTTCCTGGGATATCCGGTGCTGCAGGCAGCGGACATTCTGGTTTACAAGGCCGACACTGTGCCGGTAGGTGAGGATCAGGTGGCGCACGTGGAACTGACGCGGGAAATCGCGCGGAGATTTAACGGGCTCTACTCGAAGCCTACGCTAGCACCGTTTCAAATGGTCGGATTGCCTGGTCAAACACGCCTTGGCCCCGTGGGCGACGGTGTCCTGCCCGAGCCGCAATCTCTGCTGACGCCATCGCCCAAGCTCCGCGGCACCGACGGCCGCAAGATGTCGAAGTCTTACGGCAACACCATTCTGCTCACCGATCCGGAGCCGGTGGTGCGCCAGAAACTGAAGACCAGTGTGACCGATCCGGCGCGGGTGCGACGCTCGGATCCAGGCGATCCCGACAAGTGTCCGGTGGGCGACCTGCACAAGATTTTCAGCGACAAGACCACGCTGGAGAAGGTCTACACGGGTTGCCGGTCAGCCGGAATTGGCTGCATCGAATGCAAGAGCTGGGCGGCGGACGCGCTGGTTCAGTTGCTGACCCCCATGCAGCAGCGCCGCAAGAAATATGAGGAGAATCCGCGCATGGCATGGGATATTCTGGAAGAGGGCACGCGGCGGGCAAGCCTCGCCGCAGCAGAGACCATGAAAGATCTGCGCGGCGCCATGGGCATGTCGCTGGAATACGAGGCGCCGAAACAAGATACGGTTCAGACCCCAGATCGCAAATGACGGACAATATAAAATCCGCGACGCAGGGTGTAACTTCCACTACGCCGATGACGCTGGGCGCTCTAGCCCTCTCCAACGACTCAGCCCCGCTGCCTGCAAAGCCGCGCAGGGAAGAGAGCGACTCCCCGTTCGCGGTCGCCGTCGCCGATGTGTATGAAGGGCCGCTCGATCTTCTGCTCGACCTGATCCGTAAGCAGGACATTGATATTTACGACATCCCGATCGCGCGCATCACGGCGCAGTATCTTGCCTACGTCGAGCAAATTAAGGGTCTGGACGTGAACGTGGCCTCCGACTTCATCTACATGGCCTCGGTCCTTATTCATATCAAGTCCAAAATGCTTCTGCCCCGCGACCCGTCCGGCCTTGCGGACGAAGCGGAAGATCCGCGCGCCGAGCTGGTCAACCGGCTGCTGGAGCACGAGAAGTACAAGTCCGCCGCGCAGATGCTCTTGCAGAAGCAGCAGATCGAAGACGCCGTGGTCACGAATCCGTCCTTGAAAGAATTCATGGATGCGGAGGGCACGGAACCGGAAATCGCAGCGGACGTCATTGATCTGGTCAAAACGTTCCAGCAAATTCTCGACCGCATGCGCAACCGGCCCGTGATTGACGTGGATGCGGACACGGTCACCGTAGGCCAGATGATTGACTATCTGAGGCGGCGGCTGAGCATGGAAGAACGGCCGATCCGGCTGAAGCAACTCCTGATGCGGATGCCGTCGCGCCCGGCGCTGGTTTGCATGTTTCTGGCGCTGCTCGAACTGGTGCGCCTGCAGGCAATCCAGATCCGCCAGGAGCAACTGTTCGGCGAGATTGCCGTCCGCAAGCACACGCACTTCGACGAAGTCATGCAGGAACAGGCCGCGGTACGCGACGATTGGAGATAGAGGACAGTGACTGGTGTGTGGTGGCCAGTGGCCAGTTACGACGCCACTGGGTTCACTGAGCACTGATCACTGGCCACCGAACACTATGAGTCTAAGAGCCCAGCTCGAAGCAATCATCTACGCGGCAGAGACGCCCGTCGCGCTCGATCAATTGGTGCAACTGGTAAAAGACGGAGTACTCGCCGAAGGCGCCGCCGACGCCAACGAGGTAAAGTCCCGCGTCCGCGCCGCGTTGGAAGAGCTGAGCGCGGCCTATCTTGCTCCCGAGCACGGCATCGAAATCCGCCAGGTCGCCGGCGGCTATCGCATGTCCACCAAACCTGAGCAGCATGAGTTCGTGCGGTCATACGCCAAGAGTCTCAAGCCGCCGGTCCGGCTTTCTCTTCCAGCATTGGAAACGCTCGCCGTCATCGCCTACAAGCAGCCGGTCACGGTGCCGGAAATTAACGACATCCGCGGTGTGGACTCTGGCGGCGTGATTGGCACTCTTCTCGACCGCAAGCTGATCACCACCTCCGGACGCAAGCAGGTGATCGGTCGTCCCATTCTTTACAAAACCACCAAGGAATTCCTGCTGCGTTTCGGCCTGAAAGACGTCAACGAACTGCCCAGCATGGAAGAATTTGAAAAGCTGGTCGCGGAGACCTTTCAATCGGAGTTGATTCCAGCGGAAGCCGCGGAAGCGCCCGTGGCGGATTCCGCAAACGAACCCAGCATGGAAGAGCTCGCGCCGGAAGAAAAAGCCGGCTGATTTCAAAAGAATTTCCAAACGCCAACGGGCAACAACCTGCCCGAGTCACACCCGAGACCCACCCCATGCCTCTTGAACGTCTTCAAAAAATAATCGCGACCGCCGGAGTGGCCTCACGCCGCAAGGCCGAGCTACTGATGACCGCCGGCTGCGTCCAGGTCAACGGAAAAATCGTCACCGAGCTTGGCACCAAGGCCGACGCGGAGACCGACCACATCCGCGTGAACGGCAAGCTGCTGCAGCCGGAACGGCGCAGGCCCGTCCATCTCTTGATCAACAAGCCCAAGGGCTATGTCACCACGATGAGCGATCCCGAAAAACGGCCCACCGTGATGTCTCTGGTCAGCGGAGTCAAAGGCCGCGTCTATCCGGTCGGGCGCCTCGACTACGCCAGCGAGGGACTGCTGCTGATGACCAACGACGGCGAGCTGGCCAACCGCCTGATGAAGGCCGGCTCTCACGTCCCCAAGACCTATTGGGTAAAAGTGGCGGGCAAGCCCACCGAAGCCGCGTTGGACAAACTGCGCGCCGGAGTCTCCATTGAGACCGACCAGGGCAAGCGCGTACGCACCGCGCCCGCGAAAGTAAAAGTTGTAAAGGACGCCGCCAATCCCTGGTATGAAATCACTCTGACCGAAGGCCGCAACCGCCAGCTCCGCCGCATGTTTGAGACCGTCGGCCACCACGTCGAGAAAATCAAGCGCGTCGGCTACGGCCCGTTGTGGCTCGACGTGGCCGTCGGCGCGGTCCGCACACTGACTGCCCAGGAAGTGCAAAATCTTAAGCTCGCCTGCGGTCTGGTCAAAGAGGAGCGCCCGGTCAGGGTCATTCGCCGTGTACCCCCGCGGCCTTCCGCCAAGAAGAAGACCCAGCCCCGGAGTTGAACCGCGATGAGCCGTTTTTTTGATCTGGTCACCAAACCGGCGCGGGACCTTGGCAATGCTCCCGTCGCCGCGCGGCCCGCGCCCGATGGCCGGCAATCCCTTCTCCGCCTCGACTCCAACGAAAGCCCCTACGGCCCCTCCGCGCTCGCGCTCGAAGCCATTCGCACCGCGTTGCAGGAATCGAATCTTTATCCGGACAACGACTGTTCTGCGTTGCGCATCCGTTTGGCCCAGCACCACGGCATCACCACCGATCAAGTCATCGTCACCGCCGGATCCACCGCGCTCATCGGCATTCTCTGCCAGACCATGCTGGGCCCCGGCCTCAATGCGGTCACCGGACTCCACACCTTTGTCGTCTATTCCCTCGCGGTCCACGCCGCTGGCGCCGAACTGGTGCAGGCCCCGATGAAGCAGGACAGCCTCGATCTCGACGCCATGCTCGCCGCCGTGGACGCAAACACGCGTCTGGTTTTCCTCGCCAATCCCAACAATCCCACCGGCACCGTCGTCAACGCCGAAACCACGCGCGCCTTTCTCGACGCGCTTCCCAGCCACGTGGTGGTCGTGCTCGACGAAGCTTATTTTGAGTACGCCAACTATTTCGCCGAATTGCGCGGAATCCACTACTCCGAGTCGCTCGAATACGTAAAACAAGGCAGGCCGGTCGTGGTCCTGCGGACTTTCTCCAAGACTCACGGTCTCGCGGGGCTGCGCATCGGCTATGGCATGGGTCCGGCCGAATTGCTGGCGTTTTGCGCCGGCATGCGCAACACCTACTCGGTCTCGTCCGCCGCGCAGCATGGCGCCCTGGCGGCCCTCGGCGACCTGCGCCACGTGCGCGATGTGGTCAGCCAGAATGCCGGTCAGGCACAGCTTTTGAGCGGGTCTTTGTCTTCCCTGGGATTTCGCGTCACGCCCACGTCGGCCAATTTCGTCCATTGCGACGCCGGCCCCGACGCGCCAGCTCTGGCCCAGGCCCTGTATCAGCAGGGAATCAGCGTCCGCCACCTTGGTACCTGGGGACTGCCCAACTCTTTGCGCATCAGCATTGGCAAACCCGAGCAGAACCGCGCTCTGGTGGAAGCGCTGCGGCGCGTGCGCTCCGCCGCCGCCGGCCGCTAAACGCCGGAGGCAATCAGCGGAATGCGCGCCGCGCCAAACAATCCCGCATCGCTGCCGATCATGGCCCGCGTCACGATGGTTTTTTCCGCCGTACGGTTCTCCATCCGCGCGGCCGCACCTTTTCCTCCATCCGCGTGACCTGACGGGTCCGTCGCGGCATACACCAGCGACCGTTGCCGCAGTTCCGCAAACAGCGCCGGAGAAAACGCGTCCCACGCGCTGGCCACGCCCCCGCCAATCACATACATGTTCAGGTTCAGCGTGTTCACCAGCCCCGCAATCATGATGCCCAGCGCCCATCCCACGCGCTGGTATATCCCACGCGCATCTTCGTCTCCCTGGATTGCCAGGTTATAAACGGACTTGGAACTGAATTCAGGATCGGTGCTCGACGCCGCTTCCAGACCCGGGGCTTTCCCCGATGCGATCGCTTCCTTCGCCATGCGCACCACCGCCGTCGCCGATGAGTATGCCTCCACGCAACCGTGGTTTCCACATCCGCACAACGCGCCGTTGGGTTCCACCGTGACGTGCCCCAGTTCGCCCGCCATGCCGTTCATGCCGTGCCAGACTGATCCATTCAGCACGATGCCGCCGCCCACGCCCGTCCCCAGCGTAATCATGGCCATGTGGGGAACTTCGCGCCCCGCTCCCAGCCATTTTTCGCCAAGCGCGGCGGCGTTGGCGTCATTTTCCAGAAACACGCGCGCGCCCAGCCTCTGCTCAATCTCGTCCCGCACTGGCGAGTCCGCCCAGCCCGGTAAATTTGGTGATTCATAGATGCGACCGGTGGCGAGATGAATAATTCCCGGCACGCCGATGCCCACGCCCAGCAATTTTCCCGTAGGCCGGTACTTCTCCGACAGTTGCCGGATGGCCGCGCACATCTCATTGAGTACGTGGTCCCGGCCCAGCGAAACCTGCGTGCCCAGCGTCACCTTTTCGATGAGTTTTCCCGGCGCCGTCACCGCGGCGATGCGCAGGTTGGTGCCGCCCAGATCAACTCCAATGGAGAAATCAGACATAGCTTGGAAAGCTTACCAGAAGATCGCCGCGGTGTCCTCCGCGTTGTCTCTGGATGCCGCAAAAATCCCCTATTCAAACCTTTCAATGGGCCCATCGCGACGGTTCACTTCTGGCAGCGGGAACAGTAGTGGCTGCTGCGTCCCGCGATCACAATGCGCCGGATGAGGGTCTTGCACCTGCGGCAGGGCTCGCCTTCCCGCCCATACACACGATGGCGAAGCTGAAAAAACCCTTCCTGCCCGTCCGCGTCCACATAATCTGACACCGATGAACCGCCCAGCTTAATTGCCTCGCCCAATACTTTCCGCAGCGCAGCATGCAGTTTCGCAAGTTCCCGCCGCGTGACCGCCGACGCGCGCCGACGCGGACGGATCCCGGCCCGGTACAACGCCTCGTCCGCATAAATATTCCCCACACCGCTCAGCAAACTCTGGTTCAGCAAAGCGCTCTTGATCGGTGTCTTGCGCCCCTGAAATAATTCAACGAATGGATCGAGCCCAATCGTAAGCGGCTCATCTCCTGCCGCCGCAAACCTGCCGCTGCTGGCAACGCTAAGCCGCCCAAACCGCCGCGGATCCACAAACCGGATTTCCCGTCCCGATGCCAGTGTCACCACCGCATGAGTGTGGGCGGCCACTGGTTCCTGCGCGTCACACACCAGCACTCTTCCTGTCATGCCCAGATGAACGATCCACTGCGCCGGCCGTTTGCCATCTGCCCCACTCTCCAGATCAACGACAATATGTTTCCCAACCCGGCGCACGCCCGCGATCTTGCTCCGCTCCAGTACGGAAATAATTTCCTCGGGCGGGGACTTCAGCGGCTCCTTCTTCGGCCCCAGCCACACCGATTCAATCCGCTCCCCGCTCACGCGGCCGGCAAGGCCGCGCGCGATGGTTTCCACTTCCGGCAGCTCTGGCATCGAGCTAGTCTATTCCTGACCACGTCAATTGCGCAGCACCACCGTTTGCTGAAAAACTCCGGTTCGTATCAGGGCATCCGCTTCAGCGGTGCCGTAAGTACTTCCGAAATCAGTTCCGGCTTCAGCCGCTGCGGTACGACGGCCGTCAATCGCCCCCAATCCCCACCACCTGATTCAAGAACCCGATTACGTGCTTCCATGCCAGGTAATACACAATCACCACCGCGCAAAACCCCAAAGCCACATAGCCATACCCGACATTCACAACGCCGAAATACACCAGGCCGCCGCTGGTGGCTTCCAGAAAGCCCAGGCAACGTGCCAGCAAGAATCCCGCAGGCGCGAGAATGAACGGCAGAATCGCGCCGTGGATCCCCAGCGGAAGGCGCGACCGCGAAGCCAGGTGCAACACGTTCCACATACCAAACAAGTTGGGCACGACCGCCATCGGGAAAATGATGACCCGCTCCAACGGCACCGGAACTTGATACACAAATCGCGCTACGCTGAACAGGGTCAGCACCACCAGCAGAATCGGCGTGGGTACCGCAATTCCCGCCATGTAAGCGCGCAGATACGGATGATTGTTCATAAGGCCTCCCTTTTTCTACAAGTGATATGCCAACATCAGCGTCAGTTGTGGAAAGAACGCAAATACGGCGGCACTCGCGCCCATCAACGCCCAGTCATACCAGGGGACAGCCGACCAAAGCGCCCGCGCCGGCCGCTGCTCGAGTCTGCGCAACACCGCCGGCCACAGATCGCGCCGCAGTTCGGTGTTCACCGCGGGCAGCGATTGTTTAAGTGCGTGGCCGACTTGTTCGACGGCCGCTGTCATTTCGTCTTCCTGCCTATCGTGTTCCGACATTTATTTCGCCTCGCAGTTTCTTTACTCAGGATCGAACTCCAAGCTGGGCAAGCTGTTTGCGCAGGATGCGCACCGCGCGAAACACGCGCAGCTTGACGGCGCCTGCCGAAATTCCCAGAGCATCGGCAATTTCGTCATACGGCTGCTCTTCCACCAGCGCCAAAGTCGCCGCCACTTGCAACTTGGCCGGCAGTCGGCGAAACGCCTGCCGGAGTTTCTCCCCCGTCTCGTGCTGGATCACCCGGTCCGGCGCGGCTGCGGCAGCGGGCTCCTCGATTTCCTGCAGACTCTGCTCCGGACGCCTGCGCCGCACATGATCGAACGCAAGATTGGTTGCAATCCGCCGCGCCCACGCCCCAAAATTTCCATCTGGACGGAACTGATCGCGTGCCCGGTAGATGCGCCACAGTGTCTCCACCGTCAAGTCCTCGGCTATGCCCGGATCGCGCACAATGCGGACCGTCCACGAATAGATATCCCCCTGATATTGCCGCGCCAACGTCTCGAAGGCGTCCATCTCGCCGAGCGCGAATCGCTGCAACGTGTCCATGGGCGTCTCTACTCTCTATTACGCGGGGCCGACCGCAAGGTTACAAGTTTTCCTGCGCTTTCATAAATTGCAAAGCGTTCCGCCCCAGGCGCGTAAAGGTCACCCGCCGAAACACTCATGCATGTTTGAGGGCACCCGCCCCTGTTTACGACCCGCGTCAGTTAAGCGGCGCAAGAATACCCCGGGCTTTCACGGTTTGCTGGAGATTACTGGTTCGTATCAGGGCACCCGCTTCAGCGGTGCCGTAAACGCCGTCAAAAGCAACTTCGGCTTCAGCCGCTGGCTTGCTGGAAACCCTCAAACCTTCAGAAAACTCTAATCCCATAATTGCTCGAAATCACCCAGAAGCGACCGCCGACTCACCGCATACGCCCCACTCAGCCCTCAAGTTCCCGCCCCGTCCGCCGATGCTTGCCTTGAGGGAGAAGCCCTGCATGACGAAGATCCTGCTTGTCGAGGACAGCAAATTTCTGCGCATCGCGACCGAGCGCACACTCACCCGCGCCAAATATGAGGTCTGTACGGCGGTGGACGGAGAAGAAGCGCTGCGCGTCGCCGCCGAACAAAAGCCCGATCTCATCCTGCTCGACATGCTCTTACCCAAGCTCTCGGGACCGGAAGTGCTCAAGGCCCTCAAGAGCGATCCGGCTACGGCGGACATCGCTGTGGTGGTGATGAGCGGCCTCTCGCAAAAAAATGCCGAGCGCCTGCAACAGGACGGTGCCATGGCCTACATGGAAAAATCCACCCTTGAACTGGAAACCGGCGCAGGCCCATTGCTAAGGGCGCTCGAAGGCTTCGTGGACAAGATCTTTACATCGCGAGCCATGCGAGCCGGCGCGAAATAGGGCGCGGAAATTCAATCCCAGTGATATCAGGCGGGCCTCGGCTTCACACGCTGCTGAAAAAAACGATTCCTGTGAGCGCGGCTTCACAGTTTGCTGAAAAACTCCCCGTTCGTATCAGGGTGCCGCTTCAGCGGTGCCGGAAGTCCTGCCAAATCGCGCGCAGCGGCAAAATATCCTCCCGCCTCGTTAACGCAAATGCCCCAAAACACAGCGCTGGCACCAGATGTTCCAGTGAGCCGCCAAAGTATTGCCACAACGGCGCATGCGGTCCGGGATAGTTCGCCGAAAACAGCAGGCCCAGCATGTAAGCCACTCCACAAACACTCGCCGGCCGCACCCACACGCCAATCACCAGCGTCACTCCGATGGCCAGTTCGCCATACGCGACCAGAAACGCGATTGCCGTGCCGTGCACAAGAACAAAGCTCTTGAGCACCGGCACCATGAACGGATAAGCCCCGTCCGCGATAAAGCGGTTGATCCAATACTGAAAACCGCCGCCCAGCGTGAACTGCGTGCCCAATACTTTGTATTCGGCAAAGATGAGAAAGAGGACGCCGATTGCGATGCGAAGTCCGGTGAGAGATTTGATTGCAGACATGCGGTGGGTCCTGCGCGCTGAATGACAACGGAGCCTAAGTGTAAGCTTGTTGCCAAACTCTGTCATCCCGACCGGAGCGCCGCGAAGCGGCGCCTAGTGGAGGGACCTGCTTGCTCTGCTGACGCCATTTCGACTACCCGGCAAGCGCCGTCAAGAAAGCTCTACCAATACCGACCCATCACGGCGTCACGGTGAAATTGGTCGCACTCGATGCGTTCCCGCCCGGCGTCGTAATCGCGATCTTTCCGGTTTTTGCGCCAGCGGGAACAGCAGCGGTCACCTGCGTGTCGGAGTTCACCGTGAACGAGCTTGCCGCTACGCCGCCGAAAGTGACTTTCGTTGCGCCAGTCAGACTCACGCCCGTGATCGTCACCGCCGTTGTCACCGGACCGCTCGCCGGCGTGAAGCTCAACAACTGCGGCGTCACGCGGAATTTCTGGTTGCTGGCGAGCGTTCCGCCCGGAGTCACCACTTTGACGAGACCGGTGGTAGCGCCCGCCGGAATCGTGGCTGTCAGGTAGGTTGCCGATGCCACCGTGAAGGTCGCAGGCTTTCCGTTGAACGAGACCGCGGTCGTGCCGGTGAAGCCCTGGCCCAGAATTTCAACCGTCTTGCCGACTTTGCCCGAGTTGGTCAAGGTCCTAGCAAATGGCGTCAACCCTGGTTCGCTCCAACTGAAAGCCGTGCCGCACGCGCCTGTTGAGCACGTGCCCAAAGTGCCTGTGCCGCCAAAGGCGGCTTCTCCATATACGAGTCCACTCGTAAACTGCACCGGAGAGGCGGCGGGATTGATCCCGGTGGGGCCATCGAAGTTGTGCAGCACGGAGAAAACAAGGGCCGTAGTAACCTCGAATAGGGTGCCGCATCCGCTCAGGCAACCAGTGGTGGCAGTCCCAGCGGCGGTGTTCACTCCGTATAAATTGCCGTTGGCCGCCTGGCCAAAACCATACGTCTCCGATCCCTCCGTCGTCCCATTCATGCTGTGCAGAACAGTGAAGCCCCCGGCCGGGGTCAGCTTGAACACGACCCCAGAGTCGGCGGGCCCGCCAAACGCAGCCGCCCCGTAGAAGTTTCCGTCGTTTCCCTGGACCAGAGGGGCCGCCGGCACCCGACCGTGCGCGCCATCAAAATTATGCAGGACGGTGAGCTTTCCAGCTGGCGTGATTCTGAAGACCACTCCGTTTGCCCCTCCGTTCACAGTGGTGCCATAAAAATTGCCGTCCGTGCCCAGAAGCAGCGGGCTGTAAGGTGTACAGCCGTGCGTGTTGTCAAACTGGTAGAGCGGAGTCAGGGTTCCGGTCGGAGTTATCTTGTAGATGGTGCCGCAACCGGTTTGGAACTCTGATGTGGTGCCATAGAAATTTCCGTCCGTGCCCTGCACCGGCGGCGCATAGGGCACCGATCCATCGGTGCCATTGGTGAAAGTGTAAATAGTGGTGAGGGCGCCAGCGGGAGTTATTTTGAACACCGTGCCGTAGCCAGCTGTACCTCCGGCAGAGGTCGTCCCATAAAAATTGCCATCCGTGCCGAGCGTCAGGCCGCCATGCGGGGTGCCGCCGTCCGAAAAGCCGGTAAAGCTGTATTTCACCGCAAGTGTTCCCGCAGGCGTTAGCTGGAACACTGCGCCATAACCGTTGGCCCCGCCGGTCGGGGTCGTGCCGTAAAGGTTGCCGTCACGACCCTGAGCCAAAATTCCAGGGTTATCGGGCTCCGTCGGGTCCGTGCTCGTGGTTCCGAAGTTGTAGATCACAGAAAAGGTCTGAGCGTACACAGAAGTAGTCAGTGACGTCGCCAGTGCCGCGGCGAAGAGAACGGAAATCCGCATGATTGCCATAGACGGAGTCTCCTAAATGAGAGTTAAAAAACGACCACGCGCTGACATCACGTCCCGGCGCACAGTTGAACCAAAGACAGCGATGCAACTGAGGCGGGTATTGTGCCATCGGCCCGGTCAGCGGTCAATGACCAATATCGGCTAGGGACAGGCGTTTTTGCTCGGCACGAACCGACCGAGCACGCCGTAGGTTGCGTTCGCATGTACCCATCCAACCCCCGCCAAACAAACAATTTGCCGCCCAGGGAACCTTCCCCTCCCAACCGGCGTCTAACTCCTACAGATCCAGCAGGCACGCCGGTTTGCCAGACGGGCCTATAATCAAGGGGAATGCGGCATGGCTGGAGCAACGACCTTGGGTGAAATGGCGAGCGCGATCGGCGTGCGGCAGCAGGAGGCCGCCATCGTCTCGGAGCTGAAAGCCGGCTCCGAGCAGGCTTACGCCTGGCTGATCGGAGAATTCCAGCGTCCAGTCTATGGGCTGGTCTATCGCATGATCGGAGACTCCGCCGACGCCGCCGACACCACGCAGGACGTTTTCCTCAAAGTCTTCCGCGGGATGAAGCACTTCCACGGATCGTCGAGCCTGAAGACCTGGATTTATCGTATTGCGATCCACGAAGCCGCCAATCGCAAGCGCTGGTGGTTCCGGCATAAATCGCGGGAGACGGCGATTGATGGGCCGGACGAAGCCGACGCCGGCTGCGGCGTTGGGCACAGCCTGGTGGACCATCGCGATTCTCCGTTTGATTGCGCCGCGCATCGCGAAGTCCAGCTGCGGGTGGATGAAGAGCTTCACAAACTGCCCGAGCCTTATCGCACCACCGTGATCCTGCGTGATCTGGAAGAGATGTCGTACGAGGAAATCGCGGAAGTGCTGGAAATTTCCCTGGGCACGGTGAAATCGCGGCTCACCCGAGGGCGCGACATGCTGAAGGTGAGACTTACATCGTATGTGCAGAGCGCGGGCGAAGAAATGGGATTGCTGCCGGCACAGGAAAAAATCAGGAAAGCAGCAGGACCGGCGGCTGCGACCCACCGCCGGGTTGAGGTGACGCCATGAATCCCGGGTTGAAGGTGACGCCATGAATCTAAGACAGGTGACATGCGGAAGCGCGAAGCGGCTGTTCTCGCCCTATCTGGACGGCATGGTGACGGGTGCGGAAATGCACGCGCTGAACGGCCACCTGGAAACCTGCGCCGCATGCAGCCGGGACTATCAACTGCTGCGGCAGACGCAGTCGCTGCTGGTGAGTTCGATGGGAAGCGGCGCGCGTCCCAACCCTCCGGCGGACCTCGGCCTGAAACTGCGGCTGGCGATTTCGCGTGAAGCGGCGGCGAGGAAGCGTCCGCTCGAGGGATTCCGCGTGCGCCTGGCCAATCGTCTGGATGCGGTCATGATGCCGGCGATGGCTGGCCTGGTCAGCGCGCTGGTGATTTTTGCGCTGGCGCTGGCGGTGGTGGGCCTGCCCACTCCGTTGCGCGCGGGCAATAGCGATGTGCCGCTGTTGCTAAGCACTGCTCCTGAATTGCAGCCGAGCGCTTTTGGGCTGACCATGAATTCCATCAACACCGACTCGCTGGTGGTGGAGACCTATGTGGACGCCAGCGGCCGCGTGGACGACTACCGCATTCTTTCCGAGGGCGGCGACGCGCAACAGATCCTGCCCGAAGTAAAACGCATGCTGATCTTCACCACGTTCCGTCCGGCTATGTATATGGGACGTCCCATCTCGGGGCGCGCCGTGCTGTCGTTCTCCAAGATCAACGTGCGGGGATAGGACAGGTTCCGCGAGTGGTGCACTGTAAGCAATCCAACGACTCAGCTCGATCTCTCTCTCTGTCGTCATCCCTGTCGTCATCCCGAAGGCCCGCGTTTTTTCCAGCGGGCCGAGGGATCTCCCGTGAACCCACCTTGACCGCAAAGGTCACGAAGACGTGACGCGAAGGTCGCGAAGAGACCAAAGCCCCATCTCCCGCTAAATTCGGCGCGCGACCGTTTGCAGGAATGCCCTCTGCGGCGATTTCTTGCCCGCTGGGACGCGTTCTGGCCGCCGAACCTGTCCAGGAGGTCAGCGCCGGTAAACGTCGCTCCTGGGGCAAGTTAAAACGTTTTAATTGGCATGTTTAAGTGCTTTATTGCCAATCACTTAGCGGCCTGTTTTTTAGTGCCTTTTTTGCTTTCCCGTATCTGGTTTTGAATCACCACTTACGATGTCGAGATGCACCGTTTATGGTGCAGTCGGGAAAATTTGCACCCGATCCCCGGAGCCTTGGACTGCCGTTCGGAAATGGGAATCAGGAAGCCATTTCTTTGTCGAGAGAGCAGGGTGATGGGCCAGTTTCGTAAATCATACGGAAATCATGAACCACCAAGGACACGAAGTATCACTAAGCTTCAATTTCCTGCATTTCCTTCGTGCCCTTCGTGATGAAGGGTTTCTTAAACTGACCCACTTCCAACAATTGGGGGCACCCGGAACCCTTTTCAAAGCGAAGGGCACGGCGGCCAGGAACCCGGCGCAGCGCTTTACGCTTTCCACAGGGTTATTTAGAATCAATGCTCGGGCCGACGTAGCTCAGTTGGTAGAGCAGCCGATTCGTAATCGGCAGGTCAGCGGTTCAAGTCCGCTCGTCGGCTCCAGCCTTTCAACCCTGAACTCTTGTTTCTCGCATCACCCTACAGGGCTCGGACTCGCCGGCGCAGCGAGCCATCAACCGTGCGAGCATTGGTTCGCTGATCGCGCAACAGATTTGCGAAGGCGCGGCGCTCGGTGACGGCCTAGGTTTTTGCTGATTCTGCGACATCCTTGGCAAGTGCCTCGGAGTGTTTGTGGGCGTTGAGGGAGTGCTCGTGCGCCTGTTTGCTGAGTTCATTGGCGGTCAAGTGATCTCCCTTACCGTGGGCGACCGCTGCCGCCATGTGAGCATGGGCAGCGAGGTTGTGAAGTTCGGCGGCTCGATCATGAGTGCTCTGTGGCATTTGGATTCCTCACCCTCGTATGGCCTATCCTTGATCGCAAGAAAGTTTACCCTTTCCGCGACGATATTGTACGTACCCAGACTAGTCTTTATCGCCATATTCCGCAGGGACGTCGTCTTCCGGCACCTGGTGCGTGGTGACTTCGGCCGTGTCGGGATCCTTGGCATTCTGCACGCCCTCCACGACGGCAGCCTCGAAGGAGTTCCCCTCTTCCAGCAACTGCACGACACTTTCGGAATCGGGGCCGGCGGTATCCGATAGTTGCTGGATGTCGCCGGACTGCCCGGCTGAATTTGTGGCACGTTCGTTGCGGTCCTGCTGGCTCTTCGCGTTCATAAATTTCCTCCGGTCATCTCTCGACCACTGGTGAGAACCACTTTAGAGTGCGCCCTGTTTCGCCGCATTTGCAAGTGTGTCATGGGCCTTCATGATTTCGTTCGTCGCGGCGCGCGATGGCAGTCTGGCTAGTTCTTGCTATGGAAGAACTTGGAATTCAGATAGGGCCAATATTCCTTGATCAGGTTGGAAGCGCCATCGAGCGCGATCTGGGTCAGCCAGCGTTGTCCGGTCTTGGTCCAGGTGCGTTCGCGGCGGGGATAGTAAAGGCCGGCGATTCCGGCGGCCGCGCCGTTGCCAATGATTTCCGAGTAGTTGGGGGAGGCCCCGCCGCTGTCGGTGCGGGTAATCAGCAGGCGCGAAATGGAATAACCGGTGCGGTGGAGAAAACGGCCGCGGCCCAGCGTGTAGTAACGGGGGTCCTCGTGGGTGAGCGTGGGCAGGACGGCTTCGGTCATCAGGTTGCCATCCAGATTGTCGGCGAAGCTGTGCCAATAGTAGCGGCCATAGCCGGCCGCGCCCTGATGAAACTCGGGGACGGATCCTTGCGCCTGGGCCACTCCGGCAAGCACGCCGACATAGATGAAAGTGGAGTAGTCAAAGCTGTCCTGGGCCATCAGTTTGAATTTTTCGGCAGGCGAGAGCGGAGGCAGCCGGGCGTCCACTGAAACCGAACGAAAATTGGGAATGAAGCCGAGAATCCGCTTGGTTTGCCGGCCCTCGCCGTCCGCTTGCGCGGCAGCGTTGCGCTGAGAGACGGAAGGATCGTCAGGCAGCTGAGCGGTGGGGGATGGACTGCTGGAAACTGCCGGAGTGGACGCTTGCGTCCATCCAGTCTGTACACACGCAGAGACGCAGAACATCACGGCGGCGAGACCGAGGACCGATTGAGCGCTTTTCATGACTGCGTGTTGGATGCACCGGCGGCAAACAGGGATTCCCGCCGGCGACGGCGGGCGGGGACTTTTCAGGCTTGTTAGGTTCTGGTAGTGTTGCAGGCCAACCATGGCATTGAGTAGTGATGGTGCTCCGCGGGGCGTTGGGCTTAGGCGTTACGGGTCTAAGCTTGCATTGGGCGAACGAAAAAGAAGTAGAAAGGAAGCCAGGTGATCGTCGGAGTTGCGAAAGAGGGTTATCCGGGAGAGCGGCGAGTGGCGCTGGTTCCGGCGGTGGTGCCGAGTCTGACCAAAGCCGGTTTTGAAGTTGCAATCGAGAGTGGCGCGGGTGCGGCCGCTGGATATCCCGACGCGCTGTACTCCGAAAAAGGCGCGAAGATTGTTGCCACCCGCGCGGAGTTGTTTGGCGCGGCTGACATTGTGTTGCAAGTGCTGGGGCCGGGCGCGAATGACCTCACCGGCAACGCCGACCTGGCGCTGTATCGCAAAGGTCAGGTGGTGGTGGGGTTCCTGCGGCCGCTGGGGTCTGCGGAAGACACAGGGAAGCTGGCCGCAACTGGAGTCACGTCGTTCGCGGTAGAACTGGTGCCCCGCATCACGCGCGCGCAGAGCATGGACGCGCTTTCTTCGATGGCGACAGTGTCCGGCTACAAGGCCGTGCTGATGGCGGCGAATACTTCTCCGCGGCTTTTTCCGATGATGACGACGGCGGCGGGCACGATCACGCCTGCGCGCGTACTGATTGTGGGCGTGGGAGTGGCCGGGTTGCAGGCGATTTCGACGGCACGCCGTCTGGGCGCGGTGGCTTCGGCTTATGACATTCGTCCCGCCGTGAAAGAGCAGGTGCAGAGCCTGGGCGGAAAATTTGTTGAGTTGCCGATTGAGGCCCAGTCCGCGCAGGACGCGCGCGGATATGGCACCCAGCAGAGTGAAGAGTTCATTCAAAAGCAGCGTGAACTCCTGGCGCAGACCGTGGCCGGCAGCGATGTGGTAATCACGACCGCGGTTGTCCCCGGCAAGAAGGCCCCGATTCTGGTGACTGCGGACATGGTGAAAGGCATGGCGCCGGGATCGGTGATTGTGGACCTGGCGGCTGAACGCGGCGGCAATTGCGAACTCACCAGGGCGGGCGAAACCAGCGTGCAACATGGCGTGTCCATCGTGGGAGCGATCAACCTGGCGGGCACGGTGCCGTTTCACGCCAGCCAGATGTACGCGCGCAACCTGATGACGCTGCTGACCTACTTAGCGAAGGACGGGAAACTTCAGTTCAACATGGAAGATGAGATCACGCGCGAAACCATGCTCACGCGCGATGGAGAAATCGTCAGCGCGCGAGTGCGGGAATTTTTCAAGATGCCGGCGCTGGTGGCGGCGAACTAAACACTGGGAACCGAGAACTGGGAACTAAGAACTGGGAACTAAGAACTGGGAACTAAGAACTGGGAACTAAGAACTGAGAACTGAGAACTGGGAACTGAACCAAGGGGTTGCAAAATGAACTCTTCTAATCTGATCGACGCGCTGTTCGTCTTCATGCTGGCCTGCTTCATCGGCTTTGAGGTGATCAAGCGGGTCTCGCCGCTGCTGCACACGCCGCTGATGTCGCTGACCAACGCCCTGGATGCGATCGCGGTCGTGGGCGCCATCGTGCTGGTGGGGGAACACAAGACGCGTTTTTCCACCATCATGGGATTTATCGCCGTGGTGGCGGCGACCAGCAATATTGTTGGCGGATTTTTTATCACGGACCGCATGTTGAAGATGTTCAAGAGCAGCCGCCCGAACAAGTAACTCTAAAAAAATCATGAATGAGCTAGCCTGGACCCCATACCTGATCGAAGTTTTGTATCTGATCGCGAGCGCGCTTTTCATCCTGTCGCTGAAGTGGATGAGTTCGCCCACCACGGCCCGCCACGGAATCTGGGCGGGCGAGATTGGCATGGTGCTGGCCATCGTGGGCACGCTGCTGCACCATGGCATGGATTACAAGTGGGTCGCCATTGCGCTGGTGCTGGGCTCGGGCATCGGCATTCCGCTGGGCATGGTGCAGATGACGGCGGTGCCGCAGCGGACTGCGCTGAGCCACGCTTTCGGCGCGCTGTGTGTCACGCTGGTTGGCACCGCGGAGTTTTACCTGCGCACCCCCGATGTGTCCAAGTTCATGATGTCGGTGCTTTCGATGGAAGTGATTCTCGGGGGACTGACTTTCACCGGCAGTCTGATGGCTGCGGGGAAGTTGCAGGAAATTCTGCCGCAGCGGCCGATCACGTTTAAGGGGCAGAATTTTGTTAATTTTCTGCTGATGGGCACGGCGGTTGCGTCGGCTGGATATCTGGTGCTGCATCCGGAAGCGAAGATGCTGTTTCCGGTGATCGTTGGCATTTCATTGTTTTTCGGCGTGATGCTGGTCATCCCCATCGGCGGCGCCGACATGCCGACGGTGATTTCACTTTTGAATTCCTACGCCGGCCTGTCGGCTGCGGCGATGGGATTTGTGCTCAACAACAAGCTGCTGATCATCGCCGGCGCGCTCGATGGATCGTCAGGACTGGTGCTTTCGATCATCATGTCGAAAGCGATGAACCGGTCGTTCACCAACGTGCTGTTTGGCGCGTTCGGGCAGGTCGCAACTTCCGCTGCGGCTGGCGAGGAAGCCAAGCCGGTGCGCAGCGCCACGCCGGAAGAAGCTGCCTCGATTCTCGCGGCGGCAAACAAAGTGGTCATCGTCCCCGGATACGGCATGGCCGTGGCGCAGGCGCAGCATAAAGTCCGCGAACTCTACGACGCGCTCACCAAGAAGGGCGTGGATGTGCGCTTCGCCATCCATCCCGTTGCTGGACGCATGCCCGGCCACATGAACGTGCTGCTGGCCGAAGCCGACATCCCTTACGATCGCCTGATCGAAATGGACGAGATCAACGGCGACTTCCCGCAGACTGATGTGGCGTTGATCATTGGCGCCAACGACGTCACCAATCCCGCCGCGCGGACTGATCAATCCAGCCCCATCTTCGGAATGCCCATCCTCGACGTGGACAAAGCCCACACCGTCATGGTGATCAAACGCAGCATGAGCCCCGGCTTTGCCGGCATTGACAACCCGCTCTATTACCTCGACCGCACGCTGATGTTGTTTGGCGATGCCAAGCAGTTTGTGGGGAGCATTGTGAAGGAGCTGTCGGGCGGGCACTAGGTTGAGCGGGGTGACTTTGTCGAGCACGAGGAAGTGGGCAAGAAGCTGAGACCGATCTTGCAGCCCTAAATGCGCCTGCGTTGGACCACTCCCGCCGCCCACGATCTCTACAACGTCACGCAGTACATTCAAGAGGACAATCTACCGGCTGCGGCTGCCGACGGTCTGTTACATTCTTCTGACCATGCGAAATCTGCTCTTCGTACTCACTGTACTTCTCCAGACCGCCTTTGTCGCAGCTCAAGTGCAGCCCCAGCTCAACCTGATGCCCATGCCTTCCTCCGTGCAGATGGCCGAAGGGCAGATGCTGGTTGACGGTTCGTTTTCGGTTGCAGTGACCGGCTTTCATGACGCGTCGCTGGATCGCGGCGTGCAGAGATTTGTGGCGCAGCTTTCGAGGCAGACTGGAATTCCGTTCCCACCAAAGCCGGCCTCCACGAGTTCGACTCTGACGATCCATACCGATCACGGCCGCGAGCCGATCCAGAAACTAGACGAAGACGAATCTTACGAACTCGCAGTCACCGGCTCCGGCGCGACGCTGACGGCGCCAAATCCGCTGGGCATTCTGCATGGCTTGCAGACATTTCTTCAGCTGGTCCAACCATCGGTCAGCGGATTTGCGGTCCCGGCGGTCACGATCAAAGACCAGCCGCGATTTCCCTGGCGCGGGCTACTGATTGACGTCAGCCGCCACTTCATTCCGATGGACGTGTTGAAGCGCAATCTTGACGGCATGGCGGCGGTGAAGATGAACGTCCTGCACTGGCATCTTTCCGACGATCAGGGCTTCCGCCTCGAGAGCCGGCAATTTCCCAGGCTGCACGAGACCGGATCGGATGGTCTCTACTACACCCAGGACGAGATTCGCGAATTGCTGGCGTATGCGTACGATCGCGGCATCCGGGTGCTGCCGGAGTTCGACGTTCCCGGACACAGCCGGTCGTGGTTTGTAGGATATCCGCAGTTGGCCAGCGCGCCCGGACCGTACACGGTGAAGAGCAGTGGAGCCGAGCCTGGCATTGATCCCATCATGGATCCCACGCAGGAATCCACTTACAAGTTCCTGGACAAATTTATTGGAGAAATGGCGCGGCTGTTTCCGGACGCATATTTTCACATCGGCGGCGACGAGGTAGACGGCAAGCAGTGGTCCGCGAATCCGAAAATCCAAGCTTTCCTCCAGGCCCATGCCATGAAGAACAATCAGGACCTGCAGGCGTATTTCAATCAACGCGTGCTGAAAATTGTGACGAAGTATCACAAGACGATGATTGGATGGGATGAGGTGCTGCATCCCGATCTGCCGAAGACCGTCGTGGTGCAGTCGTGGCGAGGGCAGGCTTCGCTGGCAGCGGCGGCCAAACAAGGCTACAGCGGCCTGTTGTCGTTCGGCTATTACCTTGACCTGATGTGGCCTGCGGCGCGGCACTATGCAGTGGACCCAATGAGCGACGCAGCGGCGACTTTGAGTCCCGAAGAAAAGAGCCGCATTCTGGGCGGCGAAGGTTGCATGTGGGCGGAGTGGGTGACTCCGGAGAATGTGGATTCGCACATCTGGCCGCGCAATGCAGTCGTGGCGGAACGGCTATGGTCTCCGCAAGAGGTCAAGGATGTGGATTCGATGTACACGCGCCTCAACGCGCTGAGCCTGCAACTGGAATGGCTGGGTCTGACGCACCGGTCGGCGCGGACACACATGCTGCACCGCATGGCAGGGAGCGAAGACATCTCTGCGCTGCGTGGGCTCGCGGATGTCGTGGAACCGGTGAAGGACTATGACCGAGAAAGCGTGGACAAGCCCCTTGACTTCCATGCGCCAATGAATCGCATGGTAGACGCGGTCTACCCGGAGAGCGATGTGGCGCGGCAGTTTTCCGGACTGGTGCAGGCCTACGTTCAAAGTGGCTACAAGGACCAGGCCGCCGAGGGGCAAATCAGGACATACCTTACCAACTGGCGCGACAACGATGCCAAGCTGCATCCGCTACTGGATGAATCGTTTCTCGTGCACGAGGTTGCGCCGCTGTCGGAAAGTCTGTCCGCGCTGGGTGGAGCGGGATTGCAGGCGCTCGATGCTCTCGACAAGGCTGAGCCCTCTGCGGATTCCTGGCGGGCGCAGCAGTTGGCCCTCATCGCGCAGGCCAAAACGCCAAAAGCAGCGCTTCTGCTGATGGTCGTCGCCCCGATCCAGCAATTGGTTGAAGCCAGCGGCGGGCTGGCGCGGTAGAGATTTGACCGTAGTGGGCACGGGGGTCACAGAGGAAAGTCAAGCGGCATCGGACCACGCGGACGATCCCCAAAGAGCCGCTTGCGATCCACCCACTCCGGAGTCGAGAGAGAGCTACCGCATGGTATTCTATTGATACCAGCTGCGTAACCGTTTTGGCGGAAATTCCCCGCAGTCCTGTGAGCCCCGGTATTTCCTGGACCAGAAGGTTCTGAGCCAGGAGCTCTAAACCAGATTTGCTAAAGCAGATTTGCTAAACCAGATTTGCTAAACCAGGGGCCGCAAAGAAAAAATCATGCTTTCAGTCAGCAATGTGTCCATGCGCTACGGCGCCAAAATACTATTTGAAGAAGTCTCGGTGGCATTTACCCCGGGCAAACGCTATGGCCTGACCGGGCCGAATGGCTCGGGCAAGTCCACATTCATGAAGCTGCTCAGCGGCGAACTCGAGCCACAAAAAGGCACCGTGGTCCGCCCGCGCAAGCTTGGCGTTCTCAGCCAGGACCAGTTCGCTTTCGATGCCTATACCGCGATTGACACCGTCATAATGGGCAACCGGCGCTTGTTCGACGCACTGCAGGAGCGCGAAATCATTTACGCCAAGCCCGAGATGACCGACGAAGACGGCATGAAGCTGGGCGAGTTGGAAGGGATTGTCGGCGAAGAGGACGGCTATACCGCCGAGAGCGATGCCGCGATTTTGCTGCAAGGGCTGGACATTCCCGATGAAGTGCACAGCCGCAAGATGAGCGAGTTGCAAGGCGGACAGAAAGTCCGCGTGCTGCTGGCGCAGGCACTCTTCGGCCATCCCCAGGCGCTGCTGCTTGACGAACCTACGAACCATCTTGATCTCGACTCGATCCACTGGCTGCAAGGGTTCCTGAACGATTGCGACGGCGTGGTGATCGCAATTTCACACGACCGGCACTTCCTGAACAGCATTTGCACCCACATTGCCGACATTGACTACGAGACCATCATCACCTACACCGGCGGTTATGACGACATGGTGGTGGCCAAGACGCAGGTGCGGTCGCAGATCGAATCACAGAACGCGCAACGCGAAAAGAAAATCTCGCAGCTCACCGAATTCATCGCGCGTTTTGCCGCCGGCACCCGTTCCAGCCAGGTGCAATCACGGCGCAAAGAAGTCGAGCGCTTGCAGGTCACCGAACTGGCGAGATCGAATATCCAGCGCCCATTCCTCAAGTTTGAGCAGAGACGGCCTTCCGGGAAACACATTCTCGAGATCGAGCATCTGAGCAAGGCATACGGCGACAGCCGGGTGATCCGCGACTTTACGGCAAGCATCACCCGCGGCGAAAAAATCGCGCTAATGGGACGCAACGGCGCCGGCAAGACCACCCTGGTCAACGCGCTGCTGGCGAATTCCCCCAGCACGCCGGAATCAGAACTGCGCCAGACCAGCGGCTACGATGGGCCGTTCGTGGATGGCGGCAAGGTGATCTGGGGACATGAAGCGTCCGTAGGATACTTCGCCCAGGACCATCGCAGCCTCATCGAAACCGGGACAACCGCCCTGGAATGGCTGCATCAGTGGGACGGCATGGCGGTGGCCGAGGAAATTCGCGGACTGTTGGGCCAAATGCTTTTCGCGCGCGACGAGGCCATGAAATCCACCAACGTGCTGTCGGGCGGCGAAGCGGCGCGCCTGCTGTTTTGCAAGCTCATGCTGCAGAAACCCAACGTCCTCATCTTTGACGAGCCAACCAACCACCTTGATCTGGAGTCCATCAACGCATTGAACATCGCGTTGCAGCGTTTTCAGGGGACGGTTTTTCTGGTCACGCACGACCACGACCTGATTGATGAAGTCGCCACCCGCATCTGGCACTTCGAGAACGACCACAAGATCACCGACTTCAAGGGATCGTACGAGGAGTATCAGGCGGCGGTTGCAGTGTAAGGCTCCGCAGTACCGGGTAACTGGCGATTGTGCACCATTTCCGATGCATGTGAATGACCCAGGTTCTCCACAGCCTTCCACACGCTTTCGGGCTTGCGTTTTTGGCGGGCTATTGGGAAGATGGAGGCGTACTCTGCGCCATGAATATTCGCACTGGAAGTTTGACCTCTGTGTACACCCGAGCCGACGTATTGAGGATTCTGCAAGTCACTCCCCGCCAGTTGGTCAACTGGGAGCGGGCGGGGCTGGTTCATTCCCTGCAGAGCTATTCCTTTTTCGATCTGTTGCAGGTGAAAAAAGTCCGCGACCTCTGCGCCCGCAGCGTGCGCCCGACGATGATCCGGCAGTCCCTGGATGCGATGCAGCAGCGTGCTTCGGGCATGCAGAACCCCCTAATGGAGGCCGGCGCCTCCTCCACCAACAATCATCGCGTTGCCTTCCGCCACGAGGGCAGGCTCATCGAGCCCATCGCCGGGCAATTCGTCATGGACTTCCAGCCGGGAGAGAAGGTCGTGACCAGCACGCCCGTGCCCATGGACGAACCGGGTGAGCGCGACGACGAAGTGGCTGAGTGGTTTGCCCGCGGGATCGCGATGGAAGAGGATCCTTCGACCCACGTGGATGCCATTGCCGCCTACCATCAAGTTCTGGACGTGGACCCGCAACACGCGGCCGCCCACATCAATGTGGGCACGCTCTACTACAACCGGCAGGAATTTGCCCTGGCGGAGCGGCACTATCGCGCCGCCGTGGCCGCCGATCCACGATACGCGCTGGCTTATTTTGACCTTGGCAATGTGCTCGACGAAACCAGCCGCGTGCAGGAAGCCATCCAAGCCTACAAGAGCGCATTGCAGATCGCGCCGACCTACGCCGACGCTCACTACAACCTGGCCCTGGCCTATGAAAAAATCCGCGAGCCGCGCCGGGCGCTCAAACACTGGCAGTCTTACGTCAAGCTGGACGCCGCCGGCCCCTGGGCGGTACACGCGAAGAACCAGGTCCGGCGCATCCTGCAAGCGGATTCCTTGCGGCTGGTGCATTCCGTCCCCAAACGCTGACCGCCCGGTCAGTCCGCTCACCCAATGAAGTGTTAGAATCGTCCGTTTTGCACTCCTGTTTGGAAGGTGTCGCGATGTCGTCCACGCTGCAAGCCGCTGTTCCCGCTCCGCTGACCACGCTTACCGAAGACGAACTCCTGTTCCGCGCCAACGTCCGGCAGTTTGCCGAGGAGAAGATTCGTCCGCTGGTGAAGGAGATGGACGAAAAAGGCGTCTTTGACCAAGGCCTGTTGCCCGAGTTTTTCAAGCTGGGGCTGATGGGGATCGAAATCCCCGAGCAATATGGCGGCGCGGGCGGCAGTTTTTTTGAAGCGATCCTCGCAGTGGAGGAGTTTTCGCGCGTGGATGCTTCCGCCGGAGTAGTTGTGGACGTGCAGAACACACTGGTCAACAATGCGCTGGTGCGCTGGGGCAACGAGGCGCAAAAGAAAAAATATCTGCCGAAGATGGCGTCCGACACGGTCGGCGCTTACGCGCTCAGCGAGGCCAGTTCCGGCTCCGACGCTTTCGGCTTGCAGACGCGGGCTGTGCCGAAAGGCGAGGAATATGTTCTGAACGGCCGCAAGCTCTGGATCACCAACGCCAAGGAGGCCGGACTCTTTGTGCTGTTCGCCACGCTCGATCCGGCGGCGGGATACAAGGGCATCACGGCATTCCTCATCGAAAAAGACTTCCCTGGCTTTACGGTCGGGAAGAAAGAAGACAAGCTGGGCATTCGGGCATCGTCCACGTGTGAGCTGATCCTGGAAGATTGCCGCGTGCCCAAAGAGAACGTTCTTGGTGAGCCCGGCAAGGGCTATAAGATCGCCATCGAGACGCTGAATGAAGGCCGCATCGGCATCGGCGCGCAGATGATCGGCATTGCGCGCGGGGCGTGGGAATATGCCATGAAATATGCCCAGGAGCGAAAGCAGTTCGGCAAGCCCATCTCTGAGTTTCAGGGCATCCAGTTCCAGATTGCGCAGATGGCGACCGAGATTGAGGCGGCGCGATTGATGGTCTACAACGCCGCCCGCATGAAGGATGCGGGCATCAACTTTGTCCGCGAGGCGGCGATGACCAAGCTGTTCGCCTCTCAGGTCGCCGAGCGGGTCACGTCCCTCGCCATTGAAATCTATGGCGGGGCTGGCTTCACCAAAGACTATCCGGTGGAAAAATACTGGCGCGACGCCAAGATCGGCAAGATCTACGAAGGCACGTCCAACATGCAACTGGCGACGATCGCCAAGCTGGTCATGGGATCGAAGTAGCGCGGCGGGATCTGGACAAGTTGTGCGCCCAATATGTGCAGTGAGTTGCACTTCCCAGTTGCCTTGGCCTGTGCAAGACACGACCTAACTATATTTTTTACTTATAGATAGCGACTGCTGCACTTGTGGCTTCCAAGCTGCATCTTCAGCCTCACCAGCGCAGTTGGGGCTGATTCGGGGTGCCAAGTGAACACCTTCATCGAGAACGTCGTGAAGCAGCCGGCAACGCCCAGGAAATACGGCATGCTGCCCGTCCTGACGGTGCTGTTCCTGATCTCCTACGGGCTGATGTCCATGCTGGTCATCGAGCAGGGCGACACCATCCAGCACCAGCGGTTTCTGATCAGCGACCTGCTGCGCGATAGCGGAGAGCTGTCGGGCATGAAGATGAAAGCGATCCGGGAGAAGACGCTGGCCGCGCAGCACAAGGGCCAGAACCACCTGGCGCCGCCCGATGCGGTCACACCTTCGACGCCGGGGGCCAAGACGCCGCATTCGCCGACCGCCCAGGCTACGCCTCACATCCGCGCGCATGAGTACAGAATGCCTCCGCGTCCGGCTGCGGACATGGCCGACTCGCGGCGGGCGCTGAAGACCCTCTAATTCTGGCTTCGGCCAGGGATCGTGTTCCGCGCTTCGTAAGTTTGAGCCAACGTTTCACTCTGACCAAGGACGTGCCACTTTGAAGTTCCTGACCTTAGCGCTGTTGTTGAGCTTGTCGGTCCCGAAGCTGGCCCCGCCGGTGCGGCAGCCAGTCGGCCAGTTGGCTCATCGCGCCAAAGGCGGACGCTGGTATTTCGCCGAGAGTGGACACGCAATTTATTGTTACGGGCCGGTCATGACCGTCCCGCGCGCCGACGGAAATCTGCAAAAAGTGGCCACCATCTGCCAGGATGGCAGCGCCATGATCCCGCTGAAAGACTAGCGGGGTGAAACACACCCTGAAACACGGCTTGAAACACGCCCCGAAACACAGTTTGCTGAAAACTCGCGATTCGTATCAGGGCATCGCTTCAGCGATGCCGCAAATGCCTTGGGAAGGGCACGAGTCGTGCCGAAAGTGCGGACAACCAATAATGCCTGGAGCCCGTGGAAGAGCGGCGCTTCAGCGCCGCGTTAGGTTCGGTAAAGAAAACGGCGCGGCAACACAATGAGTTTTGAGTCGTTAGATTCAAGATCACCCTAGGCGAAAACAAAACGGGGCCGCTTGCGCCGCCCCACTGAAAGTCAAAAGCCCCACTTCTCGCAAAGAACGGGAAATGGGGCACCCATTCTTTTACTGCACCCATTCTTTTGCTGGCTACTGAAAACTGAGAACTGCCGGGCGGCTCGGCTAAAGCCGAGCCCTTTCAAACTGCCCTACGTCCCCTCGCTCCACCCCGCCAGATACTCTTCCTGCTCCGGCGTGAGCCGGTCGATCTTGATGCCCATGGACTCCAGCTTCAACTTGGCCACGCGCTTGTCGAGTTCCTCGGGAACTTTGTAGACCTTGTTCTCCAGACTCTTGCAATTCTTGACCATGTACTCGACCGAAAGCGCCTGGTCGGCAAAGCTCATGTCCATCACCGACGCCGGATGGCCCTCGGCCGCGGCCAGATTGATCAGGCGGCCTTCGCCCAGCAGATTGATCTTGCGTCCGTCTTTCAGCGAGTATTCGTCCACGAAGGCGCGCGTGGTGCGCTTGGAGGACGACATCTTCTCCAGCGACGGAATATCAATCTCGACGTTGAAGTGTCCGGAGTTGGAAATGATTGCGCCATCTTTCATCACGTCGAAGTGTTCCTTGGCCAGCACATTCTTGTTGCCAGTCACGGTGCAGAACACGTCGCCCAGTTTCGCGGCTTCGGCCATGGACATCACGCGGAAACCGTCCATCACGGCTTCCAGCGCCTTGGTCGGATCAATCTCCGTGATGATGACTTCGGCTCCATTGCCACGAGCGCGGCTGGCCAGCCCGCGTCCGCACCAGCCATAGCCGGCGACCACAAACTTCGATCCGGCGAGCAGGAAATTGGTCGCGCGGATGATGCCGTCAATTGTGGATTGCCCCGTCCCGTAACGATTGTCGAACAGATGCTTGGTGTCGGCGTCGTTGACGGCGATGATGGGGAAGGGCAGAATGCCCTCGGCCGCCATGGCGCGCAAGCGAATCACGCCGGTGGTGGTTTCTTCGGTGCCGCCAATCACGTTGGCCAGCGCGTCCTTGCGCTTGGTGTGCAGGATGGTCACCAGGTCCGCGCCATCGTCCATGGTGAGGTGCGGCTTGTGATCAATGGCCGCGATGATGTGGTTATAGTAAGTCTCGTTGTCTTCGCCCTTGATGGCGAACACGGGAATGTTGTAGTCGCGCACCAGGCTGGCGGCCACGTCATCCTGCGTGGAGAGCGGATTGGAGGCGCACAGCACCACGTCGGCCCCGCCGTCGCGCAGGCAGATGGCCAGATTGGCGGTTTCCGCGGTCACGTGCAGACACGCCGAAATGCGCGTCCCTTTCAGCGGCTGGTTCTTGATGAATTCCTTGCGGATAATCTGCAGCACCTTCATGGACTGGTTGGCCCACTCGATGCGCTTCTTGCCCAGATCGGCCAGTTCCAGACTCTTTACATCGCTGGGGATTTGCGCTGCTGTTGACATGCTTCTCCTGTGTGGCGCGCTCAATGGCGCGGAAAGTTTGAAAGAGGGGAGTCCCGTCAGACGGGATTCCCCGAATCACTTACTGTATTTTTGCAGATTCCCGGAAGTTCCGCATCCTGCCGCGGAGTTTCTTTCGGTCATGCACGTTACGGCTAGTGATGTGCCAGTACCTTCGGGCCATTTACGCACCGACGCCGGGTGCCCCATTTCTCGCGCGTTCCTTGCGCAAGAAGTGGGAATGGAATCTACTTTCGCACCGAGGCCACCGCAGCTTCAGACACGCCCGCATCGCTGGCGAGTCCGGCCGCCTTGTCGGTCGCTTCCCAGGTGAAGTCCGGATCGTTTCTTCCGAAGTGTCCGTAGGCAGCGGTTTTGCGATAAATGGGACGGCGCAGGTTGAGCGACTCGATGATCTCGCGAGGCTTCAGCTTGAAGTTCGCCCTCACCAGGTCTGACAACTTCGCCGGGTCCAGCTTCGATGTGCCGAAGGTGTCCACCCGAACGCTGACCGGGTCGGCCACGCCGATGGCATAAGCCAGCTGCACTTCGCAACGCTCGGCCAGTTTGGCGGCCACAATATTTTTGGCAATGTACCGCGCCATGTAGGCCGCCGAGCGGTCCACTTTCGTCGGGTCCTTGCCGCTGAACGCGCCGCCGCCGTGACGGCCCATGCCACCGTAGGTGTCCACGATGATCTTGCGGCCGGTCAGCCCGGTATCGCCCATGGGCCCGCCAATCACGAACCGTCCGGTGGGATTGATGTGGTACTTGGTGTACTCATCCAGCAGGTTTGCTGGAATCACCGCCTGGATTACCTGCTTCTGGATGCCCGCGCGCAACTCGTCGTTGCCCACGTTCTCGGCGTGCTGGGTCGAAATCACGACCGCATCCACGCGCACCACTTTTCCGTTGGCGTCGTATTCGACCGTGACCTGGGATTTTCCATCGGGACGAAGGAAGGGAAGCGTTCCATTTTTGCGGACCTGCGAAAGCCGTTGCGTGAGCTTGTGTGCCAGCGAGATTGGGGCCGGCATCAGCTCCTCGGTTTCATTGCAGGCAAAGCCGAACATCATGCCCTGGTCGCCGGCGCCGCCGGTGTCCACGCCCATGGCGATGTCGCCGGACTGGCGATTGATGCTGGAAATCACGGCGCAGGTGTTGGAATCGAATCCGTAGAGCGCGTTGTCGTAGCCGATGGAGGCAACCGTGCCCCGCACCACGCTTTGAAAGTCCACATAGGCCTTGGTGGTGATTTCGCCGGCGATGACGACCAGGCCGGTGGCGGTCAGCGTTTCGCAGGCGACGCGGCTGGTAACGTCGTCGGCCAGGCAGGCGTCAAGAATGGCGTCGGAAATCTGGTCGGCGATTTTATCGGGATGCCCTTCGGTCACCGATTCGGACGTGAATAAATAACGGTTCTGGGATGGCAAGTGTGAATTCTCCTTTGGGAGGGACTGAACTCTACGCAATCAAACCAACCGCGGCATCGTTGGCCGCATGAACGAACAGGTGGTAGAGAAATCCGTGTGTTAAAAGGCTAACAAACGGGGAGGAGGAGGGCAATCAATTTGAGCCTACGGGGGGAATGAGGGGTTCAAGGGCGGAAAATCGGGGGTGGATGGGGCGTGGGAAGCTAACAAGCGTTCAAGTCACGGTCGCCGCAAATTCGACCGCGGAGACGATCCGGGTCGCCTTGTGACGTTCAAGAGCCAAGAGGCCGCTCTTATTTTGGATTAGGGCTTCCCAGAACGGGAGAAATAAACGGGGTACGTCCCGTCTGTCCCCGGGTTTCCCCCCGCAGAATGCGCGGGTGGAGAGTTTCCACGGGCGGTTGCGGGATGAGTGTTTGAGTGTGAGCTGGTTTCAGAACTTGTTCGACGCGAAGAAGAAGATCGCGATGTGGCAGAAAGAGTATAACGAGGAGCGTCCGCACAGCAGCTTGGGATACAAGACACCGAACGAGTTTGCCGCAGCGCAGGCGGTGGGCTTCTACACAGAGGAGCGAGGGGCAAGGGACTCAAACGCCGTCCCTTGCCCCTCGCGCTCCCCCATCC